>Ga0272447_1000284_pt1 | contig 39318 bp, 31 predicted proteins | sample YNPCB0133_FD_194589 | JGI IMG/M metagenome (GOLD analysis project Ga0272447, IMG submission 194589) | Hot spring microbial mat communities from Yellowstone National Park, WY, United States - YNP-CB-013-3 | ecosystem: Environmental > Aquatic > Thermal springs > Hot (42-90C) > Sediment | place... | reverse complement strand
AATTCTGAAATCTTCGTCTCAATGGTAGGCAAGTGGTTTAGATGATTCAAGCCATTTCGACTCGAACGAAGGACGTCTCTAAGCAGATTGAACTCATTGACCGTAAATTTCTCCACTGAATCGCTTGGATTGTGAGATGTCTTCATAAAGCGATAGACCGATGCACCTTCTCTATATTCAGAGGAAGCTGAACTCCTATTAAAGCTGCCATCAGAATTTGGAGTAGATAGGTAGAATACTTCTTCCTGATGCGACTGGGATGATTGAGCCGGCTCAGGCGCAGGTGAAACAGAACTTGCATATAAGGGCGTTTGAACAGGAACAACAATCTGTGGAGAGGAATGCTGAACTTCTTGGAGTTTGCTTTCTAACTGTTGAATCTTATCTTGAAGTTGAGATATGGTTTGACCATATTCGGCTATTTTTTGATTTTGCCTTTGTAATTCATTTTGCTGCCGCGCTATTTCTTGACTATAATTTTGTAATTCGCTTTGTGGTTCTTTACTGCCTTTTAGGATAAGAAACAAAAATAGAGACAAGATAAAAGGGATAAAAATATGGTATGCTTTCATTCTTAATATGCTCTCTGAACGCATCCATTGAACGAGGCGAAACATTGAAATTATTCCTAAAGTTAAATTCCTGTGCCAACTTCAAGAAAAATTCGTTGAATCTTCTCACATATAAGATAATTTCATCTTTTCGCTCTTGATTAAGGTCTCGGTATGAAATCCTTTCAACACCGTTTAGACATGTAAAAACAGTCTTTATCTCTTCGAGATTAACATTGAGTTGGTTATTTTCTACCATGAGTCCGCCTTTGCAAGTTACCTCTTTTGGTATCTCTCTCTCAATCGTTATTCTCAACTCATTGTAAGGGTACTTTTGTCCATACACGTGCTCAAAGATTTTCTTGGATAAATTCCCTAACAGCCTTAGTGAAGGAGTAATGATATTAAGAATGCGAGAGCCATTCCCGCTAAATATGAACTCTGTCGGGAAAGCTACGCCTTTGTGTTTCATCAGCTCTGCAATGTGATACACAATCGCAGTGTAAAAGTAAAGGAACACAATCTTAAAGTCTTCATCTTGTGATAATTTTTTATTGTATGAAAACAAATCCCTGTTATTTACTCTTGGATGTCGCTCAATTGAAAAGAGGAAAGAATTGATGTCATCTGACTTGTTTGTTCGTATTATAGACCTAACAACCTGGTTCAATTCTTCTAACCGATTTTCTGTTAGGAGCGTTTGATATTGAGGTAAATACTTCCTTACTAATCCGTGATTTTCTCCTAAACGCCGACCATATGCATCGCCGAAAATGGCATTAGCGGCAAACTCAAATGAGGTTAAATACCGAGGCGCATTACCTTGAAAGATGACCACGTCCGTTGTACCGCCGCCAATATCTATTGACACGGCTGCCCAACCGCGAAGGTGGTCAGCGAAATCTTTTGAGTAAAACGGCAAGAAGCCGAAAAATTCATAAAGACTTGCGAAAATTTCAGTCATAATCTTTTCTTATTTTTTGATGATTATTTTAATTGATGCAATTGCGTTCGAATGAGTTTTTGGATAAAATGCATCACTTACGCCTTCAAGCATGTATTTCAAGCCGAAGGTTTTTCGTTGTTCTGATTCATCACTTAAAATTTTTGAGTCGTCGTTGGAGCTATATTCATAAATCCATTTTGGCGGTTTAGCGATAAGGTTGATGGTCAAGTTTTCGTTACTGATTTCTTGCGTCTGAAGTTTGAGCAAGTGTGTGTATTTCGCAAGCAGAGGGTCGTTTTTGTCGGTAATTGGTTCAATGTTTAGAGTATATTTTGGATTGCTCAAAAGATAGTTAGATGAATCAATGTAGTAAGATGGGTCTTGTATCAAGTTTGAGAAGTCGGCGGCTACAGTGAAAGCGAAGAGCCCTTTATCTCGGTCATTGTGCGAGGGTTCAGGTTTTTCTATGATATTATTTGGGAGATTCGTTCTATCGAATGTGCCATGCAGGGGTTTAGGCAAAATTCTATAAGCTACGGATTCTTGGTTAGGGGGCATGAAAATGGCTTTATTTTGGTAACCGCCATCGAGTTCTTCCAAGAGTCGGCTGGCAACAAGTTTTTTAATCTGGCTTGGCGTGCCGATAAACCACATATAAAACGGACGTTCAACTGGATTATCGAATTTCAGTTTATTATTTTGGTGGTCGTAGTATGTGCCTTTAAACCCGCCTTTGAGTTGCAGGATTAACACAGCAAGGTTAGAGTTTTTAGCTTTAAGTTCGGAGGCGAAGTGCAAGTAAATGCTTTGCTTTTGTTCACCTAAAAACATCGTAGCATCTGTCTTTGATTTACCGGGTGAATAAATGCAGTCGGAAATAAATACGGATAAGTTTCTATCATTTACCTTTTGCAGACATCGTTTAATGAGTTGGTTAATGTCTGTTTGAGCGGTTTTGCCCTGTGAGATTTTGGAGAACGCTGCAGGATTGAGAAATCCTTTGAATTTTTCAAGGTCAGCGTTTGAAGCGTTAGCAAACATCAGTTGGTCTTCTTGGTTGATAAAGAACAAGTTAAGGCTATCTTGATTGACAAATAATTTTAGACGTGTGAGCAGGCTGTAGACCGAGTTCTTGAATTGGGTGCTGGGGTCGTTTACATAGCCATTCATGCTTCCCGAATTTTCGATAAACACATTGATATTGAATGTTTCTTTGAATGTTTCTGATTTGTGCGAGGCTGGGAGATGCCAAATATCTGTTTCGGCAAGATTCAGCCGTTTGTCTTTAAGCAAATATGAGAGAACCTTTGAGCTGTCAACAGTATTTCTATCGGTTTTGAACTGCTGGAATGCTCTGTCGCTGGACTTTTGGACAATACTAATGAGTTGTCCAAATTCTTCTTGGTCGATTTTCCCATCTTTGGCAAAAGCAAGTGCCTTGTCATTGAAATTATCTGTCTCAGACTTGCAACCAGCTAAGGTCAGGATATTCATCAGTAGAATCATGTATAGGCATCTCATGGAGATTATAGGTTTGCGCGTTTGAGTCTTGGTGCTTTCAGCAATTACAGCAAACGCTCCAAGTGAAGTATGTGAAAAAGAGGCACCTCGGCTCAATCTACGCCGAGTTCGGACATTGCGGGAGCGCCCTTTGTGGAATACAGTTGGGAAGAGGGTAGAACCGCAAAGTGACTGTGGCAAGAGACGAGCGCAAAAGTTAGGCACGGTTCTATGCCAAAGGTCAAGGCACAGGCGATGCGTGCGAAGATGGCATGCATGCCGGTAGAAATACTTAACGAAACTCGTCAGAACAATTGACCCCTTGTTGAGCGTAGTGGGAAACGGGAAAAGCAAGGAGAGCGCAGCAGACATAGGTTCTCGGAGAATAAGGTTGTGGACAGACTTCGGACCAGTAACAGCTTACGCCATCACATTTTGTGGGAATATAAACCAAAGCAAGCATGTGCTGTCAAGAGGGAATTTGTGTGGATGCCAAGTAGTATAGCAGATGCGAGGACCCGATGTGTATTCCTTTCAACTAATTAGTCATATTGTCTTCATCTTCTGAACGGTGTTGTGCAGTTTGTTTGTGGCGTCTGTATTTTGGGCTGCATGCCTGTTGTCTTTTTGTGAGTAAAATGCTTCCAACTTTCAGCCCATCTGGAAATCTTTAGGGGGTTAGCGTTAAAGAGGGCTCACTTTAACGAAGGGAAACCTCTCCAACGCTTGAGCCAGAACCCTCACGCACTCGGCAACAGCTGTACCTTACTGGGAACAAACCTACTACACACTTGCTTCTGCCAAAATCTTGCTTTAATGTCAAGTCGACTTCAATGCATGAACAAGTTGTTTAAGGCATACAAGTCAACTTTAACGCACAGTCTGGTTGATTTAAGGTTTGGAGGGGACTTTTTGCGCTAAGTTTATGGGAAGCTAACCTTCACCATGTCTGCTTTTCAGACATCTTTTTCCTTCAAAAAAAGAGAGGGATAATAGCGTGAGGTTTATCCTTCAACAAGGCGAGGGAAAACTCACCTTGCCTAATGAGAGTGTCTTTGGCTTGTCGGTTAGGCTTAAGAGAGGGGATACACTTCTGCAGTTGAAGTGTTTTGTTGGTGCTTTGGAGTGCGCTCTGAAGCAAGGATTAGAGTTGAGCAAGTAGTTCTCGTGCTTCGCTTTTATTTTTTTTGTCGCCAGCTACTGTCATGGGCAGGGAAAGTGCGGCTTTAAGCTGTTGCCGAGCTTCTTCATCGCGCCCCAGTTTGATGAGCACTTTGGCGTATGCATTGCGGTAGTAAATTACAGAGGGCTGGAGTGAGACGGCTTTAGCAAGATATTTTTCAGCATACTCAAAACTTCCGTCAGGGACACCGCCGAAGAAAATCTTGACAAAGGTACGCGCAACAAAATCTAAGTTAGCAAGCTCGTAGTGCCAAATACCAAGAATGGCATTAGCCATGGCGTTGTTAGGGTTTAGAGCAAGTGACTTATCTGCAAATTGCTTTATTTCAAGTCCAAGTTTGATTTTCTCTTGTCCGCCACGAAAGAGCGCAATTTGCCCAGTAACCTGACCAAGCCGTGCATAAATTGATGAGCCAATATCTGCACTTGTGGAATCTAGCTTGAGTGCCTCCAGCAAAATTGCTTTGGCTTTCAGATACATGGCTTCTTGCTGCGACTTTGGTTTCTGGTATCCGCCAAAGAAATAAGCATCAGACAGCTTGAGCATCACTTCCACGCTGGGAGAGGCAAGATAAGCCTCTTGGTAATACTTGATGGCAAGGTCATAATTGAAGGCACGGTAGGCAGAATCGCCAGAGGCAATCATGGCTTTGGTTCTTGCTTCGTCATTGCTAACTGGCATAGAAAATGCAGCTAGTGGAGTAGTGATGATAAACAATACAAACAAAAGATGACAGTGCATTATTCTTTGCGTTGTGTTTTGAAACAAACTTGAAAATTTACGTTCAACATTACTAATAGCTTGCCTACAAATTGCTTTCGGAGACAAGGGTTAAGAACGGCGCAGTTCAAGCAAGTTGTAGCTGATTCCTTTCCACTTGACCTTGCGACTAAAAGCCAAAATCATAGGAACGGCGAACACAAAGAGAAAGTAGTAAGTTTCAAAGAGTGCAAATGCCCAAAGAGAACGGGTCTGCCGTAAGCGAATAACAACAGGCAAAATAATTAGGGCATCGGCAAGAAATTTTACGCCTAATGTTGCAAATGATGCTGTGAGCGGTATCACAGCAAAGGAAACAACAGGCAAGAGATGCGCTACGAACATGAAGCCAGCTAAGAGAGCATGCACCATGCTGGCATCTAATCCACCGAGCGACCAGCGTCGTTTTTGCTCATAGAGTTCCTCAAGTGTCAGCATAGGCTCAGTTTGATTGTGCGTCTCATAGAGAATGGGAAAGACGATTTTCCAGCGAGATTTGAGCATGGCTTGAAAGAGTGCAAAATCTTCTGTGATGCTGAATTTGATGTTGGCATATCCGCCGATTTCGTGGTAGGCGATTTTGCGGAAGTTGAAATTGTTGCCAATCCCGCCAATCGGAAAGCCAAGAGATGCTCGTCCGGAGCTGATGCCTAGAATGTAGCACCAGTCAAGCAATTGCATAGCTGCAAACAGGTTGATTGGTTTTGGAATCGTAATGCCGCATACCAAGCCAACATCGTCAGTGAAGTAATCGAGGGTTGCTCGTATCCAAGTCGGTTGAACTGTGCAGTCTGCGTCGGTCATCATGATAAATTCACCAGAGGCACGTAGCACAGCTTGATGGATAGCATTAGCTTTGCCACGAATTGGCTGGTTCTGGTCGGCATGATGCAGTTTGACAAAAGGATATAACTTGCAGTAAGCCTTCACAATGTCACATGTCCTATCGGTGGAAGCACCGTCACTGACGATGATTTCGAGCTTATCTTTCGGGTAGTCTAATTGCACAAGCGAATCGAGTGTGCGTGCAATGTTGCGCTCTTCGTTGCGTGCTGCGACAACGACAGTAACGAAAGGCAGGCTGTTCCAGCGACGCTTAGGAGGCAGACGAAATAGCCCAATTGAAATAACAAGTTGCTGAACGGCATATGCAGCACACACTGCAAATGTCGCCCAAAGAAAAAAGTCACTCATGTAAAATCCAATTTGGAGTGATTTAGGCTTGCAGTTTATATTTGGAGTCTTTTGTTTTTCAAAGATAATAAAACAGCAATCATAGGAGCAACACAATATGGCGCTCATAAGCAAGATGCGCGACAAGATGCACCTTGTGCTCTATGTGCTGGTCGGCGCATTTCTGATTACCATTGTGTTTGAATGGGGAATGAATTTTTCAGGATGGAGCGCACGACGGGGAAACGATATTGGTGTAGTCAATGGCAAGCCAATTTCATTCAAAGAATATGAGACGCTCTATCGCAACTATCTTGAGCAGTATCGTGAGCAACTGAAGGGACAGGAGATAGATGAGCAGACAGAATTGCGCCTACAAGAGCAGGTGTGGGAGTCGCTAGTAATGAAGGTTCTGCTCGAAGCAGAGTACGAGAAACTGAACCTGAAAGTCAGTGATAAGGAAATCGTAGATGAGATTTTCTCGGACAATCCTCCTTTCGTGATTGCACAGCAGTTTCGCAATCCAGAGACGGGCAAAATTGATAGAGAGCGGCTCAATAGCGCAATTGCTGACCCGCGTAACAAATCGGCATGGATTCAGCTCGAGCAATACCTAAGGCAACAAAAGTTACAGGAGAAGTTACAAACTCTGCTAACTGAAGCGTTGCGAAGCACCGATAGCGAAGCGCGTCGGCAGTTTGATGCACAGCATACCAAAGTCAGTGGCAAGTACGTGCTCTTTGATATGTCGCGTGCAAGACCCGACAGTGCTTACTATGTGTCAGATGCTGAAATCAAAGCATACTTCAACGACCATAAGGAAGAATACCGACAAGAACCAACGCGTGAAGCCAAGTATGTCTTTTTCCCAACCGACCCGACTGAAGAAGACAAACAGCTGATACGAAAAGAATTAGAAGAGCTGAAGAAGAAATTTGCGGAAACAAAAAACGATACCGAATTCGTACGCCTACACAGTGACTCACCAATTGATGAAAAACCACTGCCTCGCGGTCAACTTCCCGTAGAAATTGATACGCTGGTCTTTAGACCAGACACACGCATAGGAACGGTGCTGGGTCCAGTGGAAGATTTCGCAACCAATGAGTTCAAGCTCATCAAAATTACATCATTAAAGCCCGATGGGGAAGTGCAGATTCGAGCATCGCATATCTTATTGAAGCCGACTGGTAATACTAAAGCAGACACGGCTAAGACGATAGCTGAAGCCAAAGCATTGATGGCAAGAATCAAAAAGGGAGAAAGTTTTGAACAGCTTGCACGTGAAAAGTCGCAAGACCCTGGTTCAGCGGTCAGAGGGGGCGATCTTAACTGGTTTGGCAAAGGCAGAATGGTCAAACCATTCGAAGAAGCATGCTTTAACGCAAAAGTAGGGGATTTAATAGGACCTGTGCAGACGCAGTTTGGGATACATATCATCAAAGTGACAGGGCGGGATAGTCGGGAATTCAAGGGTATTGAGCTGACAAAGAAAATTGTGCCGAGCCCTGCCACGCTTGAAAGACAGCGTCGTCTGGCCAGCGAGTTTGAGTTTAACGCTCGAGAGATTGGCTTTGATTCTGCGGCGCGGCGTGCACTCTACACTGTTCGTGAAACAGGTATTTTCACGCGTGGTGGATATGTGCCAATCATTGGCTATAGCAGTGCTATGGCGCATTGGGGTTTCCGTGCAAAAATCGGAGAGATAAGCCCAGTCCTTGAAGCAAAAGATGGCTTCGTAGTCATGAAACTGACAGCTATCAACGATGATGGCTATCGCAAATACGATGACGACTTGAAGCGGGAATTGAAGTCAAAGGTCATTCGTGAAAAGAAGATGCAGGACCTGCGTAAATTGGCTGAAGAAGTGCGTGCCAAGTGCGAAGGCAACTTGGAAAAAGCCACAGCATTGGATTCTCTACTGAGCTTGAATGAAACTGGAACGGTAACACTTTCCAATCCAGTCATTCAGGGGATTGGTTATGATATCAATGCTGCGTCAGCGCTTACAGCTTTGGAAGTGGGGACACTTTCGCGACCGATTGACACAAATAGAGGCGTTATTCTTGCGATGCTAACGGAGAAAACAATGGGCGAGGACGAAGAGTTTGAAAAAGAAAAAGCAAATCTGCGTAAAAGAATCTTGGATGATAAGCGCGGAAGAATAGTTCAGGAGTGGACGCAAGCCTTAAAGAAGCAGGCGCAGATACAAGACAATCGCTCACTTTTCTACTAACTGCTGAGGGTTTTGTAAATTTTGAAAGAGTCACTAAATTTGTAGCCCTTTCATAAAAGATGCTGGTGTAGCTCAGTTGGTAGAGCAGCTGATTTGTAATCAGCTGGCCGGGGGTTCAAGTCCCTCCACCAGCTCAAAGCAAGAAAAGGTTGAGAGACCCATGTGTCAGAGAAGCAATGGGTGTGTAACTCTATCTGACGCCATGAGTAAGTGTGGGTCAGTGTGAGACAAAAAATTTTGGGTAGGTACGCGAAGTGGTCAAACGCAGCTGACTGTAAATCAGCCGACTTTATGTCTTCGGAGGTTCGAATCCTTCCCTACCCACATAGAAAAGAGTCTTCATGCTGATGTAGCTCAGTTGGTAGAGCACGTCCTTGGTAAGGACGAGGTCACCGGTTCAATCCCGGTCATCAGCTCAACGAAAACCTGCCAAAGCGTGAGCGAAGGGCAACTTTAGCCCAAAGCCAACTTGAGCATAGGTTTTGACGCAGTAGGGTGGAGTTACGGGTGTAGCTCAATTGGTAGAGCAGCGGTCTCCAAAACCGCAGGTTGTGGGTTCGATTCCTACCACCCGTGCGTCAGAAAAATCAATCCAAGAAAGACAACCGCTACTACGAAATGGCAGAAGGCAAAACATCCATCACAGCCCGAGTGATAGGCTACTACAACGATGTGGTCAGTGAGATGAAAAAAGTAACTTGGCCAAGCCAAGAAGAAGTCAAAGAATCCACATTAGTGGTCTTAACCGTCTGTGGTATTTTGGTTCTGGGCACATTCATTGTAGATGAGGCACTGAGTTTTCTGATTAAAAAGTTAGTTTCGCTGTTCTAAACACTAACGGATATGAGTGAACAAGCAATAGATAAGCAGGCTCAAGCAAGCACGGTGACACCAGCGGCGCTGTCAGGAGAGCGGCGTTGGTACACAGTGCGGACTTATTCAGGACATGAGCGTAAGGTCAAGGAGTATATCGATAGAGAAGTTGCAAAGCAAGGACTGCAAGATAAGTTGACGCAAGTCTATATTCCATATGAAAAATTTGTAGAAGTCAAGGACGGCAAGAAAAAGAGCCGATTGAAGAATGCATTTCCGGGCTATGTGTTGGTGGAAGCAGTGCTAGATAAGCAAACAAAGAATCTTATTTTGGAAACCCCATCGGTTATAGGCTTTTTAGGAATCAATGATGTGCCAACTCCATTGCGCCCTGAAGAGGTAAAGCGAATACTGGAGCCTCAAGAAGAGCAAGAACGGCGAATTGCAATGAAAGCCCCGTTTGAAGTTGGCAACACTGTAAAGATTATTGACGGACCGTTCAACTCCTTGACTGGTGTGGTTCAAGAGATTAACACGGAGAAGATGAAAGTAAAGGTGCTCATCAACTTTTTTGGTCGTAGCACCCCAACAGAGGTAGATTTCTCACAAGTCAAGCTGGTAGCAGGGAACTAAACTGTAAGCATAACACAAACACATGGCGAAAAAAGTTATTGGCTACGTCAAGCTACAAATTCCAGCTGGGCAAGCAAACCCTGCACCGCCTGTAGGTCCAGCATTGGGCCAAAAAGGCGTCAACATCATGGAATTTTGTAAGCAATTCAATGCAAGGACGGCATCGCAGCAAGGACTGATTATTCCCGTAGTTATCACCGTCTACTCGGACAAGTCTTTTACATTTGTCACAAAAACACCACCTGCATCTGTGCTGCTACTCAAGGAAGCGAAAATCGAGAAAGGTTCGGCTGAACCAAATCGCACAAAGGTAGGGAAAGTGACACGAGCGCAGATAAGAAAAATTGCTGAAATGAAATTACCCGACCTAAACACCACATCCCTTGAAGCGGCCGAACGGATGATTGAAGGAACTGCAAGAAATATGGGCATCATAATTGAGGGATAGTGAACCTTTCAACTGTGGGAGACGTTAGCAAAGCACGTCGCCAAAACCACTTTGATTCAAACTATGGCTGGCAAAAAATATAACCAAGCATTGGCAAAAATAGACCGTAGCAAGGAATACGAGCTTGCAGAAGCGGTTGCAAAGATTAAGGAAATTAGTACGACAAAGTTTGATGCTACGGTCGAGATAGCTATGCGCTTAGGCGTTGATCCAAGGCAAGCTGACCAAGTGGTGCGAGGCACCGTTACTTTGCCGCACGGCACTGGTAAAACAGTTCGTGTGCTTGTACTGTGCAAGGAAAATAAGCAGCAAGAAGCAAAAGATGCTGGCGCAGATTATGTTGGACTGGCAGAGTATGTAGAAAAAATTCAGGGCGGCTGGACCGATGTAGATGTCATTATTGCTACGCCAGATGTAATGGGTGAGGTAGGTAAGTTAGGTAAAGTGTTAGGACCACGTGGCTTGATGCCAAATCCAAAGTCTGGTACGGTGACCATGGATGTGGGCAAAGCAGTCAGGGAAGTGAAGGCTGGTAAGATTGAATTTCGTGTCGATAAAGGCGGAGTGGTTCATGCAGGCATCGGGAAAGTGTCGTTCGATGAAAAGAAATTGGTAGAAAATGCGCAAGCCTTCATACAAGCAATCGTGCGAGCAAAGCCAGCAGCAGCAAAAGGGCAATATGTGAAAAGCATTTACCTATCGAGTACAATGTCGCCCAGCGTAAAGATTAGACGCGATGTAGCGGCTTAAAATGCATGCAAGAAAAAAATGCTAAAGGAAAATGAAACGACCTGAGAAAGAAAAAATCGTAGAGCAAGTTGCCGAGAAGATGAAACGTGCATCGGCAATTTACTTAACTGAGTTTCAGGGCATGACAGTAGAGGAGACCCGAAGCCTGCGCAATGAACTACGCAAGTCAGGCATTGAATACAAGGTGGTCAAGAACACTTTGATTAAGAAGGCAATTGAGCGTGCCCAACTGTCTGATAAGCTGTTTTCGGCACTGAAAAACACTACGGCAATTGCATTTGGGTATGACGACCCGATTGCACCAGCCAAGATTCTTAAGAAGTTTATTGAGGAGAATGAAAAGCTCAAGTTCAAAGCGGCGTCAATAGAGGGGCAAGTCTTTGACCATACACAGTTGGCAAAGATTGCCACAATGAGTAACAAAGCTGAAAATATCGCTAAGGCTATAGGTGTCATCAACCAAACGATTGCGGGTGTGCCTATGACCATTCATGCAGTGATAAAAAATCTGGTGAATGTCTTAGACCAGATTGCGAAGCAGAAGGCATCGGGAGGAGCATAAAACAAGGATTTGGCTATTACGCACTCATAAACTCTTGGCGATTGGCTTCTACTTTCGCCAATACAAAACAAAAAAGGGAAAAGAAAAATGGCATCAGTTGAAGCACTTGTGGAAGAAATTGGAAAGCTAACGCTCACTGAAGCTGCAGAGCTCGTGAAAGCCTTGGAGGCGAAGTTTGGTGTAACTGCTGCGGCTCCAGTTATGGTTGCAGGCACAGCTCCAGCGGCTAGCGCAAGCACGGCTGCCCCAACGGCACCTGTTGAAGAAAAAACTGAATTTGATGTAATTCTCAAGAGCAGTGGTCCAAACAAAATTAACGTCATTAAGGTCGTGCGTGCCGCCACGGGCTTGGGCCTGAAAGAAGCAAAAGACTTGGTCGACGGAGCGCCGAAGACCATCAAGGAGGCTATGCCAAAAGCCGACGCAGAAAAACTCGCCAAAGAGCTTCGTGATGCTGGCGCAGAAGTTGAGCTAAAGTAACTTGAACGAACCATACCAACGACTGCGGCTCCGTTTTACTCCAAGTAAGGCGGAGCCTGTTCTGCTTTATGGGGATTTGCGAGCTTTGCCTGTAGAGTCTTGCTCATCGGCTTTCAGGCTTGCACAAAAGTGTGCTACATTATTATATTGCCGTTTGTCAGTAAAAGTATAGAGCCATTCTTGGCAGAGAAAATCAAAACTTGGTGCATAGACGAAAAGCAACCAGCCGCTTGACCTGCAGCAATGCGGTTATCAAGCGTGAGTGAGCCATTTCTTTCGAGGATACACTCTAAGTTACAAGCAAAACATTAACTCATCAAACGCGAGGCAACCGTGAAGACGAAGACTTCCCGAAAAAAAGTAGAGCGCATTTCTTTCTCGAAGATTCAGCAGGTGATGGAACCACCAGATTTGCTCAAGGTACAACTGCGCTCCTTCAAGGATTTTATTCAAGACGATGTGCCGCCAGAGCAGCGGAAAAACAAGGGATTAGAAAATGTGCTGCGTAGCAGTTTCCCAATCAGTGATACACGAGGGCTATATCTGTTGGAATACATTAGCTATAGCATTGACAAGCCGCGCTACAGTGTCGAGGAATGCATCGAGCGTGGACTGACATATGAAGTATCGCTGAAGGCTAAGCTGAAACTTTCACTAAAGGATGAACCAGATGAGCCCGACTGGAAAGAGACGATTGAGCAAGAAGTGTACTTAGGCAAAGTGCCATATATGACCGATCGCGGCACGTTCATCATCAACGGAGCTGAACGTGTGATTGTCGCCCAGTTGCATCGTTCTCCTGGTGTTGTCTTTAGCGATAGCACGCATCCGAATGGCAAAAAGATTTACTCTGCGAAAATTGTGCCACTGCGCGGTTCATGGATTGAGTTTGTGACTGACATCAACAACCTGATGTATGTCTACATTGACCAGAAAAAGAAATTTTTGGCAACGACACTGCTACGTGCATTAGGATTTACGAAGAACGATGAGATTTTACGGCTTTTTGATTTGATGATTGAGCTGCCAGTCAAGAAAAATAGCACGAATGAAGACCTTATTGGGCGTTACCTTGCAACAGATGTGGTAAATACAGAGACTGGCGAGGTAATACCTGCAGGTACGCAAATCACTGACGAACATATTGAGCAGTTTTTAAGCGCTGGCATTGCGAAAGTCAAGGTTACGCGTACCGAGAAAGAGATGGATATAGACAGCTCAATTATCCTGAACACATTAGCAAAAGATGAGTCGCACACCGAAGAGGAGGCACTAGAGATTATCTATCGGGAGCTTCGCTCAAATGAAGCGCCTGATATTGAGGCGGCACGCGGGCTACTGGAACGCACTTTCTTCAACAACAAGAAGTATGACCTCGGCGATGTTGGTCGGTATCGACTCAACAAAAAATTAGCTCCTGAGTTTAAGACACTACTGGATATTCTCAAACGCGATAGCCAGCTGAAGAAAATTACCGATGGTTTGATTGAAAAGTTTGGAATAGGCAAGTTTGATGAGAAGGGAATTAATCCTGACTTTACGGTGCTGTCGCAGTTCGACATCATTGCAATCATGTATTACCTCATCAAGCTGATGAACGGTAGAGTGGAGGTCGATGATGTCGATCATCTCTCGAATCGGCGTGTCAAGACAGTAGGTGAACAGCTATCAGCACAGTTCCTTGTTGGGCTGGCAAGGATGACGAAGAACATAAAGGAAAAGCTAAATGCAAGAGATACAGAGAAAGTCACGCCATCGGACCTTGTAAATGCACGCACTATATCCAGTGTTATTTCAAGTTTCTTTGGCACAAGTCAGCTGTCGCAATTCATGGACCAGACAAATCCACTTGCAGAACTGACCAACAAGCGTCGCACTTCTGCGTTGGGTCCAGGTGGTTTGACAAGGGAGCGTGCAGGATTCGAGGTGCGAGATGTACACTACACACACTACGGTCGTCTCTGTCCAATTGAGACGCCAGAAGGACCAAACATCGGTCTGATTTCGTCATTTTGCTTGTATGCAGAAATCAACGAGAAGGGATTTATTGAAACGCCATATCGACCTGTAAAGAATGGGGTGGTAGAAAACAAGCCAGTGTATCTTTCTGCCGAGGATGAGGAGAACAAGATTACTGTGCCAGCCACGGTGCCGCTAAAAAATAATCGCATAGCGGTAGAGAGTGTGCAGGCGCGGCGCAGGGGAGACTATCCACTGGTTGAGGCTGCACAGGTCGATTACATGGATGTAGCACCCCAGCAGATTGTAAGTGCGGCGGCAGCACTTATTCCCTTCCTTGAGCACGATGATGCCAACCGAGCTCTAATGGGCTCAAACATGCAGCGACAGGCAGTGCCACTACTGCGCGCAGAAGCCCCGCTGGTAGGCACTGGATTGGAAGAAAAAGTGGCGCGCGACTCACGCACAATGATTATCGCAGAAGGCACAGGCACAGTTGAGTATGTGGATGCAAATCAGATTGTTGTGCGCTACGATAAACGCATAGATGATGATACAGAAGATTCACTGCTTGATGTGGATGAGACTGTAAAGGTCTACAAGCTGACAAAGTTTTTCCGCTCCAATCAGGATACTTGCATCAACCAGAAACCCATTGTCTCGATTGGTGACCGAGTAAAGAAAGGTGATGTGTTGGCAGATGGTTCATCGACAGATAATGGTGAGCTCGCTTTAGGCAAAAACGTGCTTGTGGCATTTATGCCATGGCGCGGTTACAATTTTGAAGATGCCATCGTGGTTTCAGAAAGGCTGGTTGCCGAAGATGTCTATACTTCCATTCACATTCATGAATTTGAGCTGACCGTGCGCGATACAAAGCGCGGAGAGGAGCAATTTACGCGCGACATATACAACGTCAGTGAGGAAGCACTAAAAAATCTTGACGAGAATGGCATTATCCGTGTTGGAGCAGAGGTAAAAGAGAAAGATATTCTCATCGGCAAAATCACGCCGAAGGGTGAGACTGACCCGACCCCTGAAGAGAAACTGCTGCGCGCAATCTTTGGCGAAAAGTCAAGTGATGTAAAAGATGCCTCGCTACATGCCCCGCCAGGTATGCGCGGTACAGTGATTAAGACGAAACTGTTCAGTCGCAAAAAGAAACTTGGTGAAGACATCAAGGTACGCATCAGCAAACTTGAGAAAGAATACGACAAAAAGAAACAGGAATTGCGCGAAAAGTTCTTGTCGCGTCTGGTGCACTATCTTGGTGATAAGGAGTCTATCGGTGTCAAGAACCTGCGTGGTGAAACGGAAATTCGCAAGGGTACGCGATTTAGCAGAGAAAACTTAGAGCCATATTCAGCACTCAGTAGGCTGGAAAAGTTGGACGTTGCACATGGCTTTGTCGAGTCGACAAAGACAAACAACATAGTGCGACGTTTGATAGAGGAGTATCGCCGACGCATGAAGGAGCTGGATGATGAGTTGGAGAATGAAAAGTATAAGGTCAGCGTTGGCGATGAGCTACAGCCCGGCATTGAAGAGCTGGCAAAGGTCTACATTGCACAGAAGCGCAAGCTGCAAGTTGGCGACAAGATGGCGGGTCGGCATGGAAATAAAGGCGTTGTAGGAAAAATTGTGCCTGTCGAAGATATGCCGTTTATGGAAGATGGGACGCCGGTCGATATTGTGCTCAACCCATTAGGTGTGCCGAGCCGCATGAACATTGGTCAGCTCTTTGAGACCTCCTTGGGCTGGGCAGCCAAGAAACTTGGTGTCAAGTTTGCTTCTCCCATCTTTGACGGAGCAACTTACGAGGAGATTCAAGAAAAGCTCAAGGAAGCGGGATTGCCCGTCAATGGTAAAGTCAAGCTCTACGACGGACGCACTGGCGAGCCTTTTGACCAAGAAGTGACCGTTGGTGTAATTTACATGATGAAGCTCTCGCATCTTGTGGATGATAAAATCCATGCTCGCTCGACAGGACCCTACTCGCTAATTACGCAGCAACCACTGGGTGGAAAGGCACAGTTTGGTGGCCAGCGTTTCGGTGAAATGGAAGTGTGGGCACTTGAGGCATATGGTGCTGCATACACCTTGCAAGAGATGCTAACTGTTAAATCCGACGATGTGCAAGGGCGCACCAAAACCTATGAAGCTATTGTGAAGGGACAAAACCTGCCTGAGCCGAGTGTTCCAGAGTCATTTAATGTGCTGGTGCGCGAGTTGCAAGGGCTCGGACTTGAAATTCGCATTGACGATAAAGTGCCGTAATGCAAAGCGGCAGTCGTGTATTGCAAAGGGGTAAAGTTTTACTTTAACATCTAAGAGGAACTACAGATATGGCATTGCTAGGCACAACTACCATGAAGCGAGACTTCTCGAGAATCAAAATCAGCATTGCATCGCCTGAGAGCATTCTGGCGCGCTCGCACGGAGAAGTCTTAAAACCAGAGACCATCAACTACCGCACATACAAGCCTGAGCGAGATGGCCTAATGTGCGAGAAAATCTTTGGTCCTACGAAAGATTGGGAATGCTACTGTGGTAAGTATAAGCGTGTACGCTATAAGGGTATTATTTGCGACCGATGCGGTGTGGAAGTGACCACGAAATCGGTCCGCCGTGAGCGAATGGGACATATTTCTCTGGCCGTGCCAGTTGTGCATACTTGGTTCTTCCGGTCTGTGCCCAGCAAAATCGGGGCGCTGCTGGATTTGTCGACAAAAGAGCTTGAGCGCATTATCTACTACGAAGTGTATGTGGTAATTAACCCTGGAGAGCCGGGCGAAAAGCAAGGTCTCAAATTCATGGACTGCCTGCCTGAAGAGCTCTACTACACAATTATCAGCGAGTATGAAGATAACCAAGACCTAGATGACAAAGACCCACGCAAGTTTGTAGCAAAAATGGGCGGCGAAGCTATCAAGGCACTGCTGAAAAAGCTAGACCTAAATGAAGAGGCTAAGAAACTGCGTGAGGTGCTGAAGGAGACGAAGTCGGAGCAAAAACGCGCCGATGCGCTCAAGCGACTGAAAGTCATAGAAGCATTCCGCAATAGCTATCATCCTGTGCCGAAGGAAAAGCAGAAGAGAGATGAATTTTCGCTCGAGCCACCAGAGCCGTATGTCTACGAAGGCAACAAGCCAGAGTATATGGTCTTGGATGTCTTGCCTGTAATTCCACCCGAACTGCGCCCGCTGGTGCCGCTCGAGGGAGGACGATTCGCAACATCAGACTTAAACGACCTGTATCGACGCGTTATTATTCGCAACAATCGCCTAAAGAAGCTCATCGACATTCGAGCGCCTGAGGTGATTCTAAGAAACGAAAAGCGCATGCTACAAGAAGCTGTAGATGCGCTGCTTGATAACTCACGCAAGGCGAATGCGGTCAAAGCTGGTGAGGGGAATCGTACCTTAAAATCACTCTCTGACTCACTAAAAGGCAAGCAAGGTCGCTTTAGACAAAACCTGTTAGGTAAGCGTGTCGATTACTCAGGTCGGTCAGTCATCGTGGTCGGTCCAGAGCTGAAGTTACATGAGTGCGGACTGCCGAAAGATATGGCTATTGAACTGTTTCAGCCATTTGTAATCCGTCGCCTTGTTGAGCGCGGGTTGGCAAAGTCCGTCAAATCGGCAAAGAAGATGATTGACCGCAAAGACCCTGTCATTTGGGATGTCTTAGAGAAGGTAATCGATGGGCATCCTGTTCTGCTGAACCGTGCTCCAACTCTGCACCGCTTGGGCATTCAAGCCTTCCAGCCTGTGCTGATTGAGGGTAAGGCGATTCAGATTCATCCATTGGTGTGCACGGCATTCAACGCTGACTTTGACGGCGACCAGATGGCTGTGCATGTGCCACTCTCACAAGAGGCACAAATGGAGGCGATGGTGCTCATGCTCTCAGCACATAACCTCATCTTGCCACAGTCAGGCAAACCAGTTACGGTGCCCTCTCAAGACATGGTGTTGGGCATCTACTACTTGACGAAGGAAGCAAAAGGCAGACGCGGTGAAGGTAGAATATTTAGTGATGCCAGCGAAGTGATTGTAGCCCATAATGAAGGTCAAGTAGACCTTCATGCGCGTATCATTCTGCGATACAGCGGTCCGAGAGATGAAAAACTGGATTTGGAACGAGCACTGGAAATTGTCAAGACCGATGAGCAAAAGAAGTGGTTGGAGCAGAAACTGAAGGCCAAAGAAGTGATTGTCACAACAGTAGGACGCGTTTTGTTTAACCAGATTGTACCGCCAGAAGTAGGTTTTGTCAATAAAGTACTGGACAAAAAGGCTGTAAAGGACCTCATTGCTCAAATCATCAGTAAGACTGGTAATGTAAGAACGGTTCAGTTCCTTGATGCAATAAAAGAAATGGGCTTTGCTTATGCCACGAAGGGTGGCCTGTCTATTGCGCTATCTGATGCGATTATACCAAGCAGAAAAGAAGAGCTCATTAAAAATGCGCAGAAAGAAAACCTCAAGGTAATCAGAGAGTACAATGCTGGCACCTTGACGGAGAATGAAAAGTATAACAAGATTGTCGATGTATGGCAGAAGGTAACAAATCTGGTAGCGGAGGAATCGTATCAGACTTTGCGCAAAGACCGTGAGGGCTTCAATCCACTCTTTATGATGCTCGACTCGGGCGCACGCGGCTCACGCGAGCAGGTGCGTCAGCTGACAGGTATGCGCGGCTTGATTGCGCGCCCGCAAAAGTCCATGTCAGGTCAGCCCGGAGAAATCATCGAGAACCCCATTATCTCAAACCTCAAAGAAGGGTTGTCGGTGCTCGAATACTTCATCTCGACACACGGTGCCAGAAAAGGATTGTCTGATACATCACTTAAGACAGCCGATGCAGGCTACTTGACACGACGACTGCATGATGTGGCGCAAGATGTAATTATAACTGAAGAAGATTGCGGTACAACACGCGGCATTGTGCTGACGCGTCAGATAGAAGAGGAAGCTGGTAGCAGGATAAAATTCCATGAGCGGGTTCGCGGTCGTGTGGCAGCGCGTGATGTGATTGATGTCAATGATGGTAGCGTAATTGTCAAGGCAGGCGAACTCATTACAGATGAACTGGCTGATATAATTCGTGACCGCATGGGCGTAACAGAAGTGGAGATTCGCTCTGTGCTGACGTGCGAGACACGACGCGGTATTTGCGCACGGTGCTACGGCGTAAATCTTGCAACCAACCGCTTAGTGGAAGTCGGCGAAGCAGTTGGCGTGATTGCGGCTCAATCCATCGGAGAGCCGGGTACGCAACTGACGCTACGCACATTCCACCAAGGTGGCGCGGCGCAAGGCAGCATATCTGAAACCGACATCAAAGCCATGTACGACGGACGCATTGAGTTTGAAAACGTGCGCTTTGTGGAAACAACCCAGTTTAACGAAATCGGTGAAGAGGAGAGAGTATTTGTAGTCGTGCGCAAAAATGGCGTCATCAACATTGTCGATGAAAATACAGGCAAACCGCTCAAAAAGTATACTGTGCCATACGGGGCGAGACTGTATTGCACAGATGGAATGAAAGTCAAAAGAGATATGCTGCTCTACACCATTGAGCCGAACAGTACGCCCATCATTTCGGAATTTGGCGGAACAGCGAAATTCATCGACATAGAAAAAGGCACGACCTACAAGGAAGAAATTGACCCGCAGACTGGTTATGTGCAGCGTGTAATCATCAACTGGCGTTCAAAACTCAAGGCTACAGATGTACGTGAGCCGCGCATCCAAATTCTCGATGAGGAAGGAAAAGTTTTAGCCACTTATTCTATTCCTATCAAAGCCAGCTTGATGGTGTATGACAATGAAAAGGTCAAGCCCGGTGATATACTGGCTAAAGTGCCAAGAGACCTTGCACGAATCAGCGGAGATATTACGGCAGGACTACCGCGTGTAACCGAGCTGTTTGAGGCACGTAACCCTGCTGACCCAGCCATAGTGTCTGAAATCGATGGCGTCGTGAAATTTGGCACGCAGAAGCGTAACAACAAACAAGTGTTTGTGGTCAATGAATATGGTGAGCAGCGTGAATACCTCATTCCGATTGGGAAACACATTCTGGTCAATGACGGCGACGAAGTACGCGCTGGTGACCCACTAACTGACGGCGCCATTGCTCCTGAACGCATCTTGGCTATTCAAGGACCAAATGCAGTGCAGCAGTATCTGGTCAACGAAATCCAGAAGGTGTATCAGATTAATGCTGGTGTAGAGATTAATGATAAGCACATCGAAGTCATTGTGCGCCAGATGCTACAAAAGGTGCGCGTAGAAGACCCAGGCGATACATCACTATTGCCAGGTGACATAGTCGACCGATTCCATTTCAAGGACGTCAATGAAGAAATGGCTAAAAAGGTTCGTGTCACAGAAAGAGGAGATGCACCGCGTAGCATAAAAGAAGGCGAACTCTATCTCAAGGATGAGATTATCAAGCTCAACCGAGAACTAAAGAAAGCTGGCAAAGAACAAATCAAGTTCGAGCCAGCTCAATTGGCAACATCGCAGCCTGTGCTGCTCGGTATTACAAGTGCGGCATTGCAGACGGAGAGCTTCATCTCTGCGGCTTCATTCCAAGAAACGACCAAAGTGCTAACCGACGCAGCTGTGGAAGGCAAAGAAGATTACCTTCTGGGCTTGAAAGAAAACGTGATTGTCGGCAAACTCATCCCAGCAGGTACAGGTCTGAGTAAGTATCGTAACATGCGACTCTCGACCGAACAACGCTACATGGAAATCAGTGCAGAAGCGAACGGTCGAAATGAAGAGCATGAAGAGACTGAAATTCGTGACTAAAAGGTCCAGAGCTAGAAAAAAGGGGGCGCTAACATTGCCCCCTTTTTCTTTTTTAAAGAGAGCAATCCTACTTGGAAAACTTCTGTAAGATGCGGGATTTTTCAAGGAAGCTTGTATCGAAGCGACCGCTACGGAAGAGGTCGGATTGCAAGATTTTCTTGTGCAGGGGGATTGTGGTTTTGATACCTTCCACGATAAACTCATCTAACGCACGAAGCATGCGCTCAATCGCTTCATCGCGAGTGTGAGCATAGACAATAAGTTTAGCAATCATAGAATCGTAGTAAGGCGGGATACGATAGCCAGCGTAAGCGTGGGTTTCTACGCGAACGCCATGACCGCCGGGGACGTGAAAAACTTTTAATTCGCCAGCAGACGGACGAAAATCATTGTCAGGGTCTTCAGCATTGATGCGGCACTCGATAGCATGTCCGCGCGGAGTAAGCTTCTTGGTAGGAAGTTTCTTGCCAGATGCAATAAGAATTTGTTGCTTAATGAGGTCAATATCGTAGATTTCTTCAGTCACGGGGTGCTCGACCTGAATGCGCGTGTTCATTTCCATGAAGTAGAAGTTGTGATGCTTATCGACGAGGAACTCGACTGTGCCAGCCCCTTCGTAGTTGATAGCTTTAGCTGCCCTGACGCCAGCTTCGCCCATTTTTGCACGCAACTCACTGTTGACAATAGGCGAAGGAGACTCTTCAATGAGTTTTTGATGACGGCGCTGAATAGTGCAATCTCTTTCGCCAAGATGAATGATGTTGCCGTATTGGTCGCCTAGAATCTGAATTTCAATGTGTCGTGGTTCATCGAGGTATTTCTCGATGTAGACACCAGGGTTTCCGAAGGCTTTTTCAGCCTCGTTTCGAGCAGTGATGAAGGATTTTTCCAAGTCTTCTTCACGATGGATGACGCGCATGCCTTTGCCACCGCCGCCAGCTGTTGCTTTGATGATGATTGGGTAGCCGATAGCCATGGCAATTTCACGAGCGTGCTCAACTTTTTCTACCAACCCATCGCTGCCCGGAATGACAGGAATATTCGCCGCTTTCATCGTGTGTTTTGCCATGTTCTTATCACCCATTTTTCGAATCATCTCTGGCGAAGGACCGATGAATTTGATGCCCGAGAGTTCGCAGATTTCAGAAAATTCAGCACGCTCGGAAAGAAAGCCATAGCCGGGGTGAATAGCATCGGCGTTGGTAATTTCTGCAGCAGCGATGATACGCGGAATGTTCAGGTAACTTTCTTTACTAGGTGGCGCGCCGATGCAGACAGCTTCGTCAGCGTATTTTACATGCAAGGAATCAGCATCAGCGGTTGAGTAGACCGCAACGGTTTGAATACCCATTTCGCGGCAGGTGCGAATAATGCGCATAGCAATTTCGCCGCGATTAGCAATAAGAATCTTCTTAAACAAGGCTCGTTGTTCTGGTTTAAGACAGTTGGTTGAAACTTACCCAGCAGCAGAGCTTTCTTCAACAAGAAAGAGAACCTGGTCATACTCAACAGGTTGAGCATTCTCAACCATGATTTTGACAATTTTGCCTTCAACGTCGCTTTCGATTTCATTCATTAGCTTCATGGCTTCGATGATGCAGAGTACCTTGCCTTTGGTAATGTAGTCACCGACTTGCACATATGGATTGGCTTCGGGTGACGGGGCGCGATAAAAGGTTCCAACCATTGGGGAACGAATTTCTTTGTATTTCTTTGGAGGCGGTGCAGGTTCAGGTTCGGGTGGAGCCAACGGTGTGGAGGCAGTTGGTGCAGGCGCATTTGTAGGCGATGTGGCGGGCAATGAAGTTGGCAGGGATGGAGGAAGCATTTGAGCTGCAGGCATAAACATGGATGGGGGAAGGCTAATGTTCTGTGCACTATTGCTCTTGCGCTTCAGGGTGATTTTAAAATCGCCCTCTTCAATTGTCATTTCATCTAAGCCTGAGTCGTCAAGCATCTTGACAAGTTTCTGAATATCATCGAGGTTCATCGGAAAGTCTCCGGTTTTTTATTTGCAAAAGTTGTGGCGCAAATGTGAAGAGCTATTTTTTAACTCTATCCACATATGTGCCTGTGCGAGTATCGACGCGCACCACATCGCCAGTGAGAATAAACATGGGAACTTGAATAACAACACCAGTCTCGAGCGTAGCTGGCTTTGTGCCAGCAGTAGCACGGTCATCTCTGGTAACTGAGCTTGTATCTGTCACAGTTAGCTCAACGAATGTAGGGACCTCAGCCTGTATAATTTCATTACTTGTAGAGAAGACCACTTCTACAGGCATGCCTTCCTTGAGGAACTTGGCTGGCTCGCCAAAGGCAGAAGATGGAATGTTGATTTGTTCGAAGGTTTGCGTATCCATCAACACGAAGTCATCGCCATCACGGTAGAGATATTGGAAGCTTTTTCGTTCGGTCTGCACAATTTCCACTTCTTCACCTGAACGAAAGCGGTTCTCGACGATTCTACCGTTGCGAAGGTTTCGCATCTTTGCTTGATAGAAGGCACGCAAGTTGCCTGGCGTGCGATGCTGTACTTCTTCCAGAATGTGCAACTCACCGTTGAAGCGAAGAATAACACCTTTTGCTAAATCGCTAGTTGTTGCCATAGTTGTAATGTCAGATAAATGGTTACAGTTAGTCGTTTAAGGGCAGGGAATATAACACGAGTGTAGGCGATTTTCAAGAGGCAAGTGGCAAGGGGAGTTGCCTGTAACCTATTGATTTTATTAGGGATTCTAGGCAGTGCATCTTGACAAGCATTGTTCTTTTTGTAAATTAGGTCAGATCGGCTTGGTAGCCGAGCATTATCGTATTCAAGCTAACCAAAGGGGAAAATACAATATGTCTAAAGCCGACATCGTAGAAAAGATTGCTAAGGATGCAGGAATATCGAAGGCAGCATCCGAGAGAGCAGTCAATGCATTTATTGAAGCTGTAACTAACTCTTTGAAGAAAGGTCAATCAGTGACGCTTGTCGGGTTTGGGACGTTTTCGGTCGGGAAGCGGGCTGCACGCAAGGGTCGCAATCCGAAGACAGGCGAGGAGATTAAAATCAAAGCTAAGAAGGTGGCACGCTTCCGCCCAGGTGCAGCGCTAAGAGAGGCTGTCAACAGATAAGCTGCCTGATTTGCCGTAGCAGAAGAGCCCATCGCCATGTGATGGGCTTTTTTATTTCCGCTCAAAAAGCCGTGTGTGCCACGCTGATTGCTCCGGATGATAACGCTTCAACCATGCATACCCTATTCATGGGAGCAGTTTGTGACCAAGAAGGAGGCGAAAGAGCCGTTTTGGACGCTAAGCGACGAAAAATGCGAGACTTACGACTTCTCAAAAAGTCCAATATCATGGCATGTTCATGCGAAGATGCAAGTTGGATTGAGAAGGATGTTTTCGTAAGTTAGGAGCGAACAAAGTAGTCATTGGCTAAAGAAGCTAATGACAAAAAGGGGTAGTAGAGTATGACGACACAGTTTTTCTCAACTAGAGAGCTGTCGGAGATATGCGCAGTGGGTGAAACCACGGTCAAGCGTTGGTCCAACATGGGGTTAATCAAGCATCACAAGACCGTGGGCGGGCATCGCAAGTTCAAGCTCGAGGATGTACTAGAGTTTATTAGCAAGAATAACATTGAAGTACCACCTGCGCAGTTAGAGCGGCTCAAGCTTGAAAAAAACTATGCCGAGCATCTCGACATCGGCAGTGAAATTCTGCTGGTGCGCGGCGACGTAGAAGGTTTGGCCCAAAAGCTGACAGAGTTGCTCCTAGCCTTTCGCAAAAATGAAGTAGAAGCTTTGCTAAGCAAGGCAGTGGAGCAAGGAATGTCGTTTGCGACGCTCTTCGATAGAATAATCGCCCCAGCTATGTATCATGTTGGAGAGTTGTGGGCAGCAAAAAAGCTGGGCATCAGTGAAGAGCATATTATCACAAATATCCTCATTGAGTCAGTATTAGCTGTAAAGGCTCATTACGAGAAAGGATTGTTGAACGCAAGTCGGCATTCAACTTGGAACAATGTAGGGATTAATGTTAACCTGACCATGAACGGGGTGGCGCACAGCAAGGCAAAGAAGACCGATGATGTGATGCCTGTAGCGCTGCCAGCATCAAAGCCAGCAGCTGTAGTCTGTACATGTCCAGAGTCAGAATACCATGAGTTGGGACTTTTAGGGGTATCGCTGGTGTGCCAAAGCTTAGGAATGAATGTAAGCTATGTGGGTGCAGCAGTGCCGTTTAAAGATTTAGAGCATGTAGTAGATGAAATCAAGCCGACTGTGGTGTGCATGTCTGTGACGATTGCGAAAGTGAGTCCAACGACCTATAGGCGATTTGAAATGTTCAGGAAGTTTCTGAAAAAGCGAGGTGTGCGTCTTATTCTGGGCGGACAGTTTATAGGTGAGCGTAAATCGCGGCCATTTGAAGCAGATTTTCGAGCTAGAAGCTTAGAGGAGCTGGAGCAGTATCTGCGCGAAAATTTTGAGGTGCTCTATCAGCCTCGTAATGGGCGTGCGCTAAAGAACTGAGAGAGCACGAGTGATTGCAGGAATTTCAAATTGTTCGTTCCCATCCCTGACAAGCTCTGCGCATCGGCCTCAGTGTGCAGAGAAAGATAGCTTTCCATGAGGTGCAGTAAAAGCAGTACCCAGTAGTACCCAAAGCAGTGCATAGTTGTAGTGCAGCAAAGTTTTGTTCTGTTCTTTGATGAGTCTGATGCAGTTAGCATGCTGTTCTCAGACGCAGAACAGTGATGCGGGTCAGGCTCTGATATGCGTCTGGTTCGCCGCTTAAGATGAACAATTAAGTGAGCGAACGCTGTGATTTTCCTTCAAACTTTAAGCGAAAAAGGAGAATACTATGGCTGACCAAGAGAAACCGACTGGCGGAACTCCAGAAGGAGGTGGCGGCGAAAAGAAACCAATGCCTTCACAAGCTGGGAAACTTCAAGCTGCCGCAAAGAAGCCAGCTGCTCCAGCGGCGGCGAAGGCGGCGCCAAAAGCAGGTGAAGCAAAGCCTGCTGCAGCAGCTGCAAAACCCGTCGTGATGGAAGCAGATGTAAGTGAAATGAAGCGCTTCCTGCTGAAGCGTACGGAGACCAGAACCACCAAATGGTTCCAAGCCTTCGACGTAGACAAGCTCACCGATGAACAAGTCTTCGGCGGACATTTGGCGCTCTTAGGGTGCTTGGGTATCGTGATGGGTATTTACTACATCTCTGGTATCCAAATCTTCCCAAATGGTGCGCCAGGGTTCTACGATAACTGGTTCTATCTGACCATCAAGCCGCGTCTGGTATCGCTTGGCATTGATACCTACAGTCCAGAGCCAGAGGCACAGATGGAGGCGGCACGCAAACTACTTTGGTGGGCTGGCATTCACTTCGTCGTGGGGGCGTTCCTAATCTTTGGTGGATGGCGGCACTGGACCAGTAACCTTTCCAACCCACTGGCTTTTCTCTTCTTCTGGAACTACAAGCAAGCCAGTGTGCCTGGTAACTTCCGAGACTTTCGGATGTTCGGTAGCATCATTCCAGGCGGAATAGGTGGACCGAGTGCCAAAAACTATGCCGAAGCCTTAGGACCACACACTATCTATCAAGGCTTCCTCTTTCTGGCGTGGGGATTTGTGATGTGGTTTGTATTAGGCATCACACCCGAACCCGACTTCCAGAAAATCAACTCTGAAGCCTTCATGTCATTTGTGTGGGCGGCAGTCTGGCTAGCACTGGGCTTCTACTGGAAAGCCAATCCGCCACGTGTGGCAGAGCACCTGAACGACGACCTCCGAGCCATTTTCTCGGTGCACTTAACGTCTATGGGTTATGTCAACATTGCACTGGGATGGTTTGCCTTTGCCGCCTTTACCGATAGACCACAGTTCTTCTACACCCAGCTGAACGACTTGGTCTATTACATCTACGGTGAGCCGTTTAACCGTGTCGGCTTTGACGAAAACGGAAACACTGACCTGACTAAGATTGAATACCCAGAGTATCCACCGTATGCCATTCTGCCCAAAGACGGTAGAGTGTTTGGAATGGCACAGGTGGTTATCAACCTGGTGGCATTCAATCATATCATTTGCGGCTTCCTGTATGTGTTCTCTGGTGTGTTCCATGGCGGACAGTATCTCTTGAAAGTTCAGATGTCCGGCCTATACAATCAACTGAAGTCCAAGTGGATTGCATTAGGGCGAGACAGAGAGTTCCAAGCCAAGTTCGTGGGCACGATTATGGTGTTGTGCTTTACGACAATGATTTCTGTCTATGCAGTCATTTGCTGGAACTCGCTGTGCGAGCTCAACATGATGGGCGCAAACATTACGATGAGCTTCTACTGGCTCAAGCCGACACCAATGTTTGCGTGGATGTTTACAGACCCGAGTATCAATGACTGGTGCGCATGGCATGCGATTGTAGCAGGCTGGTTGTTTGCCTCGGTGGCCACTTCTCGCATCGCCTTCTTCTCACACACCTCACCATTGTGGGAAGACCTGGGTCTGAAGAAGAACTCTTTCTCGTTCCCATGCATTGGACCAGTGTATGGTGGAACATGCGGCGTGTCGATTCAAGACCAGATGTGGTTTGCTATCCTGTGGTCGATCAAGCCGCTCTCTGTCATTGAGTGGTATATTGACGGTGGGTGGCTAGCTTCAATGAACTATGGCATGGCAGTTGCTGACTGCAACGCATGGGATAGCATTGCCAAGCTCTCGCATCACTACACTGGTGGTGTATTCTACTACATGTGGACAGAAACACAGGCCATCTGGGCAAGCTCACACCTGACCGTAGTCTTGCTAATCGGACACTTGGTCTGGTTCATCAGCTTTGCCGTGTGGTTCAAAGATAGAGGTTCGCGCTTAGAAGGTGCCGATATTCAGACACGCACTATCCGCTGGCTGGGCAAAACCTTACTTGGACGCGATGTCAAGTTCCGCTTCCCAGTGCTGAACCTGTCGGACTCGAAGTTTGCAGGTACGATTCTCTACTTCAGCGGCACCTTTATGCTGGTCTGGCTCTACATAGCAAACGGCTTCTATGCGACGAACCAACCTGCGCCACCGCCAGTCAGTGATGCCGCTCGTGCAGGCAGCGATATGCTGGCACAAGTGGTCGACTTCTTGCTCAAACTGGTTGCGTAGTTCTTTCCAAGTGTGTGAAGTATTCAGGGGACTGGACAATTCGTCCGAGTCCCCTTTTTTATCCGCAGGAGTGACTTGGGGAACGAAAAAAAGAATGTTATCATTCTTCAAATAAATTTCTTGAAACCTCAGACTTAAACGGAGGCAGTCCAATGGCAGAAACGAAGGTCAAAAAGCGGGTAAAGAACAAGTATGATATTATCGAGAACCTGTGCATTGCGTGTGGGTTCTGCCTAGACCAGTGCCCGCCGAAGGTAAATGCAATTGGTGTGAAACTCTACGGGGATGTGCAAGAGGGCGGATTTCGCTACTACATCGACCAAAAGGCTTGTATTTCATGCCAGTTGTGCTTCGATGCTGATGCATGCCCCTCGGGTGCGTTAATCGAAGTGCGCCCAGAAGGCGATATTCTGGATTTCCGCTTCACACCCGAAAAGCGTCTGGAACTCTACGATAAACCATTCTTTGCCCGTTAAAGCCTATCAAGGTGCACAGACGCAAATAGACGCAAAGCCTTGCTCCGAAAAAGAGCAAGGCTTTTTAATTTGTTTTATTGTCTGAAAACGCTTTTCTTAAACAAACTTCAGGCGGATAAAACCCAATCTAAGGGAGGCACAATGACCACGCAAGTTCTCTCTCGCATTTCACCAGAGACCGTGCACGAGACACTTGCACAAACCATGATGGTCGATGGCTTAGATATGGTATTAGATTTGGAGCGCAGCAAAGGTGCATGGCTCTACGATGCACGGACCAAGCGCTACATGCTGGATTTCTTCACATTTGTCTCTTCAGCGCCTGTTGGTGCCAATCACCCGAAAGTATGGAACGACAAGGCATTCTTGGAAAAACTGCTCTACGCCGCTATCGTCAATCCCTCTAACTCCGATGCATACTCGGTGGAAATGGCGGAATTTGTGGAAACTTTCAGGCAGCTTGCAATGCCAAAAGGCATGAAGCATGTCTTTTGGATAGCTGGCGGAGCATTAGCCGTAGAAAACGCCCTAAAAGCGGCATTTGATTGGAAGGTCAGAAAAAATTTTCGCAAGGGATACAAATTCGAGCGTGGGCATCATGTTATTTACTTCAAAGAAGCATTCCACGGACGCAGTGGTTACACACTCTCGCTAACGAACACTGACCCTGTGAAAACTGCGCTATTCCCGAAATTTGCATGGACCTGCATCAATAACCCGAAAATCACATTCCCACTTACCGATGAACGCCTTGCTGAACTGGAACGCATAGAGCGTGAAGCAATTGAACACATCAAGCAAACCTTTGTGGAGCACAAGGATGATGTTGCCGCTATCATCATTGAACCTATTCAAGGCGAAGGGGGCGACAATCATTTTCGAAGAGAATTTTTCCAAGCCTTACGCGTGCTCTCGCTTGAAAATGAAGCCATGCTCATCTTCGATGAAGTTCAAACGGGCATTGGACTGACAGGGACAATGTGGGCAGCAGAACAGGTGCTAGCAAACCCTGTAGCGGAGCCTTGCAAGTTGCCAGATGGTATCACTTGCAGTTTTCGCAACGAAGGCGGATGCACCATGCACGAAGATTTGTGCCTACCTGACATGATTGCATTTGGCAAAAAAACACAAGTGTGCGGGTTTATGGCAAGTGCCCGTATTGATGAAATCGAGGATAATGTGTTTCGCGTGCCAAGTCGCATCAATTCCACTTGGGGAGGAAATTTGGTCGATATGCTACGCTGCAAAAAGTATCTTGAGATTATTGAGGAAGACCGCTTGCTGGAAAATGTGCGTACAGTTGGTATCGCACTCTTGCAGGAGATACAGTTACTTGCCGAAGATTTTATTGGTATTGTAACTAACCCGCGAGGCAGAGGGCTGATGTGTGCATTTGATTTGCGGTCTAAATCTGAACGAGATGCCTTCATTAAGCGTCTGTACCAAAATGGATTGCTAATGCTGGGATGCGGAGAACGCAGCGTACGCTTCCGCCCACCACTCAATCTTACCATGAGCGAGATGAGCGAAGGCATAAACATCATTCGCCAAACCTTGAAAGAGATGTTTTTCTAAGCCGAGAACACTTGCCCCCACCAAGCGAGCTCTTCGATGATGTGCTACACATTGTGAAGTTGCAAAGATTTTTGTAACTCGATAGAGAACCGCTCAGATGCTCAGGTCGCTGGAGCGAACAAGGTCGTTAGAGTAATAGGCGAAGTGTGCATCTTACATGTCCACAAGGCTGAGAAAAAGTTTAATGAAAAGTGGGGTGAGAACGGCTGTCAGGATGCCACAGAGTGAAAGTGCCAAGCCAGCAAATGCTCCTTCTATCTCGCCTTCTTCCATAGCACGAGCAGTGCCAACCGCATGTGCTGCAGCACCTAATGCCAAGCCAATTGCACGCCGACTGTGAATGCGCAAAAGCTTCAAGAACGGCAAACCGATAGCGCCACCTAAGACGCCTGTGGCAACAGAAAATGCCGCCGCTAATGCAGAAAGCCCGCCAAGTTTCTCTGTAATCGCTAAAGCAATAGGGGCTGTGGCAGACTTTGGCGCAATCGTAACTACCAGTGTATGGCTGGCACCCAAGAGCGCCGCAAGTCCAGCCGCAGTAATAATCCCCACAACTGCACCTGCGAAAATGGCGAGAAGGATACTCACACGCTGTGCCTTGATGTCTGGAAGGCGCTCGTAGAGCGGCACAGCAAGCGCAACGACTGCTGGAGAAAGAAAAAAGGAAATCAATTCGCCACCGCTCATGTAGGTTTCATAGCGGATGTTGAACGCCTTAAGCCACGCAATCAGCACAGCAATAGAAACAAGCACAGGATTGAAGAGCAAGAATTTGGTGCGACCGTAAAGCCACTGCGCTATGACAAACACAAGCAGCGTCAGCGCAACGAAAAAAATTCTCGATGTGAAAATTGAGCTTAAGTCCTGCATAAAGAGCACTCTTTCTTTGAAGAGTTTATGGATGTTTTTCTAAGCGTTGTTGCAAAAGTGCAACCGTTGCCATCACAGCAAGCGTGCTGATGACCCACGCCAGCACAATTGCTAAGGCACTTTGTTGAAGGGCATCAACATAGAGCATGAGTCCAACACCGGGCGGCACAAAGAACAGAGAGAGATGTTTGAGCAGGATGTCTGAAGCTGACTTGACCCAATCGATTTTGACAACCCCAATCTGCAAGCATAGCAGCAGAAGTAGAAGTCCTATCACGCTGCTTGGAAAAGGGAGTGAAAGACTGCGCACAAGAAGTTCGCTAGTTAGGAGCAAAAGAAAGATGATTGCAAAGCCTTGTATCATATTTGTTGCTTTAGAAGGTTCAGAAATTGTCCAAAAGTAGTAAGCGCGGCTCTTATTTGCATCGATGGAAAAAAATCAGTAAAGGGTTTCGTAGATTTACGGCTCAAAAATTTCGTGTATGAGCGCTATCAAGTTTGGCACGGATGGCTGGCGTGGTGTCATTGCTCAAGATTTCACATTTGAAAATCTTAGGCAGGCGGCGCTGGCTTCGGCATGCTATTTTAGAAATCATCCAAATGCGGCAAATGGCGTGTGCGTAGGCTATGACACACGCTTTATGTCGGAGCAATTTGCTCGGTTTGTTGCCGAGATTTTTTCGTCGCAAGGGCTAAAGGTGTTCTTGGCAGATACTTTTACGCCAACGCCAGCCGTCTCGCTATTTGTGCGCGACAGGCGCTTAGCAGGCGGCATTGTCATTACAGCATCGCATAACCCGCCGCACTACAACGGCTTCAAAGTCAAGGCAGAATATGGCGGTTCGGCACATCCTGAAACAATTGCCATAATAGAACAGTACCTCTCGAGCGTAGCCCACATTGAAAGAGGCAAAGCAAATCCAGCGCTGATAGAACTTGCACCAGTAAAGCGATACTACCGCGACTACTTAGCTAATGAACTCAACCTAACTGCGATTGCGCAATCTGGATGGCGCATTGCACATAATGCCATGTTCGGTGCAGGACAAGGTTTGGTAACAGAGTTGCTTCCGAAGGGGTGCGTCGTGGAGTATCATTGTGCTATCAATCCAACATTCGAGGGCATCAATCCAGAGCCGATACCAAACTACATTGGAGATTTCATTCCGTTCTACAAGCAATCGGGCTGCGAAGTTGCCATACTCACCGATGGCGATGCCGATAGAATTGGCATGTTGGATGAGCATGGTCGTTATGTGGATTCGCACAAAATCTTTTCGCTGTTGCTCAAGTATCTTGTCGAAGAGCAAGGCAGGCGCGGCGAAGTAGCACGCACATATGCACTGACGGAGGTTATCAACAAAATTTGTGCGAAGCATGCGCTAACGGTGCACAATCTGCCAATTGGTTTTAAGCATGTCGGCAAATTGATGACCACACGAGATATTCTTATCGGGGGTGAAGAATCAGGCGGCATTGGCATTACATCGCATTTGCCTGAACGCGACGGTATCTACATCGGACTGCTGGTAACAGAAGTGATGGCACGCCGAAAGAAAAGACTCTCCGAACTGATCGAAGAACTCTATCAAGAGTATGGCTACTTTACATATGAACGAATTGATGCCAGACTAAGCGAGTCTCAAAAAGCCGAGTTGATGAGCAAAGCGGCACAAGGCAGTTTCAGAGAAATTGAGGGCATGCGCGTTACAGGCTTTGAAAATTTGGATGGCTACAAATATTTCTTCGAGGGCGGTTGGCTCTTGATTCGAGCAAGTGGCACAGAACCCATTGTGCGGCTTTACTGTGAAGCGGATTCGGAAGAGAAGGTGGCAAGAGCATTAGCCTTTGCGCAGTCGCTGGCTGGGCTGGCCACGGAGAAAGTCTAAACAGGTATAGCAATTGCTAAAATTTTACCATATTCCAAGCCCTATCAACAAAGTCTATCTGATGGCGTATAAAGCTGTCGCCAAAGAGGTACTGCTAAACGATTTTCAGAGTATGTGCAGGTTTGCGGTTTATCGAGGAAAGCCTATTACGCTCAAGAAACTTATCTTTGAGCCGCCACATAACTTTGTGGAACAATCGCGCCGACCGCGAGAGATGATTATCACGCCAATCAATGTAGATGGCTATGGACTAGCATGGTATAATTTGGAGGTACATCCTGAGCCTGCAGTGATAACGTCGGAAAAACCATTTTGGCACGATATTAACGTGGCGCGCATTGCCGATAAGATTGTTTCGCCGACCATCTTTGTGCATGTGCGTGCGGCATCGCCGGGGCTACTGGTGCATCAAGCAAATTCGCACCCCTTTCAGTGGAAAGAGCAAATTTTTATGCACAATGGTATTATCAGTGATTTCAAAAGGTGCATGATGCGAGCGATTCGCCAACAAATTGCTGACCCATTTTATTCTCACTTGTTGGGCACAACCGATTCAGAGCACATTTTTCATCTGTACTTGAGCATTCGCCAAGAACAACCAACACTAACTATGGCAGAGGCGATGCTCGAGACCATTGCGCGGCTGAACACGCTCGCAGAAAAGCATGGCTCTGACTTGATTTTGAATATGGCATTGACTGATGGCAAAACTATAGTCGTAACACGCTACACAAGCATAGAGAAATCCGCTACGCTCTATTACACGCAGAGCAGTCCAATGTTTCCAGAAGCAATTGTGGTGGCTTCTGAACCCTTGGATTATCGAGATACTTCGTGGCAGACTTTCCCGCTCAACACGATGATGGTCATCAATGAGCGCAATGAGTTGAGCATGATACCCATTCCAAATCCATTTCTCAAAGATGGACATTTGCCATCAGCTCGCCCAGTTACACTGAAAATTTCTACCCCAACTGAAAACTAAGCCTATTGGTGCATGCAGGACGAACAGACGACGCACGAGGACGAACTTTCTGCAAACATCCCAGGGGTAGTATATGGGCGCCATGCGGTGGCAGAGCTATTGAAAACACACCCTGACCGTATTGCCAAGGTATATGTGCAAATCAATGCTCGGGATAAGAGGCTGTTGGAGATTCTCATCACGGCAAAGCGCAATCGCATTTCAATCGGCAAAGCCAGCAACCAGAAACTCTCTGACCTTGCCAAGACCAATAAGCATCAAGGTGTAGTCGCTATTGCAAGTGATATTCAATTCTTGGAAGTGGAAGATGTACTAAATCAGCCACGAACTACACCTTTCTTCCTCCTGATTCTTGATGCAATTGAAGACCCGCAAAACTTAGGGGCTATCATTCGTACAGCTGAAGCGGCTGGAGTGGATCTTATCATTTTGCCGCGCGGTCATAGTGCGCCTATCAATTCAACAGTGCATAAAGCCTCTGCGGGAGCGGTATCACATGCGCCTATCGCACGAGTAACCAATTTGGCGCAAACCATACACTTGCTCAAGAAAAAAAATGTGTGGGTAGTGGGGACAGATGTAGATGGCAAAAAGAACTACACCGAATTTGACTACACAATGGATGTTGCTATCGTGATTGGTTCGGAGGGTAAGGGCATGCACCGTCTGGTATATGAAAGCTGTGATGAAGTCGTGCGTTTGCCGATGTTCGGCAAAACAGAGTCGCTCAATGCCAGTGTGGCAGCAGGCATTATGCTCTACGAAGTAGTTCGGCAGCGCCAAGCGAAAGGACAGATAGCCAAAGAAACTGCAAAGCCATGATGCGCCCTGACCAACCTTTGCTGTTTCTGCTGTCAGGTGAAGCAAAGCAACTGCTTGCAACCCATGCACTGCCCGAAAGCACAATCATTCAACCGTTTGCTGAAAAAGACCTCACGACACCACTTCAAACGCTGAGGCGCCTGCGTCAGGCCAAGGGCAAAATTTTTTTTGGCACCAAAGTGCTGCGACTGCAGCGATACCGACTGATTATCAAAACATTGCTCTTCCTTGCTGGCAAAACTTCAGCGACCTTCATTGACGAAAGTGGAGCGCGCGAGCCTTATTCTTGGATTCACTTTATCCTTGTAGATTTTTGGAGACTTGTGGCAGAGGTAATTGCCAGCATGGTTGTGCTGCTAAAAACAGCATTAGAGTTGCAAGCGCTAAAATGCAAAACAAAATTGCGCACCTAACCATGAAGGAAAATACAGCACAGGATCTTGACTTGGGAGAGGCGCTGAAGAGCAATGTGCATGATTACTGGAATGCAAATCCATGTGGCACCCAATTCACCAAGATAGAGCGAGGCAGCAGAGCATTCTACGACGAAGTCGAGCGCTTCCGCTACGAAACTCAACCCTTCATGCAAAAGCTCTGCAAGTTCGATGCCTTCAAGGGGAAAACCCTGCTGGAAATTGGGTGCGGACTTGGCACAGACCTACTGCAATTTGCCCGACACGGCGCCATCGTTACAGGTGTTGACCTTTCGGAAGAAAGTGTGGCGCTTGCCAAAAAGCGATTTGAACTCTACGGAGTTCAAGGCACGTTTTGCACGGCAGATGCAGAGAACTTGCCCTTTGCTGACAATTCATTTGATGTGGTCTATTCGTTTGGGGTGCTGCACCACACGCCGAACACACAGAAGGCGATTGATGAGATTTATCGCGTCGTAAAGCATGGTGGAGAAATTATCATTATGCTCTATCACAAGCACTCGCTACATGTCTGGCTGGGCGTGCCACTCTATTTTTTGTATGGTTTAAGCAAGGGCAAGCTCTGGGGCTACGAAGAATGGGTGCGCATTTATGACGGCAAAGACAATCCACTGGGCAAGGCATACTCGCGTGCGGAACTGCGGAGAATGTTTGCCAAATTCAAAGATGTACGGTTTCAGACCTGTGATACTATTCGTCGGCGGTTTCCAAAGTGGCTCAATGCGTTGAACCAGAAGTGGTTTGCCAGTTGGGCAGGGTTTTACATCATGATTTACGCAACCAAGTAACGCTCATACAGTGAAGCTCTTGTTCCTTCGCACAGACTTTGTGGGCGCACAGCGCGTTGGCGGCTCATTTTCACATGTGAAGGGATTCTTGCACGGCATGAGAGAGCTGGGCGTGGAAGTGATTACCGCAGCCGCCGCGCCTGTAGCAGATGAACGCTACAAGTTTTATCCAATTGAATACAACCCCTTTTACTCGAACCTACCAGAAGTAGCCTCAATTGCACATAATCAAACGCTTAGGCGCAAGCTGCCGAAAATTCTCGAGCGTGAAAAACCTGATGCGATTTACCAGCGCCATAGTGAATTTGTGTATGTGCCATCACAGATTGCGGCGGCGTATGGGATTCCACTGCTGTTGGAAGTCAACGGCATTGAAACATGGGTAAAGAAAAACTGGGGATTGCTCATTTTCAGGGGATTATTAGCGCAAAGTGAGCAGGTGCAATTTCAAGCGGCGACCGCGATGTTTGTTGTCTCTAATGTGCTCAAGCAAGAGCTACTGAGGCAGTTTGACTTACCACCTGAAAAAATCCATGTCAATCCAAACGGGGTGGATGTGGAGGAGTTTTCCGATACGATTGATGCCGATGCCTTTTTTCAGACCTTACCGAAGAATCTGCAGGAAAGATGGCGCGGCAAATTTTTGTGTGGTTTTGTGGGCACATTTGGAGAGTGGCATGGTGTTGAAGTGCTCGCAAAAGCTGTAAAACCTACGGTGGAGAGAAACTCGAGGGTGCATTTTCTCTTGATTGGGGATGGCAAGTTACGCAGCAGTGTAGAAGAGATTCTGAAAGCCGATGGGGTGCAGGAGCATGTGACGATGCTTGGTCTGGTGCCGCACTCGCTTGTGCCAAAGTATCTTTCACTGTGTGAAGTTTTGCTGTCGCCTCACACGCACAATCCAGACGGCACGGTATTTTTTGGCTCGCCGACGAAACTCTTTGAATACATGGGCATGGGCAAGGCAATCATTGCGGCGGGTGTAGGACAGATTGGCGAGGTGATTCATCATGAGTGCAACGGGCTCTTGATGCGAGAGCGAGACCATTTTGACCTTGCCGAGAAGATTGTGTATTTGGCGGAGCGACCGGATTTGCGAGAGCGGCTTGGGCAAGCGGCGCGCAAGGATGCAGTGGAGAAATTTTCATGGAAAGAAAACGCACGGCGAGTGGTAGAGGTTTGCCAGCAGCTTTTGAAGAAACATAGGTAGGAAGATGGGGATTGTCGCACGCCAGTCTGCACATAGCGTGGTAACAAATGTGCTGAACAAATTTGTGATAGGGGTGCTGATAGATGTGGTCATCTCGCGCGTGCTGGGAGCAAGTGGCAAGGGAGAATATGCGCTGTTTGTAACAACGATGACTGGTTTGACGGCACTATTTAGCTTTGGGATTCCCTTTGCAAATATCGTGGTCGGCGCACAACACAAAGTCCCGCACTTCAAGCTAATCCAACTCTCGGTGTATGCCGCACTGATAGCGACCGCAGTGTCAGCCATCATATTCTTCATCGGACGCCGCGCTGGATGGGTAACATTCATATTGCCAAAGATACTATCTGATGACTACCTGCTACTGGTCCTACTTGCTCTGCCATTTGTGTTTCTAAACACATTTCTCTTAGGCTTGTTGATTGGAAGAGGTGATATTGTATTTCACAACTACGTTTTGCTTGGCAGTCAAACGGGCGGATTGTTTGTCATTTTGCTTAGCGCCGCAACAGGGCAACTATCCAGCTCGAGTGCGATAGCCGCATATTTACTGACCTTTGTGCTATCGCTGGCAGCCACGGTTTGGAAATTGCAAGACGATATTCGCAAAACATTTCATGCGGTGCCGCAATTTGACGAAATAAAAAGTGTGGTGAAGATTTCATTTTTTGTCTATCTGGGTACAGTTATGCAATTCTTCAACTACCGCCTTGATACTTACTTCGTCGAGTTTTATTTAGGCAGTGCCTCATTGGGTATTTATGTGACGGCGGTGCGCATCGCAGAAACCATTTGGATACTCTCGGCATCTATGTCGAATGCTATCGTGGTGAGTGCGACCGCAGGCAGTTCAAAGGCACGAGATGCAGCGTTCAAACTTGCCATACTGGCCTTGCTGATTGGAACCGTGGCTGCCGTCGGACTGATTGCACTCGGTAACCTCATTATTGTAGCCCTTTTCTCCGAAAAATTTGCGCTTGCGACTGAGCCGTTGATGTGGCTCTTGCCTGGCGCCGTCATCTTAGGAATCGCCAATGTGTTAGGACCATATTTAGCAAGTATCGGCAGACCCGAAGTCAATCTCTACAATGCCTGTGCGGCAACACTGACGACGGTAGTGCTTGATATAGTTCTAATCCCAAAATTCGGCATCAATGGTGCAGCAGTGGCATCAAGTGTGGCATACATTCTTTTCACAGCTCTCACGCTCATGTCATTTGCGATTATCACAAAGTTCGACTTGAAAAAGACATGGGCGCTCGTGATTGAACTGCAGGGCGATATACTATTGAGCATTGTCAAAACACGACAACGGTTCGGTATCTAAATGAACATTCAGAAAGGCATACAAAAGTTGCTACGCCGCTTTCTTGGCATCAGCGATTTGGAACAGCGACTTGAGCACATACAAACTGCGCTTGGCAGAATTGAGGCAAGACAAACTGCATCTGCAGAAACGCTATCAGCAAGCGAATTCAAAGCCTTCTCACAAATGGGTGAAGACGGTATCATTCAATTCTTAATTCGACATGTGCCAATTAAACACAAAACCTTTGTCGAGCTCGGCGTTCAAGATTACCGAGAATCAAACACACGATTTCTCTTGAAGCACAATCAATGGAAAGGATTGGTCATCGACAGCAATGCCGATAGCATTGAGTTTATTCGGCGTGATGAAATCTCATGGCAGCATAACCTGACGGCGGTTTGTGCCTTTATCACTGCAGAAAACATTAATGATTTGCTGCAAGAGCATGGCTATACAGGTGAAATTGGGTTACTGTCTATTGATATTGATGGCAATGATTACTGGGTTTGGAATGCCATTTCTGTTGTGTCGCCAGCAATTGTCGTAATTGAGTATAACTTTCGTTTTGGTGTAGAAAAAGCCGTCACTATCCCATATCAGCCTAATTTTACAAGGCTCTCGGCACATCCATCGGGAATTTATTTTGGGGCATCGCTCAAAGCGTTATGCAGATTAGCAGAAAAAAAGGGATATGCGTTTGTGGGTTGCACCAGTGCGGGAACAAACGCCTTTTTCGTGCGACGCGACCTCAAGCCTGACACGGTGCGTGAGATGAGCGCCGAAGAAGGCTTCGTTGAAGGTAACTATCGATTGAGCCGTGATAACAGCGGTGCGCCAATTTCACTTAGCAAGGACGAAGAGCAACGAATCCTTCAATCCCTGCCGCTGGTAGAAATCCCTTAGGCGAAATAGAGAGAAAGTGATGCCGAACCATGGCATTTTTCGTTGAAAATTTTATATTGGCACCAGCTCATTAACAAAGCAAAGCACAAAACAACAAGAA
>Ga0272447_1000282_pt1 | contig 39366 bp, 35 predicted proteins | sample YNPCB0133_FD_194589 | JGI IMG/M metagenome (GOLD analysis project Ga0272447, IMG submission 194589) | Hot spring microbial mat communities from Yellowstone National Park, WY, United States - YNP-CB-013-3 | ecosystem: Environmental > Aquatic > Thermal springs > Hot (42-90C) > Sediment | place... | reverse complement strand
GTTCCGGCAAAGCCGGACGACCTTTATCTGGTGCGGTTGGCGGCAAGTGGTTACGGAACGGTAGTCACTTCTGACCATCCACTGATTCAGATTCTGCAGGAGAGGAATACCCCCATGTATATAGAGATGAACTGTTAGGACAGTATACTGAGAATGGGTGAGGAGAGGTTATGCCTATCTTTGACCCCCTTCTTTCTGGAAGCACACTCTCTCGCCGCTTGCAAACCCCTTTGTCTGCTTTCTGCCTGGTAATAGTTGCCAACCTGCCTGGGCTCCAGCAAGTGTTCGCGAACGCCCCCCTTCGAGCCGACACCGATACCGCCGCCATGCTCAACGCCATGCGAGACACAGGAGGCATCGCTGGCTGGTGGACATGGTTCACCGGCGACTGGTTCCTGCGCAACGGTTTCTACCGTCCGACCACCTGCCTTTCGCTGTTGCTCGACTACACTCTGTACGGTGAAAGTGGCTGGGGCTACCGGCTGACCAACTGGATACTGGCAATACTGACCGCGTTCGGAGCGTATTTGGTTCTCTTGTGGTTTTCGCGGCATTGGCTGAGGCACCTGCTCGCTGGGGAAGCGCAACAAGCACTTTTTGCGTTGGCGGGCGGCTTGGCGTTTAGCCTTCAGCAGACGGACAGCCTGCACTGGCTGCAGCCGATTCCTGCCTGGTGGTGGGTGGGGCTATGGATACTTTGGTGGGGGCGGCGTACTTTCCCCAAAGAGGCGGTAGGCTGGAAGCTTTGGCTACGCCAACACGGGTGGTCGCTATGGTTGGGGGCAGGAGCCTTCTTCTGGGGCTGGGATCGGTTGATAGCGAGCGAGTTCGGTCGGCTTATTGTGTGGGTTCCGTCACGTACCGCGTTGCTCAGCACCTGTTTGGGGCTGTGGAGCCTGTGGTCGCTAATCCGCTGGGGCGATAGGGGGCAGGGGCGGTTTCTGCTACTGGCGTGTTTGCTCTACGCAGGGAGTCTGGGGGCGTACGAGCAGCCACTGATGTTAATCATACCGATGTTAGTGCTGGTGGTTGCCATGCGAAAGCGGTGGACGTGGCGTGGTTGGCTGGGATTAGCGGTGATGGTAGCGATAGCATTCGCTTATGTGGTGCTGCGATTTGCTCTGTTACCTGTGTCGCTCAGCGGATACCAGATGCAGCAGTTGCGGTCGTCCCCAATGCTGGGAATGTTGCATCTACTCCAGACGCTGCTACCTGTAATCAGCCATTTCCGCTACTGGCTGTCGGTTGGGTTCAACCCCTACTTGTTCTTCTTCAAAAGCGCATGGGACATGCTGGTTGCCGATTTCGCCTTTGTTGGCGTGGTGGCAGCAATATGGCGTTCGTGGCAGTGGTTTGGCTGGTGGCTGCTTTGGCAAGGCACAACGTACCTGCCCATGAGTTTGTTACACCCTTTCGAGCATTACTATTACTTGCCGCAGTTCGGTCAAAACGCTGTCGATCTCGCGCTCATCGTCGGAAGCCTGTGGGTAATACAGCGGCGTTTAGCCAGCGCAGCGTTTGAATACAGCTAGGCGAATCGGGTATACTCGTTGCCAGAACTTGTGAAAATGTACGCACAGGGAAGCGTTCGGTGAGCACACTATCGCTGGATGAGTCCAAAATCATCGGAAAGCAGAAGAGGGCTTACGTGCGCGAAATGTTCGCGCGCATTGCCCGTCGCTACGACCTGCTCAACTCGCTGCTGAGCCTGCGCATCCACCATTACTGGCGCGATGTGGCAGTGCGCATGTTGCATCTCCAGCCGGGCGATAGCGCTTTGGACGTTTGCACGGGTACCGCAGACCTTGCCATTCGCATGGCGCGAGAGGTGAGAAACGACGGACAGGTAGTGGGCATCGACTTTTGTGAACCGATGCTCCGTTTGGGACGGCGCAAGATACAACACACTGCGGGTATTGAGCGCATTCACCTGGTGCTGGGCGATGCCCTACGACTGCCCTTCGCATCCGATACTTTCGACGGCGTAGGGGTTGCGTTTGGCATTCGCAACGTGGTGGACATTCGGCAGGCGTTTACAGAGATGTGGCGCGTGTTGAAGCCGGGTGGACGAGTGGTTTGCTTAGAGTTTTCGCATCCCAGACAGCGGTTCTTTCGGCAGCTGTATGGCTTCTACTTCCACCGCCTTTTGCCGTGGATTGGCGGCATGCTGAGCCATCGGGACGCCTACACCTATCTGCCCGAGTCCGTGCGTTACTTCCCAGAGCGCGAGCAATTAGCCCAAATCATGCGCGAAGTGGGGTTTGTTCAGGTGACGTGGCGCGAACTCACCGTTGGCATCGTTTGTATTCATTGTGGAGTTAAACCATGAGCGCAACCACTACACTGATACAATACACTGTAGACCCGCATGTCGCGAGGTTACTGGAAATCGTTTTGCCGGATTTGCAGGCAGTAGAGGAGCGTATCCAGCAAGAGATATCGTCACCGGTGCGCACCATCTGGTCGTTGGGGGGCCATGTGTTATCTTCGGGGGGGAAGCGGCTGCGCCCAGCACTGGTGTTTCTGAGCGCATATGCCACCGGCTTGCCAGTGCAGAAGGAGCGGTTGGTGCCGTTGGCGGCGTCGGCTGAGTTGATGCACATGGCGACACTCATTCACGACGATGTAGTGGACAATACGACCATGCGTCGTGGACGTCCTACTGCTAGCGCGCTGTTCGGCAATGGGGTTACCGTGCTAACTGGCGACTATTTGTTGGCAAAGGCGATGAGCCTGCTGGCGGAAGACGGCGATGTGCAAATCATCCGTACGGTGGCGCAAATTGCTATCGAGATGAGCGAGGGAGAGGTGCTGCAGATGCTTCATGCGAACGACCCTTCCATCGCGGAACAGACCTACTTTGAAATCATCCATAAGAAAACGGCTGTATTTATTCAGGGATGTTGTCGGGTGGGTGCGTTGGCTGCGCGTGCGCCCGAGACTCTGGTGAACGCTTTGGCGCGGTACGGTTATCACATCGGTATCGCGTTCCAGATTGCCGATGACCTACTCGATTACGTCGGCGATCCAGCTCGGTTAGGCAAACCAGTAGGCAATGACCTGCGCGAGGGAAAAATCACTCTGCCACTGATTTTCGCCCTGCGGGACGCACAGCCTGCTGACCGCGAAGAGATGCTACGTCTGCTGGAAACACCCATCAAGGATGGCGAAATCGAGCTTGTGCTGGAGTTCATCCGCCGTTACGACGGCTTCGCCCGCACACAAGCGGTAGCCGCCCGCCATGCGCGTCAGGCGGCGGACGCTTTGGCGCTGCTGCCCCCTACCCCCGTTCGGGAGAGCATGGTCGCCCTGTGTGAATACATTGTGCGGCGGGACGTCTAAAATCGCGTTGTATTGACTCTCTCAGCCTTTGGGTGTACAATGCTACGGCAGTATAGCCTTGTAAGCCACCTCTTACAAGGCAACACAACGGTGGAGAGGGAGAGATGATTGCTGCAAAAGGACTGGAAGATGTCATCGCGGGAACCTCTGCCATTAGCGATGTGAACGGGAGCACCGGCAAACTCCTCTACCGCGGCTATGACATCGACGACCTTGCCGAACATGCTACGTTTGAAGAGGTCATCTACCTGCTATGGTACGGCAAATTGCCTAATCGGACGGAGTATGAGCAGCTTCGTGAACAGTTGGTCGCCAATCGGGAGCTACCTGCGCAGGTGATGAAGCTGCTTTTTGACTTGCCACCGCGTGCCAATCCCATGCATCTGCTGCGCACAGTGGTGTCTGCCCTAGCAGTGTATGACCCCGATTCCAGTGATAACTCGCCCGACGCTAATCTGCGCAAGGCGATGCGTTTGACAGCACGCATCCCTACCATCATCACCTCCATCGAGCGTATTCGCAGCGGTGACCTACCGCTGAAAAGCAAGCCCGAACTCAGCCACGCAGCGAACTTTCTGTACACCCTAACAGGCACGGAGCCTGACGAACTTAGCGTGCGCGCGATGGATGTAGCCCTCATCCTGCAAGCAGACCATGAGTTCAATGCGTCCACCTTTACCGCCCGGGTCATTACCTCTACCCTTTCAGATATGTATTCGGCAGTGGTGGGTGCAATCGGTGCCCTCGCAGGGACATTGCACGGGGGGGCAAACGAGCGCGTCATGCGAATGTTGATCGATATCGGCACCCCCGACCGCGCGGAGGAGTATATCAAGGGGCTGCTAATCCAGAAGCAGCGCGTGATGGGCTTTGGACACCGTGTGTACAAGACCGACGACCCGCGCGCCAAACACTTGAAGCGTCTGTCGCGCGAACTGGGCGAGCGGCAGGGCAACCTGCGCTGGTACCAAATCTCCGAAAAGGTTGAAGAGATCATGCGCCGTGAGAAAGGGTTGTACTGCAACGTCGACTTCTACTCGGCGTCCGTGCAGTATATGCTGGGTATCCCGATTGATATGTTTACCCCTCTGTTCGCGAGCAGTCGTGTTGTGGGGTGGACAGCGCACATCATGGAGCAGATGGAAGACAATCGCCTGATTCGTCCTCGCGCGGAATATATCGGTCCGCGCGACCTGAAATGGGTACCGATGGAGCAGCGCGAGTAAGCCGAAGCGAGGGAAGTGGTCAATGGCGTTCTTCCTGACCGAAGCACAGGTCGCTACGTTGCTGACCATGTCCGAGGCGCTGGATGCGGTGGAACGTGCTTTCGCAGCACAGGGGCAGGCGGAAGTGCTAAACAATCCCCGCCAGCGCCTCTACTTGCCAGATGGTGTGTTTCACCAGATGAGTGCTGCGTTGCTGAGCGAGGGCGTGTTTGGCTTTAAGGCATACGCCTCCTTCGCCCCTAAAACGCGCTTCCTTGTGTTCCTGTACGACGCCGACAACGGCAACCTGCTGTGCGTGATGGAAGCGGACAGGCTAGGGCAGGTGCGAACGGGGGCGGCTTCAGGGATAGCAACGCGCTATATGGCGCGTCAAGACGCTCGCACGTTGGGCATCATCGGGGCAGGCTGGCAGGCAGAAACGCAGCTGGAGGCGGTTTGTGCTATGCGTCCTATCGCGCGGGTAAAAGTGTTTTCTCGTCACGCCGAGCGTCGTGAACAGTTTGCAGAGCGCATGAGCCAGCGACTGGGCATCTCGGTGGTGCCTGCAGATACTGCCGAAGAGGCAACGCGCGGCAGCGCGATCGTCGTTTGCGCGACCACTGCACGCGAGCCAGTGTTGTTTGGCGAGTGGCTGGATGATGGCACGCACATCAACGCCATTGGAGCCAATGCGCTCTCGCGGCGCGAGCTGGATGTGAGCGTGTTTGCGCGATGTCATACCGTTGCCGTAGACGACCGCGAGCAAGCCAAAATCGAGTCGGGGGAAATCTTGACTGCTGTCGAGGCGCGCAAACTGAACTGGCGACAGGTCATCGAGATGGCGGACATCGTGGCGGGGCGCGTGCCAGGCCGAACCGACCCTGCAGAGGTTACGCTGTTTAAGAGCTTGGGGGTGGCTATGGAGGACGTGGCAGTGGCGCACGTGGTATACCGTAAAGCGTTGGCGCAGGGCATTGGGCAATCGTTGCCGTTTTAGGACGTGTGAAGGCGTTCGCAAAGCATGTTGCGGATGTTGATTTCAGGTATAATTTAGCTGAGTTAACCGCAAGCCGAGAGAAGGGAGCAAAGCGATGGCAAAGCGAATAGTAGAGGTGGCGGCGCACGACTCGACGACGCCTCAACTGCCCGGTCTGCATCAGCAGGGCAACATCCTGCTAGCAAAGCTGGAAGATTTAGTGCGTTGGGGACGGGTCAACAGTCTTTGGCCGCTCACGTTCGGTTTGGCGTGCTGCGCGATCGAGATGATGTCTACCGTATCGTCTCGGTTCGACATCTCGCGATTCGGTTCGGAGGTGTTTCGTCCCAGCCCGCGACAGGCGGACGTGATGATTGTAGCGGGGCGAGTGTCCAAAAAGATGGGACCGGTGCTGCGCCAGCTGTATGACCAGATGCCCAATCCCAAGTGGGTCATCTCAATGGGGGCGTGCGCCTCGTGTGGTGGGGTGTTCAATAACTACGCCATCTTGCAGGGCGTTGACCAGGTGGTGCCAGTAGACGTATATGTGCCAGGCTGCCCACCCTCTCCTGATGCGCTGCTGTATGGTTTGTTGCAGCTACAGCGGAAGATACGGCAGCAGCATCGTGGAATGGTCATCGAGCTGTTGCCTCGTCAGCGGCAGGAGGTGGTTACAGGATGATAACACAGGTAGCCAAACGCTTTGTAAAGACAGTGCTGCCGCTGGCGCAGGGGCTCAGTATCACTTTCCGTCATCAACCGCCGTTCCAGACACCGATTACGGTCGAGTATCCCGAGCAGAAGCGTCCCATGTATCCGCGTACGCGCTGGCGGCATGTGCTGCGCCGCTATGATAACGGGTTGGAACGTTGCATCGGTTGCTCGTTGTGTGCCGGAGCCTGTCCTGCTCGCTGTATTTACGTAGAGGCGGCGGAGAACACTGATGAGCAACGCTACTCGCCCGGTGAGCGCTACGCGGTACGATATGAGATTAACATGTTGCGATGCATCTTCTGCGGATACTGCCAGGAGGCATGTCCAACTGGTGCCATCGTCTTGCGCGACGACTATGAACTGGCGGATTACCACCGCAGCGACTTCATTTACACCAAAGAGATGCTCCTCGAACCGATACCGGCTCCTAAAGAGGACTGAGCAAAGCATCGCTACGAACCGAAAACCGCCTCGATGTATCTATATATTCGGGAACCGACGCGCATCGCGCGGGCGTAATAACCTTCAGGAGGACATCCCAGAATGGAATGGACGAAAGAGGCAACAGCCAGCTGGCGAGATACACAAGCAGAGTTTGAGACGCTCATGCGCCGTCATCATCGCGCAGTATTCAACATCGCCTATCGCCTGACTGGCAACCGAGACGATGCGGAAGACCTGACCCAAGAGGCGTTCATCAGGGCGTTCCGGTTCTTTGACCGCTACAACCGAGATATGCCGTTCGAGAACTGGATGTACCGCATCGTCAACAATGCCTTTATCGATATGCTGCGTCGGCGACCGAAGCTGCAGGTTCAATCGCTAGATCAGCCACTAAACCTTCAAGACTCGGAGCGGGATGTGCAGTTCGAGATACCCGACGCAGCTGCGAATCCCGAGACGATTGTGATGTCTGGGGAGTTGGAGGACTACATCCAGCGCGCCCTGGATGCGCTGCCGCCAGATTTCCGCATGACGGTAATCCTGGCAGACATTCAGGGGTTATCGTATGAAGAGATTGCCGAAGCGATGCGCTGTTCACTGGGCACCGTGCGCTCCCGTTTGCATCGCGGCAGGCGGTTTCTTCGGAAACGCATCGAAGCGTACCAAAAAGCCAAAGCGCATGGAGAGGTGACCAAATGAACTGCGGCAAAGTGCAGAATCTGCTGTCGTGTTACATCGACCGCGAGCTGCCGGGTGTCGATATGCTAGCTGTGCAGAGGCATTTAGACCTCTGCGCTGAATGTCGGGAAGAGTATCTCAGTCTCCTTCAGATAAAGCGGTTACTTAGCGAAATGCCGTTGGTAGCGCCATCGCCATCGCTGGAGGAACGCCTAGTGCATCACGTGCTGGGTGCGACCACCTCACCAAGAAGGTGGCGCTACATGATACCCTGGCGAGCGGTACGTCCGTTGGCGGTAGCGGCGGCGTTGGGAGCGATTGCACTGGGGGTATGGTATTTCGGAGTACAATCGCGCTTGCCAACGGAACATGACCTAGCTAGCTCGAGCATTACCAATGAAGTCGACCGAGCGACTCTGGATGCCTACCTTTCCGGCAAGCTATATCTGCGCAAGCAGCCCTTCCTGCCAGCGGAGATCCCCCTTTACCCGTATGATAACCGCCCTTCGCTGGTCTCCGTCCGATATTATCGGTGAGACGAGTGGCGGGGGTGTATAGGCACCTCCGCCTGAAGCTCCATCACACCAAGACTATGAGGAGGGATCAATAGTGATGACGACGCAACCGCGCGCATGGGTATTCACTCTAATGATTCTGTTTAGCGTGGCGTTGGGAGCGTTCCTCGGCACCGCTTTCCAAAAGCCAGTCATCACACTGGCGCAGGGCAATACACGAACCGTCTCCACCGCCCTCGTGTCGAAAGCGGAGGCACTGAGCGCGGCAGAAGCGATGGAGAGTGCGTTTGTCCGGGTGGCGGAGGAAGCGTCGCCAGCGGTAGTAACCATCTATGCGCGGAGGAACGTGCAGCGTCCCTCGCTGCGCTTCGAGCTGCCCGACGACTTTCCGTTCTCGATGCCGCGTCCACGCCGTCTACCTGAGGATACGGTGCCCATCCCGACGCGCGGCGTGGGCTCGGGGTTCATCGTGCGTAGCGACGGATATATTCTCACCAATGACCACGTGGTGGCTGGTGCCGAGCGGGTGGAGGTGGAGTTAAGTGATGGGCGGCGTTTCACGGGTCAGGTGATGCGTGACTACCGCAGCGACATCGCGCTGGTGAAAATCAACGCAACAGGCTTGCCCACCTTGCCCTTGGGCGATTCCGACAAGGTGCGTGTGGGGCAGTGGGCAATCGCGTTGGGCAGCCCCTTCAACAAGCAGAACACGATGACCGTCGGCGTGGTCAGCGCGCTGGGTCGGCGAGAATCGATCGGCGGAGGAATGCAGGGACGTTATTACCCCAACCTCATCCAGACAGACGCCTCGATTAACCCAGGCAACTCTGGCGGTCCGTTGCTGAATATCCGCGGCGAGGTCATCGGGGTAAACACTGCTATCGAATCGCCAACGGGCAGTTTCGCGGGCATCGGTTTTGCGGTGCCGTCTAACACCGCACGCTTCGTGATGGAGCAGCTCATTGCCCATGGCAAGGTGCGACGCGGGTTCTTCGGGGTGGTACCTAATGATGTCACGCCAGAAGATGCGCAGCGGTTGAAGGTGCGCCAAGGTGCGCTGATTACCTCAGTAACAGAGGGTTCCCCAGCGGCACAGGCTGGCATTCAAGTAGAAGATGTAATCGTCGAATACAACGGCAAGCCAGTGCGAGGGGAGCTAGACTTCCGAGATATGGTGGCTCGTACCGCGCCAGGTACTGTGGTGCCAGTCAAGATCGTTCGCAACGGGCGCGAGATGACCGTGCGGGTGAAGGTAGAAGAGGCTCCAGACCCTGAGCAGCAGACGCGGCAGCGTCAGCAACCGCAGGAGAGCGGTCGCAAGCTGGGTATCAGTATCGAGAACCTGACGCCCGAATTGGTGGAGCGGTACCGGCTGCCGCGAGGCACGCGCGGCGTAGTGATTACCGAGGTGGTGCCTGGCAGTGCCGCGGACGACGCAGGCTTGTCGCCTGGTGATGTCATCGTGCAGGTGGATGGTCAGCGCGTGGACAACGTTGATGAGGTTCACCGAATCGTCTCCGGGCGCAAGGCGGGCGATGCCGTAATCTTCATCGTGCGGAGCAACACTGATCAGGGTATAGCGACCCGGCGCGTGCGCGTGGAAGTGCCGTAACTGCTACATTTTCCTGATACAGGGGTACTCTCCCCTACCTGAGGAGAGTACCCTCAAACTCCCTCAGATAAGCACCTGCCCTGCCATCTGAACCTTTGAAAGATGGCAAACGCTTGCTCTCGAAGATGGCATGTTGCACAACAGCCGCAACCGCCCTCAACGCCTGCATAGCAGCTGTGCGTTTGGTGGATGAGGTGTGCATACCCCAGCACCTCCAGCAGAGCAAAGCTGAACGACTTGCCTACCGCATCTGCTGGCGCTTCTGCCTGCAGCATCCGCTCGGGGCAGAAAACGCCGAGCAAACACAGCACAGGCAGTGCTGTCCACACCGCCGCTCAGCAAAACGACTGTTCCCATAACCTACCTCCTGCGCCGATGATACCTTGCCAAACGCCAACCGTATGCTCAGACGGGATGTTATGCAGGATAAAGCGCCTCACCATCGAGCGATTTCCACGCGACATTGTGCGGCAACAACCAGTTTCTCTAGACTGCTGGTGCGGGCACGTCGTCGGAAGACATCATACCCGTTGGATACAATCCGGTCTAGGATGCGCGCGTAGAGGCGACTTCCCAACAACACAGGATACCGGTACTCTCGGGGAAGCAGGGGAATGCCCACCTCTGCTTCGCGGTACAGGGTCCGTGTGCGTTCCATCTCGAATCGCAGCAGGTCAATAACCGATTCCGCTAGTGTTCCCTCCGCGATGTCTTCCTCTCGGACACCAAACCGTTGCAAATCCTCCAGCGGCAAGTATATTCGCCCTCGCCGCCAGTCCTCGCCCACGTCGCGCAGGAAGTTTGTCATCTGCATCGCCTCGCCCATGCGCACCGCATACGGGATAAGCGTCTCGCGATGGCAGCGGAACAGGCACAACATCATGATACCGACGACCGCCGCGCTTCCCCACATGTATTCGCGCAGCTCCGCATATGTACGGTAGCGCGTCTTGACGAGGTCCTGGCGCATGGCGTTCAAGAAGTCATGCAAGTAGCTTTGTGGGATGGCGAATTGATAAACGGTGTGCGCAAAAGCGCGCAGCACTGGGTTCTGGACGGATTCTCCAGCGATGGCACGCAGCAGCATCTCCTCGTATTGGTCGATATGTCGTGAAAGTTCCGCTACGTTTCGGTGCACTGGCTCGTCCACCCATTGGTCTGGCAGTCGCACGAAAGCGTACAGCGCGTGAACGTGCGGACGCAAGGGGGCGGGAAAGAAACGGGTGGCAAAGTAGTAGCTTTTGCCAAAACGCCGTTGTATCGCCTCGCAGTAGCGGTAATCGGCAAGCAGGTCCGCACGCATCATGGCATGATCCGCGCCCACCATCGTTCGTTGACCGAAGGCTTTCCTTTCACTATCAGATTGAACCCTGCTTGTGTCGCCTTCTCTGGGGAATAACAGCACTCTGCCTCTTCACGAAGCCGTTGAGTCTGCTTAGCGATATGGTCGCAGGCGTCAGCGAGCCATTCTTCGGGTGCTCTCCCGTTGGCATTAAACGGTGATGCCAGATGCAAAAAGGCACGGGGATACTGATGCAGTGTGTTGCTGATGACAATAGACAAGGGGAGGAGTTGCACGTCGGGTACCTGCCGCGCCAGCCAATACAGAGAACGCCCAAATGGCAAGAGACCCTCGCCCGCGTGGATGACACCCTCTGGGAAGAGAAACAGCACGCGAGGTGGATGACGCAATAACCGCACCGTCTGACGGACAGTTTTGGCTCGAATCATGGTGTTATTGGGGGGATAGGGCAGCGCACCCAGTGCCCAAAAGGGGGGAAACCATCGCCATTCCTCCATCCAAAGGTTCAACGGTTGTCCCCACCGCCTGCCCAGCATATAGCAAAGGAAACCATCCCACCAGTAGTGGTGATTCGCGAAGACAATGGCACCTCGTGTCGGGTCAGGTGTGGTATCTTCCTTCACATAGACCGCCTGAAAGTGAGAACGCACGCTATGGCAGATGAACCAGTCTGCGACGATAGCGCCTAACTTGCTTAATGGACGGGGTATGTGCGTCCTTTCCATCGCACCTCTCCGCGACTATACCACACGATGGAACGCCACAACACAAACTCGCCTATCAGTATACTGCATGGATACAAGAATCCGTACCACCACGGCAATCCTGCCATCCATCCCGAAGCACCAAACAACACCGCTGCCACTAGGTAGTGCAGCGCATGCCACTCGGAAAAACCCGTCAATACGCCACTGAGTAGGGGGAGTAGGTACACCACGATGAGTGCCGCTGCCACCATGATGGCAGCTGAAACGCCGCCGCAGATAGCTACTCCGTTTTTTGAGAAGCCATCCACCGCCTGTTGAAGGGTGTCGTACATTCGCGCAGAAAACAGCGGACGAGCATCCACAATGCACACAGTGCCGCCCTGTGATTTCACCTTGCGCGCCAGCTGAACGTCTTCCAGCACCGCATCCTTTACCTGCAGGTGCGGTTGGAGCTGTTGATACAGCGCGCGCGGAAAGGCGATCAGCTGCCCGTTCGCGAAGCCAAACGCTGGATGGGGGTGTTTCTCGGCAAACCGCAAAGGTAGCAACGTGAATACAGAGTAGGGCACCATCAGTTTCAGCAATCCCACTAGCAAGTTGGCTGGCAGAAGGCGGGGGATAGCGGTAACCAGCTGAGCTGCATGGTTGTGGGAAAACGTGCTGCTCAGCGCGGCGACGCTATGACTGGCGAACTGTAGGTCTGCGTCCAGAAACAGCAGCCATTCTGCCTGCGCACGCATCCCCAGCTGGTGGCACGCCCAGTTTTTACCAACCCAGCCGTTGGGCTTCGGGGGAGCAGGGAACCAGCTCAACCGTTGCCCTGGCTCGTGAAGGGGAAGATGTTCGCGCAGCCATTCGCGACTGCCGTCGTCGGAGTGATCGTCGCACAGGATGATTTCGAATGGCGGTGGCTGCAGTTGGCGCAGGCTTTCAATGAGTTCTGGCAGGCGATGTCGCTCGTTCCGCACAGGAATCAGCACGCTGACCGATAGCCCTTCCGCGGACTGCGACGGGTAAGCCACCTTCCGCCGCCGCCAGTGCCACAGGTTTGCCAGCAGTATCATCAGCTGCATCCCTAAAACTGGCAGTGTCCATTGTGCCATCATTTTGTAATGCCGTTCCCCATTTCGGTCTGGATGCGTCTTTGCAACAGCTCCGCAGAGATAAGCACCATTGGGATGCCGTTGCCTGGCACCGTACTAGCGCCCACAAAGTAGACCCCCGCGAACGGGGCGCGATTGGACGGGCGGAAGCAAGTGGATTGGAAGAAATCGTGGCTCAACCCGAACGCTGCCCCTTCCCACAATCCCATCGCTTCCCAGTCAGCAGCGGTCACCGATTGCACGAATTGAATGCGTTCCCGCTGAAGACCCGCATCGTTTTCCAGTCGTCCCAACACGTTGTCCAGTACCGCGTTTGCGACGTCGGTCGCGTCTTGCCCCGAACGGTTCGGAACAGGCACCAGCACATACAGGTTCTCGCAGCCGTCGGGAGCATCGGAAGGCTCGGTGCGCACCGACAAGCACGTGTAAAACGACGGCTCGTCTGGCACCACCTTCCGCACGAAGATGTCGTTCAGGTTGCGCTCGAAGTCGTGGCTGAAGTGTACGTTGTGATGAAGCAAAGCTGGCAACTGCCCCTTGTATCCGATGCAATACACGAGCGCACTACACGAGTTGCGCCAACGCCGCCTTCGCAGCTTCGTGTCAGGCAACAGCTTCTGGTATGCAGTGGGGACATCGGTATTCAACACCACTATGTCAGCCGATAACGTACTACCTGAAGCCAGCCGAACACCTTTCGCCCGACCACCGTCGATAAGCACCTCCTCCACGCGCTCCCCTAACACGAACTGTACGCCCTCTTCGACGCCTATCCGTTCCAGCGCACGAACCAACTCATACATCCCGCCTCTCGGAAACCATACCCCTTCGCCTGATTCCATGTAGGTAAGGATAGCGTACACCCACGGCGCTTGCAGAGGCGAAAGCCCCAGATACATGGTCTGGAATGTGAATAACATCCGTAGTTTGGGGTCGCGGACGTAGTAACCAATGCGTCGATACAGGTTAGACAGCAGGCGGTGTTTCCACAGCAGGCGAATAGGCTGGATGCCCAGTAGGTCGGCAACCGAGCGATAGTTGTGTCGCACAAAAGTCGGCACGACCTCGTGTAGCATCAATGACAGGTCTGCCATTAGCCGTAGGTAGCCAGGCACCTCGGCGCTAGAGAACTTCTTCGCAATCTCGCGCACCATCGTCGCGATACAGGGGGACGAGTCGAAGCGAAGCCCATCCGCATAAAACACGCGATACGACGGTTGCAGCAACACCGGTTGCAGGTAGTCCTCCATCCGACGGTGCGTCTCTGCGAAGAACCGCTCTAACGGGTCAAGCATCATGAGTAGGGTGGGACCCGTGTCGAAGCGAAAGCCGTCACGCTGCAGTAAACCGACTCTTCCACCGAGCTGATACCGTTGTTCGATCAGGGTAACGCGGTAACCTGCGTGCGCTAACCGTGCTGCCGCAGCTAGTCCGCCGATGCCTCCGCCGACTACGATGATGTGTGCCATTGGGTGTGTCCTTGTGAGATTGTCGCTGCTGAGCGCTGTCTCATGCGTATCGCTACCAATAGCAATGTGACCGCGAACGCCCACAGCGCCGTGGCGAGCGGGCGCATGTACAGCCACGCGAGCAACGCCACAAACGCGCCTTGAATCAGATAGAGCGCCATCGCTAACGGGTCCCACCGTGCCTCCCAGCGGCGCTCTATCTTCCAAAACACGGCGGCAACCAAAGTGCCCGTCAGCCACCAGCCCAGCCAGTTCACGTAGGGCATACCATAGAAGCCGCCTTCCGTGTGCCACTGCCAGTACGCGAAACCAGTGGTCATGGCAGGGTCCATGGCAAAGTCCCAAACGGTCAAGATGAAGCCTGCTAGCACGGGTCGCCACCAGCCATGCGGCACCAGCTGCTGTGCCAGCACCATGGACGGATACAGCATCATCATCCACGAAGGCGGAATGAGATAGGGCACGTGCCCGAGAAACTTCGGACCCAGCAGGTCGGTGTAGCTGTATGCACCGAAGGGATAACCTGTGGTCGTGCCGAGAAGCTCCATGCCTCCAGCAAGAATCCAGCATAGCGCAAACAAGGTCAGTGCGCTTTTCCAACCCTCATGGTGAGCCATGAGCAGCAACGCTGTCAGGATGCCGCTAACGATGTTGGTAATACCCAACCAGAAGGTCAGTGCTGCGTAGTCCCAATCGGGCACTTGGCTAAGGTTGTACAGCGCCCACGTGCCCGCAAGACTGAAAGCTGCCGTTGCGCCATGTATGGTCAAAAAGACAAAGCTTACCCGACGTAACTGCATCTGTTTTCTCGAAACAAACAGGCACCTGCCACGCCTCTTATTTTACCCCATTGGGCGCATGTTACTACCTTACGATGAGCACCGGTTTGTCATGTATCGCGTGTAGCACTTTGTGGGACACACTGCCCAACAGTAGGGCGGACGCTGCAGTCAACCCTCGAGAGCCCATCACAATCAGGTCTATCTGCTCTTCGTTGGCAACTCTCACGATGGTCTCGGCGGTGTGTCCGTATTCGATGCGCGTGTCGTACTCCACGCCTACTTCGTCCAGGATAGGCGTTGTTATGGTGATAACCCCCTCTGCTGCCTGCTCCATCAGGCGGGTAACCACCGCGACATCAGTGGCGCCGCCTGGCAACACGGTAGAGCCTGCCAGCGCGGCAGGGATATGCACCACATGTAGCACAGTAACCTTCGCACCGTAAGTTTTCGCCAGCGCCGCCGCCCAGCGTGCGGCTTTCAATGCGTTTTCAGAGCCATCGGCTGCCAGCAAAATGCGTTGAATCATCGCTTGTCCCCCCTCGTTATCCCAACACGAGATACGTGAACGACAGCTGCTTTTCCTGTATCTCACAAGCAACGATTACCAGAGAACGGCGGTATACTGCTAAGAAGTCAGGGAAGTGCAGGGTAGCGCAGGCATACTAACTTTTGCAGCTGCTTCAGCGTCTAAATCGTCGACACGGAATGCGAGGTGTTCGAAATGAGATTGGGCTGGATTTGCGGTGTATTTGCGCTGGCGGTGGTGGGCTGCGGCAACGTGGCAACGACTGGGGTCAGCAATGAAACGCCTCCTAATGCAAACAATGCCAAGACCACTGAAACGGCGAGAAAGGTAGACGCCAGGTTGATAGATGCCACGAACCAGTTTGGCTTTGCGCTGCTGCAGCAGCTGCGAGAAGCAGATAAGGCGCAGAACATTCTGTTTTCTCCTACCAGCATCACCCTTGCGCTTGCCATGACCTACAACGGGGCGGCAGGCGAAACTGAAAGCGCGATGTCTCAGGCGATGCATCTGCAGGACATGGATAAACAGACCCTGAACCGGGCAGTTAGCGACCTGCGTCAGAGCCTGCAGAGTGTAGACCAAAAGGTCGAGCTAGTCCTTGCGAACTCCCTGTGGGCGCGGCAGGGAGTGTCGTTCAAGCCGTCTTTTTTGGAGGTCAACCGACGGTATTTCGGCGCACAGGTGAGCGTGCTAGATTTTGCAGACCCCGCTGCACCTAACACAATCAACCGTTGGGTGGACAGTAGCACAAAGGGCAAAATCAAGAAGATGGTGGAAAACATCTCCCCACGTAGCGTGATGTTCCTGATGAATGCCATTTACTTTAACGGCAGGTGGCAGAATCCCTTCGATAAGACGCTGACACAGGAGAAGCCTTTCTATCTGGCGGACGGCACACAGAAATCGGTGTCGATGATGGCACAGGTGGGTAGGTTCCCCTACCTGAAGGGGGAGAACTTCCAAATGGTCAGTCTGGCGTATGGGGCAGGGCGGATGAGCATGGTCATCGTGCTGCCCGATGAGGGCGTTAGTCTGGAGAAGTGGTTGGAGGCGTTGGATGCAAAGCGATGGAAGGAATGGACATCGCGCTTAGTGCTGAGTGAGGGCGAAGTGCGGATACCCAGATTCAAGGTAGATGATGACCGGGTGCTCAACGACGCGCTGAAGGCGATGGGGATGGAAGTCGCTTTTGATGCCACACGCGCCGACTTCACCCAGATGCGCGAAGAACGCGACCTGTTCCTGGAAAAGGTACACCACAAAGCGGTGGTGGAAGTGAACGAGGAGGGTACCGAGGCAGCAGCGGTCACTTCCGTGCAGGTTGGCATCACTTCGGTACAACAACCGCGTCCACCCTTCAAGATGATAGTAGACCGTCCCTTTTTCTTTGCTATTCGCGACAGCCGCACGGGCATCGTGCTGTTTATAGGGGCAGTATATGACCCGCGGTAGGGCGGGAGCAGTCTGTCGGTTTTGCACGCGCGTTCCGATAATATACTGGAGAATGCAAACTTGACTGGGCAAAAAGAGGTACAATACATCCGTGCGCAGATTCGCAAGCCACAAGAAGGGGGTTCCGCCACAAATGAAGCGCATAACGCTGGTTGTTGGTCTCGTGATGACACTTCTCGTCGTCCCATTCGCGCTGGCGCAAAGCGAGCCGCCCCGCATCGGCGCGGGAGACAAGTTGGGCATCACGTTAGTCGGTGATAAGGAACTGAGTGGACAGTACACGGTGGACGACACTGGCTACATCAAGATGCCACTGTTAGGTTCTATCAGGGTAGTTGGTGAGACGGAAGAGGGACTGGCGAAGCGACTCACCGAGATGCTGAAGAAGTATTACGTGGACCCCGTGGTCACGGTGGTTATTCTGGAGCGTTTTCCGCGGTATGTAACGGTAACTGGTGCGGTGCGCAAAGGGGGCAAGGTTCCATTAAGGGAGAACATGCCCACCCGGTTGATTGAGGTCATTCAAGCTGCAGAGCCGGAGCAGAACGCGGATTTAGCGCGTATCAAGCTTACCCGAAAACAGCCTTCTCCGACCGAGATGACGCTAGATTTAGACCGATTCATCAAGTTCGGGGACCCCGCAGCCAACGTAGAGATCATGCCGGATGATGTGATTCTGGTGCCTGCCAAGCAGATGATGACCGTCTTTGTCACAGGGGCAGTAGCGCGTCCGGGCGCGTTGACCCTACAGGAGGGTAGTACCTTCCGGGAAGCTATCCTGCAGTCGGGTGGTCTGCAGCCCAACGCCGACAGCTTGCGCATCACCATCCGCCACCAGGGGCAAACGGAGGAGATCCCCGTCAACTACAACGACGCGATGTCGCAAGACCCCGCCAAGCAGGTGGTACTGAGGAACGGCGACCGCATCCTTGTGCCAACCGTGCAGGAGGCGGTAACAGTGGCAGTCTACGGTGGGGTCAACCGCGCCGGTCCTGTGCCGCTAGTAGGGCGAATGCGTCTCAGCGAAGCCATCGGGGCAGCGGGAGGCTTTAACCCCTACGCACGCAAGTGGGACATCAAAATCCTGCGTGCGGTGCCGGGCTCCAACAAGCGTCAGACCATTAAGGTCAACTTCGCCGAGATCGAAGAAGGCAAAGCGGAAGACCCGTATCTGGAGCCTAACGACCAGATAGTGGTCGCCGAGCGTCCGCGCGACCAGTTCACGATAGGAACCGCGTTGTCTATGCTCTCGGCGATAGCCAGTCTCGCTTGGTTGCTGCGAAGAAGGTAGGGCAGCTGCGCAGACTGGAGACAAACCAGGCATTTGCGCGCAAGTAGGCTGGCAGGGCAACGGGACTGCGGGATGAGGCGGGTTGGTTACATGCGTTGGGGAGCGATGTGGTTGTTGGTGGGTATAGCGTTTTTGGCTACCCATTCCCAACCCCTGCCCCCTGAGCGGTTTAATAACCGCAGTGCGCTCTGGCAGCGCAGCGGGCGCGACATCCTCAGCGGGTTCCGCAACATGTACAACCTCCACGTCCTGCACGAGCCAGGCACGGAATATCCTTTCCGCGCATGGTTCTTCGGCTGGGCAGCAGAGGACTGCAACACCAACGTGCCCGGCTTTAAGGGGTGCGATGCCATCTTTGCCGCACGGGCGAAGCAGATAGACGGACCCTGGGAAGTTTACATGGGCGACGGCAAGTGGGATGCGACCGGCAATCCTCGGCTGTGGAGACCACTGTTTGCACCGCTGGGTACCTACTTCGACGAATGGCACAACGGAGACCCCAGCGTGGTGAAGGTAGGCAAACGCTACTACATGGCTTACAGTGCCACCGGTCACGATAAGGACGGCAAGCCTGACGGCGCCCCTGACGATACTGACGGTAGCTACCTGTGCATTATGGGGGCGGTATCGGAAGATGGTATTCATTGGAAACGCTCCAGCAAGCCCATCCTAGCATATCCCCGCGAGTATGGTAGAAAAGCGATAGACGGGGATGTGGTCGTTTACGGTTCCTATCATCGCCCTTCTCTCTTGTACGAGAATGGCGTGTTCAAGATGTGGTTTGACTACTGGACGCCGCGGGGGGTATCAATGGGCTACGCCGAGAACCGCGGCGACTTTCTGAATCCCGACGATTGGGTGATTGTTCGCGCGGGCAAGCAACCTTGCCTGTGGGAGTTCCCCAACCCAGAGGTAGTGAAAGTGGGCGACCGCTACTACGCCTACGCAGACCCCAGTGGCTACGCGAACCACCCGTGGATAGGGCGCAAGATTGTGGAAGCCGTGTCCCGCGATGGCATCAACTGGCAGGTGCTGGGATATGTAGAGCCGGACCCAGACGCCCCCGCTATTCATGTGCCTGAAGCCCTTGTGCTGCGCGAAGGCGCGAAGACATATATCTATCTGTTCTACGCCTGCCAGATTGGTGGCGAGCCCTATGACTACCGTTACAACCGAATCCGGTACATGCGGCGGGAGGTCATCTCCTCGCAAGGTTCGCCCTGAAATCCCTTAGCCTGCACTGGCAGGATAAGGCGTCCAATCGGGATGCGACACGCCGAGCAACCCGTACGCTTCCTCCCGAATCAGCCGTTCGCACTCAGGGGAGACCATCAGCGTACCGTAGTAACGGTATGCCATCTCCACCTCATAGCCGCCAAATTCGTAATCAGCAGCGGTAGGAATGTATCCCCAGCAGCCGTTGGTGTAGCTTAGCACGATGGTCGGCTGGTGGGGGGACTGTCGCACGAGGTCCAGCGCGTACTGCACGAACATCTCAGCGGGGAACGCCAGCAGATGTACTTCACCGATGCGTAGTAGCTGTATCTCGAACGGCAACGACTGCGGTTCTCCCTTCTCGACCGTTAACACGAGGTCTTGTGCCCAGTGGACCATGTGGCGTCGCCACATGAGGATGCCGATGTGCGCACCTTCCTCTTCCGCACGTTGCAGGCTCTGTTGCGCTTCGCGCAGATGTTGCTCAGCCTGCTCACGCGAGGGGAACCTATACGGCAGCTGCACGCTACGCAACGTGCCAGAGACGGGCACACCTTCCACTGGCTGCGACAGGTGGGATGCTACCACCACTGCCGCCCCGAGTATTTCGCCAAGCTGGCGCACATGGGTGAAAGTAGCGGCATGATAGATGGGATTGATGTCGCCTGCGCATCCTTGCAGAAAGAGGGGCGTGCCCATGCCGAGTTGACGCAGAAAATCGCAGGCAGCCCCAGGGAAGTCTGCGCTCACCCAGAGATTCTGCCCCCCTAGCACCACAGGATGCGTGGCGTGGGCAAAAAGTACTGCTAACGTGCGCTGGTCTTCGCGGTCAATACGCAACACGTCGACGTACGGCTGTATGGCACCGTTTGGGTTCTGCCCGATGATCACTTGACCGTCGCGGATTTGACGTCGATTGATGCCGATTTGCACGGGGGCACGTCCCCAGCGTAGGCTCACTGGCTCCACCATGTCTGCTGCTTGTTGCACTGCGCCCACGATTTTGCGCGCCATCACGTTGCAATACAGCTCGTCGCGCTCGCCCATAGCGTGCAAAGTGCGCGTCGACGGTCCAGAGTGGGTATGCGAGCAGTTCAGCAGGATGCGTTCATAGGGGATACCGACTTTGCGGTGGATACCATCGCGAATGGTCTCCACGAGGTCGAAGTCCAACGCGATTAGGTCGATGCTCACGATGGCGGCAAGGCTAAGACCGTCATCCAGTACCAGTGCCCGCGCGTGCAGCTCGTCGTGGATGCCAATACACCCGCTTGGGCGCCCAGCGTAGCCAGAGAGCCAGACGCCCACTGGCGGGGTGATATTTGTTTCACAGACGGCAGCTTTGAGAGCCATTACCCTCCCTCCTGTGCGACTGTGCCTCCCGCGCGCTCCATCTTCTGCAGCCGCTCGATCATCCTCGCTATCTTGCGCCGATGCTCGAGCAGGGGACGCGGGTCAGTGGTGAAATGCGTGAGGTCTTTGGAGATATGCTCCGGGACCTCTAAAAGTCGTTCCGCTTCTTGGAGAAGAGTTGCTGGCGCCTGGCCGCGCAACCGCTCGATCTGTCTCTGCAGCAGGACGAAGTACTCGTAGTCTTCCACCCCGTCGCGCAGGTTCTCCCAGCGGATGGACGGTGAGGGCGGTTCGATGGCAGGGGGATGCTGTGCGTTCGGGTCGCGCCGCGGGGGATACAGGAACCGTCCATCGCCGTTGCCCCAGAACTGCTTGGTTCCAACAGGCACTCCGTAGCCGCTGACATAGCTCATGGGGTCTTCCCAAGGGTTTTGCAATCTGTCGGGGAAGGCAGTGGGACTGGTCCACCAGGTGGTTTCCCAGATGAGAATGCCCTGAATGCCGTATTGCCACGTCTGCCATCCCCACAAGCGCATCTCCACGCCTGGATGTTCGATGAACAGCCCGATATACGGTGCGCGTGGACCCGTGCAGATATACCACCACACCTCCTCGCCAGCCTTCTTGCGCTCCTCCGCCTTCTCGCGCGTCCATTCAGGGGTCAATCCGCACCATAAATCTACATGACCATAAAGCGGCGGTTCGGGCTGCTCCGTGAGCATTCGGCGGATGCCTGGTGCGTGCCGCTTCAGGCGTTTCATGCCTTCGATGACAAACTCGTAGTCGCGCGGCTCAGGTTCGTCGAACCAGTAGACGTATGCCTTGTCCAGCCAGCCCTTCTCGCGCAGATGCGCCTCGAGCTGTCGCACGTAGTCGCCCCAGAGTCGTTCATATTCGGGCGTGCCCGCCTTGAACCCGCCAAATTCGCCCTCATACCGCTCGAAGAAGGTGCCACCGCCCATGCCCTCCATGGGCAGCACGAAGGCGTTGAAGCCGACCTCGTTCAGGTAGTATTCCGCCGCCTTGTCGAACTCGCTGAAGTCGACGATGACCTTTTTGTCCGCACCCTCCCCCTCTATGCGCACGCGAATTGGGGCGTGAGCAAAGAACGAGTAGGGGGCGATGCGATGCTCCGCAAACGAGCGCATATACATGTCCCAAACCTGCTTTTCCTGCTCGACGGTTTGCAGGTGATGATACTGCTTGATGTTCCAGGCACTAATGCCAAAACCGCTGCGTAGCGTGGGCGATTTGGGCAGAGTGAAGTCGAACACCGTTAGCTTTAAAGGTACGGTGATGCGCCCCCGATTGGTGTCGACCGTGATGGTACCCTGATACTCGCCAGCGGGCGCGCTTTCAGGAACATGCGCTAGTATCCAAATCGCCTGATTGCGATGGTGCGGCAGCGCAAACGGCGTTTTCAGCGGAGGCAGCGGATCGGGATATTCGCCGGGCGCGCTGATACTGTCGCTAGGATGCTCGACCTGCACCGTTGCCACTTCGTGCAGCCGAATCTGCGATGCAGGGATGCGCGTCTTTGACCCCACCAGGTCGGTAACGGAGACGCTTTCAATGACGGTATTGGCTTCCTTCGCCCGGAGCACCAGTTGGGCGGGCTCGAACTCGCCACGCGCGGCTTCGATGCGAATGGCGGAGTCTGGCTTGCCCGTGGGGGCAGGCCGGTCTCGCCCGACCTTCCATGCGCCCTCACACCACCAAACATCCCCAAAGCCGACTGGCGCAGGAAGCGGATAGCCGTAGTGCGACTCGTCCAAAACCACAGTGGTCACCTCCGTCTGGGCAGAATAGACGATGGACCGACCCGATGTCGCGCGGATGGCAACAGTATGTTTGCCAGCAGGCAGACGGCTGAGCGTCCACTCAGTGGTTGCTTGGCGGTTGGGTTGCAACGAGATACGTCCAAGCGTCCGCCACTTCCCGTCCACGCCAAGCGCGATCTGCAGCTGCTGCGTTGTGGGTTGGCGGTTTTCCCAACGCAGGCGCAGCGTTTCTCGTTCAGCAGACCATTGCACTTGCAATCCGGGAGACGCCTGCCGTTGCTCGACAATCAGGGTTCGTCCGTTGCGCGAGGCTCCCTGATAGTCCACTTGCGCCTGCAATCGGTAGAAATCGACAATGCCAGCCGCAGAGGCGTTGTCACTTTCCGCCGACAGCCGCACATACAACTGCCGAGTAGGGAATAAGTTGTCTGGCAGTTGCACTTCCATCCCGCCCTGTTGGTCGGAGCGGGCTACAGGCTGCCACTGCTGTCCGTCTGTGCTGACGCTGACCACCACGGTGGCGGTACTGTGTCGTTCTCTATGAATCGTTACTGTTGCCTGTCTCATGCGGAACGGCAGAGCGTATCGGTAGATAACCTCCTGCCCTGGACGGATGAACCAGCGGTTCGTGTTGAAATAGGCGTTTTGCCGCCAAAGTGTGCGGTGGATGGTGGTACCAAACCACGCCATCACGTGGGTGTCGGTATACCGACCAGCGCGCAGGGTTTCGCCTTCGCCAAGCGTCATGTCGCCCCATTGCTGGTGTACCGCCTGCGCGGGCAACAGCTCTAGGCGGTCGAACAACACAGTGCCGTTGAGATGCCAGTGTCCTACTCGTGCAAACAGTGGCGATGTTTCGGAGCATCGGAAGGCAAAAGCGTGCTCTGTCCAGTGTGGTGTTACTGGGAAGTCGTGATTGGTGGCGTTGGTTCCGCTGACGATAACGCCACCTTTACCCTCCCCGCGGGCTCGAAAGCGAAAGATGTATGCCTGACCTGGCTGCAGGCTCACTGCCGCGCGCCAGTATGCGCTATCTTGCCCCGTGCCGCGCACTGCCAGCACAGGGGTGCCATCTACTTGGGTGCGATAGACGCTCGGTTGAACATTCCAGTCGGTAGGGACGTAGGTGGCGTCCCCTGGCTCCCACTGCGCGGGAGGTGGTAGCAGGTTCTGCGCAATGGCTGCGATGTTTAGCAAGCAGCTCCACACTATCACTTGGAGAACACGTCGCATTCTCGAATCCCCTTTCATCATTATCCGTTATCGCTTCGTGTCCTTCTCGTTGCTAACCATCAGCTGGTCTACGGCAGTCGCCAACATCACTTTCGGCTCGCCCCAAGACGCCCAGTCGGCGGTAGAGTCATCGTTCGGACCCACATCGGCGATCAGGCGTAGGCGCACGGTCTGACCAGCAAACGGCGACAGGTCTGCCTCCAGTTCACGCCACGAACCCTGCACGCCGACCCCCTCTGCGAGCCGATGCACCTTGCCCTGTGCATCAATGAGTTCGAGACGGAACCACACCCCATCGCTAGGGTTGCCGCCGTCGCGGATGCCGATGAAGCTGTGGAACCGACAGGGAAGCCTCGGCAGGGAGATGGGTTTCAGTTCCGCCCAGGCGTAACCCACACCGCCAATGTATGGTGGATGCATGAAGATACCCTTTTTCACTACCCCGCCTACGGGCAGGTCGCCTGTGTGGTAGACCGCGCCAGTCCCGCCAGGGTCGGGTATCTCCTGTTCACCACGACGGGCGATGCCCCACTGCTCAACGGCGTTGTTCAAATCTGCCAGCACTGGTTGCGTCTCCACCATGCGCAGGCGCAGCGCGGTGCGGTAGGGGGTGATTCCGTTACGTAAGGTGATGTTCAGAACCGCTTCGGCTGGGGCTGCCGGGTCTTTCTCTACCTGAAGCGCTATCTGCGCAGGAAGTTTCCTGCCTTGCACGCTTAGCGACGGGGGCGAGACGCGCCACCCATCTGTTGCGCTGAACTGCAGTGTCATCTCCTCCCCAGTTTTGGGTGTAATGCGCCATGCCGGTTGCAGGAGCAGGCGTGTGGGGTCTTGCCAGCCTCCTGTTTGCCACCGCCAGCGCACGGGGTCCACCACACGCAGCAGGATTTCGCGCGTCTCGTTGCCTGCTCGTGCGCGCACCAACACCGTATCGCCTGGAAGCAAATCGCTATCTGCGCGAACAAAGCCCCCTGCATACTTGCCGTTCTCCACCTGCCACTGCACTTGGGCAACCCCCTGCGGTTTGACCTGCACGCTGCCGCCCGCTATCACTTCCGCTCGCTCTACGTCGATGCTCCACGTCTGTTTGCCAGAGAACTCCAATACGTAGCGCACGGCGTTTGGGACAGGCTCAATCCATGTCATCTGTCCGCTATCTCGCACGACAGGAGCGGACAACGGATTGCCCTCCACATCATAGGCGCGGCAGGATACCAGCCTGCCACGTACTCCATAGGGGCGTCGGATGTAGAACGGCTGCTTACCGCTGATGTGGATGACCTGCAAGCGGTTGGGCGCAAGGCGGGTGATTGCCAGTCCTCCATCCGACGCGGCTTCTGGCGTTGTGAAGAACTCTCCGCGCCCATCCAGATAGATGTAGGCGTCGCCGCGCAGGTAGTCCACCTTGCGTCCGTCCACCAGCGCGGAGTAGCTCAGCAGGGCGTCCTTTTGATACGCCAGCCAGCCCGCAGGCGGCAGCACAAACGCTCGCGAGCCGACAACCACTCTCCACGTTTCGGAAGGGTGGTCGTTCAGCCATAGCTTGAGCCCATTCGGATACTCAACATAGAGCTGTCGGCGTATGCGGGGCAAATCGCGTATCACTGCCTCCGAGACGCTCACCAGCTTGCTGCCGTCCCAATAGGCGATGCGTTGCGGGGCGATGAGCCCATACCGCGCCTGCACTTGCTGCAGCATGTAGTAGGAACGGCAAGTGCGCTCGATGCCGTGTTCCTCCTCCACGAGCCAGCCGATGTGCCCGTAGGCGAGTGTGTGCAGCAAGAAACGGTCGATGGCGCGGTCGATGTTTTCGGGCGCGCGCCAGTTGGGGATGGCATCGCAGAACCACGACGTCCACGCCATGCCGATGTCGCACTCTTTGGTGTGGATTTGGTACAGGTCGAACACGGGGAGCAGCGGCTCCACCGCCAGCGGACGGTTGTTATACGCCAGCGCATAATTGCCGTCCGCCAGTCCGGCATACATCCACTGGTAGGTGCCCTCCGAGAAGATGGGACCTCCATACACGCGCGAGTCGTTGCGGAGTATCTCACCGTAGGCATAGAAGGTCTGTGCGAAGGTTCCCGCTCCAGGCACGCGAGCGTCGTAGTCGTTGTAGCCCCACGGTGGCACGGCGGTATGCACATCGGTGTATGCGCTGTTGGGGTTGTACTTCGCCTTGATTTGCGGAGCAAGCACCGCGTCGAACTCCACCGCCTTGAGCGGCTTGAGTGCCCAATTGCGGGGCCATGCGGGTCGCCATTCGCCGTCGGACTGTCGCTGCACGAAGTCGGGGTTCCAGTATTCGTTCACGGGGGCGAAGTCGCAGTAGTTAGTGTATAACCCGCTGAACCATCCCAACGAACGCTGGTGCGCTACGAAGCGTTTGAGCGCGTCGTCACCCCCCTTACCCGGCGCAGCACGGGTGCGCAGGGTAAAGCTCTCACCGCCATCGCGCCACGTGATTTCGTGATTGCACTGAATCAGCTTCTCGATACCGTAGGCGCGGAGCCTGCGACTGCGTTTCATCTCCTGTTCGTAGTCGGCAGGTCCCCACGATTCCTGCCAGAGCCTGTCCACCGCCATCTTCGCGTGCAGTCCCACCGGGTTGGCGATGGTGGGCAATACCTCCTCCAGCATCGGCGAGACGGTCAGGAAAATCCGCTCGAACATCGGGTTGCGCGTGCCGTCGGTTTTGGGATGGTAGCGCACGCCGCCGTTGATGCGTGCCACCTCGCCACCAGCGTACTCCGCGCCGTACGGTTCCGAGCCGTTGGAGCGGTACCAATCCAGCCAGAGCGAGGTAAATAGCCAGTGGTTGCCCGTGCGGGAGAGCAACACCGTCGGATGGGAGCTGCCGTAGGTGATGTAAGGGATGTAGATGGCGCGGGGCTGCTGCACGCCGGTGAACTGCCCGAAGTGCAACTCGATGGCTTTGCCAGAGCGGTTGATAACGTCTACAATGAGCGATTTCTGCACAATTTGCAGGCGCAGGGTTGTGCCGTCGGCGTACTCTGCGATGACGATGCCCCCCTGCTGGCGGACGCCCTGGAGCGCGGGTTCTGGTGCATCTTGCTCCATCCGCACACCAGCCTCGCTGATTTGCCAAGCGGCTCTGCCGTTCCATTCCGCGCGGACGCCGTTTAGCCCCCTAGTGGCGTCGAAGCGGTACACCAGTGTGCCGTCTTTGCCCTCGTATAGGAAAGCGTACCGGTTTGCATTCTCTCGCTGCACTCGCACCTTAAACGCGCCGCTGAAGTGCATGGGCAGGATAGTCAACTCACGAGTGGGGAAGGGGAGCGTGCCGGGTCCGGTGTTGGCACCGGGCGACTGCCCTTCGAACAGCGTCAGGTTGCGCTTGGGACGCGGCGCAAACTGTAGCGGGCGCAGATCCTCGCGGTAGAAGCGCACCGAGTCCAGGAAAATCTCGCGCCATTCGGGCTGCCAGCCGCCATGCACCTCGATGCGCACTAAATAGGTAGGCGGTTGCAGACCGGTAGGCAGCTTGCGATGCAGCAGCCACCACTCCTTCCACTCCACGCTGGCGACCTGCAGGGGATGTTCCTTGTCAGTGCTGTCGCGCAGCACAACGATCATCCGCACGGCAGGTGTATCGGGTGGGTTTTCCCAGCTCCAGCGGTTGCCGTACACCCAGAGCTCCACGCAGTTTGCCTCCGCTGGAATCGCCACCGGTTGCGGCGGGATAATAACTACTTGCGCAGCGGAGTTACTCTGCCCGTTGCCCTTGTAACGCAGTTTCGCCACAGGGCGGTTCCACACGTTCTGTGCGCGGCTGACTTGCAGGATGGCTTCCGCACCGTTGCTGACCTCCACGCGCCAGCCATGTAGGTTCTCGAAGGTGAGTGTCGGTGGGGCGGGCTCCGTGCGGTTCGCCCATACCATCTCGTAGGGGCGTTGTCCGGGCGTCTCGTTGGGGTCTAGTTCTGGGACGACGGTTTGGCTCATGACAGGAACTCCCCACAGGAAGAGGACCATCCACATTGCCCAACTTTTCATCGGTGGCCTCCGCGCGTTGGACTGGCTTATGGTTCGGTACGGATGGGGACTTTCCTGCAAGCCCCCTTGACCCCCGTGCCCCCATACGGTAAACTGAAAGCACATCTGCAAGGAGTTGCGGGATGACTGAACGTTTGTGGGCACCGTGGCGGATGCAATATGTCGCGTCGGCACGCCAGAAGCCAGAGGGTTGCCTGTTCTGCCAAAAGGCACGGGAGCCGGTGTGTGTAGAGAGCATGGTACTGTTTCGCGGGGAACATGCCATCGCGATGCTGAACGCCTTTCCCTACACCAACGGGCACCTGATGGTCGCGCCCATCCGCCACACCGCGGACATGAACGAACTCACCGACGCCGAGCTGTTGCAAATCGCCCAATTCGTGCGCCACTGCGTAAACCTGTTGCACGAGGCGTACCACCCCGACGGTTTCAACATCGGTGTGAATCTGGGCAGGGCGGCGGGTGCAGGCATCGAAGACCACATCCACTGGCACATCGTGCCCCGCTGGAACGGCGATACCAACTTCATGCCGGTGCTGGCAGACGTGCGCGTCATCCCCGATAGTCTGGAGAACACCTATACGAAAATCTCTGAAGCACTGAGACGGCTGAACGGCGATGGAACTGACACTGGACCTGTGGGGCGTGGAGAACCCTGAGGAAGAGCTGGAGAAAGTGCGCCAGCAGGCGTCGACCTGCACCGCCTGTCGGCTGGCAGAAACCCGCACAAACGTGGTGTTCGGGGAGGGCAATCCGCGTGCGCCGCTGGTGTTCGTGGGCGAGGGACCGGGCGAACACGAAGACGCCACCGGTCGTCCGTTTGTGGGGCGGGCAGGTGCGCTGCTGGATCAGGCGTTACGCGAGAACGGGATGAGCCGCAAACACGTCTACATCTGCAACGTCATCAAGTGCCGTGCTTCCATCGTGGAGAACGGACGGGTGCGCAACCGTCCGCCTTATGCCGACGAGATCGCCGCGTGCCACAAGTGGCTTGACCTGCAGTTAAGCATCATCCAGCCGCTGGTGATTGTGTGCTTGGGTGCCCCTGCCGCTAACACGTTAATCCACAAGAACTTCAAGATGACTCAGGAACGCGGTATCTGGTACCCCTGCAAGTACGCGAAATACGCGATGGCGACGCTTCATCCAGCATACATCCTGCGCCAAGAGGGCGAGAGCTACCAGCAGAACTATCGCTTATTGGTTCAGGACATCGCCGCCGCCCGCCAGAAGGTGATCGAAGCCAAAAAGGAACCCAAAACCACCCTGTTTTAGTCTAAAAAAAGATGATGGTAACGCAACCATCCAGAACAAACTGTAGCCGCAGGCTTCAGCCTGCGTATGAATTGTCGCACCCTAAAGGGTGCGGCTACATTGGCAGAGAGCAGTCAGAACGCCTGTAGCCGCAGGCTTCAGCCTGCGTATGAATTGTCGCATCCTAAAGGGTGCGGCTACATTGGCAAAGAGTAGTCAGAGCGCCTGTAGCCGCAGGCTTCAGCCTGCGTATGAATTGTCGCACCCTAAAGGGTGCGGTTACATGGAGAGGACTCCCTCCGAACGACGCACCGTGTTGGTCAAGCAAAAGGGGGCAGTATATGGAAGATTTGACGCAACGTATCGAACCGTACGGGACACAACCGACCCAACAAATCTCTCCCTTCAATGAGCGCACGCAACAGGTGGGCGCAGGCACCCCGACCGTGATGGGCATACCCACACGCGCCTTGCAGATGGAGTGCCTGTTGGGGCGAGAAGTGGGTAACGCCTACGGCGGACGAGAACACCTGTTGGTGGAGGTGACGGGAACCAGTGCGGGTGTAGGAAGACGGCTGCCCCTGAACCTGTGTCTGGTCATCGACCGCAGCGGTTCGATGGAAGGGGAACCTATCGATTACGTGAAACGCGCCTGCGGCTATGTGGTCGACCTGCTTGACCAGAACGATATCCTATCCATCATCACCTTCTCGGACACCGTAGACGTGGTGATGCCCGCGCGGCGCGTGGTGAATAAGACACTGATTAAAGAGCATATCCAGCGGATAGACATCGGCAACACCACCAATCTGTATGACGGGATGCTGGTCGGCTGTCAGCAGGTGGCGGCGGTGATGAGTGAGCAGGTATTGACGCGTGTGCTGGTGTTCACCGACGGCGAGCCGACATCGGGTATCAAAGATTTCGCGTCTATCGTGCAGCTAGCCGCCGACCAGAAAGCCCGAGGCATCACCATCACCGTGCTAGGCTTTGGTCCCGAGTTCAACGAGGAGCTGCTGGCAGGCATTGCGCGGCGTAGCGGTGGAAACTACTACTACATCCAGCGTCCCGAACTCATCCCCGAAGTGTTTCGACGCGAGTTGGAGCTGCTGATGACCGTCGTGGCGAAAAACGTGCGGCTGATACTCACCTTGCCGCGCTTCACGCAGATACGGCAGGTGTATGGCGCGCAGCCCAGCGGGCAGGGCAGGGTGGTGGAAATCCCGCAGGTGGATATCGAGCGGGGGGCAGTGGTCACCCAACTGGTGGAGTTCGACCTGCAGATGCGTCCACCGGGCAAGTATCGCGTGGCGAAGGTCGCCCTCGTGTATGACGATACCATCACGGGCAGGGTAGAGCGCATCGAGGCGGATGCGGTGATGGAGTTCACGCAGGACGTCTCGCGCATCCCCCAGACCATCCACCCGCGCGTGCAGCGCGAGATAGAGATACAACAGCTCTCGCGCAATCTGGAGCGCACGGTCATGGGCTTGAAGACCCAGCAGCTTTCCGCCGCGGAGGTGCGTCAGGAGCTGGAGCGTACGATGGCGATGCTCAGCCGACAGGGTAGGCTACAGGAGGCGCAGGAGATACAGCAAGCCCTCTCCGCGCTCGGCTCCGACACGAGTGTGGTGGAGAAAACGCTGATGGGAACCGCTTACTCGCTGGAGGTGGGAAAGACCAAGCAGCCATGAGTAGCTTTGACCCACACGAAGACCTGTATGCGTTGCTAGAGGTGCCCCCCGACGCCTCTGACGAGCTGATTCGGGAGCAGTACCGCAAGCTGGTGCAGCAGTATTTATGGGATCGGGAGAGATTCGCGCGATTGAACCGTGCGTTCGAGGTGCTGAGCAATCCCCAGCTGCGGGCGGAGTATGATAAACAGGCGGCGATTGCCCGTCCGCGCCCTGACATTAGCGCCCTAGCGTCCGCTCCCGAAGCCGCTCCGACTATAATCGGCGCGCCAGCGCAGGAGATGCTGGCGACGCAACAGATACCGGACGTGCAACGCACGCAGATGGGACTGCGCGTAACATGTCCAGTGTGCAAGACCGAGACTTCAGCGGTCGACGGTTACTGCGAGGAGTGCGGCTTTGCGCTGGCGGGAGCGGAAGGCGTGCAAGAGATGCCTTCGCTGCCAATCGCGGAGTTGCCCACGCTCGTCGACGCGGCGGGGAACGTGTATTCGCTGCGCCCAGGAGTCAACACCATTGGCAGGTTGAACGCTGACGTCTTGCTTTCCGACCCCAGCGTCTCCCGAAGCCATGCGCGCATCACCGTGCAAAACGGCACAGTCACCATCGAAGACGTCGGTAGCACCAACGGCACCTTTGTCAACGGGCAAAAGCTCACCCCACAAGTGCCTGTGCCGCTGACGGATGGCGCGGAAATCACCTTTGGAGGGACGAAGCTGACCCTGCGGATGCCCAGCGCAGCCCCCAGCCAGCCAGCACTGGAACCCACTCTTGCCGCCTCCGCCCCAGTGACCCAGACGTTGACGGTAACGGCTGAGGAGGAGGTGACCGAGGCGCCAGCAGCGGAAGAAGAAGCGCATGTAGTGGCTTACTGGTGCAGCGATGACGGCACGATGCGTATACCGCTGTCGCCGGGCATGTACACTATCGGGCGCAGACCCAGCAACCACATCGTCATTCCCGACCCGTATGTCTCTGGCAACCATGCGATTTTGCTGGTGGAGCCAGATTTGGTCAACATCGAGGACGTCGGCAGCACCAATGGGACGTTCGTCGACGATACCAAACTCATTCCGCACGTCGCTGCGCCGCTGCCAGTGGGGGTGAAAGTGCAGATAGGACAGGGCACGTATCATCTGGAGGCGGCGGAGCCGTCGGAAGGTGTGCCACAGGAGACAGCCGATGTCGCACAGACTATGAATGAAGAGGCGACGGAGGATGCAGAGCGGTCATAGCGGGCAATCGGTGAACGATGAGGTGGAGATTACCGCCAAGTTCCGCCGTAGCGAAGTGCTGGCACAGTCGCCGCGCGAGCCGAAGGCCCAGCCAGACATCGTGCCGTTCGTGCGCTTTGGGGCGAAGACCGACCTCGGCAACGTGCGTGAGAACAACGAAGACAAGTACGACTTCTTTGAACCGACCGAGCCTGTGCTTCTGGCGGAACGCGGCAGCGTGTATGCGGTGTGCGACGGCATGGGGGGGCACAGTGCGGGGCAAATCGCCAGTGAGCTGGCTCTGAAAACCTTCCTGAAGGCGTATTATGATTTGGAACTGCCCGATATCGACACCGCGCTGTATGCAGCGGTGCAGGCGGCGAATGCGCTGGTGCGTGAGGTAGCGCAGTCCATCCCTGGCAGGAGAGGCATGGGCACAACGCTCACGGCAGCGGCGCTGTGCGAGGGGGAGGCGCACATCGTGCATGTGGGCGACAGCCGGTGCTATCTGGTGCGCGGTGAGGTCACTAAGCAAATCACCGATGACCACTCTTACGTGATGGAGCAGGTGCGGCAGGGGTTACTGTCGCCAGAGGAGGCGCAATACTCGCCCTACCGCAATGTCATCACGCGCTCCATCGGGATGGAGACGCTGGAGCCGGACATCTACCGCGTCCCGTTGCAGGCGGGCGACCGACTGGTGCTATGCACAGACGGGCTGACCACCCACGTGCCCGACGCCCAAATCGCGGAGGTGGTGCGCTCCCACTCGCCGTCCGCAGCGGCGCAGCGGCTGGTGGAGATGGCGTTGGAAGACGGCGGTTCGGATAACGTGACAGTGGTGGTCATCCACGTGATAGACCTGCTGGGCTGGCAGCAGGCGCAACAGATAGGCTGGGTATAAGGGATGAACGCTTCGGTGAACACGCTGGGCAAATATCAGATTGTGCGCGAAATCGCCCGCAGCAACGACATCGTGTGGGAGGCGGTCGACCCTGAGCTGGGTCGGCGCGTGGCGATTAAGGAGCTGAATCTGCCCGACGGCGTCACTGAAGTGCAACGGCAGGAGCGCATCAACCGATTCCTGCGTGAGGCGAAGGCGGCAGGGCGGCTGAGCCACCCCAACATCGTCACCATCCACGAAGTCGATGTTCAAAACGGTCGCCACTACATCGTGATGGAGTATCTGGAGGGGGAGAACCTGCGCGAACGCCTGCAACGACAGGGCGCAATCCCCCTCAAAGAGGCCGTGGACATCACGCTGCAGGTGCTTGGCGCGCTGGAACATGCGCATCGGATGGGCGTGGTACATCGCGACATCAAGCCCGAAAACATCCATCTGCTGCCTGACGGACTGGTGAAGCTGACCGACTTCGGCATCGCCCGCATCGTGTTTGAACCCAACATCACCATCGACGGGCAGATTTTCGGCACCCCCAGCTACATGTCGCCAGAGCAGATCGAAGGCGGCGAGATCGACGCCCGCACCGACATCTTCTCGCTGGGCGTGGTGCTGTACGAGATGCTCACGGGGCGTAAGCCGTTCACTGGCGAGAGCATTGTTACGATTACCTACAACATCATGCACAAAGAGCCGACGCCGCCGCCCGGCGTGCCCTACGGCATCGAGCGAGTGCTGATGCGCGCGATGGCGAAGCGTCCTGTTGACCGTTACGGCTCTGCCCGCGAGATGGCGGAGGATTTGAAGCGCGCGATGGAGCCAGGGGCGTTGGTAGTGCCTGCGCCTCCTCCCGCCGTTGGTTCGCCCCCTCCAGTGGCGTCACAGGGATCGTCTTCGCTACCGCCGTTGCTCAACCCGGTGCCGAACCCTCCACCGCTAAGCGGGCAGGTATCGGTTCCGCCGATGCCGCGCACACCACCGCCCCTACCCAAGCCACGCGAGCCCTGGCTGTCGCCAAGGGAGAGTGAAGCTATGAAGCAGATGTTACTGGTCGTATTGCTCGGTTTGCTTATTGTGTTGATGGCTTACGGCATCAATGTCGCCTACGAACGCTATGCGCAGCTAAAGCGCATGGAGGCACTTAGCACGCAGATGAGCGACGGCGTGAAGCTGGCGCAGGCGGGCAACTACCGCGAGGCGCTGGCACGCTTTGTCAACGTGTATCAGAATGCAAGGTCGGATGACGTTCGAGCGGTAGCTGCGCGCAATGCCGCAGTGTGCCTTGTCCATCTGGGAGATGAGGCGTTACAGGGAGGGCTTCAGGATCTCGCTTTGCACTACTATCGGCAGGCCCTGCAGTACGACCCCAACTCCGCTGCTGCACAGCAGCGGATAGACCGGCTGGCACGCACCTTCTCTGGCAACTTGGACAGTTTCTTACCGATTGCACCGCCGCCAATGGTGCGTCAGAACGGCTCCATCGCCGAGCCTCCGCCCCGTCCACGAGGTAACGAACCGCTAGCTATGGACCTATACATACGTGGGCTAGAGGCATACCAACGCGGTGACCGGCTGACGGCGGTAGACCTCTGGCAGCGAGCGATTCAGGCTGCGCCCGGCTCCGATACCGCCAAACTGGCAATGGAGTCTATCCAGCAGATGACGGCGAGATAGTTGGAGAGTGCTTGATTAATGGTGGGTGTCCTACAGTGGGAATGAAAGTATAAATCGAGCAGAGGGGGGAACGCAACATGCCTGAGGTGAAGATGCATAGCTTACAAGGCAGGCGTCGCACGACCGAGCGACTTTTGACGCTGATGAAGCAAATACGCTCGCAGGACGTCCTGACGCCCAAGCGGTTGGCGGTAAAGTTAGGGGTATCTGAACGCACGGTGTATCGCTACCTCAAGTTGCTCCAAACCAACGACTTGTGAGACTGATCATCACATCACCATACCCCTGCATAAAGTGCTAAAGGTAGGCACGCTTAATCGCATCCTCACAGACGTCGTAGAGCATCTTGGTGTCACCAAAGAAGAACTAGTTAAAAGCCTTTGGGACTGATAGTCGATTTTCACTGTCTGTTGGGTTTCGGCTGAACGGAACGCCGCCTCGACAGTCTGGATGGCTTCACGTACTTCCTCTGGCTTGACCGCCAGCTCCGCCCCTTTTTCAAAACCGCAGGGATGTTTTGGCAATAGCTCTCCAGGAAGATGTCACAGACCGTCTGTAGGCGCAGAATCAGCGTCTTGCTGATGTCCTCGCAGCGGTATTTGCCATGCCATAGCTCACCACCGCTACCTGAACGCTCATCGTTTTCGCCTCCAGAGGGATTTGCTGTACTTTTCCGTGCAACAGGGTAAACATCCGTTGCAGGCTAAAGTATAATAGCAGGTGAAATGGAGCAGGCGCAGAAGGCGGCAGGGACAAGACGTGATTAGCCAGCAGAACATACGCGAAGAGTTACTGGCGGCAGCACGCGAGGCACGCCGCCATGCCTACGCTCCCTATTCGGGCTACGCGGTCGGGGCGGCTGTATATGGTGAGGATGGACGCATCTTCAGCGGCGCGAATGTGGAAAACGCGAGCTACGGTCTCACCGTTTGCGCCGAGAGGGTGGCGATTTTACGGGCGGTGAGCGAAGGCGTAAGGCGTATTCAGGCGATGGTGGTGGTGACGCGCGATGGAGGCACGCCGTGTGGCGCATGTCGGCAGGTGCTGGCGGAGTTTGCCGATGAAGATGTGTGGGTGTGGTGCTATGGTGAGGACAGGCAAGAGGGGCAGGAGTACCGTCTGAGCGATTTGCTTCCGAATGCCTTCAGTCTGCGTAGTCGCGTATTGCAGGAAGAAGAGATTACGCTGGGGGGGACCTAAACATGGAGCGTATCGCGGTGCAATTCGGCGCGGGGAACATTGGGCGCGGCTTTATGGCGCAGCTGTTTCACGAATCGGGGTATGAGGTGGTGTTCGTGGAAGCGGTGTCTTCGATAGTGGACGAGATTAACCGCCGCAAGCGGTACACCATCCGTATCGTGGGTGAGGATTTAGAAGAGGTGGAAATCACCGGAATCCGCGCTGTATACAGCTACGAGGTGGAGCAAGTAGCAGAGGAGATTGCCCGTGCGGACATCGCCTGCACAGCGGTGGGAGTGAACGTGCTGCGGCAGGTGGCACCGTCGCTGGCGAGAGGCATCCTTCGGCGTAGTCAAAACGCGGGAATGCCGCCGTTGAATATCCTTATCTGCGAGAACCAGCTGGACGCCAACCAGATACTTCGCCACGCCGTGCTGGAGCATCTGCCTGCCGAGCTGCACCAGTATGTCGAAACGCACATTGGCTTTGTGCTGTGTGTGGTGAGCCGTATGGTGCCAGTGATGACCCCTGAGGAGAAGCGTAAAGACCCATTAGCTATCAAAGTGGAAGCGTATAAACGTCTGCCTGTAGACGCCAAGGCGATAAAAGGTGAAGTTCCCCCTATTGTGGGACTGGAGCCAGTGGACAATTTTGTTGGCTACGTGGAGCGCAAGCTGTTCGTCCACAACGCAGCCCACGCTATCTTGGGCTATCTGGGCTGGTTGAAAGGATATACCTATGTCCACGAAGCGATGGCAGACCCACAAATCCGCAGTATGCTGGACGAGTCGATGCAGGAAGTCTGCGAGGCGCTCATCCGCAAACACGGCTTCACCCGCGAAGCGATGCAGGAACATCTTGCTGACCTGTATCGGCGTTTCGAGAACAAAGCGCTGGGAGATACAATAGAGCGTGTAACACGAGACCCAGAGCGCAAGTTGCGTCCTGACGATCGCTTGGTCGGCGCGGCGCGCCTGCTGCTCGATAACGGCATGCAGCCTAAGGGGTTCTGCACTGCCATCGCAGCCGCGCTGCTGTATGATAACCCAGACGATGTATCGGCGGTAGCCCTGCAGAAGCGGATCGAGCAGGAAGGAGTATCAACCGTGCTAGAGCAGTTGACTGGCATCACCCCCGATATACCGATGCATCAGTGCATCCTGAGTGCTTACTCGCAGCTGAAGACTCAACATGGATGAACAACTTCCCGTACCCTAAAGGGTAGAGCTTCCGAGTAGGAGGTCCGCCGCATGAGACAGCTCATAGCGTGCTTGCCCGTGATTCTGATTTCCGCTTGCGGAACGGCAGTACCGTCGGCGCCGTCTGTCAGCAAGCTAAGCATTCATCTTATCGGCAACTACACGGAGGGGGCAAGGCACATCATTGCAGCAAAGCCTAGGGTCATCAAGGTGCTAGACCCGCAGGCGTCCGCAGGCATGCGTGAGGCGATGCGCGACTACAAACGACAGCACCCGCAAGGACTGGTGGTAGCACGGGTGTGGGAGCGAACGTCTGGCTTGCGCTATCGATTGGAGGATGACCCAGTGCGCAGCGCAGATGACTTCTGGAACCGCGTGCTTCGCCCTGCAATGGACGCGCTATCGGCATCCGACCGACGGTTGATCGATTTTTTGGAGGGACCCAACGAGTGCGAGAACACGCCTTGCTGGGAGAGTGTGGAGGGCGCCCGGTGGTTTGGCAAGTTCTGGGAACGGCTGGCGGAGCGCATCGCGCAGGCGGGGTTCCGTCCCTGCGTGGGGAGCATCCCTGTTGGCAATCCGGGCGGTACCATTAGCGAAATCCGCGCCAAGCTCGAGGCGTTTCTGCCCGCGCTGCGTGCCGCCAAGCGGTTTAACGGAGCGTGGAGCTACCATTCGTACTCTGTCGATTACACCACCGACCCTGCCGTGGAATACTGGTTCAGCCTACGCTATCGAATCTTTTACGAATACCTGCGCGAACGTCATCGCGACTTGGCGAATCTGCCATTGATTTTGACCGAGGGAGGCATCGACCGCGCAGGCAACCCCAATCAAGACGGCTGGCGGGCGCGTGGCAGCGCGGCTAAGTTCCAGAGATGGCTGCTTTGGTATGATACCGAGCTGCAAAAAGACCCCTACGTGCTGGGGGTCACGCTGTTTCAAATCGGTGACCCTACTGGCTGGTGGTCGTTCGACATCGAGCCGATTGCGCAGTGGCTGGCGGATGTGATTGCCAACCGACCGCCCTTCGTGGTCAGTGGCGTTGATGGGGGTTCACGAGAAAAAGTAGGGGCGGGATTTTCAATCATCCCGCCCCTGCAATCTGTTACTCTTCTGGTCTAGGCGGAGGTGTTACCGGACCGTTATGCCACACGAGGGGGAAGTAGTCCCCTTGCAGGATTTCGCCCGGCTTGACTGTAATGCGGTGTTCAATCAGATGCCTTCCTGTCGGCTCATAGCGGGTATGTCCGGGCATGAAATGCACCGCAAAACCAGGGCGTCCGCGAGAGCTATGGTTAGGTGGCGTGCCATGCCACGTCAGACAGTGATGGAACATCACTTCCCCCGCCTTCACGGGACACGGCACAATTTCCACCTTCTCGCCGGGCGGCACGAACGACGGGTCGTGTGCTGGGCCCCAGTCATCCTCCCGAATACCCACCGTGCCTTCATCGTATTTGCCCCACCGGTGGCTGCGCGGTACCACGTGCATACACCCGTTCTCCACGTCGGCATCCTCCAGCGCGAGCCACGCGCTGATAAGGTCGGGCGGTTGTAGCACAGGCCAGTAGGGATGGTCCTGATGCCAGATAGTGGGACCGCCTTTGAACGGAGGCTTATACTGTATCTGGTCATGCCATACGCGCACCGTGTCGGTGTTCATGAGTTTGGCAGCTGCCTCTGTGAGCTTGGGATGGAACAGGTAGCGGTAGAACTCCTCATCTGCCTCCCAGGCGTTCACTATTTGGATGACCACTCGCTCCTCATCGCCGTACATGTTGCGCATGGCTTCGGGCTTTTTGCTAGACCTGCCTTCCAGCAGTGCATAAAATCGCTCGCGCAATCGGGCGACCTCCTGGGCAGTCAAAAGGGGACGCGCTGGTAGGTAGCCGTTCTCGTGAAAGAACTGCACTTCTTGCTCGGACAACATCGTTTTCGCACCCTCCGCAAAGGTTTTTTTCATTTTACCATGCTAACTGCATACACGCAACCGCTCGATGCCCGAGCGACTGGAAGTTGCGGGAAGCACACAGACGACGGAGGAGTTTGCGGGGGCATAGGCACATGCCTATGCCCTCCGATGCGAAACCAACGACCTACCGCCACGGATCGTTTTCGATCAGCACATAACCCGCACCCAGCACCTGTTTGGGCTCGCCTTCCACCTCCATCTCGATGACGGTGCAGAGGGGGTTGGGCGGGGTTTCGGGCAAGCCGTGCAGCACGAGGCGGTTCTCCGTCTGCGTGAACGCCACCTCGGGTCCGTTCATCAGGCGCGCGCGAAGCACCTTACACTGCAGACCGCCGATAGCCAGCTCACTGCCAGGCCAGCGGTTGCAGTGGTAGTAGAGCGTTTGCCCCATGCGGGTGAACGCGCCGGTAATCATCCACTCCTGCTGCATCGGGTCGGTGGCGTCGTAGACGGACGGACCGTATTCCTGCAGCCACTTGCCCACCTTCAGCAGTTCCTGCTCGCACACTTCAGGCACACTGCCGTCCGGTGCGGGACCGATATTCAGCAGCAGGTTGC
>Ga0272447_1000281_pt1 | contig 39434 bp, 34 predicted proteins | sample YNPCB0133_FD_194589 | JGI IMG/M metagenome (GOLD analysis project Ga0272447, IMG submission 194589) | Hot spring microbial mat communities from Yellowstone National Park, WY, United States - YNP-CB-013-3 | ecosystem: Environmental > Aquatic > Thermal springs > Hot (42-90C) > Sediment | place... | reverse complement strand
AGGGCTGTCAAAGGGATGATAAGGGAGCGGATGAGCATCTGTTGTCTCCTTGTGGGGTTAAGTATCCATCAACTTTGCTATGGTTCTGTGATCTCCGCGTCGCCGTCAGTGCCCTCCCCCCGTTCGCATCTGTGTGACGCATGTGATACTTGCCCTTCGCCATGGCGCGCATCACGATTGACTACACGCCGGCCATCCATCAAGGCGCGGGCATCGCCCGCCTGACGCGCGAGATCGCGCGCGCGGTCCTAGCCGCTGACCGCTCGCATCATTACACGCTATTCGTCATGGGCCGGCCAGCGCCCAGCGTGCCGCTCTCAAACTTAATGAACACGCGCGACCTGCCGCTGCGCGTGACGCGGCTGAGCGACCGCTGGCTATACCGCCTGTGGTTTCGCGCCCGCCTGCCGCTCGACGTCAGGCTGCTCAGCGGGCCGTGCGACTTGTATCACGCGACCGACTTCGTGTTGCCGCCGCTGAAAGGGGACGTGCCGGCCCTGCTCACCGTGCACGACCTCTCCTTCGAGCGCGACCCGGACTCCGCGCCGCCGCGCTTGATCCCCTTCCTTAGGCGCGTCGTGCCGGATTCCGTCCGCCGCGCGGCGCACGTCATCGCGGACTCACACGCCACCGCTCGCGACCTCCAGGCGCTCTACGGCGTACCGGCTGAGAAGGTCACCGTCATCCATAGCGGCGTGGAGGCGCGCTTCGCGCCGTACCAGGACACGCTCTATCACCGCCGCCGGCGCGCGCACGTGCTGAAGAAGTATGGCCTGGGCGATGCGCCCTTCATCCTGACCGTCGGCACCATGCAACGGCGCAAGAACCACCTGCGCCTGGTCCAAGCCTTCGCCCGGCTGGTCGAGCGGCTACCCGACGCCAACCGGCCACGGCTCGTCATCGCTGGCGGCAAGGGGTGGCTCTACGACGAGGTGCACGCCGAAGTGGCGCGCCTGGGATTGGCCGACCTGGTGCGCTTCGTCGGCTATGTGGACGACGCCGACCTGCCGCACCTGTATCAGGCAGCAGCTGTATTTGCCTTCCCCTCACTTTACGAAGGGTTCGGCTTGCCGCCGTTAGAGGCGATGGCCTGCGGGGTGCCGGTGGTGGCGTCAAACGCTGCGTCGCTGCCGGAGGTGGTCGGCGACGCCGGCGCGCTGGTTGACCCTTTAGACGTGGAGGCGCTGGCGGCCGCCCTGGAACAGGCGCTGTGCGATGAAGGCTGGCGCCGCCGTGCGGTCGCACGCGGGCTGGAGCGCGCCGCGCATTTCACTTGGGCGCGCGCGGCCCAGCAATTGCTGGCGGTTTACGACCGCCTTTTGCGCAAGTAGAATGCCGGCGACCATGAGCGACGCGCCCGCCCCACCTCGCTTGCGCGACCTGCCCCTGGACGACCGCCCTGCGGCGCTGGGATTAAGCGACGTGCAGATCGCCGCGCTGCGCGCCGGCCTCTCGCCAGCTCAGGCCGACCGCATGATCGAGAACGCAATCGGCGTGTTCGGCCTGCCGCTGGGCGTGGCACAGCACTTCGTGGTGAACGGGCGCGCGATCGCCGGCGTGCCGATGGCAATCGAGGAGGCCAGCGTGGTGGCCGCCTGTAGCTACGCGGCCAAGCTCGCCCGCGCCAGCGGCGGGTTCACCGCCGGCAGCAGCGCGCCGATCATGATCGGCCAGGTGCAGTTGCTGGACGTGCCCGACGTTGAAGCTGCGCGCGCGCGCATCGCCGCCGAAGCGGACGCGCTGATCAGCTGGCTGAACGAGGATAACCCCAGCACGCGCAGCCGGCACGTGCGCGCCCTACACCTGGAGACGCGCATCCTAGCAGGTGACCCACCCATGCTCATCGTGTACCTGCTGTATGACTGCGGTGACGCGATGGGCGCAAACGCCGTCAACACGGCCTGTGAGGCGCTCGCCCCGCGCCTGGAGGCGCTGACCGAGGGGCGCGCCAACCTGCGCATCCTCTCCAACCTCAGCGACCGGCGGCTGGCCTGGGCGACGTGCACCATCCGCACCGACCTGCTGGCGACCCGCACCGACGCAACGCTGCCGCCCGAAGCAATCGCGCAGCGCATCGTCGAGGCGTCGTTGTTTGCCGAGCGCGACCCCTACCGCGCCGCGACCCACAACAAAGGGATCATGAACGGCATAGACGCGGTGGTGATCGCAACGGGGAACGACTGGCGGGCGGTGGAGGCGGCCGCCCACGCCTACGCCGCGCGGGATGGCCGCTACACTGCGCTGGCCACCTGGCGCACGGATGCAGCCGGCAACCTGGTCGGGCGCATCGAGCTGCCGCTGGCCGTGGGCATCGTGGGCGGGGCGACGCGCGTGCATCCCGCTGCCCAGGTCGCGCTGGCGCTGCTGGGGGTGAAGACGGCCCGCGAGCTGGCCGAGGTGATCGCCTGCGTGGGCCTGGCCCAGAACTTCGCCGCGCTCCGCGCGCTGGCGATGGAGGGCATTCAGCAGGGGCACATGGCCTTGCACGCCCGCCAGGTCGCCATCGCCGCCGGCGCGCAGGGGGAATGGGTGGAGCGCATCGCTGCTCAGCTCGTGGCCGAGCGCAACATACGCCTGGAGCGCGCGCAAGCGCTGCTCAAGCAACAGACTCCTCTTTGAACATCTGCTTGGCCGACGGCTCCAGGTTGATCCCGCTCGCCATCAGCTCGTTCCGCAGCAGCTTCTCAAGCGCCCGTTGATCGGCCTTGGTCACAACGGCTTCTGTGTGCGCCGCCTCCAAGACGAACGGATAGTCCCGGCCGAGCTTCACTTGGATGCGGAGGACGGCGCACAGGTCGTCTATTTGATCGGCGCACCAGGCCGGCACCTCGATGCGCGCGATGATAGGGTGCAGCGCATCCTCGCTGAAGTTGGCATAAAAAGCGAGCACTTGCTCATCCTGCCCCAGCAACTTGTTGATCTCCCAGCCGGGATCATGGAGATCAATTCGATGTAGGGGAGGAAGCGTCCGCGCGAGCAAATCGCGGTCAAAGAGGCCCGGCTTGTATTCCAACTGAAGCCGCTCGGCATATTTGCGGGCCAGGACGGTGGCGTTGGGGCGGTCAATGTATCCACAGAGCAAGGCTCCGCAGCGCCGCATGCGTTCAAACGCCGCGCGCAGCCGTTTGAGCTGCGTCTCCTTTTGTGCCTGCTTGAGCCGACCCATCAGCAGGTCATAGGGGATGAGCGAGTTATCGGCCACCAAGACCGGCTGATAACCCTTCTCGCGCGCGCGTTCTGCTGCTTCGGCGAGCAGCTCGATTTCCAGGATGTCGCGCTGGCTGGTGATCCAGTTGGCCGGCTTCGGTTCACCGGTCTCTGCGTCAATCAGCTCTTCCTCGTCGAGCAGATGCGACTTTCTCAAGTTAAATAAGGAGCCGCCGCTGCTCGTCCCCCGCGTCCAGCCGACGCAGGCGACCTGAATGTAAGCGTAGAAGATCGGCTGATGCCGGCTGGGCATGATCTGCGACCCATCCACAGCGATCAACGCATAGGATGCTGGCTCGCGCCGCGTTGAGAAGTCGTGTATGCCCTCTTTGCGCACCTGTGCGCAGAGCTTTTCGAGCACTTTCTCGCGCCGCTCTCGCATGCCCTTGTATTTCTGCGCATACTCCGTGATGTTTGAACGAAGGTTGGATACTTCTATCGGCATGGTCAATCACCCTCCTCTGGTGGCATGGGTGCATTCATCAAGAGAGGCCGTGGGCTGCTCGCGCGCCACGCCGGCCTGTTACGCTGATCGCTCACCCAACACCCGCCTCACCATCATACTCAGAATGACAGGGGCAGGAACCGCTTGTGCCAGGCCGCAGCGCTTTTCAGCCTGGCGCGTGCACGCACCCCTCATATTAGCCCGGTGCTAGAATCCTGCGCGTGGGTTTGCCTGCTATCGCCGCGTCAGAACCCGATGTCGTCATTGGCCCGGACGGCCTGCCCCGCCTCAGCCAGGCCTACCTGGACGCCTACGAGCGCTTCATGCAGACCCTCATCACGGAGGACGACCGGCCAGTGGACAACCTCTTCTCCGCCAAACAAGCCCGCTTGCTCATCGAATCTCTGTACGCCTCATGGACGCACCCACGCTTTGGCCGTCGCTTCATTGCAGATGGCAACATCGGTGTGTTCTATGCCTTTCACCAACCGCCGGTCGTCCCCGACTTGTTCCTCAGCCTGGACGTGACCCCGCCGGCCGACCTGTGGAAGAAGACGAGTCGGTCGTATTTCATCTGGGAATACGGCAAGCCGCCGGAGGTGGTGGTTGAGATCGTCTCCAACACCGAGGGCGGGGAGGAAGAACCGGACGGCAAGCTGGGCATCTACGGGCGGATAAAAGTGGCGCACTACGTGGTGTATGACCCAGGGCAGCAGACGGGGGGCGAGCCGCTGCGCATCTATGCGCTCCAGGCTGGCCGGCTGGTGCGCACGGATAAGACATGGTTCGACGACATCGGCCTGGGCGTGACGCTATGGCGCGGGGAGTATCAGGGCTGCGAGGACACCTGGCTGCGCTGGTGCGACCGAGACGGCGCGGTCATCCCAACCGGCGAGGAGCGTGCCGAGGCCGAACGTGTGCGGGCGGAGACGGAGCACGCACGCGCTGAAGCCGAGCGAGAACGTGCAGAGGCTGAGCGTGCACGGGCCGAGGCCGAGCGAGAACGCGCAGAGACGGAGCGCGCGCGGGCAGAGGCCGAGCGCGCACGCGCCGAGCGCCTGGCGGCCAAGCTGCGTGCCGCCGGCATTGACCCAGACGCCTGACCACACCCTAGCTGCGCTCACAGGGTGCATTCACAGCTAACTCTGGGTGGACGACGGCACCGCCGTCGCCTACCCTGCGTTCTACGAATGCACTTCGACATCGCAGCGCGTTATAGTTACCTTTGACTGAGCGATGCAGCCTGAAACAGATGCCTACTTTCGCTGCGGCCATGCGCGGATCACGCTGCTCAGCGACGGCGTCGCATACTGGGACGGCGGCGGCGCGTTTGGGCTGGTGCCGCGCACGCGCTGGACGAAGCTCCTGCCCCCCGATGAGCTTAACCGCATCCCACAGGCGCTGCGCTGCGTGCTGATCGAGGCCAACGGCAAGCGCGTGCTGGTGGACTGCGGGGTTGGCGACAAGCCCAACGAGGTGATCGCCACCCAATACGAGGTGCGCCGGCCAAATGGCACGCTCCTGGACGACCTGGCCCGGCGCGGCTTGACCCCAGGGGACATTGACATCGTGATCCTGACCCACCTGCACGGCGACCACTGCGGCTGGGCCACGTCGTTGAACGGCGGCGTGCCTGTGCCCACCTTCCCCCGTGCGCGCTACTACGTGCAAGGCCAGGAATACGAGGACGCCACGCATCCCAACGAGCGCACGCGCAACACTTACTTCGCCGAGAACTTCGTGCCCTTGGCGCAAGCGGGGGTACTAACATTGCTGGACGGCGAGGCGCAGATCACGCCCTTCGTGCGGGTCGTCCCCACGCCCGGCCATACTGCCGGCCACCAGAGCGTAATCGTCTGGCCGGCAGACGCCGCGTCGCCGGTCTTCCTGATCGGCGACCTCGCCCCGTTCATGATCCACTTCGAGCGGCTGGCGTGGGTGACCGCCTACGACGTGTTGCCGCTGGTCACCATCGAGACCAAGCGCGCCTGGCAGCGCTGGGCGTATGACCACCATGCGCTGCTGATCTCATGCCACGACACCCAGCAGCCTGTGGGCCGGCTGAGCCGCAACGAGAAAGGCTTGTTCTCCGTCGTCGCACCAGAGGAGGCGCACGCCGGATGAACAAGCGCTGGCGTCTGCTGGCGCTATGCGTCCTCCTGGCGGCGTGCAGCGTGCTACAGCCGCGCCGGGTGGTGATCGCCTGGCACGCGCTCAGCGGCGCGCAGGAGCGGGCCTTCCTCGACCTGGTTGACCGCTGGAATCGCGCCAACCCTGCCGGTGCCTTCATCGTGCCGGAGCGTCACTCGCCGGACGCGCTCCACCGCGCCATGCTGAGCGGCCCGCGCCCGGCGCTGGCGCTGGTCGAGCCGGCGCAGGCCGCGCTGTACGCCCAGCGCGACCTACTCGTAACGCTCGAACGTTTCATCGAGGACACCAGCCCGGAGATTGGCTGGCAGTCCGCCGATCGCGCTGACCTTCTTCCATTTGTATTTCAGGCCGGCCTGCGTCCGGACGGACGGTTGATCGGGCTGCCCTTCGGCGGCGACATCGGCCTGATCTTGGCCAACCGCACCCTGCTCGGAGAGTCACAGATGCCCCAGACCTGGGAGGCATTCGACGCCCTGTGCGACAAGGTAACCGATCAGCTCCTCGGCACGTTCTGTTTTGGCTTTGACCTCAACGATGGCCGCGCGCTTGAAGATTGGTTGCGCGCGCGCAGTGCGCCGATCTACGACCCGTCCACCCGCCAGCCTGCCCTGGCGAGCGCCAGCGTCGGCGCGGCGATCGCCGCGCTGGCGAAGTATCTCGACGCTGGACAGGCCTATCGCATCAGCACAGTGGCGCGCAGCCGGGATGACTTCGCCGCCGGGCGCGCGCTCTTCCTCTTCGTCAACAGCCGTGACCTGCCGGCCATCCAGGAGCTGGTGAGCGAGAGGGGGAACTTCCCGCTTGACCTCGGCACGTTGCCCGCGCCGGCTGATCGCCCAGCCGCTCTGCTGAGCGCGCCGCTCTGGGTCATTCCAAAGGGTGCGCCGCAGGATGCGCGCGACGCCTGGTTGTTCATTCGTTGGCTGCTGGCGACGGAGCAGACTGCGGAATGGGCGATCCGAACGCACGCGCTGCCGGCGCGCGTCTCCGCCCTGGCCCGCACGCCGCTCGACATCCAGCAGCCGCTGGACGCGCTGCGTGTCAAACTCATCTCGCAGGTGGCACCTCGCGCGCAAGCGCTGCCCCTGTTGGCCGGCTGGCCGTGCGTCCACGATGAGTTGGTCATCGCTGTTCGGCAGATCATCGAGCTGGGACAGCCGGCCACGGCGGCGCTGGCGACGGCCCAGGCAAACGCCCAGCGCTCCGCCGACGCGCTCTGCGAGCGCGAAGGCTGACGCCACTTGCGAGAACGCTTTGGCTAACGGACAATAAATCCACGATGAACGTTGTCGTCTTTACTGGTGGCGTTGGCGGAGCGAAGCTGGCCGATGGCCTGGCGCGCGCTTTGGACGCCGATGCCTCCCTCACCATCATCGTCAACACCGCCGATGATTTTGAGCTATACGGGTTGCACATCTCGCCGGACTTGGACACGGTGATGTATACGCTGGCCGGCATCGCTAACCCGACGACCGGCTGGGGGATTCAGGGCGACACTTTTCAGAACTTCGAGATGCTGGAGCGATACGGCGTCGCCCCATGGTTTCGCATCGGCGACCGCGATATGGCCACCCACCTGCTGCGCACGCAGATGCTCCGCAGCGGCGCCACGCTCAGCCAAGTGACGCACACTCTGGCCAGCCGACTAGGGGTCAAGCCGCGCATCCTGCCGATGACCAATGACCGGGTGCGCACCGTGGTAGATACCGACGAGGGGCTATATGCCTTCCAAGAGTACTTCGTCAAGCTGCGCTGGCAGCCCGAGGTGCGCGGCCTGATCTACGAGGGAGCGGAGGAAGCGGAGCCGCAGCCCGAGGCGCTGCGCGCCATCGAAACCGCCGACACGATCATCATCGCCCCTTCCAACCTTTACCTCAGCATTGACCCCATCCTCGCCATCCCGGGCATGCGCGATGCACTGCTCAATGCCAGCGCGCCAGTCATCGCCGTCACGCCGATCATCGGCGGCGAGGCCGTCAAAGGGCCAGCCGCCAAGTTGATGCGCGAGCTGGGCGTCGAGTCCTCTGCCGTTGCAGTGGCCAAGCATTACGCCGACTTTCTGAACGGTTTTGTCTTGGACGAACGCGACGCCCACCTGGAGCCGCACGTGGCGGCGCTGGGGATAGGCGTGCTGACCACCGACACGCTGATGCACGATGCGGATAGTCGCGCGCGCTTGGCGTGTGAGGTGATAGGCTTCGCTGACCGGCTACGCCCAGAGCGCCTGGGCGGCTGTAGGCTGGGCCGGCCCGCCGACGAGCAGGCGGGGACGCCCCGGCGACCTGCTAGCCTCGATCACTCGCCCAAGCTGTGAGCGCTGAGCAATTCCTCGTCACAGCCCTCATCCCGGTCAAGCCACTGGCAAACGTGAAATCGCGCCTGAGCAGCCGCCTGGACCTCTCGCGCAGGATCGCGCTGACTCACGATTCGTTGCGGCACGTGATCCATGCGCTGAAGGCTGTGCCCCAAGTCAATCCCATCGTGATCATCAGCCGCGACCTACAGGTGGCGGATTGGGCAAGGGAGTGGGGTGTGGCGCATCTGCGTGAGCGTGGGCGCAGCCTAAACGCTGCGCTGCGCGAGGCGCGCGCGCAATACGCCCATGCGCCGGCCATCCTGGTCATTCCGTCCGACCTGGTCGCCCTGAGCGCGGCTGACGTGCGGGGGATGCTCGCGCTGGCCGCCGATAGCGACCGCTGCGTGGTGATCGCGCCGGATCGCCACGGCCAGGGCACGAACGCGCTGCTGCTTCGCCCACCGGACGTGATTGACTTCCAGTTCGGCCCGCGCAGCGCGGAGATGCACATGCGGCGCGCGCTGGACGCAGGGGTGCAACCGCGCTGGTTCCGATCCGACTCGATCTGCCTCGACCTCGACTCGCCAGAAGACCTGGCGCTCTACCTGGACCAGTGGTAGGGCAGCGGAGGAGCGATGATCTACACCGGCTATGTAGATTTCTGGTTTCGCCATCTCCCGCTGCCGGAGCGAGTGGCGCGCTTCGCCGAGCTGGGCATCCATCACCTGGACGTCTGGGCTTGGCGAAGCAAGGGCGCGCTGATGGATGAATTGGCCGCGGCCTGCCGCGCCGCGGGCAGCGTGATTAATTCCACCTTCGATGAAGCCGCTGGCTCGCTCACCGACGCGCTTGACCATCCCCTGTGCTTGGACGCCTGGGCCGAATCGTTAGAGCGCGCCCAGCGCTGGGGCGTGCTTCACCTGTTCATGTTCAGCGAGCAGATCAACCCGCTCCCCGCCGATGGACGAAGGCGGCCCGGTTTCATCCAGGGGTGGGTGAAGCCGCCCAGCCGCGACTACACGCCGGCGCAGAAGTTTGCCAACTTGCTGGAGGGCGCGGCGCGCGTGATGGAGCTGGTGAGCAAGACCAGCGTCGTCGTGTGGTTCGAGGCGCTGAACACTTATCACTTGCACGGCGGCGTGACGGTGCACACGCACGAGCTGGCCGCCGAGGTGGTGCGGCGGATCGCGCATCCCCAGCTCCGGCTGGCCTTTGACTGCTATCACCAGCAGCGCACTGCTGGCAACCTGATCCAGGGGCTACACGACTGCTGGGGACTCTACGACAGCGTGCACATCGCCGACGTGCCGACGCGCCAGGAGCCGGGGACCGGCGAGATCAACTTCGCCAACATCGCGCAGACGCTCAGGGCGCTGGGCTTTGCGGGGAAGATAGGGCTGGAGTTTTATCCCTCTGTCGGCGAGGCAGAGGCGCTGGCCGCCGTCCGCGCGCTGTTCGGGTGAAGCACAGGACAGCGCCTCGGAGAGCGCAGCCGCTTGAGCGCTCCGCCCCGCTCGGCAGGAGGGAACCAGCGCAGCGTTCTTCATCATCCAAGCCTAACCCTAGTTGTAGGCGGCGAGCGGCTCGCCAATTAATGGTGGCCACCGTCTAACAGCGTGACTTTTGGCGCAGCGACGCTGCGCCCTATCACATTGTGACAGCGCGCTGGTAGCTTTCCAGAGTGAGGGCGGTGGTGCGCGCCCAGGTAAAGCGCGCGGCGCGCGCCAACCCCCTCGCCCGCAGCGTGGCGCGCAGGTCGGAGTCGCTCAGCGCGCGCCAGAGCGCGTCGGCTAGGCCGGCGACGTCGGTCGGTGCGACGAGCAGGCCGGCGTCGCCGATCACCTCGGGCAGCGCCGCGGCGTTTGCGGCGACCACTGGCGTCCCGCAGGCCATGGCCTCCAGGGGCGGCAGGCCGAACCCTTCATAGAGCGAGGGATAGGCCACCACCGCGCAGGCGGCATACCACCATGGCAATGCCTCGGCGCTCACCCGCCCGATAAGGCGGATGCGCTCGCCGAGGCCCAGGGCGCGGATGCGCGCCAGGATGGGATCGTATTTCCAGGCCGGGCTGCCGCCGATGAATAAGGTGGCGGGCAGCTCGGGATGGTCGGCGCAGAGCTGGGCGAATGCCTCGATCAGGCGCGGCAGGTTCTTGCGCGGCTCCAGGCTGCCCAGGTAGAAGATGCTCGCTGCGCCAATGCCGTGCTCGGCGCGGAAGGCGGCGAGTGGCTCGGCAGGCGGCGGCCGGAAGCGCCGGTGGTCCACGCCCAGCGGCGTCACGTCAATCCGCTCGGCCGGCAGGCCAAAATGGTGCATCAGCTCGCGCTTGGTCCACTCGCTGATTGCGATCACACGCACGGCGCGCCAGCAGGACCAGCGGGTGAAGCGGTCGAGGTACCAGCGGCTGAACCAGCGATGGGCCTGAGGATGGGTGATGAAGCTGAGGTCGAAAACGGTAACCACAGTAGGACAGGGTGCGCGCAGCGGGGCGACGAATCCCAGGCCGTGGTACAGGTTGGCACTCAGCCGCCGCAGCAGGCGAGGCGTCTCGCGCTGCTCGGCAAGGATGCGCGCGAGAGGCTGCTCGACCGAGCGGCGGGCTGGTTGGAGGGAGAAGTGCGCGGCTGGCTGCGGTGCCTCAGCAAGCGCCGTTGGGCTGACCAGGGCAGTGAAGCGCCAGTCCGGAGGAACGGGGCCGGCGGCCAGGCCGTGTAGCAGGTGCTTGACGTATTGGTGGATGCCGGCCTGGCGGTAGCCGGGCGTCCCGCTCAGCAAATAAGCGCCGAGGACGATGTGCATCGCGTGCGGACATCATAGATGAGCGCTGATTCGAGCGCCTCGTTGCCCCTAGCGGTGATTAGCCTTGCAGCGCGCCCATGCACCCTTGACAAGCGCGGACGTGCTGCTATACTCCCGCCCCGTTGGAAAAGTGAATATCGCCCAATAGCGCACTCTTATCCAGAGAGGCGGAGGGACCGGCCCTGAGAAGCCTCGGCAACCATCAGACGGTGCAAAAGTGAACCATCACAGCGCGCGTAAGGTGAGGTTCGCTTGCACAGGCTGATACGGTGCCAATTCCGGCAGCGCAAGACTGGAAGATGAGAGATGGCGCGGAGTGGTGTACAACGCTCGGTGCCCTCTTGTCCAAATGCGCAAGAGGGCGATCGCTTTTCCAGAGCTGGTGCGCGTCGCGCATGGCGCGCTGCCTGCTCGCTGCGTTGAACCATGCGCCACAACAAATCTGAGCAAGGAGAAGCTATCTAGATGTCCGAGCGTCAATTTCACCTCGATACCCAGCTTTTGCACGCAGGGGCGCGGCCCGATCCGGCGACAAACGCGCGGGCCGTGCCGATCTACCAGACCACGTCTTATCAGTTTCGTGACACCGATCACGCCGCCGACCTCTTCGGCTTGCGTGAGTTCGGCAACATCTATACCCGCATCATGAACCCCACCAACGACGTGGTGGAGCAGCGCCTGGCTGCGCTTGAGGGAGGCGTGGGGGCGCTGGTCACGTCGTCTGGCCAGGCCGCAGAGACGTTCGCCATCCTCAACCTGGCCCAGGCCGGCGATCATATCGTCAGCTCGGCCTCGCTCTACGGCGGCACATACAACCTGTTTCACTATACGCTGCCGAAGTTCGGGATTGAGGTCACGTTCGTCGACCCCAGCAACCCGGAGAACTTTCGCGCCGCGATCCGTCCGAACACTAAGGCGATCTATGGCGAGTCGGTCGGCAACCCGAAGCTGGACATCTTCCCGTTCGAGGAAGTGGCGGCGATTGCGCGCGAGCACAGCCTACCGCTGATCATTGACAACACGACGTCCACGCCTTACCTGTTGCGGCCCATTGAGTGGGGCGCTGACATCGTGGTACATTCAACGACCAAGTACATCGGTGGCCATGGGCTGAGCATCGGCGGCGCGATCATAGACGCCGGCAAGTTCGACTGGGGCAACAGCCCACGCCACCGCGCCTACTTCAACACGCCCGACCCCAGCTATCACGGCTTGATCTACGCCCAGCTCGGTCCGGCTGCCTACATCCTCAAGGCGCGCCTGACTTTGCTGCGCGACATCGGCGCTTCGCAAAGTCCGTTTAACTCCTTCCTCAACCTCATCGGCCTGGAGACGCTGCATGTGCGCATGGAGCGCCACATCCACAATGCCAATATCATCGCCGAGTGGCTCTCTAAGCATCCCCATGTGGCCTGGGTCATCCATCCCAGCCTGCCGAGCCACCCGCAACACGAGAAGATCAAGCGCATGGCGCCAAAGGGGCTGACCGCGCTGATCGGCTTCGGCATCAAGGGTGGGCGCGAGGCAGGCCGGCAGTTCATCAACCATCTGAAGCTCTTCTCACACGTCGCCAACATCGGCGACGCTAAGTCGCTGGCCATCCACCCGGCCACCACCACGCACTCCCAGCTCACGCCGGAAGAGCAGCGCGCGACCGGCGTCACCGATGACTTCATCCGGCTGAGCATCGGCCTAGAGGATGTGCGTGACCTGATCTGGGACCTTGACCAGGCGCTGGAAGCGGCCGTTGCCGTGGTGAGCAATGGGCATAAAGTGAGCCTGTAGCAACCGTGCGGTTGGAGAGGTCGCTGATGGGTTTGGCCGCGGCGACCTCTCACCAAACAATCGCTCCGATGTTGGTCCAAACGCAGTACTTCCACTACGACGGCGAGATCAAACTACAGAGCGGCGCAACGCTTGGACCGCTCACGATCGCCTATGAGACCTACGGTCAGCTCAACGCTGATCGCAGCAACGCCATCCTGATCTGCCATGCGTGGAGTGGTGATGCCCACGTAGCTGGCCGGCACTCCCCCAACGATCCCAAACCCGGCTGGTGGGACGACGCCGTGGGGCCGGGCAAAGCGTTCGATACCGACCGCTACTTTATCGTGTGCTCCAACGTCATCGGCGGCTGCGGCGGCAGCACCGGCCCATCTTCGATCAACCCAAAGACCGGCCGGCCCTATGGGATGAGCTTTCCGATCGTCACGATCGCCGACATGGTGGAGGCGCAGCGCCTGCTGACGGATCACCTGGGCATCCCCCAATGGCTGAGCGTGGCCGGCGGCAGCATGGGCGGGATGCAAGCGCTGCAATGGACGGTCTCATACCCCCAGCGCGTCCGGAGCGCAATTGTGCTGGCGGCCACCGCTCGCCTCTCTCCGCAGACCATCGCCCTCAACGCCGTACCTCGCCAGGCCATCTACGCAGATCCCAACTGGAACAACGGCGACTACTACGGCAAGACGCCGCCGAACGCCGGCCTGGCCGTCGCACGGATGATCGGCCATATCACCTTCCTCAGCGATGCTTCGATGCGCGAGAAGTTTGGCCGCCGGCTGAGCAACGGCCAAAACGGCTACGCCTGGTGCTTCGAACCAGAGTTCGAGGTGGAGCGCTACTTAAACTATCGCGGCCAATCGTTCACCAAGCGCTTCGACGCCAACTCCTTCATTTACCTAAGCAAGGCGATGGACTACTTCGACCTCTCCTATGGGCTGCCGTCGCTCGCTGATGCCTTCCGCCACGTGACCGCTAAGTTCTTGGTGGTCAGCTATACCTCAGACTGGCTATACCCCTCATGGCAATCCAAGGAGCTGGTGCGTGCGCTGCTGCAGAATCACATAGACGTGACGTATGTTGAGATCGAGAGCGACTATGGCCATGATGCGTTTTTGCTGGAGGTTGATAAACTAGCCGCACTGACGCGCGACTTCCTCAAGCGTGTCGAGAATAGTCCGGCAGACGAGCACAGAGTCACGGCAGACTGGGAGCGGGCTGCTGAAGCCCCCGTGGCCAGAAGCTAGAAGACCTGCTCCTGTTGAACCAAAAAGGAGGTTTACAGTCATGTGTGTCCCCAAGTGTCAAGAGAAACTCGCGCAAGCCCTTGACCGCCGTAGTTTTTTGAAGGCCGCCGGTGGCGCAGCCGCTGTCGCTTCCACCGCCTTCCTGGCCACGCCAGTGAACGCCAAGGAAGAACTCTTTCGCCCCCTTGAGCTGCGCGTGCGACAGGTCATTGACCTGACCCACCCCTTGACGCCGGACTTTCCCACGTTCGGTGGCCAGCGGCAGTTGACGGTGAAGAATGTCTTCACCCTCAAAAAGGACGGCTACAACTTGAACGAGTGGCAGATCAACGAACACACCGGCACCCACATGGATGCGCCTTTCCACTTCTCGGACAAGGACACAGCCGACCTTATCCCGCCGGAGAACCTGGTCGGCCCGCTGGTGGTGGTGGACATCCGCGATAAGGCGGCCAAGGACCCCGATGCGCTATTGACCGAAGCCGATCTGCGCCGCTGGGAGCGCCGCTACGGCCGCATCCCGTTCGGCGCAATTGTGGCCATGTATAGCGGCTGGGATGAGTTCGTCAAGACGCCCAAGTTCCGCAACGTTGACGAGAAGAACGTGATGCACTTTCCCGGCTTTAGCCTAGATGCCGTGGAGTGGCTGCTGGCCAATCGCCAGGTCAAGGGCATCATGGTGGATACCCTCAGCCTCGATCACGGCCCGTCCCAGGATTTCGCCGTCCACTTCAAGTGGCTGCCCAGCAACCGTTGGGGCATCGAGTGCACGGCCAACCTGGGCAAACTGCCGCCGCGCGGCGCAGTCGCCGTGGTCGGTGGGCCGAAGGTCGCCGGCGCCACTGGCGGCCCCAGCCGATGCTTTGCGCTGCTGTAGCGCATTCCCCTGCCACTAAGCGTGTTTAAACCTGGGTGGGCGAAGGCAGTGCCTTCGCCCACTCTCCTAGAATCAGCCATCACCAGACAGCAGCTTGCCAAGGGATACCCTGGAGGTGAACGCGCGCTCTGCTATGGCGCACCAAGGACACCGGCCTGACTTAGAGGCGATCGTCGCGCTCATCCCCAGCGGCGCGCGCGTGCTCGACTTAGGTTGTGGCGATGGCGAGCTCCTGGCGCAGTTGATCGCCCAAAAGCAAGTCTGGGCGCGCGGCGTGGAGCTGAGCGAGGCCAACGTGCGCGCCTGCATCGCGCGCGGCCTGTCCGTGCGCCAGGGCAACATCGAAGAAGGATTGGCCGACTATCCCGACGACGCCTTCGATTACGTCATTCTCAGTCAGACCCTGGCCTACCTCGATCAACCAATGCCGGTCGTCAGGGAGATGCTGCGCGTCGGTCGCCGCGCTGTGATCTCGTTTGAGAACGCTGGCTATTGGCGTGTGCGCTGGCGGACGCTGATCGGCCGGGGCGTTGGCGGCGATCTATGCTCCGGCGAGCCGCGCACGCGCGCGATCACGCTGGGCCAGTTCGTCGCCTTCGCCCGCTGCCTCGGCGCGCAGATCGAGGCCGTCCGGCTGCTTGGTGATCATCCTGCCACGCGGCTCTGGTCGAATTGGTTGTCCCACACAGCGATATATGTGCTGCGTCGGGCGGAGGGGATGCGCTAGCGTCACACCCTCCCGCGCTTAAGCCTGGAGCGGATAAAGGAGGCTGCGTGTACCCTCCGTGCGTTTTGCCTTCGCCAGCGATCGGGGATAAAGGATCGTCCTCGGGCATAAACGCACCCGACAGGGGAGTGCGCCCTTGAAGGTGATACAAGAAACACGCACCGCAAAGACGCGAAGGTCGCGGAGATTTTTACACATCCTCTGCGCTCGCTGCGCCTCTCATGTCGGTGAGCCAAGTCACCCCGCAGTTGAGCACTCCCTATATTTCAGTCTGCCAGGTTACCTGACTACAATAAGCGCGTGATGGTTCGCGCTCACCTCGTTGCACAAATCACAGAGGCACTGGCAAAGGCCCAAGCCGCTGGCGATTTACCCCCCTTGCCCAAGATAAACATCACGGTTGAGCATCCCCGCCAGGCCGAGATGGGCGACTACGCGACGAACGTCGCTCTACAGTTGGCGCGCCCAGCCAAAATGCCGCCCCAGAAGATCGCCGAGCTGATCAGTCGTCATCTCTCCATCCCCGACACTCAGGCTATCTTTCCGGCCTCTGCAGGGCGCGGGCCGGCTTTCACCGCAGAAATTGTTGGTGGCTTCATCAACTTTCGGCTGACACCGGCTTGCTTGGCCTGCGCAGTCGAGGAGATCATTCAGCAGGACGCACGGTGGGGGACGATAGACCTGGGCAAAGGGCGGAAGGCGCAAGTGGAGCACGGCAGTGCCAACCCCACCGGCTACGCGACGATCGCAACTGGTCGCAACGTGGTAGTGGGGGACACGCTGGCAAACACGCTGGAAGCAGCCGGTTACCAAGTCCATCGCGAGTGGTATATCAACGACGCTGGCAGCCAGGTGCGGATCTTCGGCCAGAGCGTCTTCGCCCGCTATGCCCAGGCCTTGGGCCACGACGAGCCGTTGCCCGAACGCGGCTACCTGGGCGACGATGTCAAAGAGGTGGGCGCGCTGATCGCTGCGCGCGAGGGCGATCGCTTCCTGCGGATGCCTAAGGAACAGGCGGCGCGCGAAATAGGCCAGTTGGGCATCGATCTGGTCATGGAGCGCATCAAGCACACGATGGCGCGCTTGAACATCCGCTACGACAACTTCTTTAGCGAGAAGAGCCTCTGGACGAGCGGCCTGGGCGAGCAAATGCTGAACTTACTGCGCGCGCGAGGGCTAGTGATAGAGCACGACGGCGCGCTGTGGTTCAGCGAGGACGGTTCCCCCATCCGCAGCGGCCAGGGCTCGCTGCGGAGCGAGGAGGAATATACCGAGACGCACGACGACGAAGGCAAACCCCTGCCCGTGCAGGCTGTGCTCATCCGCTCTCCTCGCGTGATCCCAAATCCTGAGGAGCGCCCCACCTACTTCGCCAGCGACATTCCATACGCCTGGAACAAGGTGATGATCCGAGGGTTCAACCCCGCGATCTATGTCTGGGGCGAAGACCATCAAGGCGACGTGCCCAGGCTCTATGCTGCCGCTCGCGCGCTTGGCCTGCCGGAGGGCGCTATTCGCATCGTGATCTACCGCTTCATCACGCTGATGAGCGGCGGGCAAGAGGTGCGCATGGGCAAGCGCAAGGGCAACGCGCTGCTGATAGACGATCTGCTGGACGAGATCGGGGCAGATGCGTTTCGCTACATCATGCTCTCACGCAGCATAGACACCAAATTCGCCTTTGACCTAGATGTGCTCAAGCAACAGAACGACGAGAATCCGGTGTATTACATCCAATACGGACACGCGCGCATTTGTTCCATTGAGCGCAAAGCGCTAGAGGAAGGCTGGGAGACCGCTGCTCCGGCCGATGGCCTGCGCTACGACCACCCGTCAGAGCAAGCACTGATCCGCAAGATCATGCAGTTGCCGGAGATCGTCGAGCTGGTGGCGACGACCCTTCAGCCACACCATTACACGACCTACGCGCGCGAGGTGGCCGGCGCTTTCAGCAAGTTCTACGAGGACTGCCGAATCAAAGGATCGCCACCAGAGGTGGCTTATGCTCGGCTGATGCTGGCGCGCGCGACGCGCCTGACGCTGGCGAGGACGCTTAGGCTGATGGGCATGACAGCACCAGACAGGATGTAGGCCCAAGAGGCACTCCGCTCAGGAACAGCCTATGCAAGGGGAGAGTTGAGATATAGATGCTTAGAATCAAGCGCTATGGGCATCAAACCTGATCATTGGATCCGTCGAATGGCCAAAGAATACGGCATGATCGAGCCATTCGTCGAAGGCTCGGTTCGCCAAGGCGTGGTGAGCTATGGGCTGTCGTCTTACGGCTACGACATACGAGTGAGCGATGAGTTCAAGATTTTCACCAACGTCAACTCAGCCATCGTAGACCCCAAGCACTTTGTGCCACAGTCTTTCGTGGACTTTAAGGGTCCAGTGTGCATCATCCCGCCCAACTCGTTCGTGCTCAGCCGCACTGTGGAGTACTTTCGCATCCCGCGCGACGTGCTCACCATCTGCGTGGGCAAGTCAACGTACGCGCGATGCGGGCTGATCGTCAATGTCACTCCGCTGGAGCCGGAGTGGGAAGGCTACCTCACGCTGGAGATCAGCAACACCACCCCCTTGCCAGCCAAGGTATATGCCAACGAGGGCATCGCCCAGCTCCTCTTTATAAGCGGCGATGGCCTGTGTGAGCAGAGCTACGCCGACAAGAAGGGAAAATATCAAGGGCAAACCGGCGTCACCTTGCCGCGCATCGAGCAGTAGCGCTTATCCTTCTGTCTTACCCTCGGGCGCGGGCGCAGCGGGCGTCGGCGTAGGTGTTGCGCCGATTGGCGTAGCCGCAGGTGTGGGCCGCGGGACTTGGCGCACATTCGCCGGCGTCGTCTCGTGGTAACACGCCTCAAAATCCCGTCCCGCGATGATGCGGTATCGCGCTTCGCCGGGGTTAGGCTGGGCGATCACGCTTTCTGGTCGCAGGTTCAGCGCCCGTTGCAATAGAGGGATAGCACTGCCCTTCTTTGTCGTCGTGAAGTCAATGACCTTCGTCTGCGTGTAAACCTCAGCCGCGTCTTGGATGCTGAGCACCCTAAAGCCCAACTCGCGCAGGCGCTCCGCGACGACCGGGCCAAAGTTGCGTCGGCCTGTGGCATTCCACACCTCCACAGGGATGCCCTCGCCTGTGCGCTGGTTGAGCGGCACGAAAAGCGCTTTTTGTAAAAAGGGGGCGATGTTCTCTCGGTTCGGGATGAGCACTGCGCCGACCGGCTCCAACACCGCGCTCGTCATCCCTACCTCGTCCAGGTAACAGCTTCGGATCGCCGCATCTCCCAGCCGGTCGGCCTGGAGCGCCAGCGAGAGGATCTGCTCAAGCGTCAGGTCGGTCCGCACGTGGCGTTTGAACTGATCGTAGAGGACGGGCAGACGAGCAAGCGTGAGGATGCCTTTCTGGCGAGCCCGGTTGAGCAAGGCGCGCACAATTTGCTGCGCACGCCGCGTGCGATCGACATCGCCTCCTGGTATCCCGGCACGCGCCCGAACGTAGGCCAGCGCTTGTAAGCCGTTCAACTGATACACACCCGCCTGTGGAATTGCGATTGTCAAGGTGGGCACGAGCTGGCCAGGCATCCAAACCTCGCCGGTGAACGTGTCGGTGTAGGGCACCGTGACGGTCAGCGGCGCAGCAGGATCGGCAAGGTAATAAGGATCTTTCGGGAAGACGTGATAGATCGGGCAGAGTGCCACGATCTCTATACCGCTCAGCGTATCCACGCCGTTCACCAGGGCGGCGAAGTTGATCGCTGCGTAGTAGTGCACATCCAGGCCAAAGTTGTACTTTATCGTCTGCCGAAAGACCTCCGGCCCACGCGCAAATGCCGTGTTGACCTTTCCCATGCGATAGCCGGGGACATAAACGAGCGTATCGCGCGGGACGGAGAGGAGCGTCACTGCCGGCACGTAGGGGTCAATGCTAGCGATGATGATCACGTCGGTCAGCAGCCCACCCTGGATTGGCCGCGTATCAACGCCCAGCAGCGCGATGTTCACCGTGCCGGCCCGCAACCTGATGGCCGGGACGGGCGGCGGCGCCGTCGTGAGTGAAAAGGCTTCGCTCGGCACGATGCCGCTCGTCGCCGTGACCGGCACGCTCGGCAACGCGACCTGCCTGAGCACAAAGGCGCTCAGGTCGAGCACAGCAGAGGAAGCAGAACCGCTCTTGGGCGGAGGAGGTGACGTTGCGTCAACGTCAACCGGCCCAGCAAGTTTAGACCTCGGTGTGGGAGTTAACGCTGCATCTTGCGCGTATGCTGCGCTTACACTATGCGCGAGAAGAAGCGCAACGAAGACCGCCAGCGCTTTGGTGCGATGTATCCGACCGGCATCAATGCTCAGTTTCAAAATCGCGCCCTTCCTCCGAGCTTAAGATTCGTTCCACTATTATCCACAGGTCGGCTATCCACATGTTGTGCATGCACTCCAATAGCCCACATCGGCCAAGCCAGATATGGCAGTTAGCCACAGCATGTGGAGAAGCGATATGCACAGACCCAAACAAGCCGCGATGTTAAAAGCGCTTAATTGTAGCCCTGTATCTGGGAGTAAAGAGAGCGCGACACGCCAAGGAGAGAGGGGGCGAACCTCTTTCCACAGCATCCACAGCCCTACTAAGGGCTACGAGGAAGATAAAGAAGAGGCTTGGAAGCGCTTCTCATCACGAGAAATCAGCAAAGGCGTCAACCACAGGCTTGATATCATCCATCAGTGGGTAGAGGATGGGACAAGTGACGCCGGCGGCAATATATTCACGCACTTTGGCCACGCATTCATCGGTTGTGCCAACGGCCATCAGCATGCGCGGCACGTCGTCAGGAATTACCTTAGCAGCAGCGATGTAATCTGCTTCTGTTGCCGGCCATCCCATCACGCGCTGTACTTTGGCAATCAAATCGTCTGGGACGCCGCTGGCTTTCATAATATGCGGCTCAGTGGCTAAGTAATAGGCCACCAACTTCTTGGCTTCAAAGTAAGCTGCTTTGGGATCGTCGTCGCTCAGTGCGCAAACCAGCAACTCTGGGCGGTCAACTTGATCGAGTGTTTTGCCGGCTTTGGCCGCACCCTTGGCCACCAGATCCACGGCGCGCTTGATGTAGTCTACGCTGACGACATAGTTGAGCACCACGCCGTCACAGATTTCTCCGCTCAGCTCCAACATTTTGTCGCCGGTGGCGCCGATGTAGATGGGAATGTCACGCGGGCGCGTGTCGCCGAACACCACATCCAGTCGGACGCGGTCCAGCTTTACGAACTCCCCCTGGTAGGTCACCTCTTCCATCGTGAAGAGTTGGCGGATCGCCTCGACATACTCGCGCATAGCTTGCAGCGGACGTTCGCGCTTAACGCCAACGCGGCTGGCGATTGGCTCCCACCAAGCGCCCAGGCCTAGCATCACCCGGCTGGGGGCGTCCGGGTCGCCGCTGACTTGCTTGCCAAGCTCCCACATGGTGCTCCAAGTTGCAGCGATTACGGCCGGATTGCGCGTCCAAATCGGCAATACGCCGCTGCCGATGCGCAGGCGCTTGGTGCGCGTCAAGAAGGCGCTCATCATCACGATGCAATCGCGCGCCAGGCGCGTATCGGCCTGCCAGATTTCGCTAAAGCCATGAGCTTCGGCATATTCCGCCATCTCGAGTTCATAGGCCAGCGGGTGCTTGTCTTGCATGTAGAGGGCGAATCGCACAGATTGGGGATGAGGGGCATCTTTCATGGAGGTGATCATAGAGGAAGTTGCCCTGTGGGGTGCGTTCATAGCGAAGGGGTATCCCTGTCGTTGAACACGTGCCTGGCGCCCACGAACGACGTTGACATCAGGTACACTCGCCCTCACCATTGTGCGGAACTGGCCCAGGCTAGACGCAAGAGAGGGCGCACCATCACGAAAATTATGAAGAGTACAGATGACCGCGCGCTGCGCGCGATGTTGGCAAGCCTGGTTGCGCGCCCGCGCGCCTGGAGGGTCGTCGGAGGGATTGGGCTTTGCTTGCTCAGCATACTCACCTTGCTGACGCTGCTGGGCCTCAACACCGGCGGTGTGATTATGCATTGGGCCAGATTGGCGCAGCAAGCATTTGGTCTGGGCGTCTTTCCGCTGTGCTTAGCGCTGCTGGCGGGGGGCATCCAGCTTCTCCTGCGGCCAATGCCTCCCTGGTCGCGGCGATCCTGGGTGCGCCTCATCGCCGCTGAAGTGGCCTTCCTTGCGCTGCTGGGCCTCTTCCATAGCCTGGCGTTCGGCAGCGATCCTTATCAGCTCGTCCTGGAGGGCAGCGGCGGCGGCGCGGTGGGCTGGGTGTTGGCCGAATTGGCCTGGCGGGCGCTGGGCGCGACCGGCAGCCAAGCCACGCTGGGGCTGCGTTTACTGACCGCTGTGGCCTGGCTCGCCCTGCTCGTGCCTAGCGCCCTGATCGCGGCTGCACCCTGGCTGCGCCCAGGCAGCTCGCTCCCGCAGCGATCCCAAAGTCGCGCGGCTTCACTTGCGCCTGCGCCAATCGAAGACCAACCAGCTCAAATTCGCCAAGCGAAAGCGCCGGCTCAAGGCGTCCCTCAGCGTGCTCACCCATCTCCTGCTGCAGCCGAGGCGAGTATCGTCAAGAGCAAGCCAAAGTCCAAGCCATCTGTGCCCCGATCTGGCGATCTGCCGCCGCTGACGCTGTTGCAAGCGGTGAAACAGCCGACCGGCGCGCAGAGCGACGCAGAGGTTAAGCGCAAGGCGGCGATCATCGAGACCACACTGGCCCAATTTGGGTTGGCGGCGAGGGTGGCCGAGATTCGAGTTGGGCCGACGATCACGCAGTTCGGGGTCGAGCCAGGCTACGTTGACCGCAGCCCGCAACAGCGCGAGAAAGCTGCGCAACGGCTGCGCAACGCTGTGGCCTCAGCGCTCTACGAATCCATCAACGTTGCGCTGAGCGCCGACCGCACGGCGGCGCTGCTAGAGCTGCCCACGGCGATCGTGGACGCGCGCGAGGCTGGCTTTCGCGCGCTGCTGCGCAACCTGCTGAGCGAGCTAGACCTCAGCACCAGCATCGCTGAAGGCGAACGGCGCGCCGGCCGAGCCTATTTTGAGATCGGCGCCGACACAGAACGCAAGCTGCGGATCAAACTTAGCCAGGTCAACGGCTTGCGCGGCGCGCTGACCGATCAACTCATGGCGCGCCTATTTCGCTTCGACGACTTCGCTCAAAGCGATTTGCTTACCGAACGGCTGACCATCCGATTTCCTGCCGGCCTGGGCGAGGCGATCAACTTGAAGGAAACGTTAGAGGCCACGTTGGCCAGCCTGGGGTTAGCCGGCAGCGTTATCACCACCAAGCGCGCGCCACAGGCCGTCGTGGAATGGCAAAAACAGGCGCAAAAGGTGCGCGTGAGCGCCATCGCAGCCCTGCAGAACGACTTGGCCCTGGCCCTGGCAGCGCCGTCCATCCGCATCGAAGCGCCCATCCCCGGTCGCGCGCTGGTGGGCATCGAGGTGCCGAATGCGCAGGTCAGCCCGGTGGATTTGCGCTCGCTCATGGAGAGCGAGGCGTTCCGCCGGCTGGCCGAGAAGTCCCCCTTGGCTATCGCCCTAGGCCGGGATGTCTCCGGCGCACCATACGCAGCGGACCTGGCGCGCATGCCGCACCTGTTGATCGCCGGCACCACCGGCAGCGGCAAGAGCGTGTGCATCAGCACGATCACGGTGTGCCTGGCGATGAACAACCGACCAGAGGACCTGAAGCTGGTCCTGATTGACCCGAAGATGGTGGAACTCTCCCGCTTTGCCGGCCTGCCGCACGTGATCGGCAAGCCGGAGAGCGACATTGAGCGCATCCCTGCCGTGCTGCGGTGGGTAACGCGCGAGATGGACGCGCGCTACAAGCAATTCGCCCAGCTCGGCGCGCGCAACCTGGCGGAATACAACCAGACCATGGCCCGCCGCGATGAGCCGACGTTGCCATACATCGTGGTGCTGATAGATGAGCTGGCCGACCTGATGCTCCAATCACCCATCGAGACCGAGAAGATCATCTGCCGGTTGGCGCAGATGGCGCGCGCGACCGGTATTCACCTGGTGGTGGCCACCCAGCGCCCCAGCGTGGACGTGGTCACCGGCCTGATCAAGGCCAACTTCCCGGCCCGCATCTCGTTCGCCGTCGCCTCGGCCACGGATTCGCGCGTGATCCTGGATCAAACCGGCGCGGAGTCGTTGCTGGGGCGCGGCGACATGCTCTTCCTCAACCCAGAATCGGGTAATCCTGTGCGCTTGCAAGGCGCCTTCGTCAGTGAGCGCGAGATCCGCAACGTCATCGAGTGGTGGCAAAAGCAGATGGCAGGTGCGCAACAGGAGACAGGCGATGCGCCCTGGGAGTCGGTCGTGGCCGAGGTGGCGGCTGAGCGCGCCCACCTTGGCGGGCGGGGCAGCGCGCGCGGTGAGGAAGGGGATGACGACGGGCTGATCGAACGCGCGATGGAGATCATCCGCACGACGGGCAATGTCAGCACCTCGCTGTTGCAGCGCAAGCTGCGCATTGGCTATCCGCGCGCGGCACGGCTGATGGAGGAGCTACAGGAGATGGGCTACGTCAGCGGGCCAAGCCGACAGGCCGGCAAGGGCCGCGAGGTGATCCGCGATTAGCGGCTCATCTCCGGCAGGATCACGCGCAACAGAAGATAGACGTTAAAGCCCGCCAGGCCGAGCGACATCGCTATCCATAGCCAGTGCGCCGGCGTCGTCCAGCGCCTGAAAGCAAAGTCCCAGCCCAGCGCCAGCGCCGTTGCTATTGGGATCAGGGCGGGGAAGAGATAGCGCCCCTGGTGCTGGACAAACTGCGCGTTGTACCAGAGGAAGGCCAGTAGGGTGAGCAGGGCCAGCGTTGCCATCAGCGTCAGCGCCCGCGACTGCGAGAGGGTGAGCGCAGCGTCGGCTCGTTCGGCGCGCCCTTCGCACCACCACCAGGCCAGAAACAAGCCTGCCGAGAGCAGAGTAAAGGCCAGCAAGAGAATATACAGCCGCGAGGCGAGCGGGATGGTCATCCAGCCGAACTGGCCCCAAAACGATTGAAACGTCGTTTGTAGCATTTGAAAGAGCCATCCGCTCAGGCCGCGCTCGGCCAGCCATTCGGCCGTCGTCGGCTGCCCGATCACCACCGCGTTATGCCGCTGCAAACCGAGGAAGTCCGTACCACCATAGAGCATGATGTTGCGCGCCCACCACGGCAGGCCGAATAGCCCGCCGACGGCGGCGACAATCACCAGAAAGCCCAGCACGTTCCGCTGATTGCACAGCCCCTGCGTGCGGCCCGCCCACCATATCCCCAGCAGCGCGATTGGCAGAGCCAAGTAAGCCTGCGCCTTAGTCAGCAGGCTCAGGCCGACGAGCACGCCCAATCGCACGGCGCGCCCTGTGGTGAGCGCCTCTGCGCTGGTCACCAACCGCACAGCCGCCAGCAGCGTCAAGCCCAGGAGGGCCTCGGCCAGCGCGTCGTTGTTATAGCTGGCCATGAGCGCCAGATGCTGTGGCAGCAGGGCGAAGAAGCCGGCAGCCAGCGCAGCCAGCGCGGGCCGCGCCGGGAAGATCACGTTGACCACGGCGTAGGCACATGCCACGCCCAGCGCGCCCACCAGCAGGGCAAACAGGCGCAGCGCGAGCAAGTCACCATTCGACAAGACGAATACAGGCACCGAGAGCAAATAGAACAGTGGGGGCTGATGATCCTCATAAGTCATCTTCGCCGTGGCGATCTCCCTCGCGGTTGGGCTGATCGGCACCAGGCCGGCCGTCCAATCCTGTGATTCGATCACAGGGAAACGTCCCTCAACTGCCAACTGGCGGACGTAGTTATAGTGCGCAGGTTCATCGGGATTTTGCCAGGCTGGGATCGAACGGGCGAATAAGCTGCCGATGACCAGGTATAAGCCGAGCACGGCTGTCAGCGGCCAGTGGCGATGGAGGAGGCTCATCGCGGCGTATTCTAATGACGCGGATATGCGCGCCTGGACGCAATATCTGTTCAATCAGCTTTACACCAATTTCGCCTGGGCATACGACGTCGTCGCAGCCATGGCCTCGCTTGGCGAGTGGCAGCGCTGGGGACAGGCCGCGCTGGCGTTCCTCCCGCGCGATGGCCGCGTGTTGGAGATCGCGCATGGGCCAGGCCATCTTCAGGCAGCAATGTGCCAAGCCGGTTATCGGGCTTTTGGGATTGACCTTTCGCCGCAGATGAGCCGCTTGGCGCATCGGCGCACCCTCCGCTACGGGCCACATCTGGCGCGCGCCAACGCGCTGTATCTGCCGTTTGCCAACGGCGCGTTTGCCGGCGCGGTCAGCACCTTTCCGGCCCAGTTCATCCTCGCGCCGCAGACGCTGGCCGAAGTACACCGGGTCTTGATTCCCGGCGGGGTGTTCGTCGTGGTGCCGGCGGTGCGCCTGATTGGTCAAGACCTGTTTGCGGGTGCGCTCCGATTGGCTTATCGCCTCACCGGCCAGCGCGCGGACATTGACGCGCTGGGCGAGGGGCGCTTTGAGGCTGCCGGCCTGCGCTTCGCGCGATATGCGGTCCTCACGCTGCGCGCCGAAGTGGTGGTGTGGGTTGGATCTAAGCCGGCTGGCTGAGCTGGTGTGGATCGTAGATCGGCGCGCTGCAGGTCGTGCCGCGACAGACGAAGGCGACCGGCAGCCTGGCAGTTGGGTAGCCGCGCTGTTGAATCACGTCGGCGTCATGATCCGGGTGCAACACGCGCACGATGCGCCAGGGCGCGTATTGCGCATGTGCCGCGCGCACGAAAGGCGTGACCGAGGCATCCTCGCCTACGACGACGACCTCATCGGGCAAGCTCGTGGCGCGCATCATTGCCAGGGCATAAGGAGCGGCGTGTTCTCGGTAGCGCTTGTATTCGGTGGCGAAGGCGGACAAGGCGGCTCGCGCAACCTGCTCCCAGTCAGGTTCATCGGTCAGGTAGCGCAGGATCAGCAGCGCCTCAGCCATGGTGCAGTTATCGAAGATGGGTTGGATGCGTATGCGCAGCATGCCTTGCGCGTTTGGGTCAGCAGGTGTGTCGTAAAACCCCCCTTCCGGCGCACGCAAGGCTTGGACGGCGAAATCGGCCAACCGACGTGCGATGGCCAAGGCCTGGCTGGCTAGCGCCGGCTGGTATTGTGCCACGTCTAGGCATGCCCTGGTCAGCGCGGCTTGGTCACCGAGCTGACCGCTCAGGTCGCCACGCGCAAAGTCGCCTGCGCGCGGCAGCAGCGAATGCACCACGCTGCCATCGGGACCGACGCAGCGCTCGATTAACGTGCGCCAGGTGCGAACGGCCAGCTCAGCATAGCCGGCGCGCTCGAAAAGGATGTCTAACTGTAACAAGGCCGAGACCATCAGCGCGTTCCAGTCAGCGTATAGCCGCCAGTCAATGAATGGCGGCTGGACCTGGGCGCGCTCCGCGCGCGAGAGCATGTAGTAGTCCTCGTCGGCGTCTTGGCTGCCGGCAAAATAGGTCAGCCCCGGCTCATCGCGCAGCAGCGTCGTCGTCAGATAGTCCAGCGCATGCGCGACGATCTGGGTCAGGGCCTCGGCGTCATCGTGGCGACCAGCGCGTCGGCAGAGCTGAATGGCGTGTGCATATACCGGCAGCAAGCGCGCATGATCCTCCAGCATCTTCTCAAAGTGAGGCACGCTCCAATCGGGAGTGGTGGAGTAGCGGAACCAGCCGCCGGCCACCAGGTCGTACATGCCTTTGCTGCCCATGGCGATCAGCGTCTGGACAACCATGTTCAGAAGCTGTGCTTCGCCGCGCTGAGCGTATAGCGCCATGAGGAGCGCCCAGGCGTCGCTCATCGGGAACTTCTGTCCGTCGCCCAGGCCGCCATTGCGCTGGTCGTAGTTGCGGATGATCGCGCCGGCGACGGTGTTGATCACCTCTTCGGCTGCCTGCGCGGTCTGGATGGGGAGCGGCTGAGCGCTCGCTGCGTGCAGCGTGCGTTGGGCATCGCTCTGCCGCACTTGTTTAAGGAGCTCCTCGCGCTCGTTTTGCCAGACTTGCAGGACGCGCTGAAGAAGCTGGCGCATTTGCACGGGCGCCAGGTAGGTCGCGCCGTAGATCACATCCCCGTCTGGCGTAAGGAAGCAGGTCGTTGGCCAGCCGCCCATGTTGTAGCGCGCGTTGATGTCTGGCCGCTGATCGTTATCCACCCGAATGGGGATGAAATGGCTGTTGATGAACTCAGCGATCTGCGGGTTGTTGTAAACGCCGGTGTGAACTGGGTCGCCGGGGATGCCGCGGTCCATCACGTGGCACCAATGGCACCACACCGCGCTGATGCCCAAGAGCACGGGCTTGTTCTGGGCCTTGGCTTCCGCAAATGCCGCTTCGCCCCACTCCCGCCATTGCACTTTTGTTTCGCCTGACATAGGCGGATTTTATCTGGCCGGCAGCGCTGGACATTCCCCCCCAACACTCATGGCTGACTGAAGTTGGTGTCGCAGAAGATAGAGTCGCTCTGTAAGGTGGCCGTACTGACAGTTTCAAGCCACGCGCCGAGCGCTAGTGGTGATGGCGCGCGAGGTGCTGTTGCGCTCCAGGCCCACCAGCACCTGGCTCAGGTCATCCAGCCGCGCCAACACTTGCTCCGCGCCACGCGCTACGCAGGTGAGCGCGTCTTCGGCGAGCCAGGTGTGGATGTTCGTCTCATCGGCGATGCGCTCGACCATGCCCTGGAGCAGTGCGCCGCCGCCGGACAGCGCGATGCCTGTCTCCATCAGGTCGGCCACCAGCTCAGGCGGGGTCTCATCGAGGGTGCTGCGCACCGTCTCTACGATCGTGTTCACCGAGTTAGCCAGGGCCTCGCGGATCTCGATAGAGGAGACCTCAACCGCCTCGGGCAGTCCGGTGACCAGGTTGCGCCCGCGCAGCGTCATGGTCTTCTCTTCTGGCAGGGGGAAGGCCGATCCGATGGCGATCTTCACCTTCTCGGCCATGCGCTCGCCGATCAGCAGGTTGTATTTTTGGCGCGCGTAGTTAATGATGTCCTCGTCCATCTCATCGCCGGCCACGCGGATAGATCGGCTGACGACGATGCCGCCTAGCGCGAAGACGGCCACTTCCGTCGTGCCGCCGCCGATGTCCACGATGAGCGACCCTTGCGCTTCGGTCACCGGCAAACCGGCGCCGATCGCCGCGGCCATTGGTTCTTCGATCAGATAGACCTCGCGCGCGCCGGCCGAGCGGGCGGCGTCGTACACTGCGCGCTTCTCGACCTCGGTGACTCCCGAAGGAATACCGATCACCACGCGCGGGCGGGGGATGTTGAACAAATGGCGGCTGTGGGCCTTCTTAATAAAGTAGTCCAGCATCGCCTCGGTGATCTCAAAGTCGGAGATCACCCCGTCACGCAGCGGACGGACAGCCACGATCTTGGCCGGTGTGCGCCCCACCATCTCCTTGGCTTCCGCCCCCACGGCCAGCACTTGGCGCGTCTTGCGATTGATCGCCACCCAGGAGGGTTCGTTGATGACGATCCCCTGGCCGCGCACGGCCACCAGCGTGTTGGCTGTGCCTAGGTCTATCCCTAAGTCAAGGGAGAACAAGCCTAGGAATCGGTCTATGATGCTAGCCATAGTTTGTGCGCCACTTGTTTTGTTCAGCAAAGCATTCCTCGCAACTCCTGCGGCGCTCGTTTAGAGGATGTCGGGCGCAAGTGGATTATAGGCTTGTTTGTTGCTTGAAGGGCCGAAGGACGCAGCCGGAGCGCGTGCGCGACTAGAAGAGCGAGACTCATCGGGCAGAAGAAGCGCTGCGGGGAGTGGCCTCTCATGCACTACTTCAGAGCGCGTAGCACAATTAGATTTAATGACTCGAATTGAGAAAGGGCTGGCGGTAGTCGCGTTTGTGCTGTGGAGCGCGATGCTGGTCGCCGTGGGTTATGCGGGGCACATGCTGCTGGCCCCGGCCGAAGCGCGCACGGTATATGTGCAAAGCGGAAGCGCGCTGCCGCTGCTGGACGAAGCGTGGGGGCACGTGCGCGCCCATTTCATCGGGACGGTGCCGAGTAACACGCTACGCGACTACGGCGCAATTCGCGGCGCGCTGGCGACGCTGAATGATCCTTACACGACCTTCATCGAGCCACAGCCGCGGGCGATTGAGCGCGATCACATGCGCGGGCAGTTCGGCGGCATTGGCGTGAGCTTTCGACAAAACGAGCGCGGCGAGTTTGTGCTCACCCCAGCTCCTGACGGGCCGGCAGCCAAAGCGGGCGTGCGCGAGGGCGACGTGTTGTTCAGCGTAGATGGCTACGTGCTGCCGCCAGCAGCCGACTTCGAGGTGATGGCGCGCGTCCGAGGTCCGGTCGGGACGCCGGTCACGATTGAGGTCTTGCGCGGGCCGGACCGTCAACGGCTGCGCTTTACCATCGTCCGACAACTGATCGAGATTCATACGGTCACCTGGCGCACCATCACCTCAACTGTAGGCACCTATCCCTTCGTTGTTGGCTATCTCAAAATCTCCAGCTTCACAGATCGCACGGGCGCAGAGGTGCAACGCGCAGTTGCGCACCTCATGGAAGCCGGCGCGCAGGCATATATGATTGACCTGCGCGATAACGGCGGCGGGGCGCTCTCGGCAGCCATTGAGGCGACCAGTGCTTTCCTCAAAGACGGCGTCGTCGCGTTTGAGATCAGGCGTTCGCAGCCCAATATCGAACACCGTGTGCGCAGCATGTCCGTGCGAGTGGGCGAAGATCAGCCCATCGCTGTGTTGGTGAATGCCAATACAGCGAGCGCCGCCGAGGTCATGGCCGCCGCACTGCGCGATCATCAGCGTGCCCAGCTTGTAGGGGAGAAGACGTTCGGCAAAGGGTCGGTGCAGTTGATTTTCGAGTTGAGCGACGGTTCGGCCGTGCGGGTCACCGCAGCAAAGTGGCTCACGCCCGCGCGACATGCGCTGGACGGCGCAGGCTTGGTGCCCGATGTCGAAGTGAAAGGTTCGCCGGCTGAGCAAGAGGCGCGGGCCATGGAGATTCTGCGCTCGGCAGCCGCTAAGCACATGAGCATGAGATAGGCTTTCGAGGAGAGCGATGCAAACATCTTCTGTGAAGAATCAGACCAAGCAGATCATCGCGCTGGGCATCTTAGGGGCTTTCATCGGCGCGCTTGTGTTTATCCTGGGGATTGCGATCGGAGTGGCGTTTGCGCGGCCGGGTGGACTGCTCGATGCCGGCGCGTCTCCATTCGCCGTCTCGCCCTCCATCGCAGCGAACCCGGTGGCAATCAACGATACTGCCGCAGAACAGGGCAGGCAACCGAGTTTGAACTACGCGCTCATTAACGATGTGCTCAGGCGGCTTCGCACGCAGTGGTACGGGGAGATGCCTTCGAGCGCCCAGCTCACCGATGGCGCGATTAAGGGCATGGTCGCAGCGTTGGGTGATGAATTCACGCAATACATAGAGCCTCGCTTCGCCAAACTGTTGAACGAAGACATCTCCGGCGTTTTTGAAGGCATCGGCGCGACGCTGCGCCAGACCCCCGCTGGTGGAGTGCAAATCGTGCGCACCTTCCCTGGCTCGCCGGCCGAGCGCGGCGGCATCTTGCCGGGCGACATCATCGAGGCGGTCAACGGTGTGAGCACGCAAGGGCTGAACTCCATCGAGGTGGCCGCCTTGGTGCGCGGCCCGCGCGGCAGCGAGGTGACGTTGACCTTACGTCGCGCCGGTCGGACGCGGCCGTTCGACGTCACGCTTGTGCGCGAACGCATCGAGATCCCGTTGGTCTCCAGCAAGATGGTGGGCGATGGCAACATCGCCTACGTCAGCCTGTTTGACTTCAGCCAGCCGGCCAGCCGGCAACTTGAGAAGCACTTGAAGGAGCTTCTCGACAAACGGCCCAGCGCGCTGATCCTCGACTTGCGCGATAACCCGGGCGGTTTGCTCAGCCAGGCCCAGGAGGTGGGCGACATCTTTCTGAAACAAGGCGTGCTCGTCATCGAGCGCGACTATCGTGGCAACAAGAAGGTCACACGCACCACCGACCGCGGCATCGCTCAAGATATCCCAATGGTCGTGCTGGTCAACGGCGGCTCGGCGAGCGCAGCGGAGATCGTGGCCGGCGCGATGCAGGACAGAGGCCGCGCGGTCTTGATCGGTGAACGAACCTTCGGCAAAGGATCGGTCCAGTCCCCACAGACCCTTTCCAACGGTGGGCAGTTGCGGATCACCATCGAGCGCTGGTATACGCCTAATGATCGCGCGATCCATGGCACGGGGATCACCCCAGATTACATCGTAAATAGCGCGCCCGAGGATCTGAAAGAAGGCAAGGACCCGCAACTCGAGGCTGCAATTGCCTTCCTGACCACGGGCAAGACGCCGCCGCCCACACCTATTCCAACCGTAGAACCAGCGCGGAGATGAACAGCAAGGACGTCCAGCAGCGGTCAGGTGGGGTTACCGGCTTGCCGTGGCTGACGCCGCTGATGGTCATCGCTGGCGCGTGGGCAGCCAGGACATCCGTTCGGGATTATCCAGATTGGCCTTTATGGCTTGCGCTTGCGGTGCTCCTGGCCGCGATGTGGGGGCTGATATGGCGCACGGTCACGGGGGTGCACTGGGCATCTCTGTTAGCAGCTTGGCGCGGCTGGTCGCACGGCACGCCGTTGCCGGCGCTCCCGTATGCGCAGCCAGGCTCAGACGCAGCATACGTCGCGCTGCGTTTAGGCCAGCTCAAGAGCTGGCTGAGTAGCAACGTGCAGCCATACTACGGAGAGGCGCTGCTGCTTTGCGCACTAGCTGCTATGGTTGCGGCCGCGTTATCGGCTGTCTTGGGCGCAACGGCTGTCCTGCTGAGCTTGGCGAGCCTAGCCCTCACTCAAGTCGCTGTTTTGGTTTGTCAGGGGAACGGCAAGCCAAACACGTGGTTAAGCGGCGCCACGCTGGTGGGGCTGCCCGTGTTGCTGGGATATGTGACGTTTCAGAGCCCTGCGCTGCCGGCTTGGGCGTTGAGCTTAAGCTCGGTCGCGATCTTTGCCGACTCGCATGGACAGTGGTCACGAGGGCGTGACCTTGGACTTGCCGTGGCAGCGCTCGCGTGTGCGGCGTTACGCTGGCCGGCCAGTGCGTTTGCGCTCGCTGCGATTTGGGCAGCGCGCTTCACGCTCAAGCCAAGCGGTAACGAGAGTATCTGGCTGACGCTCGCTGTGTTTGCCCTGGCGACGACGGCAGGCTAGGCTTCTTCGCGCAACACATATCCCACGCTGCGCACAGTGTGAATGAGGCGCGGTTCGTTGTTGGCCTCGGTCTTCTGGCGCAGGTAGCGGATATAGACCTCCAGCACGTTGCTCTCGCCACCAAAGTCATATCCCCATACGCGATCCAGGATCTGTTCGCGGGTCAGGACCTGGCGAGGGTTGCGCATAAAGTACTCCAATAGGTCGTACTCCTTGGCCGTCAGCTCAAACTGGCGGTTGCCTCGCTTGGCCAAGCGGGTGCCGGTGTCCAGTTGAAGGTCGGCAAACTTCAGAATCTCTGGCTTGCTGCTGGGCTGGGTGCGGCGCAGAAGGGCGTGTACGCGAGCCAGCAACTCCTGAAACGCGAACGGCTTCACCAGATAGTCGTCCGCGCCGCTTTCCAAGCCGAGCACGCGGTCGGGAATCGCGTCCTTGGCCGTCAACATGAGGATCGGAACGTTGCTCGCTGCGCGTAGCCTCATGCATACCTCAAGCCCATCCAGGCCCGGCATCATCCAGTCCAGGATGACCAGGTCGGGCGGGTTGTCACGGGCAGCCGCCAGGCCGCTGAGGCCATCGTTCGCTGTGGTGACTTTGTAGTTCTCGTAGGAGAGGCCGCGTCGCAGAAGGTCACGAATCGCCGGATCGTCTTCAATCACAAGAATGTGTTCCATCTTGCTGACAGATAGTAAGCAACTTGCATAAGCACATGCTTAGAGTTACGGCTGATTGGGCATTTCGTGCCCTTCCCAGAGCAGGCTTCTGGCGCTCGCCATCTCTTCCGGGAGGGGGGTATCCCAGTCGTTGTAGCGCGCCAACTCGGCGAAGTGCTTGCGCTGATTGCTCGTCCAGTCAATCGTGTTCCGTGCGGCGGCGGGGTCTTTGTAGCCCATGCGGAACATCGCCACCAGCTCGTAATCGTCGGGGATCTTGAGCAGGGTGACCAGGCGCGCTTTGCTCTCCGGCACTTCGAGCGGCGTGCTGATGAACTGCATGCCCATGTCGAGCGCCGTCGTTACCAGCCAGAGGGTTTGGATCACCGCGCCTAGCGTGATGGATGCGTATAAGCCGCTGAGCTCGCCCGGTTTGTACTCTTGCTTATCTAGCGCGATGGCCATCAGGAGCGGCGCATCACGGACGATGCGCTGCTGGTCGTGTCCGAGGATATTAGAGACTCCCAGCCGGCTGAGCATCGTCCCCACTTGCTCAGAGAAGATGAGCTTGACCATCGGCCTGAGCACGCTGGGCAGGTTATCCACGTAGATGCCATTGCCGGCAGCCATGGACTCCTCCGTGCTGAAGCGGAAGTAGCGCCGATAGCGTGCGACAAAGGTGCCTTCGTTCATCAGTTGCTTCATCGCATCGCCGGCGATGTCGGCGATTTGGTGAATGCGCGCCTTGTCTTCGATCAAGATAAAACGCCACGGCTGGCTGTTGAAGTGGGAAGGGGCGCGCGAGGCTGCCTCGATCAACAGCCGCTTATGCTCGTCGCTGACGCGGTCGGGACGGAAGGGGGTGTTGGTCGTCTTGCGCCTGCGAATGGCTTCCAGCAGTTCCAAGTTTGTTCTCCTCCTGCGCGTTATCGTCAACCTGCCAGCGACCAGATGGCTATGCTGAGCACAACGAATAACCCACCCGTCGCTGTCCAGCAATGTGCGGATGACCCAGGCCGAAAGCGCGGCAATAGCACCAGAAATGGGATGGTCGCCAGCAATCCCCAGCGCCAAGGTGCGTCACCGGCGAATGCCTGCCACGCTGCCCCAGCGAGCGCCAGCCAAATCAAGGCGAATAAGGCATGATGCGCCCATCGCCATCTGCGGGTGCTGACCCAGCCCAGCCGGATGCCAGTCCCCAAAGCTGAAGTGCCTGCGTAGACCCCCAGCAACACCCACAACATCCACATGCCTAGCTCTGATTGTAGGGCGATCTAGAAGAGCGAGAGATTAAGCTCTATCGCGGCAACGCAGAACACGATCACGCCGGCCCACAACAGCGAGTCAATCCGATCGAATACGCCGCCGTGACCAGGGATGACCTGTCCGGAGTCTTTCACGTGGGCCTGACGCTTGATGCTGGATTCCACCAGATCGCCAAAGATGCTTAGCGCGCCGACGAGTGCGCCGGTCACGAGGCAGGGTATCAGCTGCAGCGGAGAGAGCTGACCGATGACGAGGCCGGCGAGTGTGCTCAGCGCGACGCCGGCAATGTATCCCTCCCACGTCTTCCCTGGGCTGATCATCGGCGCGAGCTTGTGCCGCCCGAATAAACGACCGAACGCATAAGCCGCGCTGTCGGCAGACCAGGCAGTAGCAAGGGCCAGCGACAGCCACCAGCGCCCGTCCGGTGGCAGCGCCATCAGCCGGGCCAGATGGCCGCCGGCCCAGCCTAAATAAAACCCGCCAGCGAAGCTCACTGCCCAATCGGCGAAACATCTGGACGGCACGCGTGGCAGCAACCAGGCCAAGGAAACTAATAAGGCCAGGGTGAGCGCGAGGAAAGGGATGGGCAGCGCCAAGTTGGGTGGCTGAACGGTGAAGAACGCAGCCAGCGCCGTGAGGAGCGTGATCAGCAAGGATGACTGATGGCCGGCCCGGCGCAATAACTGCCACAGCTCATAGCTCGTCCAGGCAACCACGCTCGTCACAAACAAGGTGAACCACCAGCCGCCAAGCAGGACGAAAGCCACAGTAACAGCCACGACTATTGCCCCGCCCAGCAAGCGAGGCAGCAGATCACCGCCGCGTTTCCTTAGCAATGGTGGAGATTGTAGTTGTAGCGAGGCGAACGCCTTACATGACCTTGAGGCCGCCAAAGCGGCGTTCGCGTTTGGCGTAGTGCTCGATGGCGCGCTGAAGTTCTCGCTCGTCAAAATCCGGCCAGAGCACGTCGGTCACGTAGTATTCAGCATAGGCAGCTTGCCAGAGCATAAAGTTGCTGATGCGATACTCGCCGCTGGTGCGGATGATCAAATCGGGGTCGGGCAGGTCGCCGGTGTAGAGGTATCGGCTCACCGTGGCTTCGTCCACCGCGTCGGGAGATAGCCCGTCGGCCATCATGCGCTTCACGGCGTCCACGATCTCCGCACGGCCGCCGTAGTCCATCGCCACGTTCAGGATCAGCGCGCTGTTGTTGCGCGTGTAGTGAACCGCGCGCTGGATCTTTTGGTACAGCTCTCTTGGGATGCGGTCGGTGCGGCCAATATGGCGGATGCGCACGCCGGCCTCGTGCAGCGACTCCAACTCTCTGTCAATTGCACCCTCCAGGATCTTCATCAGGCCGTTGACCTCCTCAGCCGGACGCTTCCAGTTCTCGGTGGAGAAGGCGTAAAGGGTGACGATGCGGATGCCGTGTTCTCTGCATGCCTTCAGGATGCGCCGCAGGTTGTCTGTGCCGGCTTTATGCCCGGCCAGGCGCGGCAAGTTGCGCCGCCTCGCCCAGCGGCCGTTCCCGTCCATGATAATTGCCAGATGCCTGATGCCGTGGCTCGCTGCCGCCTCTGTGGTGACCACGTCTTGGTCGACGCTGAGCGCACTGTTGCCGAACCGACCCTGGAGGGTTGCTACTGAGAGAGCCATAGGCAGGTTATATCTCCATGATTTCGCGCTCTTTGCGCGCGCCGATTTCTTCGGCCTTGGCCGTAAAGCGGTGCGATAGGTTCTCCAACTCTTGCTTAGCGCTTTTATGCTCATCCTCTGTGATGAGCTTTTTCTCCTCCAATGCTTTGAGCTTCTCCATCCCCTCGCGCCGGTGGTTGCGGATTGAGACCCGCGCTTCTTCCAACCGCTTGTGCACCAGCTTTACGATGTCGCGTCGGCGCTCTTCGGTCAGCGGAGGGATGTTCAGTCGAATGACCTTGCCGTCGTTATTAGGGGTGAGCTTGAGATCGGAGGCGCTAATCGCCTTCTCGATGACCTTTAGTGTGCTCGGATCGAACGGCTTGACCATGATCGTCTGCGCCTCGGGCACGGTGATCGTGGCAAGTTGTTGCAGGGGAACGAGCGCTCCGTAATACTCCACGGGAATACGCTCAACCAGAGCTGGCGACGCGCGACCCGTGCGAATTGCTTGAAAGTCTGTCTCCATAGCTTGGATCGCACGCTCCATCTCCTTCTCAATTTGCTTGATGATCGCTTTCGTCTCGTCGGTCATAGTGGGTCAACCTCTCTACTTTAAGATTGTCCATCTGTAGAGGTCTATAGAGCAGCCCCAAAATCCTATCACGAGCCGGCTGAGAGCTTTTGACAGCGAAGTTATGAAAAGCTAAATGAGGGAGAACAGTGAGGGGCAGCGCTGAATTGCGTTAAACGCGGTGCGCGATCATCGTGCCGATCTGCTCTCCCATCACAGCGCGTTCAAGGCTGCGGGGATGCCAGAGATTGAGGACGATGATGGGGAGGTTATTGTCCATGCACAAGGTCAAAGCGGTGCTGTCCATCACTTTGACCTGCTGGTTAAGCGCCTCCAGGTAGGTCATCGCCTCGTAGCGCTGGGCGCTGGCGTCCTTATGCGGGTCGGCGGTGTAAACGCCGTCCACCTTGGTTGCTTTAATTAACACCTCGCAGTTTGTCTCCGCCGCGCGAAGTGCGCCGGCCGTGTCGGTGGTGAAGTAGGGGTTGCCCGTGCCAGCGCCAATGATGACTACGCGCCCCTTCTCCAGGTGTCGCAGCGCGCGCAACCGGATATACGGCTCGGCCACCGAGCGAATCTCGATAGCGGTCTGAACCCGCGCTTCAACCCCGGAGCGCTCCAAAGCGTCGCGCAGCGCCAGCGAGTTCATCACGGTAGCCAGCATGCCAATGTGATCGGCTGTGGTGCGGTCCATGCCGTGGGCAAGTCCGTCCTTGCCGCGCCAGAAATTGCCCGCGCCCAGCACAACCACAACTTGGACGCCGAGCCGGTGGACATCGCGGATTTTGGCAGCTACTTCTGCCGCCCGCTGGGGGACGATGCCCATGCCGCCAGGGCCGGCGAATGCCTCCCCACCGATCTTCAGTAAGACTCGCTTGTACTTCGGTGTGTCCATCTCGCTCGACAATCGCAGCCTGTATCCTGCCGGGTGCTAAATAAAAAGGGCATCTTTTTCGATGCCCTTTTCAGCTCTCTTCTCCTAGCTGGTAGCGGACAAAACGGCGGACCACGATGTTCTCGCCACACCGGGCGATGGCATCGTTGATCAGATCTTTGACTTTAATTTTGTCGTCTTTGATGAACAGTTGCTCTAGGAGCACATGGTCTTCGTAAAACTTCTCAAGTCGGCCGTTTGCGATGCGCTCAGCGATCTCGGGCTTTTTGCCCTCGGCGAGCGCATCCTCTTTGTATTTGGTGATTTGCGCTGCGACGACATCCGATGGCACGTCTTCCCTCGCCACATAAGTAGGAGCTGCCGAGGCAATGTGCAACGCCAGGTCATGCGCCAACTGGCGAAACTCCGGCATGCGCGCGACGAAGTCTGTCTCGCAGTTCACCTCGACCATGACGGCCATCCGCCCGCCCATGTGCGAATAAACCTCGATGATGCCCTCCTTGGCGACGCGCGAAGCTTTCTTCGCTGCCGTGGCCAGTCCCTTCTCCCTGAGCCAAGCAGCGGCCTTCTCCATGTCGCCGTTAAATTGCTCAAGGGCTTTCTTGCTATCCATCATGCCTGCGCCGGTCTGCTCGCGCAGTTGCTTGATCATCTCCGCTGTGATCGCCATAGCTCTCCTTGTGACGGAATACTACGATTCATCCTCCTCTTCGATCCCCGGATCGAACGAGCGCATCATCAGTTCTGCATCTAGCGCAAAGTCCTCTTCGGGGATAAACGGCTCGCTCACAAACGGCTTCTCAACGGCGCCCGCAGCCTGGTCGCTGCCCTCCGCCTTCTCTCTGAGCTTAAGCCCTTCCACGGCAGCATTGGCCATCGCTTCTACGATGAGCTTAATGGCGCGGATGGCGTCGTCGTTAGCGGGGATAACGTAATCCACCCCGTCTGGGCTGCAGTTGGTGTCCACGATGGCGATCACCGGGATGCCCAGGCGGTTGGCTTCTTTGACCGCGTTTGCTTCGCGGCAAACATCCACCACGAAGATGGCGTCTGGCAGGCGGCGCATATTTTTGATGCCGCCCATGCGCCGGTTAAGGCGCTCGATCTCTCGGGTCATGAGCAGCGCTTCCTTCTTGGTGAATCGCTCCAGCTCGCCGCGGTCGCGCATGGCTTCTAGCTCGGCCAGCCGGTCCAACCGCGAACGGATGGTGCGCCAGTTGGTGAGCGTCCCGCCAAGGAAGCGCTCTGTGATATAGGGCTGGCCGGCCCGCTGCGCCTGGGACGCTATGACCTCTTGCGCCTGGCGCTTGGTGCCGATAAAGAGCACGCTCCCGCCACGCGCGACGATATCGCGAATCAACGCAGCCGCTTGGTCAATCGCAACGATCGTCTGTTGCAGGTCAATGATATGAACGCCGTTCCGCTCGGTGAAGATATACGGCTTCATTTTGGGGTTCCACCGCTTGACGCGATGGCCAAAGTGCACGCCCGTTTCGAGCAGTGCCTTCATGGAAACAACAGGCATAGCTACTCCCCTTTTCCTTGTGACCTCTGCGCCTCTCACGTGGTCTGCGGATTCTGCGTGCGCAGAACAGGCCCTCGACCATCAAGGCGCATGATGTGATTTAAGCGAGGGGATTCTACCATTCCCCTCAGCATTAGAGTG
>Ga0272447_1000279_pt1 | contig 39621 bp, 30 predicted proteins | sample YNPCB0133_FD_194589 | JGI IMG/M metagenome (GOLD analysis project Ga0272447, IMG submission 194589) | Hot spring microbial mat communities from Yellowstone National Park, WY, United States - YNP-CB-013-3 | ecosystem: Environmental > Aquatic > Thermal springs > Hot (42-90C) > Sediment | place... | reverse complement strand
CGTTGGATGCTGCACTGGCTAAGCGTGGCATCGAGATGATCGCTCCACATCGTAGCAATCGCACCGCTCCTAAAACGCAGGACGGTCGGTCGTTGCGACGTTACAAGCGGCGATGGAAGGTTGAACGCCTGAACAGCTGGTTGCTGAGCGATTGCAGTGCGCTATGAGTATAAGGTTGAAAACTACATCGGCTTCGTGCATCTGGCATGCATTAGGATTTTGCTGAGACACCATTTCTGAGATGAGTTCTAACTCCCCCTAAAAGCTCATGATGGCGGAGCCATCATTTGGCCTGGGGCAAACAACGGCGCAGTAGCGCAGTCGCTGTTTCCAGGACGCGGGGGAAGCCCCCTTTTATTCCCCCGCGTGCGGGGGAATATGCTGAGCGGCATCCACAAGTCTGCTGCCTCGGCCACCCTGCGGCAACTTTGTTCGCCGCGAGCTGAGATACTCCGCCGGCGCTCACAATGGCAGGGTGAGGCAGGACCTCGGTGACCCCGTGCGATGACCACCGGTTGCGCCAAGAACACCCGCCCCCTTTCCGAGATGAGTTCTGGCCTTTACCGATTATGAAGCGCGTTTATTTTGTATCGCCCTCTCGTAGACCTGGACATACGCAGCCGCGCTGCGCTCCCACGAGAAATCCTGGGCCATGGCTGCGCGAATCATGCGCTGGATGTGCTGTGGACGATCGTAGTATGTGCTCACTGCCCACCCGACGGTGTAATAGATCGCGTGCGCGCTCGGCTCGTAGAACTTGAAGCCCGTGCCTTCGCCTGTCCGCTCGTCGTACTGTTGCACTGTGTCATCCAGTCCCCCCGTGGCGCGGACGATGGGCAGCGTCCCATAGCGCAGGGAGTACATTTGGTTCAGGCCACACGGCTCAAACAGGGACGGCATTAGGAAGAAGTCCGAGCCGGCCTCGATCAAGTGCGCCAGCTCCTCGCTGTAGCCGATGAAGCTGCCGATCCGTCCTCCGTAACGCGCCGGCAGCGAGCCGAAGACGTGCTCCAGCCACTTCTCACCGCTGCCCAGGATGGCAAACTGGACGCGCATCTCGCGCACGATGCCCTCGATGCACTGGGCTAACAGGTGTAGGCCCTTCTGCTCCACAAACCGGCTGACGATGCCGATGATCGGCATATCCGGCGCGACCTCTAGCCCCATTCTCTCCTGAAGGACCCGCTTGCAGACGGCCTTGCCTGAGAGGTCGTGAGCCGAGTAGCGCGCAGGGATCAGCTGATCGGTCTCTGGATTCCAACGCGTGTAGTCGCAACCGTTCAAGATGCCGACATAGTTCTCGCCTTTATTGTTCAGATAGGGCGCCAGACCATGCCCTTGCTCCGGCGTGCGCGTCTCGCGCGCATACGTCGGGCTGACCGTGTTCACCATGTCCGCGTAGACAATCCCGCCTTTGAGGAAGTTGATCGCCCCGTAGTCCTCGAACTTGTCCGCCGTGAAGTTCGACCATCCCAGGCCCAGATAATTCATGTGCTCCGCTGGATATTTGCCCTGGTAAGCGATGTTATGAATGGTGAGTAGGCTAGCGGCGTTCCCCAGCACGGGGTCGTTCCAATGCCAGATCTTCAAATACGCTGGGCCAAGAGCGGTGTGCCAGTCGTGAACATGCACGACGTCGGGGGCGAAGCCGATGTCCTTGCACAGTTGCAAGCCGGCGCGCGTCAAGAAGCCGAAGCGGCGCGGGTTATCTGCGTAATCGTGAAAATCTTCGTCGTGATACAGACCTGGCCGATCGAAGTACTTCTGGCTTTCGATGAAATGCACGGGATCCCCTTGGCTATCGGCGACATGCACGGCGCACCACTCTAGCGTATCGCCCATCCAGACGCCCATCGGCCCATGAAACCAACGCAGGCCGTAGCGGCTGCCATCGATCCACCCATAGCGAGGGATGACCACGAGCACCTGGTGGCCTAAAGCGCGCAGGTAGTGCGGCAATGCGCCCACCACGTCGGCCAGCCCGCCGGTTTTGGCGTAGGGAACGCACTCGCTGGCGATGCACAGAATGTTCATTCGTTAGACGGCGCGATTATCCTACGCAGCCTGCCCCGATGGGCGGGTCTATCTCCCGCGCCCTTCGCAGCACGCTTCCCGCCCCTCAGGGATCGCTATACTCAGCCCGTGCTCACGTCGATCGCCCGGCTCTACATCGTCTGGATCGCGGTTCATTTCTTCAGCTTTGCCTTCCCCACCACGCTCATCAACTTCTATTTAGAGGCTCTGGGATTCGACCGCGGCTGGATCGGCGGCTTTCACGCTGCCAGCCAGATCGGCGGGCTTGTGCTCGCCCTGCCGGCAATCGCCGTCTTTCACTTGATCGGGCGACGACGGGCATTGGCCTTCGGCGCGCTCTTCGCCAGCCTCATCCGCCTGCCCACTGTGCTCTCGCCTGTGCCGGAGGTGATCCTGGCTGCCGAGGCGCTCAGCGGGTTCGGCACGGTGATATTCGGCCTCGCCAGCGTCTCGCTTCTCGCCGATGCCTCCAGGCCGGACGATCGCGCTGTCGTGTTTGGGCTAAGCGACTTTACGCGCACGCTGGCCGTGCTAATAGGGAGCATTGCCGCCGGCGGCTTACCCGCGCTGATCGCCCCGCTGCTTCAAAGCGAGCCGCAGAGCGCCGCTTCATACCGCGCTGTGCTGGCCGCTTCATTTGTGGTCCGCGCTCTGGCTGCCATCCCGCTCGTGCTGATCGCGCGACGAAGGCCAAGCCACCAGGACGCGACAGCCGGTCTGCCGGACGTGCATCCCGCGCGCTACCTTAACCCGCGCGTGCTGCTTGGCCAGCGGCTGCGCATCTATGCGCTGAGCGTCCCTTTCATGCTGCTGCTCCTGGCCGAGGCGATGCTGTTCACCTTCTTCAACCTGCTCCTGCGTGATTGGTTTGGGGCAAGCGATGCAGCGGTGGGGGTGATCATCGGCCTCAACGCGCTGATTGGCGCGCTGGCAGCGTTATTGGCGCCGCGCTTGGCGGAGGGGCTAGGATATCGGCGTGCGCTCATCAGTAGCACGCTCATCAGCGCGGCTGCCATCGCCGTATTCGCGCTCAGCCCCAACTTGTTGTTGGGCGCACTGGCGATCTTCATCCAGGTCGCCTTTGCCCAGATCACGCGCGTCCTCTACAGGGTATATGCCGTGAACGCCGTGCTGCGCAGCGAATATTTCATCCTCGGCGTCGTAATGTCGCTGGCGGCGAACATCGGGCCGACAGTTGCCCCACCGATCGGCGGCTGGTTACAGAACACGCTCGGCTACGTCCCGCTCTTTGCGGCAGCGATCGGGCTGTCGGTGTTGGCCGCAGCGGCCTTTGCCCTGCTCGACCGCCGGCTCAGCGCAGGTGCGCGGCTTCCAGTGGTGCCTGCGCCGGCGCTTCTCCCAGCCCGGCGACCTTTCCCGCGAACACTTGACGAATGATGTCCTCGACAGGTGGATCCTCAAAGGTCACGTCGTCCACCTTGATCTGGGTAAGCAACTGGGCGGCGACCTCTGGCGCGCGGTCACGCGGCACGTGCAGCACAGCCGTCAGTCCATCGCAGGTATCTACCTTGCCGAAGGGGGCGAGCTGCTCGCAGCTCACCACCTGTTCAAATTGTAGGCGCAGGATCTTATAGGGAGCTACGCGCTCGATCAGCGCGCGAAAGTCGCCGTCGTAGAGCAACTTGCCCTTGTCAATCACGATAATGCGATCGCACAGCGCGGTCACGTCTGCCATGTAGTGGCTGGTGAGGAGGATCGTCGCCCCATGCCGGCGGTTATATTCGGCGATGAACTCACGGATGCGCACCTGCATCGTCACATCCAAGCCGATCGTCGGCTCGTCCAAGAAGAGCACCTTTGGGCGGTGCAGCAGCGCAGCGGCGAGCTCGCACTTCATACGTTCGCCGAGCGACAGCTTGCGCACCTGCTTCTTCATCAGCGGCCCCAGCTCCAAGAGGTCGTCCAGCTCCTTCAGCGTGGCTTGGTATTCGGCCTTGGGGATTTCATAGATGGCTTGATTGACCAGGAAGGTCTCGACCGCTGGTAGGTCCCAGAGCAACTGTTGCTTTTGCCCCATCACCAGGGTGAACTGCTTGAGGTAGGCGTGTTCGCGCTTGTGGGGGACGAACCCCATCACCGTGACATGTCCACTGGTGGGGTAGAGCAAGCCGGCGAGCACTTTGAGGGTGGTGGTCTTGCCGGCCCCGTTGGGGCCTAGAAAGCCCACCACTTCGCCGGCTTCGATGTCGAACGACACATCATCCACAGCTTTGACCGTCCGGTACTTGCGGGCTACGAAAGCGCGCAAGCTGCCCACCAGGCCAGGCTCTTTCTCGTGCACCTGGTAGTACTTGCACAAGTGCGCAACGCGAATCTGCGGCGACATGGCACAAAAAAGAGATTGAAGATCAGGGCGTAACGCTCCAACCTTCAATCTCTTGACTCAGTGCCCCAAGAGAGACTCGAACTCCCGACCTTTTGCTCCGCAAGCAAACGCTCTATCCAACCTGAGCTATTGGGGCTAGTGCCTATATTGTAGCAGATTCTGAGGATAGGTGGGGCGCGTTCAGAATGGGGCAGGGCTAATGAATCCTCTGACACGCGCCTAGCCAAGCTAACCCGGCACGCAGAAGTTGACCTGCGTCCATCAGGCACCTAGCACGCAGCGAATCACGTGAACAACAAATGGCATCACGCCTGTCTTTCTCGCATGACCGCGGTCTTCGACCGCATGCCCTGCCTTGATCTCCTCTTGGGCGAGCACCACTCGTATCTCTTGCCCGAACCAATCCTCAGCGCCGGCAATTCACGCCGACTCTCGCGCAGGTTTCTCCCCTCCACGCCGATCTCCTCGCGCGGGCTATCCTCCAGTGGGGTCGTTCAGGAACCAGTTAACCGACGATGCGCGGGGATCTCATCTGCGTGAGATTCGCCCGCTGGGCGTCCACAACCTGAGCAAAGCATCAGCTTGTTCAGGATCGCGGACTAGTGTATGGCGCGGCCGGCTGATCTGTCTGCCCAAGAGAGAACCTAGCACCTTCCGAAATTCGCTCCAGGCCATAGGTTGCCCGCACTTGGGCGATTCTAGATGAAATAAATACCTATCTTTATGTTCTACTGTGTAGTGATCAATTAAAATTAAGCGGGTGGGAGGGTATACAAACACACGCCCATCTTTATGTTTAATACATTGAATCAGGCGATCGCCTATCTTAATTTTTTAACAATTTTCGATTAGCCAGTCCATCTAATAGTATCTACTTTTGTTTTTCTATAGTCTTTCAGTTTTTCTTGCGCTTTATTAACACTTCTATTGTATAGTTTAGGGATCAAGTCATGAATTAGGTTAACAAGCCAAAGTTCTTCGAGACTAACGCGACGATCGTGCTCACTTGTTGAGGAACGCTTGCTGGCAACATGTGAGAGTTTGTAAGCCCGCTTGCACTCGGATAAGTATTCAGGCAAGACGGGTTCAATACAGATGCGATCCAAGAACTCTTTTGCGCGCTCAACAGTTACTGGGTCACCCGTCAGAACTGCCGCTTCGTCTAAAAAGTCTCTTGAGTTTCTTGAAACATTCGCCGATCCAACCAGAACTTTTTTATCCGCAATGACTATCTTAACGTCAGTTCGGATTTACGCGAGCCTAGCGAGCAACGCATGCCCTGCCGAGTAGAATGACGCGCAGACTGTCGCTACTCTTAGCAAACTTATTACTACTAACCGCTGTAATAGTCATAACCTATGCAAATATCCCGCGTGCTCCGCACCTCTGCCTGAGCAACCTGGGTGCCGATTGGCAGAAGACGCGGATAATCCGAACTCACGTTATCTTAGCATGTAAGGTTGGAGCGCGTAAAAACTTTAACCCCACGCTTGATCAGTTTCTCGACCTCATGCAGACACGTGCCACCGGCTTTCACGGTTGCTATGCTCATATCCACGACGAGCCGGTCACCACGTTTAAGCGGCAGGAGTTTGGCTCCGTCTTGACCAAGATACGCTATCGCCGCGTCTACACGCCTCGACGATCTAACGAGCTTGGGTAAGACTTTCCACAGGTCTTCGCCGACTAGGAACGTGGTTTTACTCAAAGCAACTCCCTAGTTTCAGCGCCAACAAAGAGTCAGCTTGCGCAGCTACTCCCTTACACCATCGGATGCCGGAATACGGCGGAGTATACGCCGGTCACGTGGTGCTCGAGCTGGCGCTCGATGTCGGTCAGCAGCGCGCTGGCCCCCAGCCGGAACAAGCGCGCGTCCAGCCACTCATCGCCCAGCTCCTCTTTCATCAGGATCATCCAGTCCAGGGCTTGCTTGGCCGTGCGAATGCCCCCTGCCGGCTTGAAGCCGACCTGGACGCCGGTGCGCTCGGCGTAGTCGCGGATCGCCCGGCACATCACCAGCCCGACCGCCGGCGTCGCGTTGACCGCCGCCTTGCCCGTCGAGGTCTTGATGAAGTCCGCGCCGGCCATCATGCACACCAGGCTGGCCTGATAGACCTGGCGCAGGTGAGCCAGCTCGCCCGTCTCCACGATCACCTTCAGCGGGACTTGGCCGCACGCCTCGCGGAAGGCGCGCACCTCGCGGTAGAGCGCCGGCCAGTCGCCGAGCAAAGCATGCCGGCGGGAGATCACCACGTCAATCTCCTGCGCACCCATCTCAATCGCGTACTCGACCTCCTTGACGCGCAGCTCGAAGGGCGCCAGGCCGGCTGGAAAGCCGGCTGCGACGCTGGCCACCGGGATGCCGGAGCCGCTCAGCGCCCTGGCCGCTGCCGGCACCAGCTCCGGATACACGCAGACAGCCGCAACGCGGATCGGCAACGCCGCTGCGCCCAGCGCCGCCAACAGGTCGTCGCGCACCGGACGGCGGGCCTTGGCACACAGCCGCTGAACGTTGCCGGGCGTGTCATCCCCTTGAAGCGTGGTGAGGTCGATCAGCGTGATCGCGCGCAGCAGCCAGGCCGCTTGCCACGCCTGCTTAACCGTGCGGCGTCCGGGCAGCGTCGCGACGCGCCGATCAACTGCGCTGCGGTTCACCCGCGCCGCGTTGACCCAGGCCAGGTCTAGCAGGATACCGGCGTTGCGGTGCATATCATGCTCGGCGTTCGAGCCTGCCTATAAGCCGGATTCTGTGACGCTGTGCTGCACACAGCGCGGCGGTCATCTCTCTGGGACGCACATTGCTGTGCGCCTCTAGCCGCCTACCTGCGCATCAGCGAGCAGCCTCATCTGCGCGTCTTGGCGTTGCTCCCGGTGGGGTTTGCCAGGCCGCCGCATCACTGCGACGCCGGTGCGCTCTTACCGCACCTTTTCACCCTTACCGCTCCGCACTGCGGAGAGGCGGTATGTTTTCTGTTGCACTTTCCGTCGGGTCACCCCGCCTGGCCGTTAGCCAGCACCGTGCTCTGTGGAGTCCGGACTTTCCTCATCCCGCCGTAGCAGGACGCGACCGCCCGGCAGGCTCGAACTTTAATAATTATCTCACCGAATAGCAGAGGCAGAGAATGGCCCAAAAGGAGAGACGTTTAATCAGGGTAACGCTCAGCATGATAGCATCATGGAAGAGAACACGGTGAGATGTCGCACTGCGGTAGTTGGGAAATGCGCAAAGCAACCCCAGCGGCACGCTCCTGCAAACGATGCAAGCGCATGGATTATGGCTCGCAACTGATGTGTCGCGTGCGTGTTTGATGAATCCGCAGAGCGCTTGAGAGAAGCAATCACTCTCTATGCGTGCTGCTTGAACGCACGGTATGTTCCAGCAACGCTATCCAAAATCTAGCGCAAGCGCGGCATGCCTTGTCTACCGACTTCGTCTGCTAGCGCAGCGAAGCATCTAAACTCGGACCCAACGAAAGCGCTACGATCTGGCGCGGCCTTGGTCAACGCAGCCGCTTAGATGCTTCGCGTGAGGGCGCAGCAACGCTACGCCCCCTAGTATGACAGACTGTATGACGAGCTGAACGATATCCATAAACGCACCTGTGTAAATCCTAATTCACGTTAAAAATCTCTGCGTCCTTTGCGTCTCTGTGGTGCGTGTTTCTTGCCTCACCTTCAAGCAGCGCACTCCCTGCGTTCAAGAATTGTCGCTCAGCATGATAGTGAGGTAGGGCGTTTGGATAGCCGGCAGAGCAGCCTATAAACGCGCTCTATTCAAACCGAAAGCGCCAGACGCCGATCCCGAAGAAGAGACTGGCGAAGCCAAGCAACGCACCCACCTGCGGCAGCACTTCGCGCAGGCCATAGCCGCGCACCAGCAGGTCTTGGTAAGCATCCAGCGCCCAGGCTTGAGGCGTGATCAATCCCAGCGTCCGCAGCCAGTCCGGCATGACGAAGCGCGGCACGAAGCAACCACCTAGAGCGGACATCGTGAGGATCAGGATCACGCTCAGGCCGGCAGCTTGGGATTCGGTGCGCGCGATCGCCGAGACCAACACCCCTAGGCCAAGCGCGGAGGCGGCGGCTGCTAGGCTGACCAAGATCAAGCCGGCGGGAGAATGTCCTAGGCTCATCCCAAAGAGTGCGCTGCTCACCCCAAGCAGGATCGCGATCTGGCTCAAGTTGATCGCGTAGTAGGGCAGCAACTTACCAGCGAGCAAGACTGTTCGAGGGAGCGGGGCGACCATCAGCCGTCTGAAGGTCCCGTCGCGCTTCTCCTGGAGCACCGAGAGGGCCAGCGCGTTGACGATCCAGAAGATGCCATAGATGGTATAGCCAGGGATGTTCTGCTGAAAGGTATTCGGCTTTTGCGCGACTTGCATGCCAGCCGGCGCGCGTTGAACGACGTTGACTGGCGCATTGTCACCGCTCATGCTGGCGCGCGCCTGCGACTTGAGCACCGCGCGAGCATCTGCGGGGACGTCGGGTGCGAATCGATCGAACAAGAACTCTATCCCTTGCGGGGCTAATGCCGCGAACGCTTCGCGCGCGATCAGGCCGCGCAGCGTCCCAAGCAATGGCTCAGTGAACTGGCTGGAGATCACTGGGTCAGCCAGGAGGATCACGGTTGCCGTCAGGCGTTCCGTGGCGAGCAGCGGCTGCTCCAATGCGCTGGAGAACTCGGGTGGAAAGATCACCGCCAGGCTGCGCCGGCCCGCCACGATTAACGACTCTGCCACTTCTTGGCTGAGCGGCTGGTCTTCCCACGTCGTCTCGATTTGGAATCCTTTCATGTCGCGCAGCGCTTGAATGATCCCATCAGCGTGCTCACCCCGATCTTGGTTGACGACGAGAATTTGGAGGGCCTCTTCTTCTGATGATCCGAACACGCCCTGAAGGGCATAGCTCATCACTACAATAAAGACGAAAGGCGTCAGGAAGGTCAGGGCAACGGCAGCAGGGTCTTTGAAGAATATCTTGAGGTCCTTCCAAGCAAGGGCAAAGAGTTGATTGAACATCGTCAGTTGCGCAGGCGCTTTCCCGTCAAGTGGAGGAAGACGCTCTCCAGGTTCGGCTCCAGGACTTCCAGCGAAAGGATGGCGGCGTTGTGTGCGTTGCACAGCTCTATCAGCGCTAACAGGGCCGGTTTGGCGTCACTCGTCTCTAGTTTCAGTCGGCCGTCCTGCGCGCTGGCCGAATGCACATGTGGCAGGGCGCGGACGGCGGGCAGCAGTGCTTCCGCTGCATCTGGCGGCAAGCCGACGTAGATCACGCCGCCGCCGAGCAAGTTGATCAGCGCGCGGGTGGTGTCCATCGCCACGATCCGCCCTTCGTCCATGATCGCCACCCGATCGCACAGCCGCTCGGCTTCTTCCATGTAGTGGGTGGTGTAGATGATCGTCATGCCTTCTGCCTTCAGTTGCGCAACGTGCTCGAAGATGAAGTTGCGCGACTGTGGATCTACGCCGACCGTCGGCTCGTCCAGGAAGAGCACACGCGGCTGATGGATGAGGCCGGCCGCGATGTTCAGGCGGCGCTTCATCCCGCCGGAGAAGTTGCGCACGGCCTCGCCGGCGCGGTCGCGCAGCCGCACCAGCGACAACACGCTCTCGATGCGCGCGTGAAGTTGCTTGCCATGCAAGCCGTAAATGCGCCCGAAGAACGCCAGGTTGTCCCAGGCGCTTAGGGTGGGGTAGAGGGCCAACTCTTGGGGCACGAAGCCAATCAGCGGCTTGGCTGCCGCGGCCTGTGTGCGCAGGTCATAACCGCCGATGTTGATCTGACCCTCATCCGGTTGGAGCAGAGTAGCCAAGATCGAGATGGTGGTGGTCTTGCCGGCGCCGTTCGGGCCGAGTAAGCCGAAGACCTCGCTGGCCTGTACGCTGAAGCTCACCCCGTTGACTGCGGTGCGCTGGCCGTATCGCTTGACCAGCCCGTGAACGGTGATCATGCTATCCTGCCTGCTGGCCACAAGCCAAAGATAATATACCCCCTACAATGTCCCAGCGACCGCTCTTCTACGATCAAGCGACGATCACCGTCCAAGCCGGCCGCGGCGGCAACGGTGCGCTGAGCTTTCGGCGCGAGGCGCACGTGCCGCGCGGCGGACCCGACGGCGGCAACGGCGGGCGCGGCGGCGACGTGATCCTAGTAGTCAATCCGCACCTGAACACGCTGCTGCCCTTCCAGTACCAGCGCCACTTCAAGGCCGAGGATGGCCGCCATGGCAGCGGCCAGAACAAGACTGGCCGCAGCGGCCGGCCTAAATACGTCGAAGTCCCACCCGGCACCCTCGTCCGCGATGCCGAGAGCGGTCGCGTGCTCGGCGACCTCACCCGCGCCGGCCAGCAGCTTATCGTCGCCCGCGGCGGGCGTGGCGGGCGCGGCAACGCTGCCTTTGCCACCCCCACCAACCAAGTCCCGTTGATCGCCGAGAACGGCGAGCCGGGCGAGCGCCGCACCCTGCACCTAGAGCTGAAGCTGATCGCCGACGTCGGCATCATCGGCCTGCCCAACGCCGGCAAGAGCACGCTGCTGGCCACGCTGACCGCCTCTCGCCCCAAGATCGCCGATTATCCCTTTACCACGCTGCGGCCCAACCTCGGCGTGGCCGCCCTGGGCGAAGACCGCGCCATCGTCCTGGCCGACATCCCCGGCCTGATCGAAGGAGCCAGCCAGGGTGCGGGCCTAGGGCTGGAGTTCCTGCGCCACATCGAGCGCACCCGCCTGCTCATCCACCTGCTCGACGGCCTGAGCGACGACCCGCTCAGGGACTATGAAATAGTGAACCGCGAGATGGCCGCCTTCGGCCACGGCCTGAGCGAGAAGCCACAGCTCGTCGCCATGACCAAGATGGACCTGCCCGATGCGCAGGCGGCCTTTGAACTATTCGTGAGCGAGGGGCGGATCGCGGACGGGCGAAACGTCCCGCTGGACGCGCTGCCTCTGCATCCGCCGGCCCCGGGCCAGCCGCCGCTGACCTTGCCGATCTCGGCGGCCAGCGGGCTGAACACCCGCGAGCTGCTGCGCCGGGCGGCCTATCTGCTGGACGTCCTGCCCGCGCCGGCGGCGACCGAGCCAGAGCCAACGCCAATCTACGAGCCTGATGCCCCATTTGAGATCGTGCGCGAGCGCGGCGGCTTCCGGGTGATCTCGCCGGCGCTGGAGCGCACAGTGCAAATGACGCGCTGGGACCTTGATGATTCGGTCAGCATGTTCCAGCGCGTGCTCTACGAGCGCGGCGTGGGTCAGGCGCTGGAGCAGATGGGCATTCGGCCAGGCGACCCTGTGTACATCGGCGAGTACGAGCTGGAGTGGGGCGAGGGCTGAACGATGCGCATCGAGACGCTCGCCGTGCATGCCGGCCGCGAGGTTGACCCAACCACGCGCGCGATCGTGCCGCCGCTGGTCCTCTCCACCACCTTTGAGCGCGCGACAGATGGCGGCTTCCCCGGCGGCTATATCTACACCCGCAACGACAACCCAAATCGCCATGCCCTGGAGCGCGCGCTGGCCGCGCTGGAGGGCGGCGCTGTCGCCTTCGCGTTCCCTTCGGGCAACGCGGCAACCTCGGCGGTGCTCCAAGCGCTCGACCCAGGCGACCACGTGATCGCTGCGGCCGAGGCCTACTACGGCACACGCGCGGTGCTCACCGGCGCGCTGCGCCGTTGGGGGCTACAGGTGGACTTCGTGGACTTGAGCGACTTGGACGCCCTGGCCGCTGCGCTGCGGCCCAACACCCGCCTCGTCTGGGCCGAGACGCCGTCCAACCCGCGCCTGCAAATCGTGGACATCGCGGCGGTTGCGCGCGTTGCACACGCAGCCGGCGCGCGCGTGGTCTGCGATAACACGTTCGCCACGCCGATCCTTCAGCAGCCGTTGGCGTTGGGCGCTGACTTGGTCGTGCACTCCACCACCAAGTACATCGGCGGGCACAGCGACGTGCTGGGCGGTTGCGTGGTTGCGCAGGCCGATGATGAGTTCATCCAGCGCATCCGCAGCTATCAGGTGTTCGGCGGCGCGGCCCCCTCGCCGTTCGACTGTTGGCTGCTGTTGCGCAGCCTGCCGACCTTGCCCTGCCGAGTGCGGGCGCAGTCGGAGGGCGCGCTGCGCGTCGCGCGCTTTTTGGCCGATCACCCGGCAGTCGCTCAGGTGGATTATCCCGGCCTGCCCACTCATCCCGGCCATGAGATCGCGCGCCGGCAGATGCGCGGGGGCTTCGGCGGCATGGTCTCCTTCCAGGTGCGCGGCGCTGAACAGGATGCGCTGAACGTCGCCGCGCGCGTCCGCCTATTCACCCGCGCCACCAGCCTGGGCGGCGTGGAGAGCCTGATCGAACACCGTGCATCCGTTGAAGGGCCAAACACGACCACGCCGCGCACCCTGCTCCGGCTCTCCATCGGCCTAGAGCATCCCGATGACCTGATCGCCGACCTTGCCAACGCGCTGGATTTACTTCGCTCTTAGCTCTTTCGTTTAGCCTCAGCTTAATGGAATCTTCTCAACTCCCAACGACCAATGTGGAAGTGCGCAGCGGCGAGGAGCGCGATGCGCTGATGGTGTTGCGCGCGCAGGTGGCCGAGGTGATGATGATCGAGCAGACTGCCGAGCTGGTCGCCGGCCAAGTTATCACCTTCACCGGCAAGCTGCGCGTGAGCGCCCAAGAGGCCTTCGAGCGGTTGAAGCAGCGCTTCGCCGAGCTTGGCTACATGCCGGTCATGCGCGAGCACGACTCCGGCCAGGGCGAGGAGGTGATGGCCGTGAAAGGCAGCCTCCAGGTCAACCCCGTCCAGCGCCCGTGGCTGAACGGGCTGCTCCTGCTGGCCACGATCGTCACCACCACGGTCTTCGGGGGGATGTATGCGGCGCTGCTCTCGGGTGCCGAGCCGACGCTGCCGGCGATCTTCTCGTATGGCGTGCCGTTCGCCCTCACCTTGCTGTCCATCCTGGCCGTGCACGAGTTGGGGCACTACATTCAAGCCCGCCGGCACGGCGTGCCGGTGACGCTGCCTTACTTCATCCCTGTGCCCCTGCCCGGCACGCTGGGCACGTTCGGCGCGTTCATCCAGATGCGCGGGGCGGTGGAGAACAAACGGGCCTTGTTCGACGTAGGGGTGGGCGGGCCGCTCGCCGGCTTGCTGGTGGCCGTGCCGTTGTTCGTGATCGGCCTGTTCGACGCGACGCTCTCCGCCGACCCCCCACCACCCACGCGCTCTTACCTTGTTACCCTGCTCATCGCGCTCTTTCGTCCTGAGGCGCTCGACTACGGCATCATCCTCAACCCGGTGCTGCTGGCAGCGCGCTTTGGCCTGGTGATCACCGCGCTCAACCTACTGCCGGTCGGCCAGCTTGATGGTGGGCACATCGCCTACGCCGCCCTAGGGCGCAAATGGGCGCGCCGCATCGGCCTGGGGACGATCGCCGTCCTGGCCGTCCTGGGCCTGGTTGCCTCGCCGATCTGGTGGGTCTGGATGGTGTTCGCGGCGCTGAGCGGCGTGAACCACGCCCAGCCCCTGAACGACATCACCCCGCTGGACTTGCGCCGGAATGTCGTCTTCATCGGCACGTTTATCTTGTTCCTCTCGCTATTCACCATGCGCCCGTTCTAGAGGATGTCCACAGCTAGGGCAACATACTGGGCACTCAGAGGCGCTTCAACGCAGCATGGTCGCTCATACGATGACCCGATATACCGCCTGTCTTCTGGCGCTTGCGATTTGTCATCTCAATCCGGCGAATGGGGCAGCAGCCCAGTCCTTTCCCAGCCCTCTGCCCTTCAAGTTAGACCGCGCGCGGACGGTCTTCGTGCGCACCTGGCAGTTCATCGCCGAAAACTACGTTGACCCGCACTTCAACGGCCTGGACTGGGAAGCGGTCGGACGAGCCTACGAGGCCAAGGCACGCCGAGCGGAGACACATGCCGAGTTTTATCGCCTGATGGCCGAGATGGTCGGCCAGTTAGATGACGGCCATTCAGTCTTCCTGCCGCCGGCCCAGGCCAGCGCGCTCCAGAGCCACCGCATTGGCGGCAACAGGACTGCGATCACCGGCCTGGCAGCCAGCATCCGACCCATGCCCGACGGCAGCTTGTTGATCCTCCAAGTGGTGCCGAACACCCAGGCCGAAGCGCTCTTGCGGCCGGGCGACCGCATCCTGGCGGTTGACGGCATGTCCTTGAGCCGGGTGGAGCGCGCTGCTGACGCGCTCTTCGGCAGCGAAGGCGTGGTGACCGTGACGCTGCAATCTCCGGGCGACCGGCCACGCGACGTGGCGATCGCCCGCGAGACCTATTCGCTCAGCCAGCTCCCGCCGCCAGTGTTCGCGCGCCGGCTGGATCAGGAGATTGGCTACATCGCCATATACGACTTCCTCTCCTTTACTGCTGAAATGCGGGTGCGCGAGGCGCTGAAGGGGTTGCTGCGCGGCAGGCCCATGCGCGGTCTGATCATTGATGTGCGCGCCAATGACGGCGGGATCATCGGCCAGATGGTGAATGTATTAGGGCTGTTCATCAACGGCGGGCCGGCCGGCGAGTACGTCGGCCGTCGCACGGGCGACGTTGACGTTTACACCATCCCGGCGGGCCGAACGCTCCGCGAGCTGGCCGGCCTGCCGATCGCCGTGCTCACCGGCCCAGGCACCCACAGCGCCGGCGAGATCTTCGCGGCCGTCATGCAAAGCCACCGCCGCGCTCAGGTGGTCGGCTCGCCCACCGCGGGCAACGTTGAGATGCTCCATGCGCTGCGCCTGCCGGATGGCTCAATGGCCTGGATAGCGGTGAAACACTACCGCGCACCAGATGGCCGCCGGCTCGAAGGGCGCGGCGTGCGTCCGGATCATCTCGTGCCCGTCGAGTGGTGGCGCTATGCCCTCGACGACGACCCGCAAGTCCTGGCCGCGGTCGCCCTGCTGCGCGGCGTTGAGCGCTCACCAATCGCGCAGGATCAGCGCGTTCATCGCGGCCCGCTCGACCAATGAATCTAAGATCACGTGCTCGTCGTCGGCGTGTAGGCCATCGCCCACGGCGCCCAGCCCGTCCATCGTTGGCGCGATCGGCGCGGTGAATGCAGCGTCGCTGCCCGCCCCGCTGGGGCCGTGCGCCAGGGTCAGGATGGGCGCGGCGATCAGCTTAAGCCGTTCAAAGATCGCCAATCGCTCGGCGTTGCACTCCATCGGCGGGCGCTCAAACCCACCGCTGATCTCCAGCCGGGCGCCCGGGAGGACGGGACGCAGGTCATAAATCTGAGCGCTTAGCCATTCGGCATCCGCCTGTGTGTTCGCCCGCGCGTCCACATGAACCTCGCAGCGGTCGGGCACGACGTTGCTCGCAACCCCGCCTTTGATCAAGCTGACGGTGGTGGCGACGCCGCGGGCGTAGTCGGTGAGCGCCTGGATGGCCAGGACGTGATGCGCCATCTCCTGGATGGCATTGATGCCGCGCTCGTGCCCGCCGCCGGCGTGGGCAGCGCGCCCGTATGCGACGAGGGTGAAGTTGCCCACCCCGCGCCGCGACGATTTCAGCCGGCCATCCGCCAGCGCCGGCTCCATCACCATCACCAGCGCCGCGCCGCGCGCCTGTGCTTCGATCAACGGCCGCGAGGTGAGGCTGCCGATCTCCTCGTCGCTGGTGAACAACACCCGGATCTCGCGCTCGGGCATCTGTCCCAGCGCCTGAAGCGTCTGGATCGCGTAGAGCGCGATGACGTGGCTGGCCTTCATGTCAAAGGCGCCTGGCCCGTATAGCTTGCCGTCCTCAACCTTATAGCGCGCCGCAGCGCTGCCGGCTGGATGGACGGTGTCCATGTGCAACAGCATCAAGATAGGGCGACCTGCGCCGCGATTCAGCACACCTAGGACGTGATCGCCGGTTTGGGGTTGCGGGAAGGTGCTCACTTCTGCCCCGCGCCGGCGCAGCTCGTCGGCGATCAAGCGCCCGACGGCGTCCACGCCGGCTTTGTCGGCGCTGAACGACTCGGCCATGACCAACTTGGTGAGCAGATCGGTCATGGTCGGCAGGTGCGCGCGCAGGTAGGCGATGTATGGATGGCTCATCTTCGGGTTAGCGCGCGACGACCAGCCAACCTAGCCGAATGAAGAGGGCGATCAACGCGCCCCAGACTGCATACCCGATCAGCACGGCGGGCAAGAGTTCAATGCCCCCGCGCAAGGCCAGCAAAACGACGACGATCCAAAGTGTGGTGGCGATGATCCCCGGCAACAGCGATTGCACGAAAAGCTCAGCCTCGCGCCGCGTGGCGTCGCTGAGGCCGAAGATCACCCACAACGCCAACGGGATATTGATCGGCATCGTCGCCAGGATCGCTGCCAGCGTCCTGGACCGTTCGCGCAGGAGCGCCACGCCGATGATGATCGCGATGGACGTGATCACGGGAAGGGACTTCTGTAGGCTCATCGGGTCGCTTAATGTTGCTTAACCTAGCTTACTATAATCATACATAAACAGACATACTTCTCAGCAAGGAGACGAGAAACCAGACAGCGTCACTGGCTTCCAAACGACTGCGCCCTCGCTGCGGCGAGTGCTGGTGCTGAACGCCACCTACGAGCCGTTGAGCGTCGTGACGGTGCCGCGTGCGCTTCATCTCGTGATGATTAACCGCGCGGAGGTGGTTGAAACGTCGGACGCCGTGCTCCACAGCGAGCGGTTGCAACTGCCGGTGCCCCAGGTCATCCGGCTGCTTTACTATGTACGCGTCCCGCACAACCTGCCGCTCCCGCTCTCCCGACGCGCGCTGCTCCTGCGGGATGACTTTACCTGCCAATATTGCGGCGCGCAACCCGGCCGCGAGCACCTCACGATCGATCATGTGATCCCGCGCTCGCGCGGTGGGCGCACCGAATGGGAGAACGTCGTCATCGCCTGCAGCGCATGCAACCGCAAGAAGGGCAACCGCACGCCGGAAGAGGCCGGCATGAAGCTGCTGCGCAAGCCCTATCGGCCGCGCTTCTGGGCCATGGCGCTGCTGACCATGAACTCCAACGACGTGTGGCGAAAATACATCAACATCAACGGCCACGAGTGATCGCCGCATGGGACGTGAGCGCACGCTTTACACGTTGCGATGTGCGCGATGGCTTGTCCTCGGCGTTGCCATCGCCGGCTTCTTGATTTGGCTGACGCTGCCGGCCAGCAATCAGCTCCTCTTCTACATCACGGGCGAAGAAGCGCGCCTGGCCCAGCTTCGCGCGCTGTGGAACCTGGCGCTGGAGCAGACCCGCCCACCCCTTCAGCTCGCGCCCGATGCGGCCATCCAGCATATTCCTGCTAACCCGCTGGGCGTGAACACATTTCTGGAGCAGGAGGTTGAGGAAGCGAAGCGCGAACGCAGCGTGCAAATGATCCGCGCCGCCGGCTTTGCCTGGATTCGCCAGCCATTTACCTGGTCGGACATCGAGATTCACGCCAAAGGGGATTTTGAGGACCGGCGCAACTGGCCTCATCGCAGCGCCTGGGACAAATACGACAACATTGTGGCGCTGGCCGAGCGCTACGGGCTGAAGATCATCGCCCGGCTGGGCGCGCCGCCGGCCTGGGCGCACGCGGGCTACGCCGACCTGGGCGAGTTTGGTCCGCCGGCGCGCTTCGAGGACTTCGCCGACTTCGTCGAAGTCCTCGCTCGGCGCTACAAGGGCCGCATTCGGCATTGGCAGATTTGGAACGAGCCGAACATCTACCCGGAGTGGGGCAACCAGCGGTCGAATCCGGAGGACTATGCGCGCTTGCTGTGCCTTGCGCATGAAAGGCTGAAGCGCGTGGACCCTGAGAACGTCGTGATTGCCGCGGCGTTGGCGCCGACGATCGCGCAAGACGGCGGGGGACATCCGGGCGGGGGGCTTGATGACCTGGTCTTCTTCCAGCGCATGTATCAGGCCGGCGCGGGCAGGTGCTTCGACGTGGCGGCCGCTCAGGGCTACGGCTTGTTCAGCGGCCCGTATGACCGCCGGCTCAGCCCGCTGCAGACCAACGTCGCCCGCCACGTCTTGATGCGCGACATCATGGTGCGCCACGGCGACGCGCACAAGCCGATCTGGCTGAGCGAGGTGAACTGGAACGCCGTGCCGAATGACCCCCGCATCGCCGACCTGAGCCGCTTCGGCATGGTCACGCCTGAGCAGCAAGCGCGCTACGTGCCGCTGCTCTTCGAGCGCGCGCGGCGCGAATGGCCCTGGGTGGGTGTGATTAGCGTGTGGTTCTTCAAGCGGCCCAGCGATGCCGAGCGCAATCAGTCCTGGTATTACTTTCGTATGCTCGAGCCGGATTTCACGCCGACTCCGCTCTGGGAAGCGATGCAGCGCTACGGGCGGTCGCGCTGAGCAAAAGGCGCTCAGCAGTCGCCGCCTTCGCCCTTGAGCCGCGACATCAGCGTGCGATAGAAGTACGACGGCGGTTGCACGCGGGCGAACTGGGCCACGTGCGCGCTGGCGCGCACGACCACCCGATCCCCGTGCTGAAGCATGGTCTCGTTCTGGCCGTCGGCGGTGAGGATTGCCTGGTGGTCGGTGTGCACGATGATCTCCACAGTTGAGCCCTGCGAGAGCACCACGGGGCGGTCCAGGCTCAGATGGGGCGCGATTGGGACGAGGACGAAGTTCTGCAAGGTGGGGGGCAGGATCGGCCCGCCGGCAGCCAGCGCATAGGCGGTGCTGCCGGTGGGCGTGGCGACGATCAGGCCATCGCAGGCGTAGGTCGTCAGTCGGCTGCCATCCACGAATACCTCGGTGCGCACCAGGCGCGCCAACGTGCCGCGGCTGACCACGATGTCGTTGAGCGCCTCGTGCGCGCTGGTCGGCGGGCTGGCGTTGTGGTGCACCTCAGCGCGGATCATGATGCGCGGCTCTAGCCAGTAGTCGCCGGCGACCATGCGGGCCAGCGCCTCGCGCCAGGTGGCCGGCGTCATCTCGGAGAGAAACCCCAGCCGGCCCATGTTCACCGAGGTGACCGGCACGCCGTGCGGCGCAGCGACGCGCGCTGCGCGCAGCGTGCTGCCATCGCCGCCCAGCACGATGATCAGATCAACGCGAGGCATGATCTTCTCCAGCGCCGGCGTGTCCCAGGTCTTGGCGCGATGCACGTCAACGCCCCACGCGCGCAGCGCCGCGCTGATCTCCTCGGCGACTGCGCCCGTAGCAGGGATCTTGGGATGGTCGAGGACGCCAACGGTGCGGATCATGAGTTCAGCAGGCTAAGCACATGGGCGACGAGCTGAGCGCGCGGGATGACTTGTTCGGTGGCTGTCGCCAGGTCCTTGAGCTTCACCTGATCGGCGGCGAACTCGTCCTCGCCGGCGATGACCGCGAAGCGAAACCCCTTGCGGCTGGCATATTTCAGTTGGTCGCCCAGCCGCGCGCGCTCCAGGAAGATCTCCGTGGCGACGTTGCCCTCCCGCAGCGCCGCGCCGAGCTTGAAGTAGTCCTGCATATGCGCCTGGTCCATCGTCGTCACTAAAACAACGGCGGGCGTGGCAGGGCCGGGCTGAAGCACGCCAACGTCCAGCAGGCGCAACACCAGCCGGCTCAGGCCGATCGAGATGCCCACGCCGGGCAGCTTCTCGTTGGTGAAGAAGCTCGCCAAGTCATCATACCGTCCACCGGAGCAGATGCTGCCCAGGTCGGGATGCGCCGTGAGGCGCGTTTCATATACCGTGCCGGTGTAGTAATCAAGCCCGCGCGCGATGCTCAGGTCAATTTCAAAGTAATCCTCCGGCACGCCCAGGCTGCGCATGCCCTCAACGACGGTTTGAAGCTCCTGGACGCCGCGCCCGAAGTCGTGCTGCTCGGCCTGCGACGTTGTGACCTGCCGGCGCAAGTCGTCCAGCACGGCGTCGGTTGGTTTGCCCTGGCTGCTGCTGAGGAAGGCCAAGATGCGCTTGGTGAGCGTTTCGTTGAGTCCAACCTTGTTGATTAATGCTTGCGCGACGGCGGCACGCCCGATCTTCTCCCAGGCGTCCACGGTGTGCAGCACGTCACCGATGCGATCGGCCGGCACGCCCGCTAAATCCAAGAACCCTTGGAGCAGGCGACGGTTGTTGACGCGGATGACGAAGTGGCCGATGTTCATCTCGCGGAAGACGTGGTAGATGACGCTGGGCAGCTCAGCGTCGGCCAGCAGGCTCACCGAGCCACGGCCGATCACGTCAATGTCGCATTGGTATAGCTCGCGGTAGCGGCCGGCCTGTGGGCGCTCGCCGCGCCACACTTTTTGGATTTGATAGCGCCGAAAGGGGAAGACCAGCTTGTCCTTGTGCTGGGCGACATAGCGCGCCAGCGGCACGGTCAGGTCGAAGTGAAGAGCGTAATCGGTCTCGGCGTCTTCGCCCGGGCCGGCGGCCAGCCGGCTGAGCGCGTAGATCTCTTTCTCGTTGCCGCCTTTTGCGGTGAGCACCTCCTTGCGCTCCACAGCCGGCGTCTCAATCGGCGCGAAGCCAAACCGTTCGAAGGTGCGCCGCACAATGTCAAGGCAGCGATTGAACACAAGCTGCTGGGCCGGCAACAGCTCAGGGAAGCCACTCATTGGCCTAGGGGGAGTGATGGATGTCATAGTTGTCTCTTGGTAAGGGCGCAGCGCTGCTGCGCGAAGGGTGATGGCATCTATGGGATTCGCTCAAACAGCCCGCTGAGCGCTGGGTCCGTCGAGACTTGACGATAGCGCGCACGAAAGCGCGGGTCATTCACCAGCAGGCGCTGCGCCGTGTGCTGGGCGATGAATTCACCGTTCTCCTTTTGGCCGTAGATATGCACTTGGATGAAGCGCGGGTTCTGCGCCAATACGTAGTCCACATCCCACTTGCCAAAGGCGTCGCCCCGACCGAGCAGCCCAGAAGGGAATTGCGGCTTGAGGTGGGCGATGTGCGCGTCCGCCAGCCCGAACATGTCCACCACGCGCGCCTCCAAAGGGAGTGCGTATGCGATCTCGCCGGCATCGGATACTGCGACCACGTCACCTGGTCGCCAGTTCTGGCGAACATACTCCACGAGGGGAGGGTTATAAGGAAATGGCGCATAGATCTGACCGACGCCGCCGACGAAGACGGCACTGAGCGCGCCGAAGTAGAGGAAGGCGATTTGCGCCAGCGCAAGGCCAGGTCGGACGAGCCATGCTAAGCGCGGTGCGATCATCTCCCCGAGCTTCATTAACCCGGCATGGACCAACACAACGATTAACGGCAGAATGTGCACCCAGAAGCGATGCATGGGCATCCAGTCTCCGCCACCGACCACGTTGAAGATCAAGTAAACGGCGCAGCAGGCGCTGATAAAGCGATACCGGAGCTCCCGAACCTGGAAAAGCAATACCCCCGCCGGCAGAACCAGCAGCAGCGGCCCGCCGAGCGCGGTCAGTCCGTCAAACAGGTAGTACACGCCCTCGATGAACGCGCGCGGATGCAACCCCATGGACTTGGCATACACCGTGTTAGGCAGCGGATATCCGTAGTAGCTCAGCCGCCAAAGGAAGTGGGGGAGGAACAAACCGACAAAGCCGGCCACGCGCAGCCAGTCGCGTCGCTCAAGCCTGGCCAGCCCTGTCCAGCCGCCTGAAAGCAGCCGCCAGGCGCGAAAGGCAACCGCCAAAGCAAAGAAGATCACCCCCTCTGGACGCGCCAAGGCCAGCAGGCCGAATAGCACCCCAGACAGGGCGCCGCAGCCGCGCTCCTCCTCGTGAATAAACACAGCAACGCTGGCGGTGAGGAGGAAGGCGAACAGGCTGGTCTCTAACCCACCCATCGTCCAAGCGCCGAATGGGCCGGCGGCTGCCAGCATGATCGGGGCGAGGACGGGGTAGGGCGCTGAACGCGCCAAGTGATAGGTCAGGAGCAGCGAGCCAATGCTCAGCGCCGTGCTCAGCACGCGCGCCGTGGTGATCAATTCCGCGCCCAAGGCGTGTGGCAGCGCCAGGAGCATGACCCATAGAAAGTTCGAGTAGCCCTCGACCCGCTCGCCGATGTTGTACACCAGCCCGTTGCCGGCGACGAACTGCCGAACATAGCGGAACGTGATGAAGGCGTCGTCAATGAAGAACGTCCTGAAAAGCAATAGCTGGGAAGCGAATAACGTGAGCGCCAAAGCCCAGCCGAGAAACGAGGCTATTCTGCTCGTGCTCATGATCACTTTGGCCAGATCAAAGTGGGGGCAAACGAGAATCCGCGCAGCACCGACGAATGGTAATAGCCCGCTGAATCCGTGGGCACGCGCACGTAGCGTCGGCGCGAGAGGGCGAAGAAGCTCGCCGAGCGGTTGTCTGCGTCCAACAGCCAGTACTCGGGGATGCCGGCGCGTTGATAATCGTGGAACTTCTCCACCCCATCCAGATAGCGACTGCGCGCGTCGGTCACCTCGACGACGATGCCCACACCGTGGCTATTGACATAGTGCTCCTGAACGGTCTCGATGAACTCGCTGGGCACGAACAGCAGATCCGGCTCGCGCCCCCTGCGCATCTCTTCCGGCATGCGGACGGCAAACGGGGCAGGGATCACCAAGCCGCACCCGCTTGTCTCGGCGTATTCGCTGAGCAGCGCCAGCAGTTGATCGCGGATATGCCCTTGCGCAGGCGAGAGAGGGGGCAGCAGCGCTAAATCGCCGTCAATCCACTCCACCATGCGCGTGTCGTCATGGCAGGCGTATGTTTCAAAAGGAATCATGGCGATAGCCCAAGCTTGCTGCGCAATCCTATCAAGTGTTTAGCTGACTGATAGGGGTCATTGCGCGCTGAGCAGAATGATACCCGTGCGCGGCCCCATCGTGATGGCCGACTCCGCTGGATTGCCCTGGAGGGTCTTGTAGGCTGCGTCTAAGGTGGTTCGCTTCTGTTCGTTGCTGGGGTTCACCAACACCAGGCCGCGGCTAAAGCGGCGCTGATAGATGCCGCTGCTGAGCCTGGTGTAAGGCTCGACCGGCGCGCCGATCGGCGCACTCAGGATCGGGTCGCCGGCATATGTCGGATCGGCGCTGGCGAACTGGAAGTAGGTGTAGCTCCCATTTTTGCCCAGCAGATAAGAGGCGGTGGCGTAGTTGAGCCATTGGCGGGTCAGGTCCGCCGGCGCTTCTCCCAGCGGCGTGGTGAGTAACACGATCTTGTCATCCTGCGAGGCGACGCTCAGATAGTCCACGTCACGCTTCCACTCGGCCTCTGGTTTGAACTCGTTGGTCTTGCTCAGCGGGGTGCGCAGGAAGTGCTCGATGTGGATGCCGTCGGCCAGCGTCGCCAGCGTTTGCGCTTCCTCTCGGCGCGCTGCGAAGGCTGCGCCATCGCGCCAGGCGTAGCCGCCGATGATGATCAACTTATTAGGGATGCGGTCTCGGATTGCCCGCAGCAGCCCCTCGACGGCCTCGCGGCGCTGCTGTTCGGTAAATGGCTTGGTGGCTGTGAAGACCGGCGCAGCGGTGGGCCGGATCAGGTCAACCCCCACTTCCTGGAGCAGGATGCCGTCGAACGCCCCCGCGTTGATCAAGCTGGCTGCCTCCTCGGCCAGCCGGCTGCGAACTTCCTCCTTGCGTATATCGAGCAGCGGCGCTTGACTATTCGCCGAGCTAAACGCGATCCGCCGATTTCGGTCGTAGAGCAGCCAATCTGGCCGGCTGGTCCGCAGCTCGCTGAGCTGCTCAGGCGCAGCAGCAGCAACCTGCTGTTGGGCCAGCGCGATCAAAAACTGATTGCGCGTGCGCTGATAGTCGCGCGCGGCATCGCCCACAGCCAGGTCGAGGAAGCCGGGGAAGGCCTCGGCCGATTGAAGCTGACTGCTCCACAGCCCGATCGCAGCAGTGCTCTCTTGAGGTTTGCGCTTAGGCGCCGGCGTCGGCGGGATAGGCGTATCTGTGGGCAGGGGTTGTGGGGTAGGGGTGAGTGTGGCTTGTGGCGGCGGCGCTGCGGTGACAAAAGCAACCGGGGACGGAAGGACCTCAACCGCAGCCAGCGGTTCGCCCAAGTTGCCACATCCGCTCAGCAGGGCGAGAAGCCCTGCGCTTGCGCCGGCTACAAGACAACGTCGGGCAAGAGAGGGGCGATTAGACGCCGAACGCATCCCTGAGTTTGTCGAAGAAGCCCTTCTCCTGCTGCGGGACGACTTCTTTGCCCAGCGTCTTGGCCAGTTCCATGAACAATCGCCTTTGCTCGGCGGTCAGCGACTGCGGCACTTGCACCGTCACGATGACGATTTGATCGCCGCGTGTGTTGCGGCGCAGGTGAGGCACGCCTTTGCCTTTGATCCGAAAGACGCTCCCACTCTGCGTGCCGGCGGGAATGACCAGCTTTTCCTTGCCGTCCACTGTTGGCACTTCGATTTCATCGCCCAGCGCAGCCTGTGCGATATTGATCGAGATTTCAACGATGATGTCCTCGTCCTTGCGCCGGAAGAAGGGGTGAGGGGCGACGTTGATGACGACGTAGAGGTTGCCGGGTTGTCCGCCGTTGATGCCCGGCTCGCCCTCACCATTTAGGCGAATCTGCGTGCCGGTGTCCACGCCGGGCGGAATGGTGACGACCAAGGTGCGAGTGACGCGCACCTGCTTTCGGCCGCCGCACTGCCGGCAGGGCGTCATAATCACCTCGCCGCTGCCGTTGCACGTGGGGCAGGTGGCGACGCTGACGAACGAACCGAGGATGCTCTGCTGGACGCGGCGCACCTCGCCGGTGCCATTGCACGTGCGACAGCGCACCGGCGTTGTGCCGGGTTCGGCGCCGCTCCCGCCGCACCTTGGGCAGGTCTCGTTGCGCACGACCTCGATTTCTTTCTCGGTGCCGAAGACGGCCTCCAGAAAATCAATCTTGAGGTCATAGCGCAGGTCGGCACCGCGCCGCGGGCTGCGCCGCGTCTGGGCGCTTGTGCGGGCAAAGCCGCCGAAGAACTCGTTGAAGATGTCGCTGATATCGCTGAATCCCTCTGCGCCGAAGCCGCCCTGCGCGCCGCCGTGGCCATAACGATCGTAGGCAGCGCGCTTTTGCTCGTCGCTGAGCACCTCGTAGGCCTCGTTGATCTCCTTGAAGCGGTTCTCGGCATCCGGCGAACGATTGACGTCCGGGTGATACTGACGCGCCAGCCGGCGGAAGGCCTTTTTAATCTCTTCCTGGCTGGCGTCGCGCGGGACGCCGAGCACTTCGTAATAATCACGCTTCGCCGGAGACATACTGTGTCAACTCGCAATGAAATAAGATTTACCTACGCGACACGCAATACGGAATACGTAATACGTATTGCGTATTGTGTATTGCGTATTCCTACCTCGTCTCTCTAAATTCACCTTCAACAACATCGCCGTCCGAAGGTGGCTGCGTGCCGTCGGACGTGTTGGCGTCCTTTGTGCTTGCTTGTCCGCCGGTGGTGCCGGCTTGCTGATACATCGCCGCGCCGATCTGGCTGAAGACCTGTTTGAGATCTGCTGTGGCGCTGCGCATCGCAGCGGCATCTTCTCCCATGATCGCTTGGCGGACGGCAGCGATCTTGGCCTCGAGTTCAGCCTTCTTATCGGCGGGGATTTTGTCGCCGTTCTCCCGCAGGAACTTCTCGGCCTGGTAGGCGGCGGTGTCGCCTTCGTTGTGCGCCTCCACGCGCTCGCGGCGCGCTTTGTCCTGGGCAGCATAGGTCTGCGCCTCGCGCACCATGCGCTCGATCTCGTCTTTGGACAAGCCAGACGAGGGCTGAATGGTGATGTGGGCGCTCTTGCCGGTAGCCTTGTCGGTCGCCGTAACGTTGAGGATGCCGTTTGCGTCAATGTCGAATGACACCTCGATCTGCGGTACGCCGCGCGGGGCGGGTGGGATGCCATCCAAGATGAACTTGCCGAGCGACTTGTTGTCGGCAGCCATCGGGCGCTCGCCCTGCACGATGTGAATCTCGACGCTGGTTTGGTTGTCGCTGGCCGTGCTAAAGATCTGGCTCTTGCGGGTAGGGATGGTGGTGTTGCGCTCGATCAGCGGGGTTGCCACCCCACCCAGCGTCTCAATGCTCAACGTGAGCGGGGTCACGTCCAGCAACAGCACATCGCGCACCTCGCCGCCGAGCACGCCGGCCTGCACCGCAGCGCCGATCGCAACGACCTCGTCGGGGTTCACGCTGCGGTTGGGTTCTTTGCCAAAAGCGCGGCGAACTGCCTCTTGAATGGCTGGCATGCGCGTCATTCCGCCCACCAATACCACTTCATCAATGTCGTCCTTGGTGATGCCGGCATCTTTGAGCGCAAGTTCACACGGCCCTAGACTTCGCGCGATCAGATCCTCGGTCAATTGCTCCAGTCGCGAACGGGTGAGCCTGGTCACCAGGTGCTTGGGCCCGCTGGCGTCGGCGGTGAGGTAGGGTAGATTGATCTCGGTCTCCATCACCGACGAGAGCTCGATCTTGGCCTTCTCGGCGGCTTCCTTCAGCCGTTGCAGCGCCTGGCGGTCGTTGCGAATGTCTATGCCAGTCTCCTTCTTAAACAGGTCAATCAGGTATTCCATGATGCGGTTGTCGAAGTCATCGCCGCCAAGGAAGGTATCGCCGTTGGTCGCCTTGACCTCGAATACGCCGTCGCCGACCTCCAGCACACTTACATCGAAGGTGCCGCCGCCCATGTCATATACGACGATGGTCTCGTCCTTCTTCTTATCCAGCCCGTAGGCCAGCGAGGATGCTGTTGGCTCGTTAATGATGCGCAGCACCTCCAGGCCGGCGATCTTGCCCGCGTCCTTGGTGGCTTGCCGCTGGGCGTCGTTGAAGTAGGCCGGCACGGTGATCACTGCCTGGGTCACCGGCTCGCCCAGATAGGCTTCAGCATCCGCTTTGATCTTCTGGAGGATCATCGCGCTGATCTCCTGTGGCGAGTATTCCTTGCCACCCATAATCACCCGACAATCGCCGTTGGGCGCGGGCACCACCTTGTAGGGGACGACCTTCAGGGCGCGTTGCACTTCGGGATCGTTGAACTTGCGCCCCATGAAGCGCTTGATCGAGAAGATGGTGTTCTCCGGGTTGGTCACGGCCTGTCGCTTGGCCACCTGGCCGACCAAGCGCTCGTTGTTCTTCGGGTTCACGGCCACCACGGAAGGGATCAGCCGCGAGCCTTCCGCGCTGGGGATTACGGTTGGCTCGCCACCTTCCATGACGGCGACCACGCTGTTTGTCGTACCGAGGTCAATGCCGATTATCTTTCCCATGATGGAGTCTCTACTGTATCAGAAATCAATTTACCAAGAGAGTTTGTTCACTTTGCAACTCTTACCAACGTTGGGCGGATGACGCGCTCGCCGAGTTTGTAACCCTTCTGCACCTCTTCGATAATGTGGCCGCTGGCAATACCCTCGGCCTCGTCGTGGCTGATAGCCTCGTGCAACATAGGGTCAAATGGATCATTTGCCTTGACCTCGATGGTCTTCACCCCCTCGCTTTCCAGGATCATCTGGAGCTTGCGATGGATGAGGAGCACGCCTTCGATCCAAGTCAGGTGGGCCATGCTCTCCGGCAGCGTTTTGATGGCGCGCTCGAAGTCATCCTGAATCGGGAGCAGCTTGCGAATCAGGTCTATCGTCGCGAATGCGCGCATCTCTGCGCTTTGTTGCTCTTGGCGCTTCTTGTAATTGGCAAACTCAGCGCGCGCGCGCTGCCAGCCGTCCAAGTATTCGCTGGCTTTGGCTTTTGCTTCTTCGAGCTCCTTGTAGAGGGCCGTCAGCGCGTCGTCAGGAGATTTAGCGCTGGCTTCCTGGGTTGGCTGGTCGGCCTGTGTCCCATCAACCGCTTGCTGGCTGCTGTCCTGATCCTCGCTGAGGATCTGTTGTTGCACGTTGGTCTCGTGTTCCATACGATGCAGTGTCCTCCTCGCAGTGGGGGTTATAGCACTATATTCAGATAGCCTTAGCGACGGTTAATTATCGACCGACGCTGCGTCGTCAACGTAAAGCTCGCTGACCAGGTCGCTCATCAAGTCGGCCACGTAGCGCACGGTGCCGATCGCGCGCCCGTATGGCATGCGGGTAGGGCCAAGCACCCCGAGCGCGCCGGTGGCGAACCCTTCCACGCCGTAGCGCGCCAGCACCATGCTGCATGCACTGAGCTCGCGCCATTGTCCCTCGCCACCAATGACGACCTGTACCGTGCCGACCGGCGCGTTGATCACCTTATTGAGAAAGGCTGGTTGCTCAAAGGCGCTGACGAGGGTGTTCGCCTCATCTCGACTGACGAACTCTGGCTCTTGTAGGACCTCGGTCAGGCCATCGCGGTATATCTCGTTGAGCGGCAGGTCATCCGCCTCGGAAGCCAGTTCGATCAAGACGTTCAGCACCTCCTCTTCAAACTCGCTCAGGTCGGTGAGTTTCGTCTTTAAGCTGGCGACTTCCAGGTTGTGTCCAACGCTGTTGAACTTGGCTGCGATCTGGCTCAGTGTGGACTGGGTAATGGGTTCTTTCACGGTGATGTAGCGTTGGCGCACGATGCCGCCTTGAAAGACGACCACGAGCAAGACCAGTTGCGACTGTGTTGAGAGGAGTTCAAGGTGCCTCAGGCGCGGGTTCTCCAGCTTAGGAGCTGTAACCAACGCTGCGCTGCGCGCCGAGCGGGCCAGGATCGCTGCTGCTAATTGCATCCACTGGCTCATCTCCAGTTTGGCTTGATGAAACTGATGACGAATCATGTTACGCTCGGCCTGTGGCAGCTCAACATCGCCTATGAGCTTCTCCACAAAATAGCGATAGCCCTTGTCTGTAGGCACCCTCCCAGCAGACGTGTGAGGATGGGTGAGAAAACCGAGCGCTTCGAGCGTCGCCATTTCGTTGCGAATGGTGGCGCTCGATACGCCCAAGTCTCCCATTTCTTGAATGAACTTAGAGCTGACCGGCGTGGCAGTGTTAATGTAGGCTTGCACAATCAGCCCTAGGATCTTCTGTTGACGCGGCGTAAGTTCTGGTTGTGTGACGACAATTGGATTAGCAGTCATGCCGGTAGAGTGCTAAAACCCACTTTTAACATGATACCACGCCGGCAAACTCGGGTCAAGGCAGGAGAGTGGCCCAAGTCGCAATGATGTCTCATCACAGAAAGTCCGATGAAGCGCCTGTTCCGCTTCCTTTGCATGCAGGGGAAATCCCTTAGGCGCGCTCATAATGGTGGTGCCCGGTGTAACCAGGGATGAGCGTGCGGGGCTCACCAGTATCCTGAGCAAATCTAGACGCGCGCCTAACTGAGTTGTTGCAGGGCGACCAAGGCTACCGGATGCTGCGCAGCAGGAGGGCGAGGCGGGATATTTGCCGGCCGCGCAGCGCTTCGGTCGCGCAGTTGCTTAGATGCTTCGCGCTGCTCGGCATGACGGTGCAGCGCGGGCATCAGGGCTTATCTGAACTCGTATCGTTTTGAAGGGGACCACTCTCCACTTGAAGGGGTGCGTTCACAGCTAAAGGCAAAACACTGGGTGGGCGACGGCAGTGCCGTCGCCCACCCGCTGGAAATGTGAGTTCGGAGTTTGGGGCGCATACGCTTGGCGTGACCAGCATGAAGCGCACAAAAGGGACAACAGCATCGTCCTGCACCACCCTGTCATCTGAGCCGATGCGCTTATTGGAACATTGCCGGTGTAGACTAGTCGCAGGTTCTCTCGATAGAATGGCGAGGATGTTGCTCACTCGAGCATGCGCGCAGTGAACAGCGATATCCAGACAATTGACCTGAGTTATATCTACGCCGGGAGAGACACCTCAGCGCTTCGACAAGTATCCCTGACCTGTCGCGCCAGCGAAATCACGCTGATCGTCGGACGCAGCGGCAGCGGCAAAACCACCCTGGCCCGCTGCATCAATGGTCTGATCCCGCATACCTACAAGGGTGGGACGCTGCGTGGGGAGGTTCGCTTAGCCGATGAGTCACTCAAGCATCTCTCGCTCGCTCAGCTCGCCCGCCGAATCGGGACGGTGATGCAAGACCCAGATAGGCAGATCGTCGCCACGCGCGTCTTCTACGACATCGCTTTTGGGCCGGAGAATCTGGGACTACCCAGGGACGAGATTCGCGCCAGGGTGCATGAGGCTGCGGAGCAGCTACACATCACGCATCTGCTCGACCGCGACACCCACACCCTTAGCGGGGGCGAGTTGCAGAAGGTGGTGATCGCCGGCGCGCTGGCCATGCGCCCGCGCGCGCTGCTGCTCGATGAACCGCTTGCCTCTCTTGACCCGCCTTCGGCGCGCGATGCACTGGCCGTCTTCCGCCGCTTGGCAGACTCAGGGCTGACCGTGATCATGATTGAGCATCGCCTGCGCGAGGCGCTGGGGGTGAGGCCAGAGCACGCCATTGCTCTGAATGGCGGAGAGGTGACATTTGACGGCGCAGCAGCCGGCTTGCTCACTTGGCTGGATGCAAAGCGCAATGGCCACCCGGTGAATCGCGCAGCATCTCCGCCGCGCCGCGACGATGGAGATGTGTTGCTGGCCTTTCGCAACGTCACCTTTGCCTATCCCGGAGCACGCCAAGCGCAACTGCGCGGCGTTTCACTCAACGTGCGCGCCGGCGAGGTGATCGCCTTGATTGGGCCAAACGGGGCCGGCAAATCCACGCTCTGCAAGATGGCCATTGGCCTCATCCGCCCCCAAGCAGGTCAGGTGCTCGTTGGCGGGCAGGACGCTGGGCACACAACAACCGCCCAGCGCGTGCGCACGGTCGGCTATGTCTTCCAGAACCCGGCTGCGATGCTCTTCGCCAACACGCTGGGCGAAGAATTGGCGTTCGGCCCACGCAACCTCGGCTTGGCCGATGCCCAGATCGCCGCGCGGATCGGGCAAGCGCTGGCCATCGTCGGATTGGATCACCTACCCCTAGATCAGTCGCCTTTTAGCCTAAGCTTTGGACAGCAAAAGCGGGTGACGATTGCCAGCGTGTTGGCCATGCAACCGCGCGTGCTCATCCTAGACGAACCCACGGCCGGCCTGGACGATGGCACAGCAGAGGAACTGCTGGACCAGTTGCTGAGCGCGACAGCTCGGCCCGAAGCGATTGTGATGGTCACGCACGACCTAATGCTGGCGCGCCGCTTCGCCAACCGCGTGGTCCTGATGGTCGCCGGCCAGGTGATCGCCGATGGCGCGCCGGACGATGTCCTCGCCGATGCCGAGGTGATGAAACAGGCTGGGTTCGATCCACTCGCTGGCCCCGATACCACGCACCCACGATGACCTACATTCAACGTTTTGATCCCCGCGCGCGCGTGACCTTCTATGTCTGCCTGACCACGGCGCTGCTGGTGGTCAACGATCTGCGCGCCCTGGCGATCCTGCTGGCTTTGAGCGCGGCCGTGCTGCTGATGGCGCGTCTGGCGTGGGCGCGCATCCGACATGTGGCGCTGGGGGTGCTGATCTTCATCGTGGTGATCACCGCGCTGAACATGCTCTTTCGTTCACCTCTGGAGGCAGCGCAGCAGGCCATTCGCGCGGCGGCGATGGCCTCCGCGTCATTGGCCATGGTGTTCACGTTTGATCCGGCTGATCTGGGCATCACCTTTCGCCGGATGGGCTTCCCGGATCGCTTTGCCTTCGCCCTCGACCTCACCGTGCGCTTCGTGCCCATGCTGATGCGCGACTTCCGCATCACGATGGACGCGCAGCGGTCGCGCGGCTATGAACTTGAACCACGCGATCGCAGTTTGCGGAGTGTGCTGACCGTTGGCCGGCGCTTCGCACCGCTGATCGTGCCGGTGGTGGTGCGGACGGTGCTGGAGGCGGAAGACCGCGCCAACGCCATGGACCTGCGCGCGTTCGGCACGGGCCGGCGGACGTGGCTGCGGACGCTGCACATGCGACCGCCGGATTATGTCTTGGTCGCGGCCTCGTTTGCGCTGTTGGCCAGCGCGGTCGCCGTTCGCTTCACCCTGGGCTAACCCGCCGGCGCTTGCTGGTGAGCTTCCGGCGCGCCTTCTCCAAGTCCTCTTTGCTCGCCACCAGCGTCAGCGTGTCTCCTGCTTCGATCACCGTGCTGCCGGTAGGCACGAGGTGCATGCCTCTGCGCGCGATGAGCACGATCAGCGCACCCTCCGGCAGGTGAAGGTCAACGATCTGCGCACCGACGACCGGCGAATCTGGACCAATGTGAATATCCACCGGTCGCGCGTTGGAGCCTTCAACGATCTGAATGGTCGGCGGCAGGCGCTTGAGTTCGGGGATGCTCAGGCCTAGCCACCGCGCGACTGGTGCAATTGTGACCCCCTGGATGAGCACCGAGCCAAGCACGACGAAGAAGACGAAGTCGAACATAACGTCGGCGCGCTCGATGCCGGCAACCAGAGGGAACGTGGCCAGGATGATCGGCGCAGCGCCGCGCAGCCCCAGCCACGATAGCAAGATCAGCTCGCGCAACGATAGCTTGGCCCAGAACAATGAGAGGAAGACAGCCACCGGCCGCGCTATCAGGATCAAAAATGCCGACCCTAACGTAGCCAGGCCGGCCAACGGCCATAGCTGCGAGGGAGAAACCAACAAACCCAACGTCAGGAACATCGCAATTTGCATCAACCAAGCCAAGCCATCGTGAAAACGGGTGAGGCTGCGTTTGTGGATGAAGTCCTGGTTGCCCATCACGATGCCGCACAGGTACACAGCGAGGAAGCCGCTGCCCCCGACCAGAGCGGTCGCGCTGTAGCTGAACAGCACCAGGGCGATGGTGATGATCACATAGAGGCCGTCGGCTTGCAAGCGAATGCGGTTCATCACGCGCACGCCAGCGTAGCCGGCTGCCAGCCCGAATGCCACCCCCAGCACCGCTTGGGTGAAAAAAGCGGGGATCACGCTGAGCGCGCCGCGCTCTGGCGCGGTGATTAGGCTAATGAGCGCAACCGTGAGGAAGACGGCCATCGGGTCATTGCTGCCCGACTCCAGTTCGCTCAACGATTCCAGTTTGGCGGGCAGCCGGCTGGCGCGCATGCGCATCACGCTAAAGACCGCTGCGGCGTCCGTCGAGGAGATGATGGCACCGAGCAGCATCCCCTCCAAGAGGGAGAACCCCATAACGGCCATGGCGAATAGCCCCACGCATAGCGCAGTGATAAGCACACCGACCGTCGCCAGCGCAATGCCCTCCTTCAGGACTGGTCTGACTGCGTGCCAAGAAGTGTCCAAGCCGCCGGAGAAGAGGATAAAGATCAGCGCGATCACGCCGGCAGCCTGGGCGATGCGCACGTCGCTGAATTGGATGCCGCCCAGGCCCTCCGCGCCGGCCAGCATGCCGACGACGAGGAATAAAACCAGCGCCGGCACGCCCAGCGTGCTGGAGACCTTGCTGGCCAGCACGCTCAGGCCGAGCAGCCCAGCGATCAACAAAAGCAACTGTTCAACCGAGAGCGTTGCCGTGAGCTGCATCGCTGTGAGGAGATTATCCCCATTGCGCCGCAGCAGCGAACACAACCGAGATCAGCGACAGAACGGGCGCGCGCCGAACGGCCCCGGCGGCAGGTCGCCCTCTGTATATCGTGGGTGCTGTATCACATTTGGCAGTGGGCAGGCCAGATACGCTTGGGCGATCCGCTCGCCTTCGGCCAACATCGCCTCGGTCTTCGAGAAATCCCCCAGCGGCAAGTTGGGATAGCTCGGCAGCGCGATGTGGTGCACGGTGACGCCGGGAACGCACACAGCGCGCTCCAGCTCGTGCAGCGTGAGGTCATACAGCGGCCGCCGGATGGCGTAGCCGGCGATGTCCAACGCGCCGCGCAGTTCGAGATCGTCCTGATAGCTGAAGGCCAAGTCCAGCGCCCAGATCTCGGTTGCGCCCAGGGCCAGCGCCACCTGCACCGGCAGGTTGGAGACCACGCCGCCATCCACGAACGCCTGACCCTGGTGGTATGTGGGCCGGAAGAACCCTGGCACAGCCGCGCTGGTCAACACGGCATCTATAAGAGGTTGCTGGTGGTCGTGACCACAGACATAGAGGGTGTGGGTTGCCAGGTGGCAAATAGTGACGTAGAGCGGGATGCGCAGGTCGCCGAAGGTGCGCACGCCCGACGGCAGCGACTGTTCGACATATTCGCGCAAGCGTCGGTTATCGGCCAAATGGTCGCTGCCGAATAGCGCCCTCAGCACGCGCCAAGGCGAAGCGGTGCCGAAGAGCCGGCGCCGGCCCGCCTCGCGCCAAAGCGTGAATAACCGCTCGGCTTGGGCCAGCGTCGGCACAGCGGCCAGGAATGCCCCATGCAGCGCGCCGATTGAGGAACCAACGATGAAGTCGGGGACGACGCCGTGTTGGAGCAACACCTTTAGCGCGCCGGCTTGGAGCGCCCCGCGGTTGCCGCCACCGGAGAGGACAAACGCGCGCATACGCAAAAACACCCTCCGCACAGCGGAAGGATGCGCAGAGGGTGTTCGCAGGGGATTCAGCGTTCGCTGCCTGGGTCGTTGAGGATTTCCGGCTTCGTGTCAACGCCCTCATTGATCAGCGCGGGACCGGCGTCGGATGCGCGCTCCCCACTCGCCTTCTCGCGCAGCGATGCAGTGCTGTTGGCCGCACCGTTGATCACCACCACGGGCTCATCAACCGGATATTCGGATGCCCCATTGGACCCGTTGAGGGAGCCATACGAATCGTTGAGCAGTGTGCCGTTGCGCTTGTCGCTGCGCGCCTCGGCCAACGCCTGGGCGCGAATGGCAGCCAGCGTGCGCGGGATGATCTCTTCCTCCTTGAAGGCCTCCAAGCTCTGGTTGGCCTCTATGACCTCTACAACCTCCTTGCCGTTGAGCGTATTCTTGACCAACAGTTCTTCAGCCAGGGCGGTGACCTCCTTCCAGTGGCGGCGCAGCAGCTTCTCAGTCACCTGCTCCATCTGCAACCAGTAGCGTTCGAGCACATCGTCCTGCGCCATCATCGCACCGATGTTGTCGCCGCTAAAGGCGCCGAAGCGCATGGCCAGGCGCGGGCCAAAGTAGCCATAAACGGCCAGCTTCCAGAGGTTGATCTGCACGTTGCGATAATCGCTGCCGGTAGAGGCGAACATCTCGCCGGTGAGGATCTTCTCAGCGGCTCGGCCGGCCAGAGACACGATGATCTCATAGGCGTAGCGCATCACCGGCTCGACGTGCTGGTCAATGGTGTCCACGGGCATGACGTGTCCCTGTGCACCGGTGGAGAGGCGCACGATGGTGGCCCGCACGATCTTCTGGTCGGGCATCACGTAATACTGGGCCACGGCATGGCCGGCCTCGTGATAAGCCAGCACGCGGCGCTGGGATTCATCCATCTCCTCCACCGGCGTCTCCATGCCGATGGTCTGCTCCATCAGGGCTTTGTCTATGTCGCGCTGGCTGACCTTCTTGCGCCCATCGAAGAACGCCATACGGACGGCATCCTTCGTGATTGCGTTGGCAATATCGGCGGGGGTCATGCCGGCAGTGTCGGCGACGATGGCTTCTATATCCACCGTCTCATCGTGCTGAATCTTGTTCAGATAGCCTTGGATGATCTGCCGCCGGCTGGCGCGGTCAGGCGGGTCCACGGCGATCTTGGTGTCCAGGCGGCCGGAGCGGGTGAGCGCTGGGTCAAGCACATCCGGTCGGTTGGTGCTGCCCATCCACATCACGTGCCAGTTGCGTTTGGGCTTGTACTCCTTCCCGAACAGGCGATAGACGCGCCGCCAGAACTTCTCGCTGCGCGAGGGCTTGTTCATCCCATCCATCTGGCTGAGCAAGGTGGAGAGGGCAAACATGCCCAAGCCGAAGCCGGTGAACGACCCCACCATCGGTCCGCTGCCGCGCACGCCACCGCGGTTCATGCCCACCGCGTCTATCTCATCAATGTAGGCCACGCATGCGCCGTATTTCTTGGCCAGGTCGCGCGCGTATTTACAGAAGCGCAGCACCCTCAAGATGTCCATCCCCCAGAACATGCCCTGGAAGCTGGTGCCCTGAGCGCTAATGAAAGCCATCCCCGATTCGCCGGCGATGGCCTTGGCCAGCATCGTCTTGCCGGTGCCCGGCGGGCCGTAGAGCAGCAGGCCGCTGATGTAGCGCCCGCCCATCTTCTCGAACTCCTTGCGATCGCGCAGCAGGCTCATCCATTGCTTCACCAACTTGACCAACTGCGGCTGCCCCCAATAGTCGTCAAAGGTCACCGTGGTGTCGTCACCGGGGCGGATGATCTCCACTTCGGGGCGCGAGAGAAACCAGAACAGCAGGCCGAACTGTAGAATGATGCTGAATAGCACGGCCATGATCTGGATAACCAGGCTCACCACTACCCCCAGCGCGCTGAAGAACATGTTGAGCGTGACGTCGTCAATGGTGGCAAGGAAGTAGATGGTGAAGCCTAAGCTGATGAGGAGGGTGATCTTGATGAAGCTGCGAATCGCGCGGCGGATTCGGTTGGGCCAACGGTCGTAGGGGATGTCTATCTTTTTCCTCTTCGTCTTCGGGTTAGGCAGACTGACTGCGCCAGGTACACTCGCCATATACAGACTCCTCCGGAGGTATTCGCTAATTCTAGTAGCGTTCGCTTCATCCGGTGAACGCTAGGTGAGCGTTCGGTGAGAACTACGATGATCACGATCTTGGGCTTGGGGCCAGGCGGCGCGCACCTGTTGACGCGCGAGGCATGGGATATCCTGAATGCTAGCCGGCGCATCTATTTGCGCACGCGCCGGCACCCCGCGGTTGCCGAACTACCGCCCCATCTAGACTTGCAGGACTTCGATGCGCTGTATGAGCGTGGGGCACGCTTTGAAGACGTTTATGCCGAGATCGCCGAGCGGGTAATTGCGGCAGCCCAGGCGTCACCAGAAGGCGTGGTGTATGCCGTGCCTGGCCATCCGTTGGTTGGCGAGACCAGCGTTTACCTGATCATGAAGCGCGCGCGCGACCTGAGCATCCCCATTCGCCTGGTGGCCGGCTTGAGCTTCATCGAGCCATCCCTTGAGCGGCTCGCCGCCTCTGACGCTGGGGTTGGCGATCCGCTGGATGGCCTGCAACTCTGCGATGGGCTGGCGCTGGCTGCGATGCATCATCCGCCCCTCAACCCCGACCAGCCGGCGCTGATCGCGCAGGTCTATTCGCGCGCCGTCGCCGCAGATCTCAAGTTGACCCTGATGAACCAGTACCCCCCGCTGCATGAGGTGTGGGTGGTGCGAGAGGGTGCATCTCCCCGCACGACGACCCTGGCAGCGCTTGACCACAGCGACGAGTTTGATCATCTCACCTCGCTCTACCTGCCGCCGCTGCCGCGCGCCGGCAGCTTCGAGGCGCTTCAGGAAACTGTCGCCCATCTGCGCGCGCCGGAGGGCTGCCCATGGGATCGCGAACAGACGCACCAATCGCTGCGCAGCACGCTGCTGGAAGAGGCCTACGAAGTGCTGGCTGCGATTGACGCAGACGACCTGGATGCCCTGCGCGAGGAGCTGGGCGACCTTCTATTGAACGTGGTAATGCAGACGCAGATCGCCACGGAGTCCGAGACTTTTCGCATGGGCGACGTGATCGCCGACCTGATCGCCAAGCTACGCCGCCGCCACCCGCACGTCTTCGGCGACGCCGTCGCCAATACAGCCGAACAAGTAGTGGCCAACTGGAACGCCATCAAGCAGCAGGAGAAGGGCCGGCAAGCTCGCTCGGTGCTCGACGGCATCCCCCACGCGCTGCCGGCCCTGGCCCAGGCGCAAAAGATGGCGCGGCGCGCAGAGCAAGCCGGGTTTCGCTGGAACAGCCATGACGAGCGGCTGGCCAAAGTGCGCGAGGAGCTGGAGGAGGTGATCAACGCACGTGACCCCGGCCATCGCGCAGAGGAGTTCGGCGATTTGATCTTCACCATCGCCGATTGGGCCGATGGCTATGGCATAGACATCGAGGCCGCGGCGCGGGTGGCGAACCAGAAGTTCGCCCGCCGCTTCCGCCGGCTAGAGCAGCTCGCGCAGGCGCGCGGCCTATCGCTCAGCGAGATGAGCAGCGAGGCAAAGCGCACCCTTTGGCAACAAGCCAAGGACGACGATGCGCTTTACGCTGGAGATTGAGCCGGCTGCGCAGCCGCAGCGCGGCGCGCAGCCAGCCGCGCCAACACCTCGCGCAACGGGATGCCTCGCTCGTTCAACAGCACGAGCATATGAAAGAGCAGGTCAGCGCTCTCTTCGATCACCCGCTCATCGTCCTGGGCAGCGCCGGCCAACGCCAGCTCCAGGCCTTCCTCGCCCACCTTCTGCGCGATCCGCAATTGGCCGGCGTTGAACAGGCGGGCGGTGTAGCTTTCTTGGGGCGAGGCCAACCGGCGCGCGGCGATCACCTCCGCCAGCTCATCGAGGAAGCTCCCTGCCGGCGGCAGAAGCGCGTTGCCCTCGATGTCTTGCCAAAAGCAGCTCTCGCGCCCGGTGTGGCAGGTTGGACCGGCTGGTTCGGCGCGGATCAGCAGACAGTCTGCATCGCAATCGGCGCGCAACTCGCGCACGCGCAGCACGTTGCCGCTGGTCTCGCCCTTGTGCCAGAGCGTCTGTCGGCTGCGCGACCAGAACCACACTTCGCCGCTGCTGAGCGTGCGCCGCAGCGCCTCCTCGTTCATCCAGCCCAACATGAGGATGCGGCCGCTCAGCGCGTCCTGGACGATGGCGGGGATGAGTCCCTGGGTGTCAAGTGTAAGCATCAATTTGCTATACGGATGAAATTATAGACTGGATGTCGTCGGAGGGGAGTGAATCAATAAAGAGTGGTTTAATCAAAGACGTGTCCAGAAGACCAGATAGCCATCCGTGCCTCTTTGCGGCAGCCAAGAGGTATGTAAGGGGCGCGCAGCGGCTCGCAGAAGTATAAACGCAAGCGATAGACCACGCCTGCACCAGAACCCAGAGGATGCAGCCTACAGAGCGCCAAAAGGGTTGACAACTGCTGGAAATTTTATTATCATTTATTTCAGCCATGAAACTCTCGGATTGGGCTCGTCAACAGGGGATCAGCTATATCACTGCCTGGCGGTGGTTTCAAGCTCCCTGTCCCTGCCCGCCAATTCCCTACTGGGACAATCCTAGTATTCGCCCAGAAGGCACCACGGTGCTCTAGTGTCCTCCGCTGACCAGAAAGAGGATCTGGAACGGCAAGTTCTGCTCAAGAACAGGGTTGGACAGAGGTTAAAGTGGTGACCGAAATCGGCTAACGGAAAACGAAAGAAACTTCTTGCGGGATCCCCAGGTGGTTCGAATTGTCATGGAGCATCGCGATCGGCTAGCCCGGTTCGGATTTGACTTGCTGAAAGCGGCTCTGGCCGCTTCGGGGCGACACGTTGTGGTCATAGAGGATGGGGAAGTGACAGACGACCTGGTGCAAG
>Ga0272447_1000277_pt1 | contig 39810 bp, 35 predicted proteins | sample YNPCB0133_FD_194589 | JGI IMG/M metagenome (GOLD analysis project Ga0272447, IMG submission 194589) | Hot spring microbial mat communities from Yellowstone National Park, WY, United States - YNP-CB-013-3 | ecosystem: Environmental > Aquatic > Thermal springs > Hot (42-90C) > Sediment | place... | reverse complement strand
TTTGTAGATCCGCCACGATGGCCTCCCGGGCCCGGAAGCGGTCCATCCCGGCGTACGGGCCACCGTTCTCGTTGATGGTGGCGTCCAGGTTCATCACGTTCACGCGGGGCAGGCCATGCCGCTCCCCGATCTCATAGTCCGTCGGGTCATGTCCCGGCGTCACCTTCACCGCGCCGGTCCCGAAGTCCCGGTCCACTGCTGGGTCGGCGAGGATAGGGATGCGGCGGCCCAGGGCCGGCAACACCGCGGTCCGCCCCACCCCGTGGGCGTAGCGCGCGTCCTCCGGATGCACAGCCACAGCGGTGTCCCCGAGGAGGGTCTCTGGTCGGGTGGTCGCCACCGTGATGAAGTCTTGCGCGCCCTCGGCCCAGCGACCGCTCCCCCACGGGGCAGCCGGCCCCTCCCAGCCTTCCCCGATCAGAGGATAACGGATGTAGTAGAGGAGGCCTTCCTCCTCCTCCTCGCGCTCCACCTCGAGGTCCGAGAGGGCGGTCTCACAGCGGGGGCACCAATTGATCAAGTATTCCCCCCGGTAGATCAGGCCCCGCTCGTAGAGGCGGACGAAAGCCTCGCGCACGGCGCGGGAGTAGACCGGATCCATCGTGAAGCGCTCCCGGGTCCAGTCGCAGGAGGCCCCGAGCCGGCGCAGCTGGCGGGTGATGGTGCCGCCGTATTTCTCCTTCCAGGCCCATACCCGCTCGAGGAAGCGCTCCCGTCCCATCTGATAGCGGGCGAGGCCCTCTTTCGAGATCTCCCGCTCTACCATCACCTGGGTGGCGATGCCCGCATGATCCGTCCCCGGCACCCACAGGGTGGGCTCCCCCTTCATCCGGTGGTAACGGATCATCAGGTCCTCCAGGGTCACGAACATGGCGTGGCCCATGTGCAGCTCCCCGGTGACGTTAGGGGGCGGCATGGAGATCACGAAGGGGCGCCGGATGGGGTCGATGCGCGGCGTGAAGAAGCCCCGCTGCTCCCACCACTGGTAGATGGGCTCCTCGATCTCCTGGGGGTTGAAAGTCTTCGGAAGCGCGATCATCTCCGTCGCCATCCGTCACCTCCTCCACGCGCTCAATGAAAAACGCCCCCTCCCGTCACAAGGACGAGAGGGGGCGGACCTCCCGCGGTACCACCTTGCTTCAGGGGGTGGAGCTTATCCCCCTGCCCTCAGGCCGCGGTAACGGGCAGCGCCCGGGTCAGGCTCAGGCCGAAGATCCCGGCGTTCACCCGACCGGCTCCGGGGCGACCTTCAGCGCCGCGGACGACAGGGGCTCGCACCCGACCCCCCTCGCTGACGTCGCCGCCCGCGCCTACTCCTCCCCTTCACCGCCTTTCGGAGAATCCGGCTTTATCCGCGCACGGTTTCAAAAGCAATCTGCAAAGACCGCTCCTGCGAGACAGAAGACGAGAAGTTTAGCTTCTCGAATCCGATGACCCTCCCGGAGCGATCCTTCATCAGAATCACTTCATCCCCCGTCTCTTCACAGACATACTCCTTCGCGGGATCATCGAACCAAACCGTCAGGGTGTTTCCTATTTCATTGTAAAGAACTCTTATTTTAACCACACCCGTTCTCCTGCTTTCAGAGACGATGATGGATCTGACCCACATTCATGAAACGGATCCCCCGAACCATAGGCAAGGGATCGATGGATTACGAGGAAGAGGACAGGATCCGGGCGTTCAGAGGACCTGGAAGCGGCCGGTGGCCTTGACGATCTTCTCTTTATAGTTCCGGACGTGGCGGAAGAGCTTTTTCTTGAGTTCCTGCCACTCCGGGCTGGCGAGGATGCGCTGCAGGGTTTCCATGTCCTGGGCGATGGCGCCGGTGAGGATCTGGGGGCCCTCCCCATACATCGTATACCAGGCGTCCGTCGGCTCCATCCCCAGGCGCATCATCCCCGGCGCGAACTCTCGGACGATGAACTCGAAATACTCCTGTTCGTGGCCGGGTTTGATGTCCCAGGCCATCAGCAGCTTCACCATCTCGGCCATCGCAGCACTCCCTCCACCGACACAGGGGCTCCCGGATCGAACCCAGGCGCTCTGGATATTTACATTGTAACAGACGGATCGATCCTCTGGCAAAACGGGCCAGACCCGGACGCGCTCTCCGCGGGCTCTATTCCAGACGAAGCACGCCAGCGATGAGGAGGAGCAGGAACCCCAACAGGAACAGGTCCAGGAGCAGCATCCCGAACAGGATCAGGCGCTGGGAGGGAGTCAGCGTGCGCAGGAACGCCAGGCCGGGGAAGACAGGACGCTCCTCCACGCTCTCCTCGATGACCTCCCTCTCCGGGACCTCGGACAGCTGTTGACGGATGTCCTCGAACATGGTCACCTCCCCCGTTGCAGGAATCCTTTGCCCCCGGATCCGCAGGGCAACCCACCACGCTCCTATTCGCGGACACCTCCCTTCCCTTGAAACAGCCGCAACCATTGCTCCAGCTCCGCCTCGTTCACCCCCGGCTTCTCCTCCGCTTCCTCCGTCGCCCTCTTCCCCTCACCCAGCTCCCGCTCCATATAAGCCCGGAATTGGGCCGCGGACCACGCGGAAGCGCCCTGTCGCCGGGCCGCCTCCTGCACCGCCCGATCCGAGGAGACCACGATCAGCCCGCGAGGGTTCCGCTCCGCCCGGATCTGCCGGATCATCAGCTCGTCCGCGCTCACGCCCGCAGGGGCGAAACGCACCGTCACCCCACCCCGGGAAAAAGACGTGGCCATCCCGCCCGGAGCCCCTCGATCGAACACCACCGTGATCCGCCGCCCCGTCCGCCAGGCCAGCCGCTGCAACCGCTCCACCAGGCGCGCCTCATCATCCGGATCGTCGAGATCTAAATCCGGCAGCGCCCCGATCAGGTTGTGCCCATCGATCAGGAACGGCATCCTGCTTCCCCTCACGCGTGCGGCACCCGCTCCATCAGAGGGATCGCCTCCGCGGTCTGCCGCTGGAAGATCAACCCCTGCTCGCCCACATCGACCACGATCACATCGCCGGCCCGGAACTCCCCCCGGAGCAGGCGGACCGCCAGGGGGCTCTCCACCTGTTTCTGGAGGACCCGCTTCAGGGGGCGGGCACCGAAGGACGGATCGTAGCCCTCCTCGGCCAGCCAGCGGCGCGCGGCCTCGGTGAGGATCACCTGCAGCCCGTGCTCGGCCAGACGCGCCTGGATCTGGCGCATCTGGATGTCCACGATCTGCATCACGTGCTCCATGGTCAGCCGGTTGAAGATCACGATCTCATCGATCCGGTTCAGGAACTCCGGCCGGAAGGTCTCCCGGAGCGCCCGCTCGATCCGCTGCCGCTCCTCCGTGCGCTCCCGCTCCGAGGTCGCCGGGAGGAAGCCGATGGTGGCGCTGCGTCGGAGATGCTCGGTGCCCACGTTAGAAGTCATAATGATCACTGTGTTGCGGAAATCCACCGTGTGGCCCTGGCCGTCCGTCAGGCGGCCGTCATCTAAGATCTGGAGCAACGCGTTCCAGACATCCGGATGGGCTTTCTCGATCTCGTCGAACAGGATCACCCGGTAAGGCCGGCGGCGCACTGCCTCCGTTAGCTGCCCGCCCTCTTCGTAGCCCACATACCCCGGCGGCGCGCCGAAGAGACGAGAGACAGTGTGATATTCCCGGTATTCGCTCATATCCAGCCGGACCAGAGCGTCCTCGTCGCCGAAGAGATACTCCCCCAGCGCCTTCGCCAGCTCCGTCTTCCCCACCCCGGTAGGCCCCAGGAACAGGAAGGAACCGATGGGCCGCCGGGGGTCCTTCAGGCCAGCCCGAGCCCGCCGGATGGCGTCCGCCACCGCGGCGATGGCCTCATCCTGCCCCACCACCCGCTCCCGAAGCCGCTCCTCCATATGAAGCAACTTCTCCGCCTCCGTCTCCATCACCTGGGCTACCGGGATGCCGGTCCACGCTGCCACCACCTGGGCCACATCCTCCTCGGAGACCACCTCGTCCAAGTTGCGCTCCCGCTGCCACTGGGCCCGGCGGGCCTCGAACTCCTTCTGAAAGCGCAGGCGCCGCGTGCGGATCTGCGCTGCCCGCTCGTAATCCCGGTTCAGCCCCGCTTGCTCCTCCTCTTGTAACAGCCGCTCGATCTCCCCTTTCATGTTCTTGAGCTCGGACGGCAGGATGTTCAGCGCCACCCGTAGCCGGGCTGCTGCCTCGTCGATCAGATCGATGGCCTTGTCCGGAAGCCGACGATCCGGGATGTAGCGATGGGAAAGGCGGACAGCAGCAACGATGGCGGCGTCGCTGACGCGGACCTGGTGGTGGGCCTCGTAGCGCTCCCGCAGGCCCAGAAGCATCTGGATGGCCGACTCCACGGAGGGCTCCTCGACAAAGACAGGGGCAAAGCGCCGCTCCAGGGCGGGATCCTTCTCGATATGCTTGCGATATTCATCCAGGGTGGTGGCGCCGATGCACCGCAGCTCCCCGCGGGCCAGGGCAGGCTTCAGCATGGAGGCCGCATCCAGGGCCCCTGAGGCCGCCCCTGCACCCACCACCGTGTGGATCTCATCGATGAAGAGGATGACCTCTCCCTCAGCCCGCTGTACCTCTTCGATGACCGCTTTCAGGCGCTCCTCGAACTCGCCTCGGAACCGCGCCCCGGCCACCATGGCCGCCAGGTCCAGCTGTACGATGCGCTTGCCCATAAGCAGCTCGGGAACATCGCTGGTCACGATGCGCTGGGCCAGCCCCTCTACGATGGCCGTCTTCCCTACCCCCGCCTCACCGATCAGCACTGGGTTGTTCTTGGTCCGCCGGCACAGCACCTGGATCACCCGCAGGATCTCCGCCTCTCGGTTGATCACGGGGTCCAGCTTCCCCTGACGGGCCAGCCGGGTGAGATCCCGCCCATAGCGCTCCAGCATCCGGTAGCGGCCCTCCGCTCCTGGGTCCGTCACCCGAGCCCCACCCCGCAGATCTTTGATGGCCTCGTAGATCCGGTCCCGCGTCACCCCGGCATCCATCAGGACGCGGGCTGCCGGGGTGTTCCGCTCGGTGGCGATGGCCAGGAACAGGTGCTCTGTGGAGATGTAATCATCACCCAGGCGGCGCGCCTCCTCATTGGCCAGATCCAGGATGCGCTTCACACGGGGCGTGATGAACACCTGGCCGGTTCCCCCGAAGCCGTAAATCGAGGCCCGCGGGCTGGCCCGGAGCACCTCGTCCAGCCGCCCCCGCATCCAGTCCACGTTGATCCCCAGGCGCTGGAGGAGCTGAGGGACCACGCCGTCCGGCTGCTCCAGCAAGGCCAGGAGGAGATGCTCCGTGTCCACCTGATTGTGGCCATAGCGTTGTAGGATCTCGTAGGCCCGCGCGGCCGCATCCTGAGCCCGTTCCGTAAAATGCTCGAAGCGCATCATCGTCGGAAGCCTTCCTTAAAATTGAGGATCCTTCTCCGGATTCCACGCCGCATCTGCCTCTGCAACTCTTGCCTCACCGGCCCGGGGCAAGTGCGTTCTTCCAGTCCCATTATATAAGAGTTCCCGGATTCAACGCTTCATGGAGTCCCAGCACGCCCGCCGTCGGGCTCAGGGTTCGGAGGGAGGCGACTTCCCATCCCTCGAACCCCGATGCACGACGAAGCGGATTCCGAAGCGCGCCGACTTTCGCTGGAGAATCCTCGCCGTCCGGGCGGAGGTTTGAACCGATCATCGGCATCGGCCCGATCACACTGGGCGTCCCTGCCCTTGGGTTGTTCTAAGTTAGGGAGACGGGGCTGGGATCCCCTTGCGCTCGCGGGATGGGGATAGCGGATGCTGTCCCTAGGCCTCGGCTTCCTCATTTTGAGCTCAGCTACGGGATCCTCTTTTGCCCCGATTTTTTCACCTTCACTCGGGCGTCGGCACCGCCCACGGCGCCTTTCCGCCCCAAGCCGGTCCCGCTTCCATCCACCTCGCCGATCAGGATTCCCCCCGCCTCTCCCACCCTAGCGAGCCCGCGGACGCTCCCATCGCCCCCTCCTTCCCCATCTCCGTCGCCCTCCCCCACATCCTCGCCACTTGCATGTGATCCAGGAGTGATAGAGACCATCGAGCGAGCCAACTATGCTTAAGAGGACTGTCTGCCGGGCCGTGGGAGGCTGGAGCGGCCGAACGCCGCCCGGGGAGATGCAGCCCCGGAGGCCCGGCGTCAGGCAGATCGCCTGCGATAGGCCGCCCAGGCCAGTGGGGCTACCCTCACCGATGTCCGCTGGGAGATCGGCTCGCGTGCAGTCCTCCGCCCGCCCCGGACCCAACCTGCCTGAGATGCGGACCGAGGAAACGTAGGTCTACGTGGCCACGCTCAACTGTCCCCTAAGACGGACAGTGACAGCAGAGCGGATCGTCACCTGCCCGAGTGAGATCTATTGGCTGGCCGCTCGGAAAGGGGGGGCGGCGGATCCTCCGCTGGACGCCAGCGGCAGGCTTCCTTCAGCAGCACTGGCGCTGTCCGTAGCCGGCCTGCCCTTCCAGCGCAGCAGCCACAGGCCGTTGAGGACCACCAGCAAGGTGCTCCCTTCATGACCCACTACCGCCAGGGTCAACGGAAGCCCGACGCCGAAGGTGAGCAGAACCAGAAGAGCGATCACCCCGCTGGCGAAGACCAAGTTCTGCCACACCGTCCGCACGGCGGCGCGGGCCAGCGCGATGGCCTCCGCCACCCGTCGCAGGTCATCCTGCAGCAGGACCACATCGGCGGACTCGATGGCCACGTCGCTGCCCATCCGCCCCATGGCGATCCCGACGGAGGCTGCGGCCAGGGCGGGGGCATCGTTGACCCCATCCCCCACCATTGCCACGGGCCCGATCTCGCGGGCCAGGGCCCGGATCCGCTCCATCTTCTCCTCGGGCAGAAGCCCTGCCTCAAAGCGGGCGATGCCCACCGCCCCGGCCACGGCCCGGGCGACGGCAGGATGATCCCCGGTCAGCATCACCACCTCAACCCCCAGCCGTCGCAGCGCCTGAACGGCCTCGGCGGCCTCCGGCCGCACGCAATCCGCCACCTCAATCACCCCCCGCCAGCGCCCATCGTAGACGAGCAGGGCCGTGCGGCCGGCCTGCTCTGCTGCCTTCAGGCACGTATGGACCTCCGGGGGCAGCACGATGCCCTCCCGCTGGAACAGACGCGGGGAGCCCACCCAGATCCAATCCCCGTTCCGCCGCCCGATCACCCCCAGGCCCGGACGAGCCTCCACCGCTCGGATCTCGGGCAGAGGGAGGCCCCGGGCGCGGGCTTCCTCCAGGATCGCCCGGGCGATAGGATGCTCCGAGCGGGCCTCCACCGCCGCCGCTAAACCCAGCACCTGGTCCGGCTCCGTCCCATGCAGGGCGTGGACGGCTTGCACCGCCACCCGGTTCTCCGTCAGCGTCCCCGTCTTATCCATCGCTACCACCCGTACGTGGGCCAGGGCTTCGAGGGCCATCCCTCCTTTAAACAGCAACCCCCGGCGGGCCCCGGCGGCGATCGCCGAGAGGAAGGCCGCAGGCGTGCTGATCACCAGCGCGCACGGCGAGGCCACCACCAGGAGGGTCATCGCGCGATAGAAGGATCGATCGAAGGGCTCCCCGAACAGCCCAGAGACGAGGAGGGTAAGGATCGCCCCGCCCATCACCGCCCAGATGTAGCGCTGCTCGAACCGATCGATGGCCTGCTGGGCGCGAGCCCGCTGAGCCTGGGCTGCTTCCACCAGCTGGATGATGCGGGCCAGCATCGTGTCCGAAGCCGGGCGCGTTGCCTCGATCTCCAGTGCCCCATAGCCGTTCAGCGTGCCCCCGAAGACCGGGTCGCCAGGCCCCTTGGGGACCGGGATGGGTTCCCCAGTGAGCATGGACTCATCGATCGCGGAACAACCCGCCATCACCTGCCCGTCCGCCGGGATCCTCTCCCCCGGCCGGACCAGCAGGCGATCCCCAACCTGGATCTCCTCCACGGGGATCTGCTCCTCCCGCCCTTCCCGCAGGCGGCGGGCCATGGCCGGACGCAGGTCCATCAACTTGCGGATCGCCTGGCGGGTTCGCTCCATGGCCATGGTCTGCAGGGCGTTAGAGAGGCAGAAGAGGAAAAGCAGTGTGGCCCCCTCCTCGGCATGGCCAATGAGGGCCGCCCCCAGGGCAGAGAGGAGCATCGGCAGGTTGACATCGAGCCGCCTGTTGCACAACGCCACCGCCCCATCGATTACGCCGTAGAAGCCTCCTGCGAAATAGGCGATGGCCCAGAAAGCTCCCGCGAGGTGTGGGGCCAGGAAACGGGCCAGCAGCCCTCCAAGGAGAGCCGCAAGGGTCACCCCCGCCAGGGGGAATTCAAGCCGGCGCTCCTCCAGCACCCAGCGGCGGATCCTCTGCCCCATCGCTTACGCCTCTGGGGATGCGGCAGTCTGCGCTTTGCGCTGGCACTCCGGGCACAGGCCGTAATACACCAGGCGGGCACCCTTCAGGGCATAGCCGGAGCGGGCGGCCACCGTCCGATGCAGCGCCCGCACCGCCACGCCCTCGAGATCCTGCACCCGATGGCAGGAGAGACAGACCAGATTGATGTGGGGCTCTGTGTCCCCATCGTAATGCACCATCCCGTCCCCGGCGTCGCCCAGGGCGCTGACCAGGCCCAGGCGAACCAGGGCGTCCAGGGTTTTGTAAACCGTAGCCAGGCTCATGGTGGGGAACTGCCGGCGCAACCGGCGGTGGATCTCATAGGCGGTGGGATGGCTCCGGCTGGTCGCCAGCACCTCGCAGATGGCCACCCGCTGGGGCGTCAACCGCAGCCCGGACGCCCGCAGGCCCTCCAGCATCGCCTCCAGTCGCTCCCGCCCTCGTCGCATTTAAAAATTCCTTTCTAAAGAAAATGATTCTCCAAAGTAAATTTTTACTCAGAGCCCAAGGCCATGTCAATTCGGAGCCGGAGCGGGGGAGGTCGGGGAGAGCTCCAGCGGGGCCCTCCCCGCCGCGGACCTCGCTGAAGGGGCCTGCAGGGCGCGGTAAATGGCGGCCCGCCGATCCAAGGACAACAGGGGGAGATGTTCGATGTGGAGCAACCTGGATCCGGGGAGGGCAGGATCCGGTCGGGGCTCCTAGGTCAGCCGACAGGCACAGCGCAGGATCAGCTGCCAGCGGTCCCTTTGATGTCGGGAGATCACCTCCAGGGATCGACCGCTCCTCGACCTCCACGCCAGCTGCGCAGTTGATCCACCATCGGGCGCCGTGGGCCGGCTCCTCCCCTCCCTCCAGCGGACCTCCCGGCGGGTTCCAGTCTCCAGGAGGTCTGCACCGGATAGACCTCCTCATCGGCCAGGGCCACCGCTTCGATGCAGACCTCCGCCGCCATCCGCTCCTCCCAGACCGGTTCACGAGGGCGACATCGCCTGGCTGAGCGCCTATCCGGATAACCTGACATCGCACGGAGCGCGCAAGCAGATTGTAGGCCAAAATAAATTTCGGCTCCTCATGCCATCCTCTCACACCCAGAGGCGTTCGCTTCCGGCAGGCGCAGCCGCTGGTCGCGACGAAAGCCACTCTCACATGAGGCTTCGGCCTTCGCCTGAATCTCCCGTCTCTCGCCCTTCGTGTTCAGGCTGGCTCCGATCCCAAAAGGGCCGTGGGCCGGAGATCGGTATCGCAGCGCGCAAGCCCGCGAACGTTTGTGGCGATGAGGCCAGCGATGATCATCCTGTGGTGATCAACTGGGGAACCACGGGAGGAGTGTCCTCCGAAAGCATCCGCACCCTCACCGCCTCTGATCGATCCCACGGCGATGGCCAATGGCCTGGATCACAATAAGCCTCTCATCCCATAGTATTTCGTAAAATCACTCGATACTCCCCTACTCCTTACACCCATCCCATGCGCCGCATAACATACTCCAGGGGCTCCCTGCGTTCTCCACCCGCCACGGCTTCCTTACTGACGTAAAGGCCTCTCCCGCATCGCTTCCTGAAGCAGCAAAACCCCATCCGAGTCGCCAAACGACGCGATGAGCTTTTCCTCAGCGATGCTCTCAATCATATCTTGAAGCTCTTCTTTGGTCATTTGCGCCACCGCGCCAATGCCCCCTTCCATCCATCGGATCGCCCGCGAAATGCTGGGCCCATGATTTCGATTAGACCAAGGGGCGAGCGATTGTGCAGACGGAATCTTACCCGAGTGACGGGAGGATGGCCAACCACGGCATCGGATCTACTCTTGCGGCCGGATTGGCTCCCGCCCCGCTGTCTCCTCAGTCCCAGGCGTTCATCGGATAACCTCCTGGGCCAACGGGGAAGGCAGCTCTGGGCCCGCGGTGGAAAGGACCATGCGGTCCGGATCCAGGTATTTCCGCACGACAGCCTGGATCTCCGCGGCGGTGACGCTGCGAATGATCTCCGGGAAACGTTCCAGGTAGTCCAGGCCCAGCTCGAACAGCTCCATGTCCACCAGCATCCCGGCGATCCCTTCGTTGGTCTCCAGCTGGAGAGGAAGGGATCCGATCAGGAAAGACTTATTGTCCTCCAGCTCCTGTGCTGGGACGCGCCGCTCCTGCATCCGGCGGATCTCCGCCTGGATCCCCTGGATCGCCTGGGGGAGATGCTCCGGGGCCACCCCGGCGATGACGCTCCACGGACCGGAAGCCAGACCAGCGTCCAGCCGGCTGTAGACGTAGTAAGCCAGCCCGTCTCGATCCCGCACCTGATCTCCCAGCCGCCCCATCATCCCAAACACCCCCAGGATGGAGTTGGCCAGGGCAGCCGCGTAATACTCTGGATCCCTGCGGGAGAGCCCCACGGTGCCCATCACCAGATCCACCTGAGTCTTGCCAGGGATTGGGGTGTGCACGTGGATCCAGCGCGCCGGCGGGGCGGCCGGCGGCAGAGGGAGCGGCTCAGGCCGACAGGCCTCCCAATCCCCTAAGACTGCATGAACAGCCTGGATGGCGTCCCCGGCCCGGATGGCCCCGACCACCGCCACGATCGCTCGGACCGGATGGTAGAAGGTGCGGTGGAAGTGGAGCAGATCCTCCCGCGTGATCGCCCGCACGGTCTCCGGGTATCCATCCACGCTCCGCCCGTAAGGATGGCCCTGGAACAGGGTCTCCCGGAAGCGCAGAGCGGCCATCCGCCGGGTGTCGTGTTCCCGCTCCTGCAGATCCGTGAGGATCTCCCCCCGCACCTTCTCCACCTCCTCCTCGGGGAAGGTGGGGTTCTGCAGGACGTCGGCTAGGATCTCCAGCATCGCGGGCAGATCCTCGGCCAGGGCCTTCAGGGTGAAGCCGGTGGTGTGATGGCCGGCCCCGATCCCCAGGCTGGCCCCGACGGATTCAATGGCCTCATAGATCTGGTGGAACGTGCGGTGGGATGTGCCCCGGGTGAGCGCCTCCGCGGCGAAAGCCGCCAGCCCTATCCGATCTGGAGGATCATCTAGAGCTCCGGCCCGGAGAAGTCCAGAGAGCACCACCGAGGGGCTACTGAAGTTCTCGTAGGCCAGCACCACGATCCCGTTGGGCAGCACCTCCCGGGCGATGGTGTGCGGGCCCGGGACCGCCCATCGACGCGCTGACGAGCGGAGGGCACTCTGCGGGTTCCTTTTACGGGCCATGCGCAGCTCCTGAGATGGAATAGGCCCGCCGGCATGCGACGGCCAACCTGAGTTATAGTATAGGGGTTTTGCGGTGGATGCACTCTTCTCCTCAAGTGGCAGACAGGTTATCATGGCGGTGGAGGCAGAGAAATGCCGAGGGTCTGCCCGCGATTCCGATTCGAGGAGCATCCCAGGATCTGCGCCTGGATGGAGGCCCGCGCTGACATCCAGCGGCAGACCGTCGACGATGCCCTGGAAAACGGCGAGACGGCTACTTTGACCCTTTACCCTTATCCAGGCCCTCTATCCCTCCCTGCCTGCGCAGCATCCGGACCTCCACTCCGGCCTCATCTGCGGGGCGATCCAATGCAGAGCCCGGGTCGTCCATGTCTTGCGGAACCAGCAGCAGATGGGAAAGACAGATGCCGACTGGCCAGAGATCCGGCAGGCATCGGTCTATCGGGTCCGGCAGACGCCGAAGATCGAATGGGATGGCAAGATCCTGACCATGGTCCTTCCGGTCTCCCCTCACAATCCAGAGGATGGGTTAGGGATGCAGCGCCGCTGCGCCCCTACCTATCCCCCTCCATCCCCCTCAAGTTCCTCGATCTCATCTTCTATGAGCCCAAGGGGGTGATCGGGATCGACAGCAATGTGGGGAATCTCACAGCCCTTGCGACCTCCACTGGCGAGATCTGGGAGATCGACACAGGGTATGCGGGGAAGGTCCACCGGGGCCATCTGCAGTGCGAGATCGAAAGAACAAGAGAGAGCCACAACCCGAAGGCTCAAAGGAAGGTTCTCTCCGAGCACCGGAGGATCCGCCCGCAGAAGGCGGAGAACTCCCAGCATCGTCTCCCCCTGGCCTTGATTGCCTGGGCACCTGGGGTGAAGGTGGCTCTGGTGTTGGAAGATCTCGGGAGGATGGAGGAGCGGATCAGAAAGGGGAAGTCCTGTCTGCTCCGAACGCGTCTGATGAACGCGTGGAGCATTGTGACCTTCCACCCGATACGGGTTCAGAAGGTGAGGTTTTACAGAGTTCCCTCGGTCTTTGTGGATCCGCAGAACACGTCCTGGGCGTGTCCGGTACGCGGCAGGAGGTAGGGGCGACCGGCCGGTCGCCCCCACGAAGGGGACACGTTCTGGCGTGCTCCTACGGACTGAGGATGAACCGCCATGCAGCAGCGGTGAACATCACCTGCAGAGGGGCGGAATTCCTTTGGGGATTGGGACTTCGAGGTAAGGGTCGGTGGGCGATCCTGGTAGCTGGTCCTCTGGCCTTGGGCGAACAACCTGGGGCCACAATCAGAATGCACAAGAAACAGCGTAAGCCCTGAGGATAGGCGTTTGGTCCCTCCCGAGCAACGGGACTTGGGAGGACCGGAGGGGCTGGCGCTCCTCTCACATCTTGGCGGGGAGAGGATGGCGTGATCGGCGGGGAGATCCTTCCCGAGCTCACGATCCTGCTCATTGCGGGGCTGGCTGCCCTCGTGCTGACGCTGGAGGACTGGCGGGGCTGGCTTCTGGCCTGGGCGTTGATGGGCACGGCGGGCGGCTGGCTGCTGCAGCAGACCCCCGGAGTGCCCAGCGAGCTGGCGAGCATCCAGGTCCTCACCAGCGCCCTGCTGGCCTTGCTGCTCTATTTGACCGGCTGGCAGGCCCGGAAGGCGGCTCCGAAAACCCTGACCTCCCGCCCGTCGGTCCATTGGCGCTTTCGGGCCCTGGCGGCGCTCTTCTTTCATTATCTGGCCCGGATCCTGGCCGCTCGCTTCCCGATCCCGAGCGTGCCTGCCCCGACCCTGATCACCACATACACCCTCATTGGGATCGGGTTGCTGATCGCCACGCTGGGCCGCTCCCCGCTGCAGGTCGGCCTGGGGATCCTCACGATGTTCAGCGGCTACGGGCTCTTCTATTTCTCCGTTCAGGACAGCCTGCTGGCCATCGGGCTGATGGCGGGGATGAACCTGGTGATCGCCTTCCTCACTGCTGCCCTCACCTTGGCGCGCCAGGAGGTCTCTGCATGAACGTTCCGCTGCTCCTCGTGCTGGCGATCCCTTTCCTGGCCGCCCCGCTGGTGTATCCGCTTCGGCGGACGCCCTTGGCCGCCCCGATCGCGGCAGCCGCAGCCCTGGGCATTGTGGCGCTTCTCTGGGCGCTCCCATGGCCCCCGGCGGCCCTTTCAGCGGATTCGAGCACCCTGGGTCCCCCAGTGGTCCTCCTGGGGCGGTCCCTGCGCTTGACGGAGACGGATCGCTGGGCCCTGAGCACGCTGTGGGGAAGCGCTGCATTGCTGTTCCTGAGCGCCTGGCCCTTCCGGTTCGAGCGCCGCCTGTATCCCATCGGCCTGGCCGCCGGGGGGCTGTGGGCCTTGGGGCTGCTCACCCGCCCGATCAGCGTGGGGGCCTTCTTCATCGGCACCGCTGCCCTCTTGCTGACGATTACGCTCCTGGGGGAAGGACACGGCATGGAGGGGGCCGCCCAATATCTCATCGCGGCCAGCCTGGGTTTCCTCAACTGGACCACCGCGGCCTGGGCGGCGGAGCAAGCCGCCCTCAACCCCGGTCAGCCCCTCTGGACCACCCTGGCCTTCACGCTGATCGCGATCGCCCTGGTCCTCTGGCTGGGGGTATGGCCGGCGCATCGCTGGGTGCTGATGCTGTTCGCGGAGGGCGCCCCTATCGGCGCGGCCTTCACCGTCCTCATGGTCCACTACGGGACCTGGTTCTGGCTGTCGGCGTGGGCCCAGGAGTTCCCCTGGCTCTCCCGCCTCCCAGGGTGGGGGATCGGCCTGCAGGCCATCGGGATGCTGATGATGGGAAGCAGCGCCCTCCTGGCCCTGGCGGAGCGGGGCTGGGGGACCACCGGGGGCTATATCTGGCTGGCGTCCAGCGGGCTCGTCTGGCTGGCCCTCAGCCTGGGGACGGAACCGGGGGTCTATCTCAGTGCATGGGCGCTTTGGGTGCGAGTGGTGCCCCTGCTGGGCATGGCCTTCGCCCTGGCCGCTTATCGGCGCATGGCCGGCACCACAGAGCCCGGCCGGGTGCCGATGGACCAGGGGCTGTGGGTGATCGGGCTGTTGCTGGGGAGCGGCCTGGCTATGCTCGACGCACCGCCGTTCCCGGGGTTTGCGGCGCGATGGGCGATGACCCGGCTGCTGCTACCGGCCCATCCCCTCCTGGCCTTGGGGTTGATCATCCTGCCCGGGCTGCTGGGATGGGCGCTGCTGCGCAATCTGCTGGCCTGGGAGCCTTTGGACCGCCCTCTGCGCCCTATGCCACGCGCCGCCATCGGGTTCGGGATCGCCTGGTGGATCAGCGAGCTGCTCCTGCTCCTGGCGGCCCCCTGGCTGGGCGCCCCGCTGGAGTCCCTCACCCGCGCGTGGATCCAGACGCCATAGCCGGGCGCGCCCCCTCATCTGGATGCGATCCATCAATGTATAATGAAATGCAGGGCCGGGCCTTCTCGCGTTCCCCCTACTCTACCCCGGTTTTCTGAGCTCACTTCCGGAGGGACGAGCGATGGGAGCGGTGAGGAAAGCGGTGCGGCTGCCATCCTGGCGGCCGATGCCATCCCTCTGGGCCAGCTGGAAGCCGCTGGGGATCGGAGAGCAGCGCCCGAACAACTATTTGGAGATCTTGCGGGCCATCTGGGAGAACCGGGACCGGCTGGGCTACGCCTGGCGCATTCTGAACGATGGGGTCTGTGACGGCTGCGCCCTTGGCACCACTGGGATGCGCGACTGGACCATCACCGGGATCCACCTCTGCAACATCCGTCTCCGCCTGCTCCGCCTCAACACCATGCCCCCGCTGGACATCCGGCAGCTTGCAGATGTGGAGGCCCTGCGGTCCCAATCGGCGCGGGCGTTGCGGGCGCTGGGCCGTCTGCCCTATCCGCTGATCCGGCGCCGGGGCGAGCCGGGCTTCCGCCGGATCTCTTGGGAGGAGGCCCTGGACTTCATCGCAGGCTTCATCCGCACCACCTCACCAGAGCGCCTGGGCTTCTACCTCACCAGCCGGGGTCTCCCCAACGAGTCCTACTACGTGGCCCAGAAGGCAGTGCGGGCCATGGGGACCAACTCCATCGACAACGCCGCCCGGGTCTGCCACGCCCCAAGCACCCTCGCCCTCAAGGCCGCCCTGGGCGTGGCCGCCACCACCTGCTCTTACACCGACCTGATCGGGACCGACCTCATCGTCTTCTTCGGCTCCAACGTGGCCAACAACCAGCCGGTGATGATGAAATACCTCTACTATGCCCGCAAGGCGGGGACCCGCGTGGTCCTGGTCAACCCCTACCGCGAGCCCGCCATGGAGCGTTACTGGGTCCCCTCGGACGTGGAGAGCGCCCTCTTCGGCACCCGCATCACCGATCGCTTCTTCCAGGTCCGGGTGGGGGGCGATATTGCCTTCATCCACGGGGCGATCAAGCACATGATCTCGCAGGGGTGGATGGATGAGGGGTTCATCCGCAACCGCACGACGGGCTTTGAGGCGCTGCGGGCCACGGTGGAGGGCCTCTCCTGGGAGGAACTGGAGGAGGAGGCGGGGCTCTCCCGGGAGGAGATGAAGGAGTTCGCCCACATGGTCGCGGAGGCGGACCGCGCGGTTTTCATCTGGAGCATGGGGATCACCCAGCACACCCACGGCGAGGACAACGTCCATGCCATCATCAACCTGGCCCTCATGAAGGGCTTTGTCGGCCGGGAGGGCTGCGGCCTGATGCCCATCCGGGGCCACTCGGGCGTCCAGGGCGGGGCGGAGATGGGCGCTTATGCCACCGCCCTCCCGGGCGGCCTCGCGATCAACGAGGAGAACGCCCGCCGCCTCTCCGCGCTTTACGGCTTCGAGATCCCCTCCAAGCGCGGCCTCACCGCCCCGGAGATGATCGAGGCGGCCCATCGCGGGGAGCTGGACCTCCTCTTCAGCGTGGGCGGCAACTTCCATGAGGTGCTGCCGGATCCGGATTCCGTCCGCGAGGCCCTGGAGCGGATCCCTCTACGGGTGCACATGGACATCGTGCTCTCGCCTCCGATGTTCTTCGAGCCCGGCGAGACGGTGATCCTTCTGCCGGCGGCCACCCGCTACGAAGGCCCGGGCGGGGTGACGGAGACCACCACCGAACGCCGAGTAATCTTCAGTCCCGAGATCCCGGGGCCGCGGATCGGCGAGGCCCGCCCCGAATGGTGGGTCTTCGGGGAGCTGGCCGCCCGGGTCCGGCCGGATCTCGCCGACCGAGTTCGCTTCCCGGACACCCAGGCCATTCGGGAGGAGATCGCTCGGGTGATCCCGATGTACGACGGGATCCAGCACCTGCGCAAGAAAGGGGATCAGTTCCAGTATGGCGGCCCGCTGCTTTGCGCCGGCTGGCAGTTCCCCACCCCGGATGGGAAGGCCCATTTCAAGGCCGTACCGTTGCCGCGGCCCCCTATCCCGGAGGGGGCGTTCCGGGTGGCCACCCGGCGCGGGAAGCAGTTCAACAGCATGGTCCACGAAGACGTCGACCCCATCAACGGCCTCCCGCGGGATGCGGTGTTGATGCACCCGCGCGACGCCGCCCGGCTAGGGCTGCGGCCCGGAGATCCCGTCCGGCTCTGGAACTCCTACGGGGAGCTGCGGGGCCGGGTCTTCCTGGCCGATGTGAAGCCGGGCACCCTCCAGGTGCACTGGCCCGAGGGGAATGCCCTGGCTGCCCCGGAGGCCTGCTCGCCTCTGGCCAGGATCCCCGCTTACAAAGGGATCTTCGCCTTTGTGGGGAGCGTGAACAAGGATACGGCTCCCTGAGCGCAGCGTGGGAGGAGAGGCCTGTGGATCGGGATGGGGCGTGGAAGCCGTGGCCGGTCACTGGCCTGCGCCTGGGGCGACGGGAGCGGCAGGAAGACGCCGTGATCGCGGAGGAGCCCCTGGAGATCCAGATCGCCTTCCCCAACGCGGAGGGCGTGGAGGTCCTCCCCATCGCGATCACGATGCGGACCCCTGGGGAGGATGAGGACCTTGCCCTGGGCTTTCTCTACACAGAGGGCCTGATTGATGATCCCCAGTGGATCCGCGCGGCGCTGTCTCCGGAGCGCCCGGCTCCCCACACCGTCCGGGTCGTTTTCCCCCATGGTCGGGGGATCGACCGGCAGCGGCTGACCCGTCACTTCTACATGACCAGCAGCTGCGGGGTGTGCGGGAAAGCGGCCATCGAAGCGGTGTTCGTTCAGGGCTATCCCTCGCTGCCGGAGGATGAGCCGGTGATCCCGTTCCCGCTCCTTGCGGATCTGCCGCGGCGGATGCGCGAGGCCCAGCGCCTCTTCCATCGGACCGGGGGGCTGCACGCAGCGGCGATCTTCGACCCAGCGGGGGAGCTGCTCTGGGTGCGGGAGGACGTGGGGCGGCACAACGCGGTGGACAAGGTCATCGGGGCGGCGCTGCGGGCGGGGCGGATCCCCCTCTCCCACGCCATCATGCTGGTGAGCGGGCGGGCCGGGTTCGAGATCGCCCAGAAGGCGCTTCGGGCGGGCATCCCGATCCTGGCGGCCATCGGCGCCCCCTCCAGCCTCACCCTGGAGCTGGCCCACGCCGCCGGGATGACGGTGGTTGGCTTCTTGCGCCCGGAGGGCGCGAACGTCTACACCGCTCCCTGGCGGATTGCAGGATAATAGGAGTCCTCCTGGCTTTTGAACCATCCAACTTTTGCTTCATTCGACCTCCAACCCCTTCGCTTTCCAGGGAGGGGACTTCTCCCCACCCCATCTTCAGATCGTCGGATCACGGCACGGCCAGGCGGGCCGTTCCCTTCCGCGCCATAATTATGGGGGAGAAACCTCGCCCCGCCGGAAGCTCCAGCGGGCTTCCGGCGCAGATCTGGGATCTGTGGGATGATGGAGCCGCCGGTCCGACGCATCCTGGGTGTCCGAGTGCACGATGTCACCCTGGCCGAGGCCCTGGACGCGGTGGAGAATTTCATCGCTGATGGAGAGCCTCATCGGATCTGCACGGTGAACCCGGAGTTCGTGATGCACGCTCGGCGGAGCCCGGACTTCTTCCAGGTCCTGGAGGGGTCCAGCCTGAACGTCCCGGACGGCGTCGGGTTGCTCTGGGCCGGGAGGATGCTGGGGCAACCCCTGCGGGAGCGGGTGGCAGGGGTGGATCTGATGGAGGCTATGATCGCCCGAGCCGCGGAGCGGGGATGGCGGGTGTTCCTGCTGGGCGCGGCAGAAGGGGTGGCCGAGCGCGCGGCGCGGGTCCTGCAGGCCCGCTACCCCGGCTGGATCCTCGCCGGGACCTTCGCGGGCTCCCCCCGGCCGGAGGAGGCCCCGGCGATCCGGGAGCGCCTGCAGGAGGCCCGGCCAGACCTTCTTTTCATCGCCTACGGGGCCCCGCAGCAGGATCTCTGGATCGCCCGTCACCAGCCGGAGCTCCGGATCCCGGTCGCCATGGGGGTTGGCGGAGCCTTTGACTTCATCGCCGGCGTCGTGCCTCGGGCCCCCCGCTGGATGCGGGAGGCCGGCCTGGAATGGCTCTACCGGCTGATCCGCCAGCCGTGGCGGTGGCGGCGGATGCTCGCCCTGCCCCACTTCGTGCTCGCTGTTCTGACTGCCCGCTACGATCCTCTGCGAAGGAGGAAAGGCGCGCGTTGATGTGGGACGACAGATCCAGTGGCGCGATGGGAAGCAACGGATCACGGCAAAGGCAGGAGGGACTTCGGCCCCGAACCTCCTGTCTTCGATCCTGTATGGTCGCGGCTCCTACCGGATGAATTTCTTGTAGGAGGGGCTTTCGCCCCAAACCTCCCGTCTTCGATGAAGCAAGGTCGCGGCGAAAGCCGCTCCTATAGAAAGGATGCGAAGATGACACGCTTTGAGCTGGTGGCGCCCTTCGAGCCCACGGGGGATCAGCCGCAAGCCATCGAGAAGTTGGTGGAGGGCTTGCGCCGAGGCTATCGTGATCAGACGCTGCTGGGGGCCACGGGCACCGGCAAGACCTTCACCATCGCCCACGTCATCGCCCAGGTCCAGAAGCCCACGCTCGTCATCAGCCACAACAAAACCTTGGCCGCCCAGCTCTACGCCGAGTTCCGGGAGTTCTTCCCTCGCAACGCGGTGGAGTATTTCGTCAGCTACTACGATTACTATCAGCCGGAGGCCTACATCCCCCAGACAGATACCTACATCGAGAAGGAGACCAGCATTAACGAGGAGATTGAGCGGTTGCGCTTGGCGGCCACCCAGGCCCTGTTCGCCCGGCGCGACGTGATCATCGTGGCCTCCGTCTCCTGCATCTACGGCATCGGCAATCCCCACGACTGGGGTCAGGTGGTCATCCGCCTGCAACACGGCCAGGTCCGCCGTCGCGACAACCTGCTGCGGCATTTGGTGGACATCCAGTATACGCGAAACGACGTGGACTTCCGGCGGGGGGCCTTCCGGGTGCGGGGGGACACAGTGGATGTGTTCCCCGCCTACCAGGACACGGCCATCCGCATTGAGTTCTGGGGGGACGAGATCGAGCGCCTGGTGGAGTTCGACCCCCTAACCGGTGAGGTGCTCCGCATGCACGAGGCGGTGGAGATCTACCCGGCCAAACACTTCGTGACGCCGGAGGAGAAGCTGCGCCGGGCCATCGCTTCCGTCGAACAGGAGCTCCACCAGCGCCTGGAGGAGCTGCGGGCCCAAGGCAAGATCTTGGAGGCCGAGCGGCTCCGCCAGCGCACCCTCTACGACCTGGAGATGCTACGGGAGGTGGGCTACTGCCAAGGCATCGAGAACTACTCCCGGCACTTGGACGGGCGGGCCCCGGGGGAGCCGCCGTGGACGCTGCTGGATTACTTCCCCGATGATTTCCTGGTAGTGATCGACGAGTCTCATATGACCATCCCCCAGCTGCGGGGGATGTATCACGGGGATCGCTCCCGCAAGGAGACGCTGGTGGAATATGGCTTCCGACTTCCCTCGGCCCTGGACAACCGGCCTCTCACCTTTGAGGAGTTTGAAGGGCGGGTCCATCAGGTGATCTTCATGTCTGCCACCCCGGGCCCGTATGAGCTGGAGAAATCCGAACAGATCGTCGAGCAGCTGATCCGACCCACCGGCATCTTGGACCCTGTGGTAGAGGTGCGCCCGACAAAAGGACAGATCGAGGACCTCGTCGGCGAGATCGGCCGGCGCGTTGCCCGGGGGGAGCGAGCCCTGGTCACCACCCTGACCAAGCGCCTGGCCGAGCAGCTCTCGGACTATCTCAACGAAGTGGGCGTCCGAACCCACTACCTGCACGCCGACATCGATACCCTGGAGCGCGTGGAGATCCTGCGGGATCTCCGCCTGGGGGTTTACGACGTGGTGGTGGGGATCAACCTGCTGCGGGAGGGGCTGGACCTCCCGGAGGTCTCCCTGGTAGCGGTGCTGGACGCCGACCAAGAGGGTTTCCTGCGCAGCGAGACGGCTCTCATCCAGACCATCGGGCGGGCGGCCCGCCATGTGAACGGGACGGCCATCCTCTACGCCGACCGGATCACCGAATCCATGCGCCGGGCCATCGAGGAAACCAACCGGCGACGGGCGATCCAGGAGGCTTACAATCGCGCCCATGGCATCGAGCCCCGCGCCATCGTGAAAGCCGTGCGGGACCTCACGGATCGGGTTCGGGAGATGATGGCGGAGGAGGCCGAGGCGCCTGAGCGGCCGCCAGCGATGCCGAAGGATGAGCTGCAGCGGCTGATCCGCGCCCTGGAGAAGGAGATGAAGCGGGCTGCCCAGGCCCTGGAGTTTGAGAAGGCCGCTGCCCTGCGGGACCAAATTTTCGAGCTACGGGAGCAGCTGCGGATGATCGAGCAGGGGGAGACCCCACCTGAGGCGCAGATCCGGCCCCTGGTGGAGTTGGGGCAGCCAGACGAGGAGCCGGATTCCGAAACCCCTGTTGCGCCCGCGCCGCCCGAGCGGCGCAGCCGCCTCCGCCGCAAGGGATAGCCCGAGGAACACCAGATGCGCTTGCCTGGGATGGGTCTCCTCGCGCAGATCAGAAATCGATCTTCATCGGCGCTCCGCGACAAGCGTTGGCCTTCGCCGACGTGAAGGATGTTTTCGGCTGGCACAGGCCGACCGCCAGCCACGGGCTTTCCGAAGTCGAATTCATTCAGCGCATTCGATGGGAGATCCCAGATGCAGCCATCTCGACGGGTGATGATCCTCTACAACCCGGCCGCGGGCCCCCGGGAGATGACGCGGGAGATCCAGGCGGTTGCGCGCAGATGGGAGGACCAGGGATGGTTGGTGGTCATGCGGATCACCGAGCGCCCCGGGATGGCCACGGAGCTCGCCCACGAGGCCGCCCTGGAGGGGTTCGACTGGGTGGTGGCCGCCGGTGGAGATGGCACGGTGAACGAGGTGGTCAACGGCCTTGTGGGGTTGCCCAGCACCATGGGGGTGCTGCCTGTGGGCACTGGGAACGTATGGGCCCGGCAGCTGGGCTTGCCCACTTACCCCATGGTGCATCCTTTGCGCATTCAGGCGGCCGCCCGGCTCCTGGAGGTTGCACGAACCCGGGTCATCGACCTCGGGCGGGCGAACGGGCGCTACTTCCTGCTCTGGGCGGGCATCGGGCTGGACGCCCAAGTGACGCAACAGATGGAGCCCCGGGACCGGGGCACCAAGCGACTGGGGGCCCTGGCCTACCTGATCGCCGGCGCCCTCATCGCGCGGGATTTCCCAGCCATGCAAGCCACTGTGTTCATTGACGGCCGGCGCCGGATCCGGGGTCGCACCTTAGGGGTGCTGGTAGCCAACACTCAGCTGTATGGCGGGCTGGTCCGCATCACCCCCCAGGCGTTGCTAGACGACGGATACCTCAACATCTGCGTGTTCCGGGGGATAGGGCTGCCCTGGGCCCTGCGACACTTCATCAACGTGTTCGGGGGCCGCCATCTCCAGGATCCTGCTGTCAAATTCTTCACTGGACGCCAGGTCCTGGTCGAAACCCGTCCGGCGGTCCCTGTGCAGGTGGATGGGGAGCTCATCGGCCACACTCCGACGCTCTTCGAAGTCGTCCCCCGCTCCCTGCGCATCCTAGTCCCCCCCACCGCCCCAGCTTCGCTTTTCCAAGACTCAACCTGAAGCCTCCACACCCCATCCCAGTGCGCCTGTCTTGCATCCTCAGGAAAGGTTTCTCTAAGGATTTCAACCGCGAAAGTCCAGAATCCATCTAACTAAATTAATCAGAACAAGGAGAGCGCCTTCCCAACGGGAAATCACCCAGCCTGTGCGCATCAGGAAGACGACCACCAGCACTACCATGCCCGCCAGCACCCATAAGCTGCTGTAGACGCTGGGATCCACCGTCATCGGACGGATGGCAGCAGCCAGACCGAGCACTCCCAGCAGGTTGAAGATGTCGCTGCCGATCAAGTTGCCGGCGGAAATCCCGTGCCGGCCGCGGAAGACGGCCACCAAGGAAGTGGCGAACTCCGGCGCTGAAGTGCCCGCCGCCACGATCGTCACGCCGATGGCCCACTCGGAGATCCCAACCGTCCGCGCCAAAGCAACCGCCGCTTCGACCAGGAAATGTCCCCCTCCGACCACCAGCGCCAGCCCAATCAACAGGCGAGGAACCTCATACCAGCGAAACTCGCCAGGCGGGGTATCTTCGATGGGTTCTCGGAAATACAACAGGGATCCAATGTAAAGAACGAGCAAGGCGAGCAGGATCATCCCCTCCCATCGGGCGATGTACAGGTCGAGAAGGAAAAGGAGCAGCAACATGGTGATCGCAATGAGCACGCCGCCGTCTCGGACGACCATCGTGCGCGATGTGGCGATCGCCCGCACCACAGCCACGCCTCCAAGGATGAACCCGAGATTGAAAATGTTCGAGCCGATCACATTCCCAACGGAGATGTCGCCTTGGCCCTTCAAGGCAGCACCTATAGTGACAGCGAATTCCGGCGATGAAGTGCCGACGGCCACAATCGTCAGACCGATGACCAGTTCGGACATCCCCAGCCGTCGGGCGATACGCGCTGCTGATTCCACGATCCAGACTGCGCCGCCCCATAAAACCAGGACGCAGAGGAGAATGATCAGGATGTTGAACAAGATGGTCCACATAGTCTCGTTCCTCCTGAACGCAGACTATGCATGATCTTACCCGCTTTCCGATTTTCCGCCGCCTCCACATCCGGCGCGTCGGAGTAGGAATCCGGGATCTCCCGGAAGGCTAGGTGCTGGGCTCTATGACATTGTCGATATAGTGATCCTGAGCGGAAGAGCGGGGCATCCCACAGCAGGCCCCCGATAAAGGCTCCCGCGCTGCGCAAGGAATAGGGCAAAATCATGAGCGAGGGGACTTTCCGGCTCCTTGCCCTCGACGGAACCCTGGACGACAAGATTTTGAGGAGGAGTGCTGATGTCGGGATGGATGGGACGTCTGCTGGTGCTGAGCCTCTTCGCGGCCGCGATGGCCTACGTGGAGAGCGCCGTTGTGGTCTATCTGCGGCAGGTCTACGGGATCACGGATCTGCTTCAGGATGTGCCAACCCAGCCGGATCCGCTCATCCCCGTCGAGCTGGGCCGGGAGATCGCCACCTTGGTGATGCTGGGAACGGTCGGAGCCCTGACCGGGCGGACCCCTGCCGCTCGCTGGGGGTTCTTCCTCTATGTGTGGGGGCTCTGGGACGTCCTGTATTACGTCTGGCTCCGGGTTTTCATCGGCTGGCCCGCCTCGCTGCTGGAATGGGATCTCCTCTTCCTGATCCCCTTGCCCTGGTGGGGGCCGGTCTGGGCGCCGGTCCTGGCCGCAGCGATGATGATGGCGGTGGGAGCACGGATGGCCTGGCGCAGCGAGCAGGGGTTCGTACTTCGCATCGACCGAGTCGCTTGGCTGCTCGGCGCGCTGGGGGCGGTCTTGGCGCTATATACCGTGCTGGCCCCGAGTCTGAACGCCTTGCCCGGCGGCCTTGAGGCGGTCGCCCAGGCCCGTCCTACCACCTTCCCCGCATGGCTTTATCTCATCGGATGGGGAATGGTGACCGTCGCCGGCTGGCGGATCAGCAAGGGAATCTCCGCATTCTCCCGCCTTCCGGAAGCATCCCACCCGGGTTAAGATGGGGAGGGGCAGGCCGATCGGCTCACCCGGAGACGAATCCTTTGCTGGAGCGCAGGCGGCGTGATCCGCAAACCGACAACGCGTTCGAAGCCCTCGTTGCCACCCGATCTGTACGGGGAAGAATATTTCCTTTCCGCCTGTGAAGGATATGAGGAATTCCTCCGAACGCACGGGGAGCATCTCTCCCGGCGCCTCCAGGCCGCCTTCGCCGTAGCGGAGGTCCGCCCCGGCATGTGGGTGCTGGATGTCGGCTGCGGGCGCGGGGAGATCGTCCGCCACTGCGCTCGTCTGGGCGCATGGGCCATCGGCATTGATTACGCTGCCGCCGCCGTGCAGCTTTCGGCCCGCCTGCTCCGGGAGGCCAGTGATCTGCAAACCCCGGCCGCCCTGGCCCAGGCCGATGCCAAGCACCTCCCCTTCCGGGAGGAGATCTTCGACCGCGTGCTGTTGTTCGACGTGGTGGAGCACCTGTTCCCCTGGGAGCTTCGCCTGGCCCTGCGAGAGGCTTACCGGGTGCTGAAGCCCGGCGGGATGCTGGTCATCCATACCGCCCCGAACCGCTGGTATGACGCCTACGCCTATCCCCTCGTTCGCCTGGTCCGCACCCTCCAGGGCTTAGGCCACCTCTACCCGCTCAACCCCCGTGCCCTGAACGTCCCGGTTAACGAGGCCGTTCATGTGAACGAACAGGGGCCCCTCGGCCTGTGGTGGGCGCTGCGCCGGACAGGCTTCCGTCCCGTGCGGGTCTGGCTCTCGACCCCGCCCCAAAACCGCCAGGAGGGGCTCTTCTTCCGCGTGCTGCGCCACCTCGCCTTCCGCTGGATCCCCTTCCGCTGGTTCTTCGAACGGGAGGTGTTCGCGGTAGCCATCCGGCCCTGAGCATCCTCTGGAGACGCTCGAAATGGAGCCGAAGAGCTACTGGCGGTTGACCGCAGATCCCTATACGCCGAACCCGCCCCTGATGGGGGAGGCCCGGGTGGACGTGGCGATCATCGGCGGAGGATTCACTGGCCTCTCCGCTGCCCTGCATCTCAAAGAGGCGGAGCCAGGCCTCCAGGTCGCCGTTTTGGAGCAGGCCGAAGTCGGCGAAGGGGCCAGCGGGCGCAACGCCGGCTTCGCCATGACCCTCTTCGGGCTCACCCTCTCCATGACGGCGCTTCGCTTCGGCCGCCAAGCCGCCGCAGAAGCCCATCACTATACGGAACAGGCCGTCGACTACGTGGGGGAGCTCATCGCCCGCTACGGCATCGCCTGTGATTATGAGCGACCAGGGTTCCTGCGCGTGGCCACCTCCCCGGCTTACGTCCGGCGGATCCAGAAGGAGATCGAGCTGGCCCATCTCCTGGGGCTGGCCGGGATCGAGTGGCTGGGCGCCCAGGCCGTGCGAGAGCAGGTGAACTCGCCTCGCTACCTAGGGGCCTGGTGGGAGCCCCGCTGCGCCCTCCTCCACCCCCTCCGATATGTGCGGGGACTGAAGCAGGCCGTCGAGAGCCTCAGCGTCCACATCTATGAGCGTACCCCTGTTCGGGTCATCGAGCGCTGGCCGGGCGGCTTCCTCCTGCGCACCCCTCGGGGGATCCTGCGGGCGGAGAAGTTGGTGTTCGCCACCAACGCCTACTCCCACCGGCTCCCTCTCGTCCGCCGCAAGCAGGTCCCCGCCTTCACCTACATCGTGGTGACGGAGCCTCTCTCCTCGGATCAGCTGGCCCCCATCGGCTGGCGGAACCGGCAAGGGATCGAGGACGCACGCCACCTCGTGCATTACTACCGCCTGACGCCCGACAACCGCCTGCTGATGGGCGGAGGGGATGTCGGCATCCCCTTCGGAGGCCGGATGGATCTCGATGAGAACAAACGGATCTTCCGGGAGCTGGAAGCCTACATTCTGGAGGTCTTCCCCTCCCTGAAAGGGGTGCGGATCGAGTGCCGGTGGGGTGGCCCGGTCTCGGTCACCGTCGACATGGCCCCGGCCCTCGGATATGTAGGGGACCGCAGAGCGGTCTACGCCCTGGGCTGCATCGGCCACGGCGTGGCGCTGACGACCATGAACGGCCAGATCGTGCGCGACCTGATCCTGGAGCGGCGGACCCCCCTCACGGAGCTCTTCTTCGTCCACCGGCGGGTGATCCCGTGGCCACCGGAGCCGCTGCGCTTCGCCATCGGGCACCTCATCCGGGGGTATATGCGCCTGGAGGATCGGATCCTGGATCGCGGGCCTGCAAGCCCATGAGGGAGGATCGTCGAGGATGGGCAAGGAGCCGAGCCTAGAGGACCTGGAGCGGGCCCTGGCCCTGAAGCGCCGTGAGGTCCGCCTGAAGCGATGGATCCAGGAAGGACGCCTTCCGGTGGAGGCGCCGCCCCCCGCCGAGGGGCCTACCCCCTCGGAGCTACCGGCCCTCCCACCGGATCCCCACTTCCACGCAGAGGTGGAATGGGAGGCTCCCCGATGGCGGATCCGGCTGCCCCGCCTGCGCCTCTCATGGACGACCTGGCGGGATCGCCTCCTGCTGGGGGTGGAGATCGCGGCCGTGCTGGGGGCCATTTTCCTGCTGCTCTCCTCTTGGCAGGCCATGCGTCCGGCGGCCTCTGGAGAGGGGCCCCGAGCGACCCCCACACCCACGCCGTTGATCCCCGTCCTCGTCCTGCCGGGCGGGCATCGACCGCCTACTGCCCCCGGGGGGCCCGCGCCGAACCCGGAGGAGATCCCCGAACACCTGCGGGCCCTCGTGGCCTCCCTGCCCACCCCGGTGCCCATCACCCCGGGCCCTCGCAGCCCCACCCGCATCGTCATCCCCGCCATCGGGGTGGACGCCCCGGTGGTCCCAGGGACGGACTGGGAAGCTCTGAAGAAGGGCGTGGGGCATCACCCGGGGACGGCGAACCCCGGGGAGCCCGGGAACATGGTGCTGGCCGGCCACAACGACATTTACGGGGAAGTTTTCCGAGACCTCGAGAAGCTCGGCGTCGGCGATGAGATCTGGGTCTACGCCGGGAGCCGGGCCTATCGCTACGTGGTGGCCCAGAAACAGGTGGTCCTCCCCACCCAGGTGGAGGTGATGGCTCCCACCCGCGATCCGGTGGTCACCCTCATCACGTGTTATCCTTATTTGGTGAACACCCACCGGCTGGTGGTGGTTGGGGAGCTGCGATGAAGGATGGCCATGGTTGAGCGGGACGTCGGGGTAATCATCGTGAACTACAACACGCGAGAGCTGTTGCGGCGTTGCCTGCAGACAGTGCAGGCCAGCCGGGGCGTGACCTTTGAGGTGTGGGTGGTGGACAACGCCTCGGAAGACGGCAGCGCGACGATGGTGGAGCGGGAGTTCCCGGAGGTCCGGCTGATCTACAGTCCGGTCAACGGCGGCTATGCGTATGGGAACAACCTGGGGTTGCGCGCCTTCGGCTTTGGAGAGCCGGGGCGGACGCCCAGAATCCGCTATGTCTTGCTCCTTAACCCAGACACCGAAGTGCCGCCGGACGCCATGGCCCGGATGGTGGCCTTCATGGACGCCCATCCGCAGGCCGGGGCCGCGGGCCCGAAGATCGTCCGACCCGATGGCTCCCTGGACTTGGCGTGCCGTCGTAGCTTCCCCACCCCGGAGGTCGCCTTCTATCGGTTTTCCGGCCTGAGTCGGCTTTTCCCCAAGAGCCCGCGCTTCGCCCGTTACAACATGACCTTCCTGAACCCGGATCAAACCCATGAGGTGGATTCCGTCGTCGGGGCGTTCATGATGGTGCGCCGCGAGGCCATCATGCAAGTGGGCTTGCTGGATGAATCGTTCTTCATGTATGGGGAGGACCTGGACTGGGCGTATCGCATTAAGCGGGCCGGCTGGAAAATTTACTACCATCCGGAGGTGGTCGTCCTGCACGTCAAGCGCGCTTCCAGCCGGACGAGCCCGCGGGCCCGCTATGAGTTCAACCGGGCGATGTGGATTTTCTACCGGAAGCATTATCAGGCCACCACACCGGCTTGGCTGGATCTGCTGGTGCGGCTGGGTCTAGTGCTGAAGGGGGGCTGGCGGCTGTGGCGGGAGATGCGCCGGGATCTGCGAGAGCGCCACGAGGCGCCCGCCTTCTCCTCTTCAGAGCGGTGATGGAATTAAGGAGGTGCAGGATGAACCGGAAGCGTGTCCGGTGGCTGCACAGCGCCCTCCTGTTGCTGAACGACCTGGGAATGACGGCCCTCGCCTTTTACACCGCTTACACGATCCGCGCTCGGCTTCCATGGCCCTACCCCCCTCAGAACCTGCCGGGCTTCCTAGCTTACGCACCGATGCTGGGGGTACTGCTCCTTTACGTGGCCATCCTGTTCTTCCTCCACCGGCTCTACCATCTCGGCCGGGCCACCTCCCGCCTGGATGAACTGTCCCGGGCCGCCGCGGCCTTCTCGGTGGCAATGATCTTCACTGTGGCCACCGTCTCCTTAGCGTTCAAAGACACCCTGTTCGGTTTCGACTACCCGCGGGCCATGGTGCTGTATGCCTGGGGCCTAGGGATCCTCCTCGTCGGGATCGGCCGTCTGCTGGCGCGAGGCATGTGGAGCACCCTGCGGGCCCGGGGCTGGGACCGCAGCCGCATGCTGATCGTGGGGACAGGCGAGGCGGCGGAAGCAGTGATCCGCCGTATCCAGAACGCCCCCGCGTTCGGCTACGAGCCCATCGGCGTGGTGGCCCTGCAGGGCAACGGCGCCACCCACGTGGCGGGGGTCCCGGTGATTGGGACCGCTGAGGATCTCCCGGATTTGGTCTACGCCCGGGACATCGATGAGGTGCTGATCGCCGTCCCGGAGGCCCCGCACAGCGAAGTGCTACGCCTGATCTCCCTGTGCGAACGCAGCAACCTCTCCATCAAGATCTACCCGGACATCTTCCAGTTGATCGCCACCCAGCCTTCTCTGGACGACCTGGGGGGGTTGCCGCTGCTCACGGTGCGGGACGTTGCCCAGCGAGGCTGGAAGCTAGTCCTCAAGCGGGCGATGGACATCGTGGGGGCAGCCGTGGGGCTGATCCTGCTTTCGCCGCTCATGCTGCTGATCGCCATCCTGATCAAGCTGGATTCCAAGGGGCCGGTCTTCTACGTGCAGGAGCGCATGGGGCTGGACGGACGTCCCTTCTTGATGCTCAAGTTCCGCTCCATGCGGGCAGACGCCGAGAAGGAAGGGCCGGGCTGGACCCGACCGGATGATCCGCGGCGGACCCGGGTGGGGACCCTCCTGCGCCGGCTGAACTTGGACGAGCTGCCCCAGCTAATCAACGTGCTGCTGGGGGACATGAGCCTGGTGGGACCGCGCCCGGAGCGCCCCGTCTACGTGGACCAGTTCCGCCGCGCGATCCCCCGCTACATGGAGCGCCATCGGGAGAAGGCGGGCATCACCGGCTGGGCGCAGATCAATGGCCTGCGAGGAGATACTTCTATCACCGAGCGCACCAAATACGATCTCTGGTATGTGGAGAACTGGTCTCTCTGGCTGGACATCAAGATCCTGCTGCGCACCCTGGTCCAGACCCTGACTTTCCGAAGCCCCAATGCCTATTGAACCGGAGGGGATGATCTTGCGCTCTCGAGGCAAGGGAAGGATGGCGATCGCCGAGCTCCATGAGAAGGCGGCCCAGCGCGGGTTGCCCAGCCTGGGCTGGGGGCCGGGGCAGGCCCGGCGTCTGGAGCTCATGCGGCGCTATGCCGCCCTGGAGGGCGCCCGCATCCTGGTGGACGGCTGCGGGGTCGGGATATACGTGGAAGCGATGCGGGCTTTCTCCTCGGAGGTGCACGGCCTGGACATCGATGCCGACTACCTGCGGGAGGCCCGCCGGCGCGGCCTGGGATATCTGGTGCAAGCCGCCGCCGAAGTCCTCCCTTACCCCGATGGGAGCTTCGATGTGGTCCTCTCCCACGAGGTCATCGAACATGTGGCCGATGACCGTCGGGCAGTCGCGGAGATGGTGCGGGTGCTGCGCCCCAGCGGGCGGATCCTCCTGTTCTGCCCGAACCGCTGGTTCCCCTTCGAGACCCACGGGCACTACTGGCGGGGGCGTTATCATTTCGGGAACACCCCTCTGATCAACTACCTGCCAGATCCCCTGCGCAATCGCCTGGCCCCCCACGTGCGAGCTTACAGCGGGCGGGCCCTGCGCCGCCTCTTCGCCGGCCTCCCGGTGCGCATCGTGCATCACACCCGGATCTTCCCCGCCTTCGACCGCATCGCGGACCGGCATCCCCGTCTCGGCCGCTGGCTGCGCGGCCTGGCTGACCGCCTGGAACGCACCCCCCTGAACCGGCTGGGGCTCTCCCACTTCCTGGTGGCAGAGAAGACGGGGTGGGGGTAGGGGCGACCCGGCGGATCGCCCCTACCCCTACCCCGCATCCGGAAAAGCCAGAGGGCCCTGTCCCTCCCCTTGCCCGCCTCATGCCGCTGGGTGTAAGATGAATCCCGGAATTATCGGTAGGGCGCGTTGTTTTTGTTGTCGTGGAGGACTCATGGATTTCGAGCGCTTTCTCCGCCTGATCGGCATGGTGGTGCTAGGGATCGCAGGGTGGCGCTTAGGGATGGACGCCGCCCGGCTGGGTCTGGACTCCCGGCCGGCATGGCAGTTCGCCCTCGCCTTCGCCCTGGCTGGCGCCATCATAGGCCTGGTCATCACCCCGTGGCTGACCATCCGCCCGGCGGCGATGATCCGGCAGGTGACCCGCTCCATCCCGTTGCAGCAGCTGCTCGCCGGCACCGCGGGGCTCATCATAGGCCTGACCATGGCCGGGCTGGTCTCCTATCCTCTTTCCTTGCTGCCCGACCCGCTGGGCCGGGTGCTGCCCTCCCTGGGGGCGGTGTTTTTCGGCTACCTGGGCCTCACTGTGGCCGGAACCCGCTACAAGGACCTCCTGGCCTTGCTCCCCCGCCACTTGCGGGAACGGGACAGCGAGCACGCCATCCTCGTGGACACCAGCGTGATCATCGACGGGCGTATCGCCGACGTCGCCCGCACCGGCTTCATCCAGGCCACCCTGCTGGTGCCGCGCTTGGTCCTCAACGAACTGCAGCACATCGCCGACTCCCAGGACCCCCTACGGCGGAACCGTGGGCGGCGCGGCTTAGAGATCCTCAACCGTATGCAGAAAGAGGGGCACGTCCCCATCCGCATCGTGGACATGGAGTCGGAGGGGCGGGCGGCCGATGAGAAGCTGATCACCCTGGCCCGCCGGCTGCGCTGCCCGATCATGACCAACGATTACAACCTCAACCGCGTGGCAGAGCTGCAAAACATCCGGGTCCTGAACATCAACGAGCTGGCCAACGCCGTGCGCACCATCCTCCTGCCCGGCGAGCCCCTTTCCCTCTCTATCATCCAGGGGGGGAAGGAGCCTGGCCAGGGGGTGGGTTATCTGGAGGATGGGACGATGGTGGTCGTTGAGGAGGGGCGGCGCTACATCGGACGGGAGATCCCGGTGGTGGTCACCAAGGTGCTCCAGACTGCAGCGGGGCGGATGATCTTCGCCCGCCCCGAGGAGCCGGCGCGCAGCCCCCCATAAAAACCTTTGGGATCCATCACGCTTAATGGAGGGAGACTGCTCGATGAGCCTGGTCGTATATAACTTCCTCACTCGTCGCAAGGAGCCCTTCATACCTCTGCACGAGGGACGGGTTCACATGTATGTGTGCGGGCCGACGGTCTACGACCACGCCCACGTCGGCCATGCCAAGCTCTACATCTCCATGGATGTCATCGTCCGTTACTTCCGCTACCGCGGCTACAAGGTCCGCTACGTCCAGAACATCACCGATGTCGGGCACCTGCTGGAGACCGGGGAGGACCGCATCCTGAAGGGAGCGGCGCGGGAGCGCCTGGAGCCGATGGAGCTGGTGGAGAAGTACATGCGCAGCTACTTCGAGGATATGGACGCCCTGGGGGTGGTCCGGCCGGACATCTCCCCCCGGGCCTCGGCCCATATCCCCGAGATGATCGAGATGATCAAGGTCCTGATCGAGAAGGGCGACGCCTACGAGGTCAACGGCTCTGTCTACTTCTCGGTGGAATCCTGGCCAGAGTACGGGAAGCTATCTGGCCGCCGCCTGGAGGAGCAGGAGGAGGGCGTGCGGGTCGCGGTGCGGGAGGAGAAGCGCCATCCCGCTGACTTCGCCCTCTGGAGGCGCGCCGAGCCGGAGCACATCCTGCGCTGGCCCAGCCCATGGGGCTGGGGCTACCCGGGGTGGCACATCGAGTGCTCGGTGATGTCCACCAAATACCTGGGCCAGCCCTTCGACATCCACGGCGGGGGCATTGACAACCTCTTCCCCCACAACGAGAGCGAGATCGCCCAGGCCGAGGCCGCCAAAGGCGTGCCCTTCGTCCGCTACTGGCTGCTCACGGGCTCGCTCACGGTGAACGGGGTCAAGATGAGCAAAAGCTTAGGGAACGTGGTGCGCATCAAGGACGCCCTCGGGCGCTACCGTCCCCAGGCCATCCGCCTCTTCATCCTCTCCAGCCATTACCGCTCGCCCATCGATTACAGCGAGGAGGCGATGGAGGCGGCCGAGAAGGGCCTGGACCGCCTCTGGAACACGGTGATCGAGGTGCGGGAGCGGCTGGCCCGCGGGGACGCCCCCGAGTCGGCGGAGCCGGAGGCGTTTATGGAGGAGATCCAGCGGGCGCGGCGCGCCTTCCTGGAGGCGATGGACGACGATTTCAGCACGCCGGAGGCCCTGTCGGTCCTCTTCGAGTTCTCCAAGGCCGTCAACGGCCTCCTGTTCGGCGGGGCCACCGTGGGCCGTCCCGTCCTGGAGGCCATCGACGCCGTCTACCGGGAGCTCGGCGGCCAGGTCCTGGGCCTGATCTCCGATGAGATCCGGCCGGACGTCCCCTCGGACCTGGTGGCGGGGCTGGTGCAGTTGCTGATCGAGCTGCGGGCGGAGGCCCGCCGCCAGCGCGACTTCGCCCGGGCCGATCAGATCCGCGAGCGCCTGCGGGCCCTGGGGATCCTCCTGGAGGACCGACCCGACGGCACGGTCTGGCGGATGGGACGGGCGGGATCTTAGAGGAGGAATCCATGGCTGATGTCCTGATCAAAGAAACGATTCTGCACGAACTGGAAGATCTAAAGGAGAACCAACTTCCGGAGGTCCTGGATTTCATCCGCCTCCTGAAGTCCAGGGGAGGCAAGGAGCGGATTATCCTCATGGACGCCGCAGACTATCGCATCCTGCGAGCCGTAGCGGCTGATCGGACGAGGCCGCCGCATCCTTCTCCCCTCGCCGAACCGACGCTGGAACCGGTCGGGTTGAGCGAGGAGGAACTGAGGCCAGAGGCGGAGGAAGCAGCCGATGGATCCCAGGCCCGATGGAATCAAATCATTGCCGCTTATCTGGACGGTCACATTAATCTCGGACGTGCGGCTCGGCTGCTGAACCTCCCCGTCGATGATCTCAGGGAACGCTTCCTGCGGCTGGGCGTTCCCTTGCGGCTTGGTCCGGAAACGATGGAGGAAGCCCAGGCAGAGATCACGGTCGGCCTCTCCATCGAGACCCCTTAGTTGGAGAGCGCAGTGATCCTGCTCGACACCACGGTTCTCAGCAATTTCGCCCGCATCGGCCGATTGGATTTGTTGCGTGCAGTGTTATCCAACGCCGCAACCACACCATATGTGATAGACGAATTAAAGGCCGGCGAGGTTTCCGGCTATCTGTTCGATTGTGACTGGGAATGGCTGGAAATCGTGAAATTAAGCCTCACAGAGGAAGACCATCTTACTCGCATTCGCCGAATCCTCGGGGAGGGCGAGGCCTCCTGCATCGCGGTGGCTCTGGAGAGGGGAGGCATCCTGTTCACGGATGACGGGGATGCGCGCCGTTACGCTCTTCGCCTTGGCATCCCCGTTTCCGGCACGTTGGGAGTGCTGGCATTGCTGGTCAAGAAGGGCTACCTCACCCTAAGCGAAGCGGACGACTGCTTGATGAAGATGATCAAAGCCAGTTACCGGTCCCCGGTGAAGAGCGTGTCCGAGATCCCGGGTTTCCCATCGTCCCGGGAATAAGGGATCGCCCGGTCGCTCGAAGGAGCTGAGTGCGGAAAAGGGCGACGACGTTTCAGGTTTAATCCGGAGGCCTCGATGAGCCGGGATCCCTCGCCCCAGGAGCGCCGCCGGTTGCTGGAGGAAGAGCTGCACCGGTTGGTAGAGATCCTGCGCCGGGAGGTGCATCCGGAGCGGATCATCCTCTTCGGATCCCTGGCGACCGGGGAGATCGGGCCATGGTCGGATATTGATCTCGTCATCGTCATGCGGACGGACCAGCCGTTCATCGAGCGCCTTCACACCATCCGGCGGCTCCTTCAGCCCCGCGTGGCCACTGATCTGCTGGTCTGCACGTCGGAGGAGTTCGAGCAGCTCGCCCGGGAACGGCCATTTGTGCGAGAGGAAATCCTGGCCAAGGGGGTGCTTCTCTATGCGCGAGGCGGCGAAGCCGTGGCTCGATCTCGCCTGACGCTTTAGAGCCGGTTGCTCGTAGTCCGCCGCGGCGGCCTCAGGATCCCCTGCGCCCAATACCATTCCAGAGTGCGGCGGGCTCCCTCCTCAAAGGGCGTGGGCTCGAACCCCAGCTCCCGCCGGGCTTTCTCCGAGGAGACCACCCAGTCGTAGAACACATACGTGGCCAGGGTCAGCGGGTAATAGGGCTCCCGCCCGGTGAGGTCTGCCAGCTTCGTCCAGGCCCAGGCCAGAGCTCGCATGGGAGCCGCCGGGACGTTGATCCGCCATGCGGGAACCCCGGCGAGGCGGGCGACGATCTCGTAGATCTCCCCGTGCGTCCGGCTTCGATCGGCCACGTTGTAAACCTCCCCCACCCGCCCCCGATGCAGCGCCGCCTCGATCACCCGACAGAGGTCCGGCACGAAGATCGGGAACGTGTAGCGGCGGCCGCCGTGGACCTGCAGGCGCAGCCCGCGCAGGAAGTCCTCGAAGAACAGCCGGTTGAAGGCGTAGCGCCCCCAGGGGCCGTAGAAGGCTCCCGGGCGCAGGATCACCGCCGGGAGCCCTCTCCCGACCGCCTCCTGAACCAGCCGCTCGCCCTCCCACTTCGTCCGCTGATAATCATCCACCGGCCGGCAGGGATAGGTTTCATCGATCACCGCGCCCGGACGCGGCCGCCCCACCACCGCCACCGTGGAGATGTGAACGAACCGCCTCACACCCGCGGCCAGGGCCGCCTCCGCCACGTTCCGCGTCCCCTCGACGTTGACCCCCCAGTAGCGCGCCCGCGGACCCCAGAACCGGAAGTAGCCCGCCGCGTGGATCACGGCGTCGCAGCCCTCCACCGCCGCCCCCACGGAGACGGGGTCCTGGATATCCCCGAAGGCGATCTCCACCCCATGGGCGGCCAGGAACTTCCAGTCTGAAGTCAGGCGAACCGGGGCGCGCACGCGATATCCCTGCTCCACCAGATATGGGCAGAGGTTCCGCCCCAGGAAGCCCGTGGCGCCGGTCACCAGGATGCGCATGGCCGGCTATGGGGAGCGCTCGAGATCGTCGGCCGCGAACGCCAGCCCGAGGCGCCGCAGGGTCTCCGGCTTCGGCCGCCCGGTCTCCGGGTCCCATCCGCGGACCTCGTAATACTCGCGCAGCATGACCTCCAGATCCGGGACGAAGCCGGCCGCCCCGCCCTCCCCCAGCGGCTCCAGCAGCCGTTTCGGAAGCCGGTCGTCCGCCCGGGTCGCCCCCAGGCGATGGTTGAGGGCCCGCTTCAGCTGCCAGGCCCGTTCCCCCACCTCCAGAATCCGCCCCAGGTCCCAGTCCCATCCCATCGCGGCGTTGAGCAGGGCCAGGGCCGTAGAGGGGGCCACATGGGCGAAGTAACAGAGGACCAGGCTGTTGCACACCGTCCGCCAGTTCTGGTGGATCGCCGCATAGCGGGCTTTGCCCTCGCATTGATGGCGATCGAGATAGAGGATGCCCAGCTCCTCATCGGATTGGCCCAGCTCCACCATGAAGAAGTCGCTCTGGTTGTGGCACGCGCCGCGGGGGGACGTGGCGTAGCTCAGGGCCATCCCCGCTACCCCGCGCGGATCGTGATAGGGGACCTCCAGGCCTTTCACCTCCACCGCCAGATCCTCCGCGCCGAAGGCCCGTGCCGGGCCGCGGGCCCCCTGGGCCAGCAGCGCTCCGAATCCCTCCCGCCGGGCCGTCTGGGCAATGAGGATCTCCGCCGGCCGCGCATCCCCCCAGCGCAGGGCCAACCCCCCGGTGTCCCGCTCCGTGAGGACCCCGCGCTCGAAGAGCAGATAGGCCAGGCCGAGGACGTTCCCCATGCTGATGGAATCCAGCCCGTAGCGATCGCACAGATCCCCCAGATGCGTGATGAGGGCGAGGTCGTCGTTCAGGAGGTTCGAACCGAAGGCGGCGATGGTCTCGTATTCGGGGCCCTTCCCCTTCGTCCGGGCATAGGGGCCTTCGGGGATGGTCACCATCCGCCCGCAGGCGATCACGCAGGCGTGGCAGGCCGAGACCCCCGAGAGGATCGTCTCGGCCATGGCGGCCCCGCTCACCTTCGACGCGCCCTCCCAGGCGCCCTGCCCGTAATACCGTTTGGGCATGCTCCCCAGCAGCTCGAAATACTCCGCCGCACCGGCCGTCCCCGTCTCCCGGAACACCCGGGTCAGGTTGTCCTCCCGCAGCGCCCGGTTGGCCTGCGACCGCAGCGCCCCGAACTCCTCCGGGCGGGCCAGGGGCAACGGCTGGTTCCCCCGCACCGCGATGGCCTTCAGGTTCTTGGAGCCCATCACCGCGCCCATCCCGGTGCGGCCCGCTACCCGACCGTGGTCGCACAGGATCAAGGCGAAGGGGACCTGGTTCTCCCCGGCGACGCCGATGGCCGCTACCCGGGCCAGGGGATCCCCCACCTCCTGCCGGACGGCCGCCTGAACGGCGTAGGGATCGCGGCCCCAGAGATGAGCGGCGGGGCGGATCTCGACCCGACCGTCGCGGATCCAGAGGTAGACCGGTTCCGGGGCGCGTCCCTCGATCCATAGCGCATCGTAGCCGGCGAAGCGCAGCTCCGGCCCCCAGAACCCGCCGCAGTTGGACTCCCCCCACAGCCCGGTGGCGGGGGAGCGGGCGCACACCGTAAACCGTCCGACGGCCGGGCCAGCGGTGCCGGTCAGCGGGCCGGTGAGGAACAGCAAGGGGTTCTCCGGGCCCAGGGGATCCACCTTCGGATGGAGGCGCTCCCACAGCATCCGCGCCGCCAGGGCGCTGCCCCCGATGAAATCCTCCACCCATCCCGAGGGGATCTCCTCCTCCCGGATCCGCTGCGAGGAGAGATCCACCCTCAGCAGCCGACCGAAACGCGTCATCGGTTTCCCCCCTCCTTGCTGTAACGCAAAATTTATTTTGCGGGAAACGCCTCGCTTCTCTCCGACCACGTGGGACGCCGCTTCCGGAGGACTTCCCGGCTCTAATCCGGGTAATCGGCCTCCGGATCCGTGTAGATAGGGGGCGGATCAGGAGTCCGTCGGACGCGCCACAGGCCCCGCAGGTCCTCCAGGGCAGTGCGCAGGATCTTCACCCGGGTGTCGGGATCCTCCCGCCAGATCACCGGGACCTCCCACACGGTGTAGCCGCGCTGCTCGGCGCGCAGGAGCAGCTCCGTGTCGAAGAACCAGGATTGATTGGCCACCCGGGGGACAAGCTCCTGGGCCGCCTGGCGGGTGATGGCTTTGAACCCGCACTGGGCATCCCGGAAGCGGCGGCGGGGGAAGAGCAGCCAGACGATGAAGTTATAGATCCGGGAGATGATCTCGCGCTGGAGGGAGCGGGTGATGCGGGATTGCGGGTGCAGCCGGCTGCCCGTGGCCACGTGATAGCGGCCCTCTACCAAGGGTTGGATCAGCGGCATGAAGGCGCTGAGGTCAGTGGACAGATCGACGTCCATGTAGGCCATCACATCGGCGTCGCTCTCCAGCCAGGCCTTGCGCAGCGCCCGTCCCCGTCCCTTCCGGTTCAGCCGGATGTAGGCCACCTCCTCCGGCCACTGGGCCGCCAGCCGCCGCCCGATCTCCGGCGTGCGGTCCACCGAGGCGTTGTCGGCGATCACGATGCGCCAGCGGTAGGGGCAGTTCGCCTGCAGGAAAGCGCGCAGCTTCTGAACGCTGGGCTCCAGGTCCCGCTCCTCGTTGTAGACCGGGATGACCACATCCACCCGAACGGACCGATCCATGAAGCGGAGGCCTCCAGGGAGACGTCTTCTGGGGATATTTTAGCCGAAGGGCGCGCTTTGCCCCTCCGCGGATCCACCTCCCGCGGTGGCGAGAGCATTGTCCCCCTACGCAGGGGACAGACAGATCGGAGAAGACTCACTATCATGCCGAACAGAAATTCCTTACGGAGGAAGATAGAAATGGAGGAGCGAGAGCGATCCCGTAATATGGATCGCGCGACAGGTGGCCGGGTGGCCCAGGGATCCCAACGCTTTCGCGAAAGTCGATGGCTGATCGTATGGGTCAGCTGTCTATTGCTCTCCCTTTGCTCTCCCTGGGCGGGAGCCCTGCATTCGGTGAACGGATGCAAAGTGTTTCCCCTACTCCGCCTCAGCCGCAATGGTGGGCAAACGTGACCGCCTCTTACATTGCGGTGGCCTTCTGGACCTATTGGCCCATTCCGGAACCTCATTTCGGAGCCTTCTTCCAGGGCCGCTGGGGGCATAATCCGCACGATCTGGGGCCCGGCGGCGACCCGGCGACCTGTAGTTCCAGCGCCGGCTGCATTTCCAACTGGAACTGGTGGGGGGCCGATCGAAATGTGTTGCTGTTGCCCAAAGGGGGATGGTTAGCAACGGAGCCTCCGTGGGGGCCGAAATGGCAACCCAGCAATTACCCAGCTCGAGTATGGTTCGATTGAGGAGGCGGCCATGAAGCGCATCGCAATTGGCGTGGGCGTTCTCATGCTGGCCCTGGGCGTGGCGGCGGCTCTCCATCGGGCCCTGGCGCAGCCTTCCACCCCCTCCCCGCTAACGGCGCAAGCGTTGCCTGCGGAGGCCTTCCCCCAAAGTTATCGCCTGGAAGAGGGCCCTCTCTCCCCCCAGGCGCTCAATCATCCGCTGAATTCAGAGAACCTCGCCAGCATGGGGATCAAGGAGGAACCCCTCCGGTTCCGGGAAGGCTATGGGGTGGGGCTCGCCGTTTATGACGGTCAGCAAACCGGCCTGGTGTTTCAC
>Ga0272447_1000276_pt1 | contig 39811 bp, 43 predicted proteins | sample YNPCB0133_FD_194589 | JGI IMG/M metagenome (GOLD analysis project Ga0272447, IMG submission 194589) | Hot spring microbial mat communities from Yellowstone National Park, WY, United States - YNP-CB-013-3 | ecosystem: Environmental > Aquatic > Thermal springs > Hot (42-90C) > Sediment | place... | reverse complement strand
CCCAAGGATTGGTGGCCATCTTAGCCCTCCGGAGCGCCGGAATGGGAGGAGAAGCAGAATGGAACCGGGCCTGGAAGGAAATCGGCCTGGCCGCTTAAATTCTCCGACGATTTTGGGACACACCCGGGTTGCGCCCAATGCCTGCCCATCCCTCATCTCCGTGCCGATTTAGTAAAATTTTACGCCGCCTCTTCCTCGCCTTCCCAAATTCTTTCATCGCCTATGTCGGGCGCCGGCGGGCAGGCCAAGACCTAAGATGGACGATCCTGGGCTTTCCTGCCCATCCCGGCGATTTGAGTTAAATTTTAAAGGACGGAATCCCTCGATCGGCGGCCCGGGGAGGGAGCATGCCCGCCCGGCATATGGACTGGTTCCGGCAGGCGGAACGGGATCTGGAGCAGGCTGAGGATTCGATGCAAGCCGGCCGTCACGAGTGGGCGTGTTTCGCAGCCCACCAAGCGGCGGAGAAAGCCGTGAAGGCCCTTCATCTTTACCTGGGGCAGGAGGCGTGGGGGCACGTCATCGCCCGATTGCTCCGCGAGCTCCCCGCCTCCCTCCAGATCCCATCTCTTTTGATCGAAAGGGCGCGCGTGCTCGACAGCTACTATATCCCTCCTCGTTATCCGAACAGCCATCCTGAGGGAGCGCCCTTTGAACATTACGGGCCCCTTCAGAGCGAGGAGGCCATCCGCTATGCCCGTGAAATCCTTGAGTTCGTCCGTGCGCACCTGGCCTGACGCCTGGGAGGTCGAGGGGGCAGTGCGCGCCTGGAGCCGTCGGATCGCCGCCACTCACCCCGAGGTCCTCCGGGTGGGCTACTTCGGCTCCTACGCCCGGGGCGACTGGGGGGTGGGCAGCGATCTGGATCTCGTGATCGTCGTGGCGCACTCAGATCAGCCTTTCATCTCCCGGGCCGCCCATTGGCCTATTGAGGAGCTGCCCGTGCCCGCCGATATCCTGGTTTATACCCGGGAGGAATGGGAACGCATCGATCCGGACAGCCGCTTCGGCCGCCTCCTGCGGGAGGAAGTCCGTTGGGTGTTTGAACGGGAGAAAGCCCTCCCGGAAGGGTCCTCGCCAGGGACACAAGGATCAGATCCTCAAGCATAAGGAGGTGACCGGTGGAGTTCGAGCCAGTGATCGGCCTGGAGATCCACGCGGAGCTGCAGACCCGCTCCAAGATGTTCTGCCCGTGTCCGGTCGTGGACAGCACCGCTGCGGAGCCGAACCGCTACGTCTGCCCGGTCTGCGCTGGGATGCCTGGCACGCTCCCCATCCCAAATCAGCAGGCCATCGAGTGGACCATCCTCACCGGCCTGGCCTTGAACTGCAATATCGCTGAATACAGTCTGTTCTACCGGAAGAACTATTTCTACCCAGACCTCCCCTCCGAGTATCAGCGCTCCATGTATGATTATCCCCTCTGCATGAACGGTTATCTGGAGATCGACACGCCGGAGGGGACGAAGCAGGTGCGCATCCGTCGGGTTCACATCGAGGAGGATACCGGGAAGCTCCTCCACGTGGGCGGCGCCACCCTGGTGGACTTCAACCGCGCCGGCGTCCCCCTGATGGAGATCGTCACGGAGCCCGACATGCGCTCGGTGGAGGAGGTCAAGGCCTTCGCCATCGCCCTGCGCACGCTGCTCCGCTACCTCCGAGTGAACTCCGGGGATATGGAGAAGGGCTTCATCCGCTTCGAGGCCAACGTCTCGGTGCGCCCGAAAGGGGAAACGCGCTTGGGGACGCGCACCGAGATCAAGAACCTCAACAGCTTCCGGTCCCTGGTGCGGGCAGTGGAATACGAGATCCGACGGCAGATCGAGATCGTGCGCGCTGGCCGGCAGGTAGAGCAGGAGACGAGGGGCTGGGACGAGGCCCGCGGGGTCACTGTCCCTCAGCGCGGCAAAGAACATGCCCACGATTACCGATATTTCCCCGAGCCGGACATCCCTCCGCTGGTGATCTCCCGAGAGTGGGCGGAGCGGATCCGGAACCTGCTGCCGGAGCTGCCCCGGGCACGCCGGGAACGCTTCGAACGGGAATACGGCCTCACCCGCTACGAGGCCGACCTGCTCACCGAGGATCAAGCCGTGGCGGATTACTTCGAGAGGGCCGTGCGCGGGGCCCAGCAGGGGGATCCTCCCATCGAGCCCCGAGCCCTGGCGACCTGGATCACCGGCGAGCTCTTCCGCCTGATGAACGAGGCGGGCGTGGAGATCGAGGAGGTCCGCATCCCCCCCGCTGCCCTGGTGGACCTGATCCGCATGGTCCAGCAGGGGGAGATCAACCTGAACACGGGGAAGATGGTCCTACGCGAAGCCTTTGAGACCGGAGAGGCCCCTCGTCGGATCGTGGAAGCCAAAGGGCTCACCCAGATCCGGGATGTAGAGGCCCTGCGGGCGATCGTCCTTCGGGTCATTGAGGAGAACCCCCGGGAGGTGGAGAGCTACCTGCGGGGCAAAGAGGGCGTGCTGAAGTGGTTCGTCGGCCAGGTGATGCGCGCCACCCGTGGCCAGGCTGATCCTCAGCGGGTCAACGAGCTGATCCGCGAAGCCCTGGAGGCGCGCCGATCCACGGGACCTTCTTAGAGAACAACGGTCGCGGCAGAAGCCGCTCCTACAGCATTGGTTTTTTGTAGGAGGGGCTTTAGCCCCGAACTTCTGTCTTCGATGAAGTGGGGTCGCGGCGAAAGCTGCCCCTATCCCATCGATCTTTTTGTAGGCAGGGCTTTAGCTCTAAACTCCCGTCTTCTAGAGAGCAAAGTCGCGGCGGAAGCCGCTCCTACCCCATCGATCTTTTTGTAGGAGGGGCTTTCGCCCCGAATCTCTGTCTTCGAGAGGGCAAAGTCGCGGCGGAAGCCGCTCCTACCCCATCGATTTTTTGTAGGAGGGGCTTTTCGTCCCGAACCCTCGTCTTTGAGAGGGCAAAGTCGCGGCTCCCACAAACGAGGCGGGTTCTTGTAGGGAGCGGGGAAGGACCTTGCCATCCTTCTTGCGCTCCCTCAAGAGTTTTCTGTCTCCCCTCCCCGTGCTATAATTCAAGTGAAAACTTTCCCAAAGGAGCGGGCCATGGCAGGCGCAGAGACGGTCCTTCCGGAAGGAGCGCGAAACCGCTGGCGGACCTCCGAACAAGCCTGGGCTCCGGCATCTGGGCTGAAAGCGATCGTCCAGGAGATCCCGCGGTATCAGGGTCGGATCCATCAGTGGGCCTGGGTGGCCAACCGGGTGACCGGGCTGGGAACCCTTCTCTTCCTCACTGTTCATATCCTCGATACCTCCCTGGTCTATTTCGCCCCCGTCTGGTATGAGCGGGCCCTCGTCCTATATCGGCATCCGCTTTTCGGCCTCGGCGAGCTGATCTTGGTGGGCTGCGTCCTCTGGCACGGCCTGAACGGCCTGCGCATCGCCATCAGCGACTTCCGGCCCCGCCTATGGGCCGCGGAGACCCAGGGCCGGCTGATCCTATGGACCCTCGTCGCCTTCCTCGCCCTTTACATCCCTACGTTCTTCATCATGGGCAACGTCATCTTGCAAAAAAGCATCCTGGGGAGGTAGGCCATGGCAGCCATCCCGAAAGCCGTCTCGCGGAGCGTCCCGGCGATCCGACCCCGCCTGGAGGTCTGGCTGTGGGCTTTCATGCGGATCTCGGGCGTGCTGCTGATCCCGCTGGCCTTCGGCCACCTGGCGATCATGCATATCATCAACAACGTCCATAACATCAACGCCTGCTTCGTGTATTACCGGTGGAACGTCCTCTTCTGGTGGCGCGTGTATGACGCCCTGCTTCTCTTCCTGGCCTACATCCACGGCCTGAACGGCCTGCGCTACGTGATCGATGATTACGTGCATCACCGGGGATGGAACCGAGCTCTCAAGCGGGTCGCGTTCATCGGAGGATCGCTGGTGATCCTTGCGGGGACCATCGCTCTCATCGGCGGGGTGCGGGTCACCGCCCTGCCTCAGGGATGCCCACCGCTCGGATAAGAGGGCTGAGCGCATGGGCTTGACTTACATTGAAGGCGTTGTAACAGGCCCAACCGGGAAACAGGATAGGGTCCGTTTTCTAGTTGACAGCGGAGCGACCTACACCCTGCTTCCCTATGAAGTGTGGCAAGCGATCGAATTGAAGCCCAAGCGGTCTGCCACCTTCATCCTGGCGGACGGCACCACGATTTCGCGCAATATCTCCGAATGCCACATTGCTCTCCCGCAGGGGGAAGGCCACACCCCTGTGGTCCTTGGCGAACCGGGCGATGCGGCGGTCCTGGGCGTGGTCACCTTGGAGATCCTGGGGCTGGTGTTGAACCCCTTCACCCGAACGCTCCAGCCCATGCGAATGCGACTCGTATAAGGCGCCGGGGGAGGCGAAGGCTTTCCGCCTTGCCAGCCCCACGGCAATCGATGCATGGAGAGGAGTCCTCCCATGAAGGTTCATCAGCATCGGTTCGACGCGGTGGTGGTGGGCGCAGGAGGGGCTGGCTTGATGGCCGCCCTGCACGCCTCCAAACAGGTCAAGACCGCGGTCCTCAGCAAGCTCTACCCCACCCGTTCCCACACTGGGACGGCCCAGGGGGGCATCGCCGCGCCTCTGGGGAACATGGAGGAGGACCGGCCCGAGTGGTATGCCTACGACACGGTGAAGGGCGGGGACTGGCTGGTGGATCAGGACGCGGCGGAGATCCTGGCGAATGAGTCCATCGAGGCCATCATCGAGCTGGAGCACATGGGCCTGCCCTTCGACCGGACGCCCGACGGCAAGATCGCCCAGCGCCGGTTCGGCGGGCACACGCGCAACTTCGGCGAGGCGCCGGTCATGCGCGCTTGCCACTCCGCCGACCGTACCGGCCACATGATCCTCCAGACCCTTTACCAGCAGTGCATCAAGCACAACGTCAATTTCTTCGACGAGTTCTTCGTCACCGACCTGATCCTGGAGGACGGGGTGGTCCGGGGAGTGGTGGCCATCGAGATCGCCACCGGGGACATCCACGTCTTCCACAGCAAGGCGGTGCTCTTCGCCACAGGGGGCGCCGGTCGGATCTACAAGGTCACCTCCAACGCCCACTCCCTCACCGGCGATGGCATGGCCATCTTGTGGCGACGCGGGCTCCCCATGGAGGATATGGAGTTCTTCCAGTTCCATCCGACCGGCATTTACAAGCTGGGGATCCTGCTGAGCGAGGCTGCCCGGGGCGAGGGGGCGGTGCTGATCAACAATAAAGGCGAGCGCTTCATGGAGCGCTACGCCCCTACCCTGAAAGACCTGGCCAGTCGCGACGTGATCTCCCGGGCCATCTACATGGAGATCCGGGAGGGCCGCGGCATTGGCGGGAAGGATTACGTCTGCCTGGATATGCGCCCGGAGGCCATCAACCGCTTCAAGAGCGCGCCAGGCGGCAAGGAGGTCACATCGGGATACCTGGAGCACAAGCTTCCGGACATCATCGAGTTCGTCCGCGTCTACCTGGGCATCGACCCCATGCGGGAGCCGGTCCCTATCCAGCCCACTGCCCACTACGCCATGGGGGGCATCCCCACCGACGTGGACGGCCGGGTGATCCGCGATGAGCGCAACACACCGGTCCCCGGCCTCTACGCCGCCGGCGAGGTCGCCTGCGTCTCCGTGCATGGGGCCAACCGCCTGGGGACCAACTCCCTGGTCGACCTGGTGGTCTTCGGCCGGCGAGCAGGCCGCCACATGGCGGAATACTGCCGACATGCAGACTTCGCTCCGCTCCCGCCGGAGCCCGAGGCCTTCACGGTGGAAATGGTGGAACGCATCCGCAACAGGACCGGCGAGGAGCGCGTGCCCGTCATCCGGAACGAGCTCCAAGAGACCATGCAGACCTATGTGAGCGTGTTCCGGGATGCCGGCGGCCTGGAGACCGCCATCGAGAAGATCCGGGAGTTGCAGGAGCGCTACCTTCACATCCATATTGATGACAAAGGCTACCGCTATAACACTGATTTGCTGGAAGCCATCGAGCTGAACTTCCTGCTGGATATAGCGGAGGCCACCGCTTTCAGCGCCCTGAACCGCACCGAAAGCCGAGGCGCCCACTACCGGGAGGACTATCCCAAGCGGGACGATGAGAACTGGCTGAAGCACACCCTGATCTGGCGCCATAACGGCCGGGTGACCATCGCCTACAAGCCGGTGGTCATCACCAAGTGGCCGCCGAAGGAGCGCAAGTACTGAATGCCTTCCCGCTATCGGGACTGGCTGGCCCAGGGGCTTCGGGATCTGAAGGCTGCCCGCTCCATGCTAAACGAGGGATTCTACGAGTGGGCGGCCTTCCAGGCTCACCAGGCCGCTGAGAAGGGACTGAAAGCGCTGCTCCGCTTCCACCATCGCGAGTATCGGGGGCATCGTCTGGTCGCTATGCTCGAGGAGCTCAGGCAACAGATCGAGATCGCCGAAGCGCTGTTCGAGGCTGCCCGGGAACTGGACCTGCATTACGCAGGCTTGCGCCATCCGAATCATTTCACGGAAGGCTACCCGGCTCAATACTATGATCGGAAAATCGCTCAGCGGTGCGTGGAGTGTGCCGAACGGATCGTGGAGTTCGTGCAGCAAAGCTTGGGGGAGTAGCCCTCAGGCCCCATCCATCCGCTCCTTTCTAGAACGCATCCGGGATCTGAAGCCCGACGCGGTCTTCTTGTTCGGTTCGCTGGCCCGGGGCGATTACTTAGATACCAGCGATGCGGACCTGCTGGTGCTGTTCTCGCGGCCGGTGTCCTACATCGAGGTAGACCGATGCGCCCAGGGGAACCTGCATATCCTGGTCGAAACCTGGGAAAAAATGTGGCGGCAGATTCGGGAGGGAGAGCCGTTTTATCTGGAGATCGCGCTGGAGGGATGCCTCCTGGAGGAACAGGGGGGACGGGGGCAAGCCCTCATTGAGGCGGCCCGGGAAACCGTCCGCGCCCTGGGATTCCGGCGCACTCCGGGAGGATGGGCCTGGTCGATCCCTGCTCAAACTCAGACTCCATCGGGGGAGACATCATGAAGGTCCAGCTGCGCATCCAGCGGTTCAACCCGGAGAAGGACCGCAAGCCGTGGTGGGGGGAATACGAAGTCGAAGCGGAGTCGGTGGATCGGGTGCTGGATGCCCTCCACTACGTCAAGTGGTATATCGATGGCACTCTTGCCCTCCGACGCTCCTGCGCCCACGGCATCTGCGGCTCCGACGCCATGCGCATTAACGGCCGGAACCGCCTAGCTTGCAAGGTCTTGGTGCGGGAGGCCCTTGCGGAAGGACGCGGGGTGATCACCGTACAGCCTCTGCCCGGCCTCCCGGTGATCAAGGACCTGGTCGTCGACATGGAGCCTTTCTTCGCCAAATACCGGATGATCATGCCGTATCTCGTCAACAATGATCCGCCGCCGGAGCGGGAGCGCCTGCAAACCCCAGAGGAACGCGCGCGTTACGACGATACCACCAAGTGCATCCTGTGCGCGGCGTGCACCACGTCCTGCCCCTCCTTTTGGGCCAACGGGGAATACATCGGGCCGGCGGCCATCGTCCAGGCCCATCGCTTTATCTTTGACAGCCGAGACCAGGCGGCGACAGAGCGGCTGCGCATCCTCAACGAGTGGTTCGGGGTCTGGCGCTGCCGCACCATCTTCAACTGCGTGGAAGCCTGCCCGCGGGGCATCCAGATCACCCAAGCCATTGAGGAGGTCAAGCAGGCCATCCTGACCGGACGGCTAGATTGATCCCACAGTGGGTGAAGAAGGGGCGCGGCGCCGCTGCGCCCCTATGTTCGGCGATCCAAGCGGCGCAGCTGCTGGTAGAGCGGGATCCCCTGGAGCTCCTTCCAGCGGGCCTCCGCATCCCCCCATCGCCATTCGTAGGTCACCTGCCCCTCCCCGTCCAGATACGCAAAGCGGGGCCCTGCCCCCAGGGAGCGCTGGAGCGCTTCCACGACTTTGATTAGATCCTGGGCCATGCGTAGGATCACATAACGGCGGGGCTCGAACTCGATCTCAAAGGCGTGCCCGCGCCAGTAGCCCCGATACTGGAAGGGCGGATCCTTTTGGAGCGGATCCATTGGCAAGACCCATGCCTCATGCATTCGGGCGAACCAGAGGCTCTGGCGGAGCTGCTCTGCCACCGCGCCTGCACTGGGGCGCTTCTCCGCGTAGAACCAGTGGACTTCAGGGGGCACACCCGCAGTCATCTTTCCTTCCCTCTGATGAAGATCTCAGAAGTCGAAAGCGAGGCGCCGGCTCATCCTACCCATGCCGGCCCGCGCTGGTAACAAACCGGGCGCTGGGATCGGGCCCGATGGGCCTTCAGGACCTCCTGGTAAAGCCCCAGGATGCGATCGGCGATGAGAGGCCACGCGAACTCCTGGGCCCACCGACGGCCGCTCTCCCCCATTCGCTGCCGCAAGGCTTCATCCCGCAACAGGAGATGCAAGGCGCGAGCTAGAGCGATGGGCTGGCGCCGGGGGACCCGCAGGCCAGTCTCCCCGTGGCGGACCAGATAGACCAGCCCGCCGACCTCCGAGGCAATGACTGGCGTGCCGCAGGCCATGGCCTCCAAGGCCACCAAGCCGAAGGACTCGTAGTCCGAGGGCATCACCACCACGTCCGCTGCATTGTAATAATACGGCAGGGTCTCCTGAGCTTTCGCCCCCAAGAAGGTCACCAGATCCGAGACCCACAGCTCCTCCCGCAGCTGCTGCAGCCGACGCATCTCCGCGTCCGCTGGCGCGTTGGGATCACCACCGATGATCACTACCGCGAAGTCCCGCGTCCAGGTCGGGCACTCCTGGGCCAGGATGGCCACCGCCCGCATCAACGTCTCCAGCCCCTTCAACGGCTCGATCCGCCCCACGAAGAGGACATAGCGATGCTCGCGAGGGAACCCCAGCGCCCGCCGGGCCTCCTCCTTAGGAAGCGGGCGAAACTGTTCGAGATCCACACCCGGCGGGATCACGGCGATATGGGAGGGCGTGGCGCCGTACAACCGCGCCAGCTGGGCCTTCTCCACGGGGGTGGCGGCCACCAGCCGATCCACCTCCTGAACGAGCCGTTGCTCTGCCTCCAAGCGCTGGGGAGGCTCCGGTTCCTCCGGTCGCCAGGCGACCCGGTTCTTCATCCGTCCCAGCGTATGGAACATATGGATCACCGGCGCGCGCCAGGCTGCCCGCAACGACAAGGCCGCCAAGCCAGAGAGCCAGTAATGGCTGTGGATCACATCGTAGGTGAGGCCCTCCTGCTCCGCGAAGCGCAGAACCCACTCAACGAACTCTGGCAGGTGCGGAAGGATACGGGCCTTCTCCAGGGGGGCCTCCGGTCCGGCCGGGACGTGGATCACTCGTCCACCAGGGCCTAAATCGTGGACGATACGAGGAAGATGAGGATTCTGGGAGCGGGTGAACACATCCACTGCGATGCCCCGGCGGGCCAGCTCCCGGGTCAGCTCCCGCACGTACACGTTCATTCCCCCGGTGTCCTTTCCGCCCAGGGTCGCCAGAGGGCAGGTGTGCACACTGAGCATGGCTATGCGGCGTACCACCATTCCATCGCCTCCCTATGCCTGGACTTCGGAAGAGGCGGAAATGGGAACCTCTCGGAGAGGCTCTAAGGAGCAGGCTTTGCGGGCCAGGAAGAACGTCACCTTAGCGTCCACCTCCAGCCCGCCCAGCTCCCGGATGTGGGGCTCGAAGCGGGCCCAGACGACCCGCCAGTCCGGCTTGTTCTGCCATCCATAGGCGCGCTCCAGCCAGTCGCACTCGAACTGGATAAAGGCCTTCACCTCCTCCGGATCCAGGTTCACCCCTGTGGGGTAAAACTCCACGCGCTCCACCTGAAACCCCGTCCGCTCGAGGGCAGCTCGGATCTCGGCTTTGGTGAAGAAGCCCGCCCGGATGTATTGGTAGATCTCCAAGGCGAGCCGTTGGGAGGGCGTCTCCGCGTCCTCCGGGGTGGTGGTGGCCAGGGCCAACCATCCTCCCGGCTTCGTGACCCGATAGATTTCCCTGAAAAAACGGCGCAGGCTCGGGAGATCCAGGCAGATGTCTTGGAGCGCCAGGAACGTCCCCACCCCATCGAACGTCTCGCTGGGGAAGGCCAACCGGTAGGCGTCCATCTGAACGAAGGCGCTGGAGCGGGATAAGAGATCCCGGCCGTGTTGTCGGGCCAGCTCCACCTCGCAGCGGGCCAAGTCGATCCCCACCACCATCCCCGGGGATCCGGCCTTCTCGATCTCCAGGGCGAACCATCCATCTCCGGTCCCGACGTCCAGCCAGCGCTCCCCAGGGCCGATGGGGATCCGCTGGACAATCGCCCGACGCACCCCATTGAGATCATCGTAGTAGCTCTGGAACTCCCGGATCACGCGCAGGCCACGCTCTCCCATCGCCAGCTCCCTCCGCTGAGACGGGCACAAGGCGGACATCCTCCGCCCATGTTTCCTGTGCCGGCTCCTTGAGGCGAGCAAAGGCGGGTGGAGCGGAGACGCCCCACCCGCCCGGCCCCATCAGCGTCCGCGTCGACGCATCCCCTTCATCCTCCGCTGGACATCCCGGCCACAAAGCCGCCTTCGGTCATCTTCCGCACGTCCAGGACCTCATCGAGCTTCTCCGGCGGCATCAGGCCCATCTCCAGGACTACCTCCCGGATGGTGCGGTTCTCGGCCATCGCCTTCTTGACCACCTCCGCCGCCCGGTCGTAGCCGATGTAGGGCGTGAGGGCAGTGGCCAGGATGGCGTTCTTGTGCACCAGGGTCTCCACATGCTCCCGGTTGGGCACGATGCCGCAGATGCATTTATCGGCTAAGACGGTGGCGGCGCTCGCCAGGATGTGGATGGACTGGAGCAAGTTGTGGGCGATCACGGGGAGGGCCACGTTGAGCTCGAAGTTCCCAGAGGCCCCAGCCATGTTGATGACCACGTCGTTGCCCATCACCTGCATGCAGACCATCATCACCGCCTCGGGAATCACCGGGTTGATCTTCCCGGGCATGATCGAGGAGCCTGGCTGCAGGGCGGGGAGGCGGATCTCCGCCAGGCCTGCCTGCGGGCCCGAGCCCATCCAGCGCAGGTCATTGGCGATCTTGTAGAGGGAGACTGCTACTGTCTTGAGCTGACCGCTAAGTTCCACCGCCGCATCCTGGGCGGCCTGGGCCTCGAAGTGATTCTCTGCCTCGCGGAAGGGCAGCCCGGTCTCCTCCTGCAGCGCTGCTGCGATGCGCTGGCCGAACTCCGGATAGGTGTTGATGCCGGTCCCCACCGCCGTCCCACCCAGGGCCAGCTCCGCCAGGCGCGGCAGGGCCGCCTCAATGCGCCGGATGCCGTGCTCGATCTGGCTGGCGTAGCCCGAGAACTCCTGCCCCAGGCGGATCGGCATTGCGTCCATCAGGTGCGTGCGGCCGGTCTTGATGATGTCATCGAACTCCTGAGCCTTGTCCGACAGCGCCTCGTGGAGCTGCCGCAAGGCCGGGAGCAGCCGCTCGTGGACCGCCAGGTAGGCCGAGATGTGGATGGCGGCCGGGATGACGTCATTGGACGACTGGCCCAAGTTCACGTGGTCGTTGGGATGCACCTCCCTGGAGCCGATTGCCCCACCCAGGATCTGGACGGCCCGGTTGGCGATGACCTCGTTGGCGTTCATGTTGGTCGAGGTCCCCGAGCCAGTCTGGAAGATGTCCAACGGGAAATGGTCATCCAGCTTCCCCTCGATGACCTCCCGGGCGGCCTGCATGATCGCATTCGCCCGGCGCTCATCCAGCAGGCCCAGATCCCGGTTGACCCGCGCGGCGCAGTATTTGATCAACCCTATGGCGCGGATGAAATCCCGGTGGAACCGGATCCCGCTGATAGGGAAGTTCTCGATGGCCCGCTGGGTCTGAGCGCCCCACAGAGCGTGGGCGGGTACCCGTACCTCGCCCAGCGAATCCCGCTCGATCCGGAACGCCTCCATGGCGACCTCCTGCGGATGGACGTCGCCGCCCACGTGCTCCTCACCGCCAGAGTCGGAACACCAGGTTCAGCACCAGCGTGAGCAGCAGGCTCAACAGGATCGAGGTGGCCAGCGGGAAGAAGAACACAAAGCTCCCTCTCTGGATCAGGATGTCCCCGGGCAGCCGGCCCAGCCCGGGGACCCGACCGATGAGAAGGAACAGGAAGCCGAAGGCCAGGAAGAAAAGGCCGATCAGGATGAACCAGCGTCCGAACTCCTGGAACGGCATCTGGATCCCCCTTGGCACGCTGAGCTTACCAGCCCTCCACGTATTTCCGCCACTCCGCATGCTCCTGCAGATAGGCTCCGAAGAGATAGCGGATGGTGGGGACGGGCTCAAAGGGCTGGCGGAGCAGGGCCATGCGGGCTTCGGATGGCGTGCGGTTCCCTTTGCGGCGGTTGCACCCCGGGCAGGCTGTCACCAAGTTCTCCCAGATATGCCCCCCGCCTCGATGCCGTGGGATCACGTGATCCACAGTGAGATGCGGGGAGGACCGCCCGCAATACTGGCAAGTGTACTGATCCCGGCGGAGGATCTCCCGCTTGGTCAGACGCAGCCGGCGAGGCGGTCGACGCACCACATAGCGCAATCGGATCACCGAAGGGCAGGGGAGGACTCGGGAGGGTGTGCGCACCTCGCCCCGCCCGTTCTCCAGGATCTCCGCCTTTCCGCTGAGCACTAAGGCGATCGCCCGGCGGAGGGAGCAAACGTTCAGCGGCTCGAAGTTGGCGTTCAGCACCAACACCGGCTCTCGAAGCAGCAGTAGGAATGGGGACCTCCTTGAGGCCTCCATGGCCCTAACCTTCCCGGAAAACAAGTCGTCAGGGCTTATCCAAAAAGCTCCGCCGCCCACATCCTCTTCAGGAGGGGTTGCAGATGGTCTCTTCACGCCCATTATAAACACGAGCTTGAGCTTCTGCCAGCTGGCGGCGGAGACCGATACCCAACGCGCGAGCGCTGTCGAAGGCCGATTTCGATCAGCGTCGAACGAATTCAGCCTTGAAAGGCCCTCGGCCAACAGTTGGCCTGCGCTAATGGAAAGACCTCCTCGGCGTCGGCGGAGCCGAATGATCGGCGCGCAGCGCCCCTGAGGGCCGATCGCACGATCGCAATCGGCCTGCGGGGCCCCAGCCATTCGGATAGGCGTGGGTGGCGATCATTGACGACGGGTTTTTGAGGTCGGGCGGTTCGGCGACGCGGTTCCAGGCAACGGCGGGGCGCCGGGACGGCCGTGGCAGTGCTTGTATTTCTTGCCGCTCCCGCACGGGCATGGGTCGTTTCGCCCGATGGGGCGGGAGGCTGGCTCCGCCTGCACGCGGGCTCGGGCCCCTGGGGCGCCTCGGCGTTCCCGGGCCAGGGCCTGGCCCGCAGGCACGATCAGGAAGAGCCGGCGCACCGTCTCCGCGCGGATATTGTTCAAGAGATCCTGGAACATCTCGAAGGCCCGGCGCTTGTATTCGACCAAGGGGTCCCGCTGGCCGAAGGCTTCCAGGCCGATGCCCTGCCGCAGGTTCTCGATGGCCGTGAGATACTCCACCCAGAGCTGGCCGATCAGGCTGAGGAGCAGATGGCGGGCCGCCACCGAAAAGGCCCGGCGTCCGAAGAAGCGGAGGGCTTCCTCCTGAAGCGCGGGGTCCCACTGATGGAAGGGAACCTCCGCCACCGTCTCCCAGCGTCCCTCCCCCAGCCAAGCCTGAAGGCTGAGGCGGGCTGCCTCCTCCAGATCCATCGGCCGCTGATCTGCCACCGCAGCCCATGTCGTCCGGCCCAGCTCCTCCTCCCGGGCTTCCAGGACCCCATGCAGGTGCTCCAGGATGCGGGGGCCTCGCTCCCCCTCCGGGATCTCCTCGAAGAGCCTCCCGGACAGATAGGACAGCGGGAAGACCACCTGAGCGTAGGTGACCCGCTGATGGGTCCGCGCGTCGAAGGAGGTCTGACGGGTGAACTGGGCCTCCCACAGGGCCTGGGCCAGGGTGGCTGCATCACGCTGCCCGTTCAGGCGCTCCGTTAGGAGCCCCCTTGCCTCCCGCAGATGAGCCTCCAGACGGGCCTGGGCTTCGGCCTGCACGTCTTCCCGGATGATCTCCGCCAGCTCCTCCCAGGAGGACTCCAGAAGGTCGGCTTCGTTCAGGGTGAACCCGATCCCAACGCGGCGGGCAGCGGCGGCCATGGCCTGCATGCGCAGGGTCCGATGGCCGGCCTCGCGCACCGCTTCGGTCAGGGCCCCCCGCACCTCCTCAGGTCTCGCCCCTCGCATCCCCTCCAGACGGATCTCCAGGCTGGTGAGCTCCCGAACCCGCTCCGTAAGGCTCCGGAGGTTCGGGGCCTGGCCGCTCTCCTGGCTCTCCTGGAGCCAGCCCTCAAAGGACCGCTCGGCGGTATCCACCCAGTCGGAGAGGGCCTGGCGGCTGCGATCGGCGACCGCCTGAACGGCGCGGGCGGCGGCCTCGGCCCAATGGGCGGCGGCCGCCTGAGCGGCCTCCTGCAACAGCGTCATCACCCCTGCGGGAACATCCCCATCCGGCTTCAGACGCTCCAGGAGCAGCGCTAAGCCGAAAGAAGGCAGGAAGCGTCCGTCTCCCAGCACCATCGGCGGCTGGATGCTGTCCAGCCACTCGATGACTTTCCACCCATCTCCCGACTTCATCTGTTGGAGGCGGCGATCCACCTCCGCCTCCACCATGGTCCACAGGTCGTCGTGCAGATCGTCCCGCAGGAGCAGCCGCAGGCGCTGGCCGTAGATCAGCTCCCGCTGGCGGTTGAGGACGTCATCGTATTCCAGGAGATGCTTGCGGATGTCGAAGTTGTAACCCTCGACCCGCCGCTGGGCTTCCTCGATGGTTTTGTTCAGCCAGGGATGCTCCAGGGGCTCGTCCTCGTCCTCCCACACGCGCTCCATAAAGCGCCGCAGGCGATCCCCAGCAAACCGCCGCAGCAAGTCGTCCTCTAAGGAGAGATAGAAGCGGGAGGACCCTGGATCCCCCTGGCGGCCGGCGCGGCCGCGTAGCTGGTTGTCGATACGGCGGGCTTCGTGGCGCTCGGTGCCGGTGACGTGGAGGCCTCCCAGGGCCTTCACCGTGCGTTCCCCCTCAATGTGCTCCAGAAAGCGCCGCACCGCCTCGCCGTACAGCCCGTATTGGGAGGGGTCCAGCCGGCGCAGGGCCTCCGCCCGCTCCTCGAAGGTCATCTCGTAGGGGTTAAACCCGGCCCGGCGCAGGACGCGGTTGATGTCCCCCAACATCTCCTCGGGGAGCTCCCCACCCAGCTTGATGTCCACGCCGCGCCCGGCCATGTTGGTGGCAATGGTCGCCACCCCGACCTGTCCGGCCTGAGCGATGATACGGGCCTCCCGATCGTGATGGCGGGCGTTGAGGACCTCGTGAGGGATTCCCCGCTCTAGGGCTCGCCGCAGCCGATTGACGTTCTCCACGCCCCAGAGGGCAGCCAGGCGCTCTAGGTTAGTCGAGGCCAGCGGGTCGGGGTCCAGCCCCAGGTTTCGCGCCCAGGACCGGAGCTTCCCGAGAGGGAGTTTCTCCGGCGGCTGGCCGAGGAGGGCCCGCTCCTCGTTGGAGGGCCCATTCTTCGGTTCTGTGTCCCCGCGCCGCAGGGCGTCTTTCACCAGATCGACCAGTGCCAGCCAGCGTAAGCCCTCCCCCTGTAGGCGCTTGCTCAGGTAGTCCGAGGCCTCCACGGAAGTGGTGCCCACCAGGACCGGCCGGCCCAGGGCGTGCATGCGGACAAGCTCGCGGAGGATAGCGCGGTGCTTGGCCTCCTTGGTGCGATAGATCACATCGGGGTGATCCGTGCGGATCATCGGGCGATGGGTGGGGATGACCACCACGTCCAGCCCATAGATCTTCTGGAACTCCTCCGCCTCGGTGGCCGCGGTGCCGGTCATGCCCGCCAGCTTCTCATACATCCGGAAATAGTTCTGGATGGTGATGGTCGCGTACGTGACGTTCTCCGGGCGGATGGGGACGCCCTCCTTGGCCTCAATGGCCTGGTGAAGGCCGTCGGACCAGCGGCGGTCGGGCATGAGGCGGCCGGTAAACTCGTCGATGATCACCACTTGGCGCCCCTGCACGATGTAATCGCGGTTGCGACGATAGAGGAAGTGAGCCTTGAGAGCCTGCTCCAAGTGATGGATCATCTTCATCTGCTCAGGGGTGAGCTCCTCGGGGCGCTCGGGATCGAAGAGCGGCTTGCCGATGAGCTGCTCGACCCGGTCATAGCCGGCGTCCGTGAGGTGCACCGCGCGGTGCTTCTCGTCGATCTCATAATCCCCGGGGCGCAGTTGACGGACGATCTGAGACCAGCGGATGTATTCCTCGGTGGCCTCCTCCGCCGGCCCGCTGATGATCAGGGGCGTTCGCGCCTCGTCGATCAGGATGTTGTCCACCTCGTCCACGATGGCGTAGCGGTGGGGGCGCTCCAGCCGCTGCACCCGAGCTTCCAGCGTGAAAGCCATGTTGTCCCGTAGATAATCGAACCCAAACTCGTTGTTCGTCCCGTAGGTGATGTCGGCGAGATACGCCTCCTTGCGCGAGACCGGGCGCAGCTGGGCAAAGTCCTCCTTCCCTCCCGAGTGATCCGGGTCATACAGATAGGCGTTGCCCTCCCCTGCCTGCAGCAACCCGACCCGCAGCCCCAGCAGGTGGTAGATCGGGCCCATCCAGCGGGTGTCGCGCCGGGCCAGGTAATCGTTGACGGTGACCAGGTGCGCGCCTAGGCCCAACAGGGCGTTCAGATACAGGGGGAGGGTGGCCACCAGCGTCTTCCCCTCGCCCGTCTTCATCTCAGAGACTTTGCCGAAATGCAGGGCGATGCCACCCATCAGCTGCACATCGTAATGACGCAGCCCCAGGGTCCGCTTGGAGGCCTCGCGGACAACGGCGAAGGCCCGGGGGAGCAGCTCCTCCAGGACGGCCTCCTCCGCCCGGCGCAGCTCGGAGAGGCGCTGGCGGACCTCGTACTCGAGCTGGGTGCGCCGCTGGGGATCGCGTTCCACCAGCCAGACGAGGTGGGCCCGACGGTGTGCCTCCCGATGATGCGAGATGGCCTCAGCGATGCACGACCGGAACCGGTCGGTCATCGCCCGCAGCTCCGCGTCCGTCAGGGCCTCGAGCTCCGGCTCCAGCCGGTTGATGGCCTCCACCAGAGATGCCCAGCGCCGCAGCCAGCGCTCCGACGGTTCGCCCAAGATCTTCCCCAGGATCTGCTTGAACATTGTCTCCTCTCAGCGCTCCAGAGCACCCGGATCGAGAAATCAATGCTCTCTTCCCCGCCCTCCGCACGGGCCGGTCCTGAGAGCTTTCTCTTAAGTTTAAACCAGGTTGCGGGAAGAGAAGGAACTCTGCAGTCCGAACGGAAGGGCCGTGCGGTCTGCCAGGGGGCCCTCCTCCAGACTACATTTCTACCCACTGACGCACAGCGATCTAACACCCGTGTTTTCTCTAAGGAATCGTTGAGAAAGCAGGCTGGCGCTCCCGGTGCGCAAACCCCTCCATGGAGGCGCGCGTGCTGCGCACCGTGTGCTCACTGATCGCGGTGGTAGGAGCGGCCTACATGATCCAGGTCTTGGGTTCCAGAGACCCGCGGGCGAACGCCCGGATGCTCTGGGCGGACAATGAGGACACGGTAGGGGCAGCCGCCTCCTCTTGTGAGGGGGCTGGTCCGGTTGACATCCGCATCCAGGCAGCCATCGAGGCCGCCCGGGACGGCGATGAGATCGAAATCTGGTCTGCTGCTTCCAGTCGGAGCTCGCCGGCGTGGAGCCGGACCACCGGGTCGCCCGGCTCCATGGCCAAACCCCAGAAGGGGTTGCCATAATAGAGGGCCAGGATGCCGTGGAGGTCCTTCCATAAACTAAAAGGGGAAGCCGAAATGCAGAACTTACGACAGGCGGCAGAGGAGGTGCTGCGACGCAACGATCGCGGGGCGTTCACCGCCCCTTCCTCCCGGCAGTATCCCCATCTCTGGTTGTGGGACGCCGGGTTCGCCGCCCTGGGCTGGGCGGCCTTGGGGGATTTCGAGCGGGCTTACCGGGAGATCCGCGCCGCTCTCCGGGGACAGTGGCGCAACGGGATGCTCCCCCACGTGGTGTTCTATGGCTGGCCCAGCCCCTATTTTCCGGGCGTCGACGTCTGGCGCTCCGATCTAGCTCCGGAAGCGCCGACGGAGCTCCCCACCTCCGGCATCACCCAGCCTCCCGTCCTGGCTTTTGTGGCCGAGATCCTGATCCGCCATGATCCCGATGGAGGACGCGCGTCGGCCTTCCGGCGGGAAGCTTTCCCTGCTCTTTATGCCTACCACCGGTGGCTGCACACCGCCCGGGACCCCGAGGGCATGGGCCTGAGCGTGCTGGTGCATCCCTGGGAGTCCGGAATGGACAACAGTCCCCTGTGGGACGCGGCCCTCGCCCGGGTATCCACGGAAGGTCTCCCCCTCTACCATCGAGCTGATATCCGCTGGGTGCCCGAGGAGCAGCGGCCTCGCTCCGTCGACTACGACCGCTTCCTGGCCCTGATCCTTCACCTGCGATCGCATCGCTACGGGGAAAGCGGCGTCCAGACCTCCCCCTTCCGGGTCTACGACGTCCTGTTCAACGCCCTTCGCCATCGCTCGGAGGAGGCCCTCCTGGCCATGGCGACGGCGCTCGGGGAGCCGACGGGGGAGATCGAGGGGTGGCTGGCGCGAGGCCGCGCTGCCTCTCAAGCCCATCTGTGGGATCCGGTGTGCGGGTTCTTCCTGGACTGGGACGCGGTGGCGAAAGCCCGGATCCCGGTGATTGCGGCGGGCGGGTTCCTGGCCCTCTACGCGGGCCTGGCCGCGCCGGAGCAGGCCCGCGAGATGGTGGCGCGCTATCTCACAAACCCGGAGGCCTTCGCCCCGGACGGCGGGACGCGCTATCTGGTCCCTACGGTGAGCAAGGCCGAGCCAGGCTGGGAGCATCGACGCTACTGGCGGGGGCCAATCTGGGTCAACCTGAACGCCCTGATCGCCCACGGCCTGCGGCGCTACGGGTTCGCCGAACTGGCGGAGACCATCCGCGCGCATACCATCGCCCTGATCACCCGCTCCGGCTTCCAAGAGTATTACGATCCCTGCACCGGGGAAGGATTGGGGATCGGGGACTTCACCTGGTCCTCCGCCCTCCTCTTGGCCTGGGACTTGCTAGAGACCCCTGACCGCCGCAACTAGCTTTCGGGGGAGGTTCGGGGCTGAAGCCCCTCCTACAGAAAAATCAATCCTGTAGGAGCGGCTTTCGCCGCGACCTTGTTTCATCGAAGACAGAGGTCCGGGGCTAAAGCCCCTCCTACACAAACCTTTTCCGCTATCCTGCGTTGGAATCCGCCGAATCCATGGAGGGCATGGGAAGGTCGGTGGAAGACGATGTGGGAGCCAGGGGCCATTTCCTTGTGGCGAGTCAAGGGACGGAACAGGGAGACCAGAATCCCCTGCTCCCGGTCCGGCAGGCCGGTGGCCAGGGGCCATCCCAGCGGATCGAAGGCGGCGGCCGGGGCGCTGGCCTCCCCCCACAGCGGGGACGCCCGCACCAGGAAAACCCGGTTCTCATCCGCTTGCGTCCGGGCGAGGAGATCATCAGTTGCGTGGCGAGCTGAGGGGAACCAAAGCAGGAGCTCGGCGCCCTGTGCCATTAGGCCGCGGGCGATCTCCGGCGCCCAGATCTCCTCCGACCCCAGCACCCCGGGGCGACTCCATGGCGTCTCCAGCGCCTGTGGCGGATCCCCCACGCGGTGGCGAGCGATCTCCTGCCCGCGGTCGATGAGGCAGATCCCCACGCGCCCTTCATCCACCAGGGGAGCGATCAGGCCACAGGCCAGCCGATCGCTGAGGGCCTGGAGGGCGTCCAGGATCACTGCCCGCTGATAGGCTGGAGCATGCTCCCATCCCTCCGGGATGCCGGGCAGGATCACGAGGGAGGCCCCCTGGCGGGTCAGGCGTCCGCCTAGCTCCTCCGCCCGCTGCAACCACGCCTTCGGATCCTCATAGGGCCTCAGCTGGAGGACGCCCACCCGAAGATACATCCGATCCGCCGGGATCGGCTCCCGGAGCTGCTGGGCCACCGGGAGCGCCTCCCCCGGTGCAGCCCACCACGGGATCTGTGCGGGGGCACGCGCGCGGGGACCAGGTGCCGCTGCCAGATCCACCTCCGCCAGCACGATCTCCTCGCGATCCAGGCTCCCCAGTGCGCGATAGGTGCCGTCCGGCCCCACCAGGCCACTCCGTCCGCAATAGAGGATGCTCTCGGCCTCCACTCCCACCTTGTTCGCCCAGGCGATCCAGAGGCCGTTCTCCAGGGCCCGGGCGGGCAGGAGATAAGTCACCTGGGGATTGGTCCGTGCCTCCAGGGCCCCTGCAGAGGTCACCAGGGCGGTGGCGTCCAGGATCGAGCGAGCGCCTTTCAGGGCCAAGGCGCGGGGGATCTCCGGCATGCGGGCGTCCGCGCAGACCATTAAGCCCACCCGTCCAAAGGGTAGGTCGAACACTGGCAGGTCAGAGCCGGGGTCAAACCATTCCCGATCGAAATGCCAGAGGAAACGCTTGTCGTAGAAACCGAGGACCTGGCCCTGGGGATCCAGGAGGGCCAGGGAGTTACGCAGCCGCCCGGAAGGATGGGGGCGGACGAGGCCCACCGCCACATAGGCCCGGTGTTGGAGGGCCTTCTCCCCGAACAGATGGAGGACCTTCTCCAGCGGACGGGGTTGGGCGCGATGATAAACCTCCAACGAATGGAGATAGTAAGCAGGGTAAGTGCACTCCGGCAGCAGGACGAGGTCCGGCCGGTGGCGTCCGGCCTCCTCCACGCCCTGCAACGCCCGCTCCAGAGCCTCTTCCGCCCGCTCCAGGCCGAGGGCCTCTAGCTGCACACAGGCGATCCCGAGTCGCGACATTTTCACCCCCTGGTATGTCTTCTATTGATTCGATTCCCCGTCAGCCCCCGGGCTCATAACGTAGCATTCAAACAACGACCTGAGCTTCCCAAATTCTCTCTGGCACCCGAACCCGAAGAGGCAAGGCGGGAATAGTTGGCTTCCGGGGACAGCGATGGATGTGCTACCATACGCTCAATAAACTGAGGCCTAGGAGGCCTATGAAGGCGAGCGCCATGAGGTGGCTGCGCAAAGGAGAGGCCATGGATTTGGGTCTTTACCGGCGTGAGGTGGCCGTCTCCCTCTCCCCTCGCGTTCGCCTCTCCGTGATCGACGTGCATCCCGAGCATCCCCGGCGCACGCTGGTTTTCATCCACGGCGTTGGGGGTCAGGCGCGACAGTGGAAGTACCAGGTGGAAGCCTTCGGGCTGCATCATCGGGTCATCGCTCCCGATCTGCGGGGCCATGGCTTTTCGGACAAGCCCCGAAGCGTCTATGATATGGAGGAGCTGCTGTCCGATCTGGAAACCCTTCTTCTCCAGCTAGAGGTAGAGCCTCCGTTGGTTTTGATCGGTCATTCTTTCGGCGGAGCGATTGCCACCGAATACGCCCTCCGTCATCCGGAGCAGGTGGACCGCTTGATTCTGATCTCCACGCCGGGCGAGTTTCGGCTGCACCCGATCTACCGGTTTCTGTTCCATCTCCCTCTCCCTCTTCTGCGCGCGGCGGAACCTTTTGTCCGGCCGTGGTTTCACGCGCCTGCGCATGTGGCGCGGGCACTTTATATGCGCGCCGTCTCTCGGTGGGTGGGATGGCCTCGCTTCCGCAATCTAACCCAGCCGGCCTTAATCATCCGAGGCCATCGGGATATGGTGTTCGAGCGCCCTCGGTTCGAGGAGGTGGCCCGGGCCATCCCACAGGGGGAGGATCTCAACGTAGGCGCCTCCCGGCATACGGTGATGATCGAGCGCTATGAGGCAGTGAACCGGGCCATCGGCCGCTTCCTTGAGGATCGCCCGACCTGCTCCTGGCAGGAACCCTCCCCGGCCACGATTTCCCCATGAAGCGCCTTCTGGCGTGAGCGGCTTGGGTTGGGGTTTTACGATAGGGGGGTCCCCCCACCGTCGCCATCCCTCATATCCCCCTTCACGAGCTGTTGCGCTCCGCGGCGCGGGGCTCCCCCAACCATCATGCCATCTGTTTTAGGAACGCGCGTTACACCTGTCGGGAGGCGAATCGCCTTGCCCATGCCCTCCGCTCCCTGGGCCTGAACATAGGCGAGCAGGTCGCGATCCTCCTGCCCAACCTTCCCCAACTTATTATCGCTTTCCATGGGACCCTGAAGGCTGCAGGGGTGGCGATGCTTGCCTCTAGGGGGAACAAGAAGGACCTGAAGCACCAGATTGCCGACGCGGAAGTCCGCGTGCGGATCACGCCGACCACCCAAGCGGATCCGACGCGGAGGCTGCAGCGCGAGCTGGGCGTTCCCCATCTCCTCCCTATTGCCCCCGGGGCTACCTGTTCCCGATCCGGCGATTCGCCCGAAGGGTGTTCTTCGTCGATGAGTTCCCACAGACCTTCTTTGGGAAAGTCTTTTCGTCGGGAGCTGGCTCGGCGCCATGAGCAATGGCAACGAAAGAAAGCGGATCCTCGTGCTCCGTCGTGCGCTTTGTTTTCCTTTTAGCCAGGCTATGGAAGGCCGGTCCAGACGATCCCGCAGATCTTGAATCCTTACACCCGGACCACAAGGGTCTTCCAGTCGCCGTAGAAATCCAGGGCGCTCCAGCCTTGCTCCTTCGGCCCGTATCCAGAGTCCTTCACCCCGCCGAACGGGGCCTGGTATTCTATACCCGCCGTGGGCTGGTTCACGTGAACGATCCCCGCTTCTACACCGTTCAGGAAGGCCTCGGCCACATCCAGGCGGCGGGTGGCGATGGAAGCGGAGAGGCCATAGCGGGTGGCGTTAGCAATGGCGATGGCTTCCCGAAGATCTGAGGCCGGATGGAGGGTGACCACCGGGCCGAAGATCTCCTCCTGGGCGATGGGGGCCGACGGGGGAACTACTTCCAGAACCGTCGGTTGATAAAAGTAGCCGGGATCTACGGGCTGGCCACCGATCAGGATCCGTCCTCCGTCTTCTAAACCCCGCTTCACCCAGCGCTGCACGTTCTCCCGGGCTGCCGCGTCGATCAGCGGGCCCACCCGCGTGGCCTCATCCAAAGGATCGCCCACTTTCAGCCGGCGGGTGGCCTCCAGGAGCGCGTCCCGGAACTCCTCGTAGATCTTTATGTGAACGATGATGCGACTGGTGGCGGTGCATTTCTGGCCTGCGTAAAAGAACGCCCCCTCGGCGGCCAGCCGGGCCGCCTCCGCCAGGTCCGCGTCCTCCCAGACCACGAAGGGGTTCTTCCCCCCCAGCTCCAGCTGGAGGCGGACCGGTCGATGGGCCAGCATCGCCTTGAGGCGGAGCCCGGCTTCCACGGAGCCTGTGAAGGAGACCGCGCGGACCTCCTCGGCCTCGGCCAGGGCCTCTCCGAACGGCGCCCCAGGCCCGATCACCAGGTTCAACACCGCTGGAGGCAAACCGGCTGCCTCAAGGGCGCGGGCAAGATGAAACGCCCCGCATGGCCCGAGGGTGGACGGCTTCAGCACCACCGTGTTGCCCAGCAAGAGGGCTGGGGCGAGCTTCCAGGCCGGGATGGCGATGGGGAAATTCCAGGGTGTGATCAGGGCGACCACGCCCAGAGGGACCCGCCGAGCCCTTAGCTCCGTCGCCGGTCGGGCCGAGGCCAGCAGGAAGCCCTGGGGCTGCCAGGCCCATGCGGCGTAATACTCGAAGATCTCGGCAGCCCGGCAGACCTCGGCCCGCGCCTCAAAGATCGGCTTCCCCACTTCCACCGAGAGGTCGCGGGCGATCGTCTCCAGATGCTCATACAGAAAGCGGGCGGCGCGCTGGAGGATCCGGGCGCGCTCGATCGGGGGAGTCTGGCGCCACCGCGGGAACGCAGCCGCCGCCGCTCGGAGCGCGGCCATGGCCTCCGGCTTCCCGGACAGGGGATATTCGGCCACCACCTCTTCTGGCCGGGAAGGGTTCTTCCGCACGTAGGTCCGCTCAGGGGGTTGCCATCGGCCGGCGATGAGATTCCCGATGGGCATGGGCTCGCCTCCGGCGAAAGGATATAGGCCCTCACTCTAGGATCTCATAGGGGCTGGGGGTGGGCCACTGGGGGAGAAGCCCCATCAGCATGATGCCTGCCACCACACACAGGCGCACCGGCTCCGTCCCTGTGTTGAACACGCGATGGGCAGTGTTCTCGCGATTGTAGATGGCATCCCCCGCCTCGAACTCGTAATGCTCTCCTTCCGATTCGATGTAACCCCTGCCCTGGAGGACGAAGTAGACCTCCTCGCAGTTGTGTCGGTGCAGAGGCGTGTGCACGCCGGGATCGATCTCCACGATCCCCATAATCAACGTCTTGGTGGGGAATCCCGTCTCCGGATAAATCACTTTCCAGTCCCGAACGCCAGGCATGCGCTCCATGGGAGCGCCGCTCAAGAACTCCGAGGGCTTGATCACCACACGACGTGATCCTCCCATTAGGCCACCTCCCGGAAAGTTAGAGGAGAAACAATTCCCTGAATACGCATAGTATTGCATCAAGCAAGCAGATGGCAAGAGGCCGAGGAGCATTGATTCGGATCGACCGTGAGGCAAGATCACCGAGTGATCTCACCACTTACTTTGCTAATGGGGCATACAACTACATAAAAGCCGACACAACAGCGATTCGGGAAGGCTCTAACCAGCCCACCCCGAGGCGATAAGAGATAGACCTGAAGCCAGGGAACAAACCTTGAGCAGACGACCAGGGAGCGCAAGATCTGTATCTGCAGCCATGCGGCCCCTCTTCCACTGTGAGCATGAGCATCGGGCGGCAGGCCTTCCGGCGAAGCGCAAGGCAGCGTGGAAACCACCCGGATCCCGCAAACTCAAAGGCGATCCCCAAGGGGAGGCTTGACCTGTCCCTGGTGCGCTACGAAGATCTGAATGGAGGAGAGGAGGCGCGTCAGACCCTGACGGCGCGCTGGCTGGCCATCCTGACCATCGACGCCCTCAAGGCCCACGGCCCGCATCTCCCGGGGAGCACCGACAACCTGCTGGCCCAGGCCGTTGCGGAACGGGTAGCCGAACAGGTCGAAGGCGTGTTGATGCCCCTCCTCTGATCTTCTGCGCCCCGGTCTGGATCTGGACCGGCGGCCAGACCAGGGTCTTCCCGGCCAGCTCCCCCAGCGGGAGCAGCGCCTGGACCATCATGCTGACCTCGGCAAAGAGGATGAGCGGCCCGATGGCCGTCTTGAGGGTCCCCGAAATTGTCCATCCGACCCGCTCCCGGAGCAGGAGGAAGTCCGGCGGGGCAATCAGTCCCAAGGGTAGTGCTCGAATTGTGACGGATGATGCGAGTTCCAGGTTGTCGGTCACCTCAAACCATTGCGCCGCCCAGTCGCGCCCATCCAGCGACCGGGAAAAAGACAAACTCTTGCAAACATAACAGGCCAATCGCTGCCGAACAGCGTTGCGCCATCCCTCGATATGCGCGAATCACTCCACCCTCTTCTCAACATACCGATGCGTGTCTGCAGGAAAAACTAAACGATACGTCGACCAGAAATCACGACAACGATACGCCCTACGATCAGGCTCGGGAAGGGCTTCCCCTCACCGACGACGTGTCGCTTCGCGCCGATCCCCGACCACCCGCGCCTCCACTGGACGAGCCCCACAACATCCGGCGGTCCGGGCCCAAACTGCCCTTTCCTTGCGACCCACCAAACGCCGCCTTTTGTCCACCTCCAGAACCTTCCCCGCTTCAGAAGGTCACCGTGTCGCCGCAATGGAAGGCAAAGAATCTGCTTTTTTTGAATCCATTGCCAAACTGTCGGGATCGAGACGCCAAGCCGGCAACGCAGCCCCCTTCCACTGGCCCTTTCTTGATCCGCTTTCAGGATCCATTCTGTTCTTCCGTGGATTGGACTTTTGGCTGAAGCACTCGGTAAGCCCCACCGTCTTGACAGTGGGATTTTGGGCGACCCTATCCGGTCCTTCCGTTCTGGGCCATGTTAGGGCTTCCACAGCAAGCGCATCGATCTGTTCGAGTCTCCGGAATCCTCTTCATCCTTCCGAGAGAGGATCACCTTATGATATGTCAGTCCTAATTTTAAAACTACCCTCCACGGCATGGTTCCCCTGCATGAAGTCCTCACCGGTCACGCGGCCTATCTGGAGGCGGAGGGAAGCCTCCCCGCGCTCCCGCCCCCCGCTAAGATCGCCCTCTACCGGCCGCTTTAGGAGGCGCTGAACAACGCGACCCGCTACGCCGGCGTCCCCCATTACACCGTCCGCCTGCGCGGCGAGCCCCATGGACTCTGGCTGGAGGTCCGCGATGAAAGACATGGGTTCGATCCGGGTCCCTATCTGGAGAACCCCTCCCCCGAGGCGATGCGCCACTTCGGGCTGCGGGGCATGCGGGATCGGGCGGAGCTGCCAGGCGGCCGGTTCGAGATCGAAAGCGCCCCGGGCCGTGGAACCTCCATCCGGGCGTGGCCGCCATGCTGAAAGGGAAGAGCGCGCTTCCCCGTCGGATCCGAATCGTGCTGGCCGACGATCATACCCTCGTCCTGGAGGACCTGCGCGCTACGCTCCGGGCGGAGAGAGACATGGAAGCGGTCGCGGCGGTGACGGACGGGGCGGAGCGGATCGCCGTCGTGGAGCGCCATTGCCTGGATGGGGTGCCGGATCTCCAGACGCATGGCTTCTCCGGCTGGGATGGCCCAGAGGCGATCCGGCGGGCCATCCTTAGAACCCGAGTGCTCATCCTCGCCGCCCTCGGGGACGCTGAGTTCATCCAGATGGCCATCGAGCGCGAAGCCGATGGCGTCGTGTTGAAGACGGAGCTGCCTCGGCAGACCCTCACGGCCATCCGGCAGGTCGCCCCGGGCCATCGGGTGTTCCCCCGGGCCGCGCCGCGCTGGCTCAGCCGGCGGATCCCCAAGGGGCTGGCCGCCCTCACCCAACGCAAACGCAAGATCATAGCTCTGTTGCCGGAGGGCCCAAGCAACGCCCAGATTGCCCGACGCCTCGGCGTCGAAGTGGCCACGGTGAAATTCCACCGGCAGAGCATCTTCCATAAGCGGGGCGTGCGCAACCGGACGGAGGCCACCCGCTTCTGCTTCGCCACCTGCTCCGGCTGGCTGCCCTCCAAAGAAATCTCCGCAAGCGCCTTGGCTTTCTGACCCGCCCACAGCCCTTCACCCAGACAGGTCCGATCCTCACCTTTCGGCGGGGAGAGGCCCTCCTTCATGCAGGCCGGGAAAGCCCTTCCGCTGGCGCGGCCGAGCTCTCCGAAGGGCCGTTGTAGGAATCAGCCTGTGCAGATACGATGGCGACGCTCACCGTCGCCTCCGCCCCAATGACCGGAGGCATCCCAGAGGGAGCCGAGATGCACGCTGCGCTGGCACGAATCGAGATCCGGGGACCCGTTGAAGCGCCCTTCGCGGAGATCCCAACCCCGGAGGCGGTGGCCTTCGTCGCCGAGCTGGCCTGAGCCCTCGAGGAGGAGCGGCAACGCTTGCTGGCCCGACGCCGGGAGCGCTACGCCCGCCTGGTGGCTGGGGAGCGCCCCGACTTCCCCCGGAGACGCAGGCGATCCGCGCAGCGGACTGGCGGGTGGCCCCGCCTCCGAAGGACCTGCGCTGCCGCTGGGTGGAGATCACCGGGCCGACGGACCGCAAGATGGTGATCAACGCCCTCAATTCCGGAGCCCGGGTCTCCACGGCGGATTTCGAGGACGCCAACGTCCCGACCTGGACGAACATGCTTTAGGGGCAACAGAACCTTCGAGAGGCGGTGCGGCGAGTCATCCGTTACGTCGCGCCCGACGGACGGGAATATCGCCCGGCGGAGGAGACCGCTACGCTGATGGTGCGCCCGCACGGGCTGCACCTGAGCGAGCCCCGCATGCTCGTGGATGGCCGACCGGTCGCTGGGGCGCTGTTCGATTTCGGGCTGTTCGTCTTCCACAACGCTCGGGAGTTGCTAAGGCGAGGGAGCGGCCCCTACCTCTATCTGCCCAAGCTGGAGAGCTACCACGAGGCCCGTTTCTGGAACCAAGTCTGCAAGGCAGCGGAGGGCCGGCTGGATCTGCCTCGTGCTCCATCCGCGTCTCCGTCCTCATCGAGCACATCCTGGCAGCCTTCGAGATGGAGGAGATCCTGTATGAGCTGCGGGAGCGGATCACGGCGCTGAACCTGGGCCGGTGGGACTATATCTTCAGCACGATCAAGGCCTTCGCCCACAATCCGGCGATGGTCCTCCCGGACCGCAATAAGTAAAGGGTGTGGGGACGCCGGAAGCGCGGCGGGTTGCTCCCCCTCGTTGCCGGCGCTGAGGCCGGGTTCGGAGGGATCATCTGTGCCTCTGAACTTTCGAACGGATGAACGCGATGATCGAGGCGGGGGCGGCCAGGGTGCACTTCAAGGACCAGCCGGCTGCCAAGAAGAAATGCAGCCACCTCGGAGGGAAGGCCTTGATCCCCACCGGCCAGTTCATCGGCATCCGGAACGCCGCCCGGCTGGCCGCCGACGTCCTGGGCGTGCCTACCCTTCTCATCGCCCGCACCGATGCGCTGAGCGCCACCCCGCTCACGGGCGACATCGACGAGCGCGACCGTCCCTTCCTGACCGCGGCGTGAAACTTAGGGGGTGTTTCGTCTTGCGGGGCGGGCTGAAGAGCGCCATCGCCCGCGCTTTGGCCTACCCCCTTGCGCGGATTTGCTCTGGTTCGAGACCTCTTCATCATCCTGGCCGGCGGGCATCTGCTCAACCCGCATACCTTCGAGCGGGCCTGCTCTTACCGCCAGGAGAGGATGTCCGACTGCGTCCGCCTCTAAGAAGCCGAGTTTGCCCGGGAGGCGGAGGGTTACACGGTGGTCCGCCACCCGCGGGAAGTGGGGACTGGTTACTTCGACGCCGTGGTGCTGGCCGTCACCCGCGGGGCGTCTGCCACGGTCGCCCTCGCCGGCTTCACAGAAGCCGAACAGTTCCACGGCGTCATCTGCCCCCGAGCCCTCCGGGCCGAGGCGGACGGCGGGGGAAGACCCCTGTGCCTGGCTGCCCCTCGCCGCCCGGGACCTTCCCCGCTCCCGCACCAGGCAGGCTTCTCCCTCCACCCACCCCTACTCTTGAAGAGCGCCCTGCTTGTGGCATGCTGAACCATGAGCCCCATTCTCCGAACTGTGACTTGGAGCCCTCGGTGGGAGGTTTTTTGATGAAGGAGGCAGAGTTCTCTGCGCTGGGCAAGCGAGTGCGCTATCCCATTAGGGAGCTGGACACGGCACCGCGCCTGCCAAAGGTCACCTGGGTGGTGATCACCAGCGAGAAGGTGATGGCCCTCTGCCCGATCACCGGCCAGCCGGATTATGACACAGCGACCATCGCTTTCGATCTCATCGCTCTGTCCTCGGCAGGACAAAACGCTCCCGGAGGGAAACCATGCGCTCGGATACAGCGATCCTTTCCACAGGCTCATGGTCTCTCCCCTCGCCACCGTCCTGACCCGGCCCTCAAGCGCTGGGAGGGAGCGGACGCCTTCGACCTTGACCGGTCCCTCAACTCCTTCTTAGCAATGGGATAACGGTGGAAGGAGCGCTGCCATGAGCGAGACGGATCAGGCTCCCCTTGCCCCGCCCCTATTCTCCCCGGGACCTTCCTCGAGCGCCGCACCGGGACCCATCGCTGCGCGGGAGATCGCCCTAGTCCGTCAGGTGAAAGGGCTCCACCGCGTCGCCCGCGCCTTCTACAAGAGCCTCCTGCGATAGGGGAGGGTGGTGCTGCTGGGTGAGCGCTGGGATTTCCGGGACAAGCCCGAAGGCGCGCCCCAGCTCCAACAAGACTCGGACGGGTTCGTCTACCCGATCCGGGCGGTGATGAAGGCAGAGATCAACGGAGCCCTCTGCCATATCCAGCTGGAGCCGGGGTTTAGCGAGAACTTGACCGTCCGCATCCGCTGCGCCCCGGCCGACCTGGCCCGGGTGGAGACGTTCCTGCAGGCGCACCTGCAGGAGCCGATGACCATCTACGTCCCCCAGCCCTCGCTCTCTGGCATGCTCCGGCTGCTTGACCAGCTCCGCCGACGGGCGACCATGACCCGCATCCAAGGGCCGGAGGGCTCCGCCCCTACCTTCGCCTTGCACCCCTCCGGGCGCCTGATCCCCTTGAAGGCCCGTATTGAGGTCTACATCAATGAAGCGTGGGTCAGCCTGGATTGGGAAAACGTATGGGAGGGAAAGCTGCGGGTGGAGACGCCGCCCGCCCTAGCGGAGGAGATCGGCGCCCTGCTGGCGCGCACCGTAGGGCGGCGGCCCCGGGTACGCTCCTCCTCTTCCTCCGCTGCCGTAGAGGTGGGAGAGGTAGACTGGGACGACCTGGGTGGGCTGGAGGCGATGCGAGCGGAGCTGCAGAACTGGATCATCGAGCCCCTGCGCAACCCGGGGATCTTCCGATACCTGGACCTGCAGCCCCCCAAGGGAGTGCTGCTGATCGGCCCCCCTGGGACGGGCAAGACTACCCTCGCTCGTGTCCTCGCCCGATGGGGCGAGGCCGTCTTCCTGGTCCTCACCCCGCCCGACGTCTTCTCTATGTGGTATGGGGAGAGCGCCCGCCGCATCGCGGAGGTCTTCGCCGAGGCGCGGGGGGAGGCAGCGCAGGGGCGGCCGGTGCTGGTGTTCATCGATGAGATCGACGGTTTCTGCCCGCGTCGGGAAGGAGCCCACGAGGAAACCCGCCGGGCCTTCGCCCAGCTCTGCACGGAGATGGACGGCCTGACCCCCCTCTCCGGGGTGATCGTGCTGGGGGCCACGAACCGGCCCCAGGACCTCGGTCCTGCCCTGCTGCGGCCCGGACGCTTCGACCGCAAGATCGTGATCCCCCTCCCGAATCGAAAGGCACGCGAGGAAATCTTCCGGGTCCACCTACGTCGCCGGCCCTTAGATCCGGCGGTCTCCCTGGCGGAGCTGGCAGCAAAGACCCACGGGTTCAGCGGTGCGGAGATCGCGGCTGTCTGCGCCCGCGCCGCCTACCTCGCCCTGGAGGCTTTCGCGGCCGCCCAGGGGATCCCAATCGCTCGGCTGGAGCCGGAACGCTACCAGACCCTGCGCATCCGCCGGGAAGATCTCCTGAAAGCGATCCGCGAAGTCCGGCAGGAGCGACGGACAACCCGTCCACGCGCTCGCCGCAAGAAGACGTAGCTCGGACTTGACACCTGACCATCTTCGGATATAATGGCCGGCGAGCCGGCACGGTTGCGGGATGGGTGGCGGGAAGTCCGGTGGGAGACCGGCGCTGCCCCGCAGCGGTAACCGGGGACGAAAGCCGCTCCGGCGCGGCCCCTCTAAACCGCGCGACACGCCACTGGAGGACCTCCTCTGGGAAGGCGCGGCGAGTAGGACGATCCGGAAGCCCGAAGACCGGCCCATCCTCCCCCTCAGCGGACGTCGCCTCGCGGGAGGGCGATGACGCGGCCTCTCCGCCTTAGGGAGGTTCAATCCTCCATGCTGGCGGTTCTCCCGCGCCATCCCTATTACTATCATCCATCGTAGGAGGGCACGATGGCGATGCGGATCGCGCCCCAGGAGTGGACGACGTTTCAGCGCGTCTTCCAGGAGGCCGGGCTCCCGGAGGACCTCTGGACTCCGATTCTGCAGGAGGCCTGGGAAAGCGGGGTGGAGGCGCTGGATCCGCCCCAAGCTCTAGAGGCGATGCTTCTGTCAATCACGGCACGGATCTGGGAGGAACCCCTCTACGAGCGGGCCGCCGCTGCTCTCATACGTCGGCGCATCCTCCTGGAGGCCCTGGGCGCCGAGGACCCGGACTACGCCGCTGCCTTCCCAGCCTACATCCAAGAGGGGGTGCGACGCGGGGCCTTGCACCCGGATCTCCTCACCTACGATCTCGACCGCCTGGCGCAGGCGCTAGATCCCCAGCGGGACGCCTTGCTTCCCTATGTGGGGCTGGCCACCCTCCTCGATCGGTATCTGGTCCGGGATCTGGAGACCCGCCAGGTCCTGGAGCCACCCCAGTTCATGTGGATGCGAGTGGCCATGGGCTTAGCCCTTCGGGAGACAGATCGCGAGGGGTGGGCCCTAAGGTTTTACGAGCAGATGAGCACCCTGCGTTTTCTCCCCAGCACCCCCACCCTGTTCAACAGCGGCACTCCCCATCACCAGCTGGCCTCATGCTATCTCTACGAGGTGCTGGACAGCCTGGAACACATTCTGGACGCCACGGCAACCTTCGGGATGCTGGCCAAATACGCGGGGGGCATCGGGGCTTCTGTGACCCGCATCCGCGCCGCCGGCGCCCCGGTGCGAGGGATCAACGGCCGCAGCGGCGGGCTTATCCCTTTCCTGCACCTCTACGACGCCCTGATCCATGCGATCAACCAGGGAGGACGGCGGCGCGGGACGATGGCCGCGTATCTGGAACCCTGGCATCTCGAGATTGAGGCTTTCCTGGACCTGCGCCGGAACGCGGGCGATCCCTATCAGCGCACTCCCTCGCTGGACACCGCCCTTTGGATCCCGGATGCCTTCATGGAGCGGGTGGAGGCTGACGCGGACTGGTATCTGTTCGACCCCTTATATGCGGGGGACCTGGTGGACCTCTATGGCGAGGCCTTCCGGAGGCGCTATGAGGAACACATCGCCCGGGCGGAGCGAGGGGAGATCCCTCGTCGCGCATGGCGCAAGGTGCGGGCCCGGGAGCTGTATTTGCGGATCCTGGACGCCCTGTTGGAGACCGGCCATCCTTGGATCACCTTCAAGGACAGCAGCAACCTGCGCAGCATGCTGCGCCACGCGGGGATCATCCACTCCCTGAACTTGTGCACAGAAGTGGCGCTGCCTACCTGTCTGGACGAGGTCGCCGTTTGCAACCTGGGCAGCGTGAACCTTGCCTGCCACCTGAACGCGAACGGGTCCCCGGACGAGGCGGAGATAGCCCGCACCGTCGAGATCGCCATGCGGGCCCTGGATAACGTGATCGACCTGAACCTGTATCCCTCGGAGCGCGCCCGCCGGAGCAACCTCCTGAACCGGCCGGTGGGGCTGGGCTGCATGGGGTTCGCGGAGCTCCTGAGCCGCCAAGGCCTCTCCTTCAACGACCCGGAGGCTGCAGAGTGGGCTGACCGCCTCGTCGAGCAGCTTTCCTTCCACGCCATCCGAGCCAGCTGCGCCCTGGCCCGGGAGCGCGGATCCTTCTCCCGCTTCCCAGGCAGCGAGTGGTCGAAGGGCCGCTTGCCCTTTGACACCCTAGAGGACCTGGAGCGGGAGCGGGGGCGGGCCATCAAGGTGGATCGAGGAGGGCGGCTGGATTGGGCGTCCCTCCGGGACGCTGTGCGTGCGGGGATCCGCAACGGGGCAGTGATGGCCATCGCCCCCACCGCGACCATCGCCCTGATTGCTGGCACCAGCCCCAGCATGGACCCCTATTTCAGCAACTTGTTCGTCCGGACCACCCTCTCCGGTCGTTTCGTCGAGTTCAACCCGGCTCTGGTGGAGACACTGAAAGCCCTGGGGCTGTGGGGACGGATTCGGGAGCGGCTGGTGGAGACCCAGGGCGATGTGTGGGCCATCCCCGAGATCCCCGAGCCGGTGCGCCGTCGCTTCCCCACTGCTTTCCAGATCCACCCCGAGGCCCTGCTGGAGATCGCGGCCCGAGCCCAGAAATGGGTGGATATGGGCATCAGCCGCAGCCTCTACTTCGCCTCCCAGACCTCGGCGGGTCTGGCGGAGGTGTATCTGCAGGCCTGGCGGAAGGGCCTCAAGGCCACCTATTACTGTTACATGATGCCGCGTATGCGGGCCGAGCCGGCGACGGTGCGGGTGAACAAGGCAGCCCAACGACCTCGCTGGGTGGAGGCGGCAGAAGCAGAGCTGCAGGCGGGGACTGCATGCGCCGTGGATAGCTCCTGCGAGGCTTGTCAGTAGGGGCACAGCGACGCTGCGCCCTCATGGCATCATCAGCTCATCTTCTTTGAGGAGGACGACCATGCGATCCGCGTGCGGGTTGATCGGCGGCGATCCGGTGGAGCCACTGCGTCTTTTTCCTCTACGCTACCCGTGGGCTTACGCCCACGTGCAGCAGGCCAAGCGCAACACCTGGTTCCCTGAAGAAGCCCCCCTCCACGACGATGTCCAGGACTGGCACGAGCGCCTCACCGAGGAAGAGCGCCAAGCCGTGGAGATCCTCCTGGGCTTCTTCAACCCTATGGAATCCATGGTCACCAGCAACCTGCTGCTGGCCCTCTATCCCCATTTCACCGCCCCCGAAGTTCGTCTCTATCTCGCCCGCCAGGCCTGGGAAGAGGCCAACCACACTATGGCCTTCGAATACGTGATCAAGACGCTGCCCGTGGATCGGGAGCGCGTGTTCAGCATGCTGGAGGAACATCCGGCCGTGGCCGCCAAGGCTGCCTTCCAGCGCCGGCTCACCGCGGAGATCCTGAAGCCGGACCTGCACCTGGATACGATCGAAGGGCGACAGCGGCTTCTGCGCAACCTGGTGGGGTTCTTCGTGATCCTAGAGGGGATCTTCTTCTATTCCGGCTTCGCCTTCGCCCTCTCCTTCCGGCGACGCAACTGCCTGCGGGGTCTGGGGACGATCATCGATTGGGTGCTCAAGGATGAGAGCCTTCACCTTTCGTTCGGCGTGCACTTGATCCAAGCCTTCCTCCAGGAGAACCCCGAAGCGCGAACGCCCGCCCTGGGGGAGGAGCTGCGTCGGATGATCTTGGAGGCGGTGGCCTTGGAGGAGGCCTACAATCAGGTGCTGTTGCCGCGGCCCGTCCTCGGCCTCCACGCCGGCTCCCTGAACGCCTACGTCCGCTACGTAGCCGACCGGCGCCTGGAGGAGCTGGGGCTGGGACCGCACTTCCATGCGCCTAACCCCTTCCGCTGGCTGGCAGCCGAGATCGACCTCCCCGAGCAGGTGAACTTCTTTGAGGCCCGTAACGTGAATTACGAGGTCGCTCGGCCGCGGGAATGAGGGCAGGGACTCCAGGCGGGCACCGCCCTCAGCGTTAGCTGCCCGCGCCGCGCGAGGGCCCGCACGCTGTGGGCAATACCGGCAGTCCATCCCATCCTCCGCGTTGCTCATCGGTCCAAGGCATCGCAAGCCATCGACCCTCCCGACGGACCTGATCCGACGAGGCTATAATTCTGTGCGCAGAAAGACTATCGGAGCGGTCGATGGAAAAGGCGACGCCCTTGGCGGACCCGAGCCAGCTGGCCGAGGTGTTCCGGCGATATCCGCAGATCAGAGCGGCTTACCTCTTCGGCTTGGCCGCCAAGGGCCGCCTCCACGCGGAAGGCGACCTGGACCTCGCTGTCCTGCCCTGGCGAGGCGTCCCCCAGCCGAACCTGCTGGACCCGCTCGCGGACCTTGCGTGCTGCGGGTTCTGCCGGGTGGATCTGATCTTCTTGGACACCGAGGGCATCGTTCTAAAGTTCAAGGCCGTGCGTCGGAACCGGCTCCTCTGCGCTGCAGAAGGCTTCAGTCGGGGTGCGTTCTTCTCTCGCGTCGTGCGTCAGCATCTGGATTTCGCCCCCCGCCTCCGAGTTCACCGGGATGCCCACCGACGGAGGGTTTTCCGTGGTCCGGGTCGAGATCCTGCAACGCTGCCTTTGTAAACCGAAGGAGCACCTTGCCATCCTGCGTCTCCTGCAGCGTTGCTCCTACGACCAGCACGGACTGGAGGATCTGGAGCGGCTTCTGGATTCCTTCGCTTCTTTCCCGTAGAGGCACCCGGAGACAACATCTGGCAATCCGGTGCAGGATACCCGATGTGGCCCACGGAGGAAAAGGCATCACGCCGCCCTGGGCGGGCTCGAACCGGCCTTCTGATCCAGGAAGAGCAGGCTCTCGCGCGGCGAACCCGCTCATGGGGGAGACCACGCTCAGCGGCTGTTCTGCTGATATGGCTCACCGCAGCGGCCGCTCTCGCCTTGATGCCGGCGGAGCTGGCCCTCTACGACGAGAGCCATGTCCTCTGGCAGATCGCCTCCTATCCGCCCGTCGGGGTGATCCGCAACCTGATGCGGGACAGCCACCCGCCTCTCTACTATCTGCTGGCGCAGGGATGGCTGGCCCTCGGCGGGTTTGATCATCCGTGGGCTTTTCGCGTCCTCTCCCTCTTTCTGGGCTTTCCGGCCCTTCCCCTGGCTTTCCAGATCGGGCGCCGCCTCGGCGGACCCCGTCTCGGCCTCTCCGCCCTTGCCCTCCTCGCCCTCAACCCCTGGTTCCTCTTCCTCTTGATCCTGATCCGGATGTATGGCCTGACCGCGTCCCTGGGCGCTTGGGGCATCTGGAGCGCCCTCGGGCTGCTGAGCCGCCCGACCCCCCGCCGCTGGGCGGCCTGGACCCTGGCCCAGGGGCTGTTGCTGTTCACCCACTACTACGGGGCGCTGCTGATCGCCGCCCTCTGGCTGACGCTGCTGCGTCGCCGCCCCCGCGGCTGGCCCCGAGGCCTCCTATCGGCCATCCCGGCCGCCGCCCTCTTCGCCCTCTGGCTCCGCCAGGCCTACGCGGGATCCCTCGAGCACACCGTGCGGAATCTCTCCGCCATCCCGGTCCGACCGGGGCCCGTGGAGGTGGTGTGGCATTATGGGGCCACCGCCCTGATGGGTCCCTTCGTCGACGGGGCTTTCGCCCGCGTGGCCTCCCTGGCCCTCGCCCTGGGCCTCTTCCTCGCCCTCCTGGTCCGCCGTCCCCACCTCAGGGGGCTCTCATCCGGGGGAGGCGAGCTCGCCGTCTGGGCGGGCTTTCCTCTTCTATTGGGCGCCCTGATGGTCCTCCGCTGGCCCTTCTTCGCCGCCCGCTACTTCGCCATGCTCACCGTTCCCGGGGCTGTCGCCCTCGCCGCCGCCCTCCACCGCCTCCGCCTTCGAGCCTGGATCCCGATGATCCTCATCCTTGGCCTGATCGGCCTCTCTCGCTTCCCCATCATGGCCGCCCAACCATTGGGACTCTCGGGCCTCGACGTCCCAGGTCCCACCCTGGCCGTCCTGAACCGCTCCGATCCCATCCTGGCCCAGGCCCGCTGGCACATCGACGCAGCCAGTCCGTTTTACCAGCACACCGAAGCATACCGCTTGTTTTATGAATGGACGGATCTGGAGGAACGGACAGCAATCGTAGAGAGGCATCCTTCTTTTTGGTTCGTGGGGGTGACGGTGTATCAGGATTTTTGGGGTTCGTGGCTGGAGGACCTCCAGACCACCCACCTCATCGATTTCGCCACCACCTACCCCCACCCCATCCCAGAATACGGCGCCAGCCTCTTCCACCTGGTCCGCAAACCCCAAACCGCCCCCTGGCAGCCCACCGCCGCCCGCTGGCAAAACGGCCTCACCCTCACCGCCATCGCCCTCCCCGACCCCCACCTCACCCCCGGCGCCTCCCTCCGCGTCGGCCTCCGCCTCCACACCGACCACCCCATCCCCGACCGCTGGACCCTCTTCCTCCACCTCCTCGACCCCAACGGCCGCTGGCTCGCCGGCTGGGACGCCGAACCCAATCCCCCCACCCCCGCCTGGACCCCCGGAATGCCCATCACCTACTGGCACGGCCTCCGCCTCCCCATGAATCTCCCCGCCGGCCGCTACACCCTCAGCATCGGCTGGTATCCCACCGGCTCCACCGGCACCCCCCGCCTCCCCCTCCAACACCCCCAGGGGGATGCCCTCCCCATCGCCACCGTCGACATCCTCCCCCTCCCCCGTCCCCCCCGCTGGGGCACCCGGTATGCCCCCACGCTCCAGCTCGAACCCCCTCGCCTCCTCGTTCGCCCCCAGGCGGACCAGCCGGAGACCACCCACCTGTGGACCATCCTGAACTGGCAGCCCCTGCCCGGCCCCGTGGACCCCGCCGCCCTCCAGGTCACCCTGACCCTCCCCAACGGCCAGACCCTCCCCTTCGCCCGCCAGATGCCGGTTCCCCCCGGCCCCCTGGCCGGACCCGGATGGATCCGCGACGTCTGGCACCTCGCGCTCCAGACCCCACCCCCCGGCCTGGCCTGGCTGGAGGTCCGCTATGGCCCCCACCGCCTCGCCCGCCACCCCGTCTGGCTGCTTCCACCCCACACCCGGTGGAATTATGACTGGCTCTTCCTCAACCGAACCCCGTAAGCGGAGGAGGATCGCAGTGCGTTGCTGGAACAGATGGGGCGAAGCCACCGTGGAGGTCCTGCTGTCGCCCAGCTTCTGGGCCCTTTTAGAGGACCAGCTCGGGCCTGGGATGCTGCCCCAGGACTGCTCGCTGGAGGAGGCCCTGGCCCGGATCCCGCCCTCCCGCTTCCCGGACCATCCATAGGTTCGCGCCGATCCCGAGCACCGCCTGCGCCACGCTGTCGGCCAGGGGCTACCGGACTAGATCGCCGCTCGCAGCGGCCGGATCCAGGTCCTCGATGGCGTTGCGTTCCCGGAGACCAACGAGGACGCCTAGGCCCTGCTTGCCTATGCCTATGCGGTGGACGCCTGGGTCATCTCCTGTGGCGGCGGCACCAGCGTGGTGGGACACCTGCTCGGCCCCGGTGATCGACTTTGGCCGGATGAACCACCTCCTAACCCCGGACCGCCTCTGCAGCGCGGCCACCCTGCAGGTAGGGGTCTGAGGACTGGACCTGGAGGCAGCCCTGCAGGCCCGCGGCTTCACCCTGGGGCGCCATCCTCGGCCCTTTGAGTATTCCACACTGGGGGGCTGGATCGCGACCCGCTCGGTGGGCCGGTTTGCCCTGGGCTACGGCCGCATCAAGGAGCTCTTCGTCGGCGGCCAGGTGGAGACCGCTCAACGCCCCCTGATCTTGCCCCCGCTCCCGCCCTCCGCCGCCAGCCCGGACCTGCGGCACATGGTCCTTGGATCAGAGGGCCAGCTGGAAATCCTGAGCGAGGCCGTCCTGCAGGCGCGCCCCCTGCCGGAAGCCAAGGCTTTCGGGACGTTCTTGTTCCCGGACTTCGACCACCGGCTCGCGGTGGCCCGAGCGATGGTTCAAGCCGAGATCCTCCTAACGATGGTCCGGCTGAGTAGCCCCAAGGAAACTCGGATGATCTTGCTGCTGTCCGGCTGCGAAGGATGGGTCTGCCTGCTCCAGCGTATTTTCGAGGAGAGATCTCTTAACAGTGCACTCATGCACTGCGCACAAGTTTGTCCCCAATTTATCGGGCGCGGTTCGGAGACAAGGACGAGGGGAGGGAGGTCCAGAACAAGCCGGGGCCCGGAGGTGGATCTTCACTCTACCCGATCCAGAAGCAAATGGACCACCTCGCGCAACGCGGCGGCCCAAGGCGACGGCAGAGGCGCTTCGCGCGATAGAGCAGCCCTTTCCATCGGAAAGGGCGCATTCGCAGTGTGCGTTGAGAGAACTCAAGGAGCGAGTTCAGAAACCGAAGAGCCACGCCGGGGAGCGGTCGCTGGCGGCCCAGGAAACCAGCCAACCGGCCTGAGGGCAGCGCCCCCGCGGCAGGTCGGGGATCTGGCGGGGATACTTAGAACGGCAGAGAACAACCGCTCCGAAGGTCATCCAAGGGAAACCGACCCATTGCACCGGTGGGCGATGCGGGCCGGGGTTTCCCTCCTGGATCTGGGGAGAGGGCTTCAGGGGATAGGGTGAGCGGGGGCTGGCGTGGGTTCTGCGGATCGCCCAGGCGGTCCGTTCGGATCGGGAGGCGGGGGAGGCCTTGGGGCGGTTCGCCGGGCCATCGGTGCCCCGCGGCCCGATGCGCTGGGCGGTGGCGCAGCGGCAAGGGGGGCGGAACAGTGAGGGGAGAGCGGGGGCCGGGGGAAGCGATGCCCTCTCTGAGGGGAGCGCCGAAGAAGAGGCGGGGCATCCGTT
>Ga0272447_1000275_pt1 | contig 39970 bp, 28 predicted proteins | sample YNPCB0133_FD_194589 | JGI IMG/M metagenome (GOLD analysis project Ga0272447, IMG submission 194589) | Hot spring microbial mat communities from Yellowstone National Park, WY, United States - YNP-CB-013-3 | ecosystem: Environmental > Aquatic > Thermal springs > Hot (42-90C) > Sediment | place... | reverse complement strand
AGGAAACTTTACAGCAAATGTAAGGGATGGGGGGGAAATAGGCGGCTTCTCTTGATGCAGTATTAACAACTGTGGTGTCCCAAGGTGCACCTCAACCGCTTGCGGGAAACAACTAGAGCACCGGCTTGCAGGGAACGAATTGGACACCAGTTTGTTGGGATTGACTAGAGCACTGACTTGCAGGGAATGACATGAGCACCGGCTTCCAGGGGATGACTGGGACACCGCCCCCTCAATCCGCATACAGGCAGCCAAACGTTGGGCGGGCATGATGATCAGGAGGATTTTCAAAGGTTGTCCACGGTGTGCCAAGGTTGTCAGAAAAAGAAGACACGGACAAATTGGAAAAAGATGACGATTCCCAGCACATCGGAGAGGGTGGCAATTAGAGGAGCGGACATCAAAGCGGGGTCCATTCCAATGGATTTGATCAGAACCGGCAGCATGGCTCCGACCAGCGCTCCGGTCATACAGATTCCCATCACAGCCCCTGTCACAACACCGATGAGATGCCAGAAGCTATCCCCGGGAACCTTATCCAGAATAGCGGAGGGTGTGGCGAAGTAAGTACGAGCGACAGCCAAAAGTCCCAGGAACGCCGCCAAGGCTGCTGCCATAAGCACTTCCCGTTGTAGGACCCGCATCCAATCCCGTGTACGGATTTGTCGCAGTGCTAAGGCGCGGATGACCAACGTAGCGGCCTGAGAGCCGGCGTTCCCTCCGACGGATAAACACAGGGGCACGAAGACCATGACGAAGGCTACTGTTTCCAACAGAGATTCGAAATGTGCCATCGCCTCGATCGTGAACATCTGCATGATGAAGAGCACCGCCAACCATTTGGCCCGGTTTTTCCAGACATGGCTGAAGTGGGCCTCCAAGTAGCCTTCCTCGATCGGCACAACGCCGGCTTGCTTCTGCAAATATTCAGTCGCTTCTCGAGTAACGACATCCAGGATATCGTCGTGGGTCACGATGCCCAGCATGCCGAATTCGTCATCCACGACCGGCATGGCCAGGAAGTCGTAGCGGGCAAAGATCTCCGCTGCGGTTTCCACATCGGTGTCATGGCGGAGGGTTACGACCTCGGTTTCCATCAGATCACGGACCAGTTCTTGTCTGGGGGCCAGGATCAGATCTCTCAATGAGAGCACCCCGAGGAGACGCCGCGGGGAAAGGCTGCCGTCGGCACGCCGGACCGGTTCATCCAGAACATAGATGTAGTAGATAGTCTCTTTGTCTGGTGCCTGGGCCCGTAACAGATCGATCGCTTCCGCAGCTGTCACATGTGCGGGAATCCATGCATAATCGGTGGTCATCAAGGCCCCCACCGTGTTCTCGGCATAGGCAAAGAGGGAGGCGATATCCCGGCGGTCGGCCTCATCAATCAGCCGCAGGAGGGCTTCGCGGACTTCGGGGGCCAGCCGTTGGAGCAAATCCACCCGATCGTCATGGGACATACGAGCTATCAACTCAGCCAGTTGAGGCCGTACCTTCTTCGCCATTTCCACCTGCACATGGGAGGGCAGATATTCAAAGATGGCGGCTTGCTTACGTATGTCGGCATGACTGAGAATCTCCCAGATTTGCTCCGGTGTAAACTCCCCTTCCAAGGCCTCGGCTACCGTCGCGGGATGCAACGACTCGCAGAACACCTTCAATCCAAGAGCATTCTGCTCCTGCAACATGTGCTTGACTTCGGGACTGAACAGGGGATGAGACATGATCGATCTCCGGTTGCACGGGCGCTAGAGCGGGAAAACGCAGAACTGCGGGCCGGATACCCACCCACCTTCAGCGCCAGCTAGTTCATGCGGATGTTATCGGACCACCAGTTAGTTCAAGCGGATGTTATCGATCAGGCGGGTAGTCCCCAGAAACACGGCCACAGCCGCTATCGCCGGACGGTCCAGCTGTTCCAGGGGTTGCAAGGTGTCCGCATCCACAATGTGGGCGTAATCCACGCGGGCTTCCGGAATCGCCGACAACGCCTCTCGTAGCTGCGTTTCCAGACGTGCTACCTCGCGTTCCCCTTCTCGGACTCGCTGGCGAAGCTCCACGAGGGCCTGGTAGATCCGCGGGGCAACCTGCCGTTGCGCAGCGGTCAGATAGCTGTTGCGGGAACTGCAGGCCAGCCCATCCGCTTCCCGCACCGTCGGCACCACCTCCATGTGCACTGGAACGTTCAGGTCGTGAATCATCTGGCGGATGATCCGAGCCTGCTGATAATCTTTTTCCCCGAAATACACCACATCGGGCTGCACGATCTGGAGCAGCTTGAGGACGACCGTGCATACGCCGCGGAAATGCTTCGGTCGGCTCGCTCCGCAAAGTACTTGATCCAGCTCCGTCACCTCCACGAATGTACGATACGGCGGCGGATACATCTCCTCGACGGAAGGAGCAAAAATCAGATCAGCCCCCTCTTCGGCACACAGCTTCCGATCCGCTGCCAGAGTGCGTGGATAGCGGGCAAAATCTTCCTGAGGGCCGAACTGCGTCGGATTGACGAAAATGGACACGACCACATAGCCGCACTCCTTCCGTGCTCTCTGGATCAGCGCTGCATGACCGGCGTGGAGTGCCCCCATGGTTGGAACGAAGCCAATGGTCCGGTTTGCTCGTCGCGCTTGGGCCACTTCTTGACGGACCGACTCAATCCGTTCCACAATCGGCGGCCACTCAGTCGCTTGAGGAGTTGCACTCATGATGCCACCTCAGCTTTGTTAGAAGGAGGACTTGATCTGGATTCATTCTCTGTCTGCTTCCCTTGGGATTCCAAAACCATTTGTAGATAAGAACGCAATTCACGCTGTTGCAACCCCAGTTCTTGTGTAATTTGCAGAACTACAGCTTGGGCATCTTCGTAGCGATCTTCTTCTGTCAGAATTTCCACTTCAATAAATGAACCGACGTGATCCACTTCGTCCACACACACTTCAATCGGGAATCCCTGACGCTGCAAACGATAGACTCGCCGCCGTTTGGATACTGTGGCAACGTAGCGGAAACCCAAAGCGGTCAGGAAGGTGCGGGCCAGTTGAGCAATCTCTTCACCATCGGCCAGGGGAACTTCGATTTCTGGCCTTGTTTTCGTGTGCGTATCTCGTCGTGGACCTTTATAAGTCAGGCAGTTCTTGGGACCCACACACCGCAAGCGCAACGCCTCATCAGTCTGGCGAAAGTCCTTGTGCGGCGCATTGAAGTAATCGTCCATCTCGACTCTTTCGCTACTGTCTCGCACCCCCCATTCCGCCAGACGCTGGCACAGAGCATCCCGATCTGTCAAACGATAGCGAATTTCCACTTCCAACATGCGCGATACCTGTACATGCTTGAGCAAAGCTTACATTCCATGAACATTCGGAACGGATATTGTTGGAGAATCAATGAATTTTTACAATCATAAATCTTGAACCATTGTTTGCTGTATGCATTTAATATCACGGTTTATATTACATACGAGCGAGTGAATGTGTATTGCTGATTGCTCAATGGGTCCGCCCGGTGCTCCCTAAAGCAAGTTGTAGGAACTCGTCCGCCAGTTGGGCGATAGCCTGGTCGGCTAGTTGTTGCCAATGGTTCCACTCGGCATCCGTCAGATGGGGAGGACAGGCGGGTGTGCTCACTTCAAAATAGGCTTTGGCCTTGGGTTCCGTGCCACTGGGCCGCAAGCAAATCTTCGCTTTCATCTCGTGATCTCCCTGCAGGAAAAAGACCAGGAAGTTGCGGGCGGCACGATCGGTCTCGCCCTTGATCGGCCCCAGACGGCCATTTTCATCAAGCAAGTCCTCGAAATGTGAGACCTTCCAGCCGGCGATGGCGGTCGGCGGGGAGCGCCGCAGATGGTCCATCATGCGATTCAGCTGGTTCTTCCCTTCAATACCGGAAAGAGCGATGTTACGCAATGCGTTGCGGAAGTAGCCAAAGCGGCGGTATATGTCTGCCAGGTATGCAGGCAATGTGGACTGACGGCGTTTCAGAGTCAAGGCCGCTTCCGCCAACAACAAGGCAGCACCCGCCGAATCCTTATCGCGGATTTCCGGGGTTACTAGCACGCCGTGGCTCTCTTCCGTGGCGATGATGAAATCGTCCAACTGTCCACGGACATCGCCGTATTGCCCTGAGCTTTCCAGTTGCGCTAGCACGTCTGCATGGTACTTGAAACCTACGAGCAAGTCATTGATCACCTGAGCATCGAAATGCTGGCCGATACGGGTGATCAGGCCTGTAGTCACCAGGGTTGTGATCACGATCGGGGCAGCGGGTAAGGCCTCACGTGCCGAGAGTTGCTCGAGCTTGAAGCAGGTCAACAGCGCAGCAATTTCTTGTCCAGTAAGGAAGTGATAGGGTGGACCACCTTCCGGCCGGGTACTGGCCAGGCCACCCAAACGATCCGCATCTGGGTCCGTGGCGATCACCAGGTCCGCACCATGTTCCCGAGCCACTGCTTCGGCTCGATCCAGACATTCTGGCACCTCGGGATTGGGGGTTTTGGTCACGTTGGGGAACAGGCCATCCGGCGTCATCTGTTCCGTCACGGGTATGAGACGGAATCCCTGGGCTTCCAGGACCTCTCCCGCGCAGAAGGTGCCACAGCCGTGCAGGGGAGTAAACACCACACGGATTTCATCCAACCGCGGTGGCGGGATCAAGGACTGTTTGCGACACAAAGCAATGTATGCCCGATGGGGTGCATCATCCAGAAAATGCACTTTCCCTTGACGTACGGCCTCCTCGAACGGCATGTGCCGGATGGTTCGCACCTGCTCAACACATTCACTCATGATCTGATCATCGGGCGGGACGGGCTGTGCTCCCGCTTCGTTGTAAAATTTGCTGCCGTTGTCATCCGGGGGATTGTGACTGGCGGTCATGTTCAGCCCACCGTGGGCTCGCAAGTAACGGATGGTGAATGACAACTCAGGGGTGGCCAGGTAACGCGGGGCATCTGGCGGCAGGATATGGACATGAATACCGTTGGCTGCATATACCCCCGCTGCGTAATGGCAGAAGTCCCGACTGGACAAATGGAGAACTGGATTGGGTAACTGCGGGTTGTACACACCGCGACGGTCCTCGAAGCGCCGGACATCGTACGCCAGGACCACACGCAACGGCTGCACATCCGGGAAGCGTTGCCGCAGATAATCGCAATGCCCCTGGACCGACGCCCCCAACGTCCAGTAGTTCATGCGATTGGGACCAATCCCCACTGCCCCACGTCTTCCTCCCGTGCCAAACGGCAGGACCTGGTAAAAAGAGTCCAGCAATATGGCCCAGCGTTCGGTCTCGATCAACCACCGGATCTGGGGGACATAGTCGGCGAATTCCGGCTCGGTCAGCCATTGCTGTAAGAAGTGCAAGGCCTGTTGACGTAGCTGGTCATCGACATCCAGGGAAGCAAAGCCAGCCCGTGCCGCCTGAATCCAGTCGTTCATACTCCAACCCCCCGAATGATGCGGCGGAGGAACAATCCGAATGCGTCTTGGCAACTGCCGATGCTGATAAGATAGGTGCAGACGCCTCTGCTGATAGGATAGAAGTAGAACTTTCTTAGGTTCAGCGGATGTACCAGTTTCCCCATAGCTCTGACTTTTTGCCGTGGCCCAGGCAAGTCAGCTGCGTGGCGGGAGCAATCCGCAATTTAGAAAAGGTGGATCTAGAGGAAGGTGGATCCGACGGTTCACGTTTGAGGTGAGAAACGGTGAGTCGGCTGGAATACCGCTATGATGTCGTCGTCGTGGGAGCCGGTCATGCGGGTGTGGAAGCGGCTATGGCCTGTGCCCGGTTAGGCCTGCGGACCTGCCTATTGACACTGAATGCCGATACTGTGGCCCAGATGAGTTGTAACCCGGCCATCGGGGGAGTAGCCAAGGGGCAGATGGTACGGGAGATCGACGCTCTCGGTGGCGTTATGGGGCTATGCACCGACGCCAGCACCATCCACTTCCGCATGCTCAACGCCTCCAAGGGGCCTGCGATGCACTCTCCCCGGGCTCAGTGTGATAAGAAACTGTACCAGTTCACCATGAAACGTCTGGTGGAAGAGCAGGCCGGTCTGACCCTCCGCCAGGAGTTGGTCGAAGGGCTGATCCTAGAGCCATACGAGGACTCCTCCACACCGGCCCGCTTGCGTATTCGTGGCGTCGTGTGCCGCGGAGATACCTACTACCTTGCCGAGGCTGTCATCCTGACGACCGGCACTTTCCTCAAAGCCATCATGCACACAGGGGAAGCCAAAACTCCGGGAGGGCGTGCGGGTGATGTCTCCGCAGAGAAAATGAGCGAAAGCCTCAGCAGTGCCGGCTTTGAATTGTCGCGCTTCAAGACCGGCACTCCCTGCCGGCTCAACGGACGCACCATCGACTTCACGCAGTGTCAAATCCAGCCAGGGGAAACACCACGCCCCTTCAGCTTCCGCACCGAACGCGTGACCCTCCCGCAGGTCCCCTGTCATGCCACCCATACGACGCCAGAAGTCCATGAGCTGATCCGCGCGAACCTTCATCGAGCTCCCATGTACAGCGGTCAGATCCGCAGCCGAGGACCACGTTACTGTCCCAGTATTGAAGATAAAGTCGTGCGTTTTGCCGAAAAAACGAGTCATACCATCTTCCTGGAACCGGAAGGCCTCAACACCTGGGAATACTACTGCAATGGCATCAGTACCAGCCTCCCGAAAGATGTCCAAGCGGCCATGCTGCGTCTGATCCCCGGCTTGCAGAACGCCGAGGTGATGCGGTGGGGTTACGCTGTCGAGTACGATTACGCCCCGCCTACCCAGCTGTTTCCGACTCTGGAAACCAAACGCGTGGCGGGTTTGTACTTTGCCGGCCAGATCAACGGCACGACCGGATATGAGGAAGCGGCAGCTCAAGGTTTGATTGCCGGCCTCAACGCCGCCCTCAAGCTGAAAGGTCAACCCCCGCTGATCCTGGATCGCAGCCAGGCTTATATCGGCGTCCTCATCGATGACCTGGTCACCAAAGGAGTCGATGAACCGTACCGGATGTTCACCTCACGGGCGGAATACCGCTTGATGCTCCGCCACGACAACGCAGACCGCCGTTTGACCCCCATCGGCTATCGCATCGGCTCCGTCGATTCCGCCACCTGGCAACGCTTGCAACTCAAAGAGCAACGGATTGCCCAATTGGAAGAATATCTCCGCCAGAATCACCACGAAGGCCTGACTCTGGAAGCCTGGTTGCGCCGCACGGAGACCACTTGGGCCGACCTGTGTGAGCGCCACCCACCGTTGCGAGTCTGGGATCAATACCCCGAGGTGGTGGAACAGGTATGCCTGGAAGCTAAGTACGGGGGATATATTCAGCGTCAAGCTGCGGAGATCGAACGTTTCCGCAAATTGGAGAACAAGTCCATCCCTCTACACTTTGACTACTTTGCTGTGCCTCAGTTGCGTTACGAGGCCCGCGAGAAGTTGAGTCGAATTCGACCGACCAGTCTTGGCCAGGCAAGTCGCATCAGTGGCATCACCCCCGCGGACTTAGCAGTGCTGTTGTTTTATTTGGAATGAGTTGCTATGAGGCGTCCCGCACGCAGGGACAATGGAGGCAGCGGAGGTAGTCCTTCCGCCACTGGTCAACCCCGATGCCCTGCCTTTCCTGCGGTGCGCATCTTTCCTCTTCCGGAACTATGATTGGGAAGGGCGAAGATGGCAGTCCCTTGCCTGACCCGATCGAGAGGTCAGGATGGTTTGATCCCGCGAAAGTCGGTCCCTGAGACTGAGTCCCCCCTTGGACGCAGTCTCTTGCCACCGAGGAGTGGATCCGATTGTGTGAAAGGCGGTGCTCCAGGCCCTGCCGGAAGATTCACGGAACAGGCCACTGCGGACAGAAGCGTTCCCTGGCCCGTTCCCATGAATACAGGTATGGCAGGCAGCCGATGATAAAAGGGACCGATTCGATGGGATCCGTAGTATGGTAGAGATAACAGGACTTGTCGGAAGAGGTAAAGCTGGGATACCAGAGAACCTGACACGCTTGGAGAGAATGAGGGGAATATGCCAGGCATGGCAGTTCGAGAACGCAACGCAGTCTTCACCGGCGACAATCCTGCTTGGCCGACATTTCCTCTCACGTTAGGATGCCTTCAGGGACAGGCGTGTCGGGTGGTGCGGTATCGCGGCATCCTGATCTCCCGTACAGTCCTACCAGAGGGTTGCGTTGTGTGCAAAACCCCTGGACTTCCACTTCGGTATTTCGGTATTACGGTAGAGTCTTCGAGAAGGGATTCCGGTCCTTCTGGGCAGCGATGTCCCAACCGAGGACCGCACAGCGCCGGTTGAGCCGGCAAGGTGGGTGAGCTATGAAGACGGTATTTACCACAGGAGAAGCGGCGAAAATCTGCAAAGTGTCCCAACAAACGATCATCCGCTGCTTTGACAGCGGTCAGCTCAAAGGCTTCCGCGTACCCGGTTCCAAATTCCGGCGGATACCCCGTGAAGCCCTCTATAAGTTCATGAAAGACCATGGGATACCAACCGATGCCCTGGAAAGTGGCAAACGGAAGGTTCTGCTGGTCGACGATGAACCGGACTTGGTCGCTACGGTCAGCCAGGCCTTGCAAGAAGATGGACGCTTCGAGGTCCGCATTGCCACCAATGGCTTCGATGCTGGGATGATGGTCAAGGAATACCGTCCCGACCTCATCATCCTGGACGTGATGCTCCCGGATATCAATGGACGCGAGGTTTGCCATCGGGTTCGTTCGGACCCCAACATGGAAGATGTACGCATCATCTGTATCTCCGGCATGATCGAAGAAGACAAAGTACAAGAGTTGAAACTCGCCGGAGCGGATGACTTCCTGGCCAAACCGTTTGATATTGACGTCCTGATTGAAAAGATGTGCGCTCAGTTGGGCATAGAATCGAGCACACTCGTGTAATCGAACGAAGCCCGTAAAATCCACGCAAAGTTACCAGTTTTTGGAGATATTTCCTTGGGCTGGTAATGCACTCCCAGCACCTGAAGAGCCAGGTTATGGGCGGTGGGGGGGTGAGTCGCAACGGTAGGCATTTGTACAAGGAAGGAGCACAGCGTGCCTGCTAGGATGGTGGGGCTGGCTGCGGCCGATCTCCCATGGCTGTGCCCGCGCACCGACAATCTGGTTGCTCTGGCGGACAAGCCGGAGACACTTCCCCAGCGAGCCAGGCTGGATCCCGCATTGGCTGTGCTTCTGCTACGCCTGTCACCGTCACGTCCCACCCCCGAAGATTGGACAGCTGAGGAACTGGCCTCTCCTCGTTTGCCCTCGTGGGTTCTGGCTTACCTTCAGCGACCCGCCTGTGGTATCATCCCTTGGCAAAGCCGCGCCTGGAAGCAGTTATGGCGATGGGCCCTCCAGGCGGCGCGACTGGCCGTTACGGCGGCACGCCAATCCCGATTGGTATCCCCGTCCCAAGCTTATTATGCCGCCCTACTCGCCCCCTTAGGGTGGTACGCGGTGGCTGTCATCGACCCTTTAGCTTTGGGAGATGTGCTCCACGATCCTCTCGCCCGGCAGTCCTCACGACAACGGCAGCATGCCACCTGGGGTATGGACCATGCTGCTATAGCCCGACGATTGGCCGCCCGCTGGAATCTGCCCCACTGGTTGACCCAGGTTGTCGGAAGACTCCATTTGCCGACTATAACCGACGCTGAACCTTCTGAGCACGAGGAACTGCCGCACTTGTCGGCTTTGGTGCAGTGGAGTTGGCGGGAGTTAGAACGCTCGGACCCGAACGCCTCCGCCCTGGGTTTGACACCGGAACTCGATACCACGCTCTTGACCGACCGTGTCATCGCACCGGAGGGGACTTCACTTCCACAGTCGACTTCTCAGGGGGATACCACCGCCCCATCTTTCGGAAACGATGACCGGGAAGCATCACAGGATGAGATTACCGCAGATTCAGGTGATCCGAGTGTTTTGGACAATCCGTATCAGATGCCTTTGCTGCTGCCACTGCTGCGACAGGCTCTGGGGCATCGGCACCGGGAGAATAACGGTGTTCTGACGCGTCTGGAGCAGGAGGTGGATCGGCTTTGCGATACCCTGGAACATGTGGGTCGTCAGGCGTCGAGGCAGCTTCACGAGGCCAAGTTAGCTGCTTTGGCACAATTCGCCGCGGGTGCAGCGCATGAGATCAACAACCCCTTGGCGATCATCACCACCTGCACCCAGAACTTGCTCCGCAAAGAGACGGACGCGGAACGCCGTGATGCCTATCAGCTCATTCTCAAACAGTCGCAACGGATCGCTGATCTCCTCAAGGAGGTGATGACTTTTGCCCGTCCGCCTCGTCCCCAGCGTGCTCCGGTGGCTTTGACTGAACTCCTTCTGGCGGCACGCCGGGAGATACAAGAGGTCCTCCGTGCCTCGACCGTTCAATTGGACATCCAAGCGGAGGAAGCGGACGTATGGTTGCACATCGACGCCCGGCAAGTGCAGCAGGCCTTGGGAGCGGTGTTACGCAATGCCCTCGAGGCCGCGAGAGATGGTTGGGTGCGAATACGCACTGAAATCAGTCCTGCCTGGGTTCACATTCTTATCGAGGATAGCGGTCCTGGTCTCTCCCCCACTGGGGCAGAGCATGCCTTTGACCCCTTCTACTCCGGTCGGGAAGCTGGACGAGGCCGTGGCTTGGGGCTCCCTTTGGCCTGGAGACTCTTGCGACAAAATCAAGGCGATCTCCGCTATGAACCCCTCCCGGAGACACCGGGACGCTTTCGCATCTCGCTGCCGCGGTGTTCCGACCCACCTGTCCTCCTGCGTCAATCCGCTTAGCATTCCGCCGGCCCGTTCCTTCCCTCTAAGCAAGCACAGTTTCTCCAGACATCAATAAACAGTAGGATTGTAAAAAATCATTGCTATCCATCATACCACAAGTTATTTTCAAAACAGACTGATTCCTTCTGCTCTTTGGTTTTCCTGGATGTGCGGTGATGGCCTCGATTTGGAGATCGTGGCTCGACTCCATTTTGCAGTTAATATCTCCCAACCGTTGTTGGGTCTGTTCCGCTGATGAGATGAGCGGAGGACCGATCCAATACGGTCTTTGCATCCGATGCTATGAGCAAGTGACACACGATCCGCATTGGGTTTGTCCGAGGTGTGCGTCAACGGTGGGCCCGTACAGCGAGGTGGAAAAAGGTTGTCCCGCCTGCCGGGAGAAGCCTTTCTCACTCGATAGCACCGTGCGTCTTGGTCCTTATGAAGGACATTTACGAGATATCATACTTATGATGAAAACCGCACTCGGTGAAGGTATTGCGGAACATATGGGATCATTGCTGGCAGCAGTACGAGGGGAAGAGCTGCGACAGAAGTCGATACATTTAGTTACATGTGTACCTATGTATTGGTATCGGCGGTGGCAGCGTGGTCACAATCAGGCCGACCGGCTGGGCCGGTATCTGGCTCAGGAGTTGCATCTTCCCTACGACCCGCATCTTTTACGCCGTCGGCATGGTATTCCGCAAGAGGTACAATCCACCGCTTCGGCACGCTGGCAGAACGCACACGGGGCTTTTTCTCTCCGCGGTGGTGCAAGCCTGAGTGGAAAAAACATTCTGGTGGTGGACGACGTGATGACAACGGGGGCGACACTCTCGGCCATCGCACGCCTCTTGCGTCGGGCAGGAGCGAAACAAGTCCATGCCGCCATATTGGCACGGGCTTGAATCGGTGAGGAATGCACCTGGTCTTCCAGGACGAGGGAATGTAGGAATGAAACCGGAAACACCGAGCGTCTCCGTCGAAATCGTCTGTTCACACGGAAAAATGAAGGTTTTCCCTGGGTCGGTAAACTGCGACACTCGATCATGGAAATAAAGAGGACAGACACTCCATGGGGGTGGAGTTCTGTTCCTGTCAACTTGGGGGACTCACAGATGCTGCGTCTGTTCAGCTCTATTATGGTGACGATCGGGCTGATCAACCCAGTGTTGGCTGGAGGGGCAGCCGATCTGTTCAGCGAACGAGTGAAAGATTTTGGAGCGTCGCCGCGCGGTGCTTTGTTGGTGCATTATTTTCGCTTCACCAACACGACAGGCCACCCGCTCGTGCTGGGAACACCACGAGTTTCTTGCGGTTGTGTCTCCGCCGCACTCAGCAGCCAACGGGTCGCGCCTGGAGAAACGGCTGCCGTGATCGCTTACATGGATACCCGTAAGATCCCCACGCCCAACACCCTCAAAAGCGTCACCATTTACGTCCCCTTTCTCAGTCCGATGGTGGAAGAGGTGGCACTGCGTGTGCAGACCATTGCCCGCGATGACTTGAGCATCACCCCGGAGACCATCGAGTTTGGCACTTTAGCCAGTGGTCAAGGCGGACGACGCACGGCCACGATCACCTTCTTGGGGGATGCCAACTGGCAGATCACCTCGGTGGTGAGCACAGGAGGATACGTTCGCGCTGAACTGTCTCCCCCTCAACGTCAAGGTCAGCGTGTCAGCTACACCATCACGGCCATCCTCGATAAAAATTGTCCGGCGGGGAACTGGATCTGCGAGTTGCTCCTGCGGACAAATCATCCTGGCATGCCGCATATCCGCATTCCCGTCACGGTGGTGGTGACTCCGCCGGTGGTCGCTGCCAAACCCCAGACAGTCACTTTTGGACAGGTGACAGTAGGTCAAACCACCGAGCAACAACTCACTTTGGAAGCGGATCGTCCCTTCCGTATCCTTCAAGTTCGCGGGGCAGATGAACAAGTCCAAGTGATCCTCAACGGCGATCAACCAAGCCAATCTCATACGATTTCCATCATGGTTCGACCCCAAGGAATCCAACCGACCCATCGGACGCTGGAGTTCCACACCGACAACCCCCGCCAACCAGTCATTCCCGTGATTGTCCAGGTTCCGAGCATCGTGCGCCGCTAGCAATTCTGACCCAGCAAGCAAAGTGACAGATTCCCATCTCTTCCTAGCTATGAATCCCTTTCGACACTGATTGCATCCTGCGTGTATTCTTATTCCGGGAAGCATCTGAGATTTCCAGGTGTTCCATTTCCATCTCCCTTAGTGGCCGGTCCGAAGTTGCCGTTCCCTGATCGATTGCTTGTGTCGCCCGATCTGCGTATCGCGTTGCGACTATTTCGGGGTGAGGGCAAAATCCACAATCGGCCTGAAATACGCCTTGCGGCAGCGAACTATGTCTGCCGCGCTTGATCGTTGATAAGATGTGGGTGGTGGTAACTGTTCTTGAGGTCGAATTGTCATGAAGTTGGGTATTGCGCCGCCCTTTCAGAAGTTGCTCGTGGCCAATCGCAGTGAGATCGCGATCCGGGTCTTTCGTTCGGCTCATGAACTGGGCATCCGCACGGTGGCCATTTATTCGTATGAGGATCGCTTTGCCCTGCATCGATTCAAAGCGGATGAAGCGTATCGCGTGGGGAAAGCGGGGGAGCCGATCCGTGCGTATTTGGATATTGCGGGCATAGTCGAGCTGGCACGCAACGTCGGGGCGGATGCGATTCATCCTGGCTATGGCTTTTTGTCGGAGAATGCCGACTTTGCCAGGGCTTGCCTCGAGGCCGGAATCACCTTCATCGGTCCGCGACCGGAAGTGTTGGAGCAGGTGGGTGACAAGGTCCTGGCACGGGCCCTAGCACGACAGGCAGGAGTACCCATTCTGTCCGGCAGTGAGGCTCCGGTTCGCCATCTCTCAGAAGCCCGGCAGTTAGCGGAAAAGTTGGGTTACCCTGTGATCATCAAGGCCGCCATGGGAGGCGGTGGTCGGGGCATGCGGGTGGTGCGATCACCAGAGCATCTGGAAGATGCCTTGACCGCGGCTCAGCGGGAGGCAGGCAATGCCTTCGGAATTCCGGACGTTTTCCTGGAAAAATATGTTCCCCGTGCACGCCACATTGAAGTGCAGCTTCTGGGGGACCGGTATGGTGGGCTGGTCCACTTGTATGAACGCGATTGCTCCATTCAGCGCCGGCATCAGAAGGTCGTCGAAATCGCTCCGGCTCCGAAGCTGCCTGGTCACGTCCGGCAAAACATTCTCGATGCCGCTATTGCGATTGGTCGAGCGTGTCGGATTGACAATGCGGCTACTGTGGAGTTCCTTTATGACGTCGATGCCCAGACATTTTACTTCATCGAGGTCAACCCACGGATTCAAGTGGAACATACGGTAACGGAGCAGATCACCGGCTTGGACATTGTGCGTTCCCAAATCCTGATTGCCGCAGGTTATCGTCTGGGTGATCCCATTCTCGGTCTTGAGCAATCCCGGATCGGCACTCGGGGCTATGCCATTCAGTGCCGGGTGACAACGGAAGACCCAGCGAACAATTTCGTCCCGGACTACGGCCGACTGAGCGCCTATCGTTCCACAGGCGGTCCGGGGGTACGCCTCGACGCGGGTACGGCCAATCCCGGAGCGGTGATCACACCTTTTTACGATTCCCTGTTGGTTAAGGTGATCACCAGCGGTTTGAGCTATGAAGAAGCCGCCAATCGCATGGAACGTTGCTTACAGGAGTTTCGCGTTCGTGGTGTTAAGACCAATATCCCCTTCCTGATCAATCTGGTCACGCATCCGCAGTTTCTCGCCGCGGAATTGACCACGCGATTTCTCGACGAAACACCAGAATTGTTCCGACTGCCGACAAGGCGTGACCGAGCCACGAAGTTGCTATCTTACATCGCGGATGTGATAGTCAACGGCCATCCCGATGTTCGGGATCCGACGACACTTCGTCGCGACCGCTGGGACCGAGCTTTCCAGTGGGCACACCCCCTTCCCGGCAAGCCGCGTCAGTTTCCACCGGGCACACGCGACAAGCTGCGGGAACTGGGCCCAGTCCGTTTTGCCCAATGGGTGCGTCAATCACGCCGACTGTTCGTGACCGATACAACGATGCGGGATGCTCACCAATCCCTGCTGGCTACCCGCATGCGTACCTTCGACATGCTGGCGGTGGCGGATCGCTACGCCCAACACCATGCGGACCTGTTTTCCTTGGAAATGTGGGGCGGCGCCACTTTCGACACCGCCATGCGCTTCCTCAAGGAGTCGCCGTGGGACCGCTTGATCCGCCTACGGGAACGCATCCCCAATATTCTGTTCCAGATGCTGCTGCGGGCGGCCAACGCCGTCGGTTACTCCAACTACCCCGACAACGTTGTGGTGGAATTCGTTCGCCTGGCGGCCCAAGCAGGAATCGATCTGTTCCGCATTTTTGATGCCAACAACTGGTTGCCCAATTTGCGTGTGGCGATCGAGGCGGTACTCAACCAGACCGAAGCCCTCTGCGAGGCCGCCATCTGCTACACTGGAGACATTCTCAACCCCCGCCGCGACAAGTACACGCTCCAGTACTATGTTGACTTGGCGAAACAGCTGGAAAAACTGGGGATTCACCTGCTGGCCATCAAGGATATGGCTGGCCTGCTCAAGCCCTATGCGGCTCAGAAACTGTTCCGGGCGTTGCGGGAAGAAGTCGGAATCCCCCTGCACTTCCACACGCATGACACCGCCGGAGGACAGATCGCCGCTTATCTGGAAGCCGCTGAGCAGGGCGTCAATATTGTGGACTGTGCCTTCGCCCCCCTGGCCGGAGGAACTTCCCAGCCCAGTCTCAATGCTCTGGTCGAGGCCCTGCGTTACACGCCCCGGGACACCGGCATCGATTTCGATACCCTGCAAGAGACCGCCAACTACTGGGAAGCCGTCCGCAGCTATTATGCCCCCTTTGAAACGGGACAATTGGGCAGCTCCGCCGAAGTTTATCTCCATGAGATGCCCGGCGGGCAATATGCCAATCTTTACCAGCAGGCCCAATCCCTGGGACTGACCGACCGCTGGCATGAAGTCGGCCGCCTCTACGCCGCCGTCAATCAACTTTTCGGCGACATCATCAAGGTCACCCCCACTTCCAAAGTCGTTGGGGATATGACCCTGTTCATGCTGGCCAATAACCTGACTCCCGAGGATATTCTTGATCCCAAGCGGGAGTTGTCGTTCCCCGAATCGGTGGTCGAGTTTTTCGAGGGAAAACTCGGTCAGCCACCGGGCGGCTTCCCCAAGGAATTGCAACAGCGGGTCCTGCGGGGACGACAGCCCTTGACCGACCGGCCCGGTGCCTTGTTGCCTCCCGTCGATTTTCAGCAGGTGCGCCAGGAACTGGAGGAAAAACTGCGACGCCCACCAAGCGAATATGAAGTCATCTCCTACGTCCTTTATCCCAAAGTGTTCCTCGACTATGCCCGCACTCTAGAGCGATACTCCGACTTGAGCGTGCTGCCCACACCCGTCTTCTTCGGCGGACTGCAACCCGGGGAAGAAGTCAGCATCGATATCGAACCCGGGAAGACGCTTATCGTCAAGTACATGGCCACAGGTGATCCGCAACCCGATGGGTACCGCTTCGTGTATTTCGAATTGAATGGTCAGCCACGGGAAGTGCTGGTCGAAGATCGGAGGTTGCAGCAGGGCAAAATCGCCAAACGTCCCAAAGCCGACCCTCAGGACCCCAAGCAACTGGCTGCACCGATGCCGGGTGCTGTGGTACGCGTCGCCGTTGGGGTAGGAGAAGAAGTCGCAGCGGGCCAGAAACTGATCACCCTCGAAGCCATGAAAATGGAAACCACTCTCTACGCCGAGCGACCGGGACGGGTGGCGGAAGTCCTTGTCCGTCCAGGCATGCAGATCGAGAGTGGCGATCTATTGCTCCGATTTGAATAAAGAGTAATCGGGTAAAGAATACCCTGCCTTCCCCCAGTTGTCACCCGGTGGCAGACTTGTTCTGTCAAGTCCATGGTGGACAATGACAGTCAGGCAATCCCTTGCCTCTTCTTCGGCATGCCATTGCGATTGGTTGTGTCAGCCTTCCTGGCAGATTTTGCTTTTCCCGGATCCTTGTTCTCCATCCTGGTGGATCGCTTTTGTATGTGCCATGGCACCTCACGTGCTAGGCATCCTAAGCACGTTCTGCACTTCCTGTGCAACGGGGTGTGGGGCATCGAAGCACCCATCGTAACCAGATTCCCGGCCCTCCTGGCCTGACTACGCTTCCATGATCTACCTGGCTAGCCATATCTGCCACCGGTATGACCACCGGGGTTCAGCAAGGGCATTCCCAACGCACTGGCAACACCACCGCCATAGTTGCCGAGTGAGTCGGGTAGCAGTCGCGCGACGTACCTATACTGATATTATGCACACTCATCTGCCCCGTCAAGGGCTGTTGCTGAATTTTTTTCGAGTAAAAGTGAATTTGTGGACACATTCTTCAGAATTGTCAAATTCGTGGTTCAGATCAGTCAACGGGACAGAGTTTGCCGGAACAGAATCTCCTCCGACCGAATGTCCATCCGGAAAGATAGAACGGCGGAGCAAAAATAGGTCGGAGCGGTATTGAACCGCGGGGACAACCGTTGTCCTGTGACAATCTATTGTCAATCTACCAGGTAAGAGATCGGGGAACTTGAAGGATCATAATGATTATGACAACCCGTTGTCTATCCAGGATGAGAAGACAGTGTGCTGTCTGGCAGCAGGAGGATCAGGATCGCAGGGTGTGCTGAGGGAGGTTAGGTTCGGCGAGCGGTAGTTCAATAGTGCGGGATGACAACTCGTTCGCCGCCTTTCATGGCACTTTCGTGGGCACAGATGCCGACGAGAGTCCAGTTGGCGGCGGTGGGAGCATCGGGGAAGGCGGGTTGTTCTCCGAGCACGGCCATGAGGAAGTTGTGAGCCAGATGGGGATGGCTGCCGCCATGGCCACCCCCTTGCACGAAGCTAAGGTGGGTGGCATCGTGGATGGCGCCGGTGAATTTGCGGATCGGTTCGGGGAGCCGGCCGGCATAATCGGGGACTTTGACACGACGGGGAATCTGGGGTTCGGGCAGACCGCGCATGTGCAGAACCGGTTCTTCTCCGTCGAGTTGTTGCCATTCAAAACTGACGTTGCTGGCCATGACGTCGAAGCTTTCGCGGTACTGCCGAGCCACATCGTAGAGACTGCGGGTCACTTCTGCGACGACATCATGATCCTTGATTTTGAAGGTGGCCGTTTCGACGGCGAAGGGGGAATTGTATTTGGGGATATATTCCTCGCGAATGCGTCCAGAGCCGTGGCAAACGACGCTTTCGGCCATCGCGATCTTCCCTTTGGCGGGGTCGGAGAGAATGGCCAGACACGGGCTGACGCAGTGGGTGGCGTACCACATGGGTGGTAAGCCGGGCCAGTAGCCGGGCCAACCATCCATATCCTGCTGATGGCTGCCGCGGAGGAACTGAATGCGGCCCAACACTCCCCGGTCATACAACTCCTTGACAAAAAGGTATTCCCGACTGTACACGACGGTTTCCATCATCATGTACACTTTACCAGTTTGACGCTGTAACTCGACAATCTGGCGGATTTCCTCTTTGCTGGTCGCCATGGGAACCGTGCAGGCGACGTGTTTGCCCGCTTTGAGAGCTTTGATAGTCTGCGGGGCATGATCCGGAATGGGGCTGTTGATGTGGACCGCGTCGATGTTCGGGTCCTTAAGCAATTCATCGTAATCCGTATAAGCCTTAGGAACTCCGAATTGCCTCTGGCAACGTTCCAGTTCCACCTTGTTGCGTCGGCAGATGGCGTACATCTCCGCGTTGGGATGGGCTTGATAGATCGGGATGAACTCCGCTCCGAAGCCCAAGCCGATGATAGCCACGCGTACTTTCTTGTCTGTTGCCATGTCCGCCTCCTTCTATGAGTCGCTGCCCTCTTGCACAACTGCAGCCCACACCAGTGGTTGGGACACAGCCTGGAACTGAACTCAAGTCTGTGTTCCACGCCCTCTTTCGCAGTTGCTTACCTTACCCATCCGGGCGGTCTTGTTGGTAGTTGCTCACCATTGTCCGAAATCGACCGGCGTTCGTCGAGGGTGTGCTCTGCCCCAGTGGATCGCAACAGGGTTATCCTGGCCTGCCTCAAGGCATTGCGGGCTTGCGTGGACACTTCCGGCGCTTTCTGCACGGATAACATTTCGCAGGCTTGCATGGGCACTTCCGGCGCTTTCTGCACGGGTTGGAGAGCAGGGTTGCGTCGGAGAAATGGCCTCCGACCCCTGGAAGAATCGGCACCGTCGGTAGAATCCGGCGTGCAAGGTATTCAGGAGACGGAATATGCCGTCGGGATTGAACCTGCAAATCGGGAAGGGCCGATGGGAGACAATGCGGGATGGAACGGCTCAGGTGCGTGGCGAGTACGCCCAAGGCGTGAAGTGGGTCGAGCTACTTCAAAGAATCCTTAGAGGATGTTCTTCCCCTTCCGTGACCACAGGCTGGGTGTGATACAATGGAAGCGGTACGCAAAAGCCGGTTTCATTCGTGATGTTCGGGCGTAGAGAGCGTGACTGGACGGGAGCACACAGGGTCCGGAACAGGAACGAGTGCGTAAAAGCCAGTTCAACATGTCCTACGGAGGTGAAGGCGGTCAGGGCTTTCCACCGGGCCGAGGGTGGACACAGAGAGTAGAGAGTATAAGCGAGCGTCAGGAGGGCGAGACGTCATGAAGCGATTTTCCGAGGAGCGTGGGGGGGGATGGGAGCAGCATGACCTTCCCAACGGAGGAAGGGCATCGGGAGCCGGCTCGGTGGAGTTGTGGGTACAACGGGTGGTAGGTGTGGGGATTCTTCTGGGCAGCCTGTTGACGGCCTCCGGCGTGACTGCTCCCCCACCGAAAGAGCCTGTCTCGGAGCCCCGCATCGGCGGATTACCGCTGTTTGCCGATTGGCCGAAGGACCGCCGACCGGCTGTGGCAGTGGTGATCAGCGGTCAGACGTACGGCTTGTTGCAGCCGTGTGGTTGTACGCGTCCACAGTTGGGAGGATTGGAGCGACGTGCTCAGTTCGTCCAGTCCCTCAAGGCGAAAGGCTGGCCAGTTGTGGGCGTGGATCTGGGCGACATTTATCCGCAGCAGATGTATGTACGACAGCAGGGCCTGTTACGTTACGAGACAATCATGCATGCGCTGCAGGCTATGGGGTATCTCGCGGTGGGAGTGGGCAAGACCGACATCGAAGCGGAGTTGGACAAACTATTGACTGCCTATGCCTTACAGGAGGAACGGCCACCCTATCTGCTGGCAGCCAACCTTCTAGGCCAGGTGGACGGCAAGGTGATTTCACGACAGGAACGGTTTCAACCGGCGGGGCTGAATCGTCCGCTCATCGATCGCTTTGAAGTCGCCAAGGTCGGTGAAGTGAGCGTCGGCATCGTCGGGCTGATCGGTCGGAGCTTGGCAGAGGAGATCGAGAACAACAAGTTGGAACCCAGTATCACCTTTGTTAAGAACGCCCAAGGGAAAATAGACAACGGAGCCGTTCTGCAGGAAGTTCTTCTGGGTCTGGAGCAACATCCTCTGAGACCTCAGCTGTTGATTCTGCTCTATCAGGGCAGTGCCGAGGAAGCGGCATTACTGGCCCGGGACTTCCCGCAATTCCAGGTAATCGTGTGCCGCAGCGAGGAATCAGAGCCACCCCAATTCCCCACACGCAGCAAGAACGGTTCGACCCTGATCGTGCAGGTGGGTCATAAGGGGCGATATGTCGGTGTGGTCGGTGCATTTCCTCAACGTGGGGGAAGCTGGCAGTTGCACTATCAATTGGTCCCTCTCACCGAGTACTACCTCGCCCCGGGAAGCGATGCCGAGGCCCTACGCAACAACCCGGTGCTACCGCTGCTGCAAACCTATGCCGAACGGGTTCGTGATCGGAATCTTTTGGAAGCAGTCAGTAAACGTCCCCATCCGGTACAAATACAGCATCCTGATTTGAATTTGACCTACTACGGTTCGCACCGCTGTCAGAATTGTCATGCTGCGGACTATCTCTTGTGGGCGAAAAGTGCGCACAGTCACGCCCTGGACACGCTCGAACAGAAGGCCCGTCGGCCCAACCTGCGGCATTTCGATCCCGAGTGTGTGATTTGTCACAGCGTGGGGCTGGAATATCAGAGCGGTTTTGTCAGCGCGAGCAAGACCCCGGCTTTGAAGCACGTAGGCTGTGAAAGCTGTCACGGCCCTGGCAGTGGTCACGCCACCAATCCCCAACACGCGGGCCTGCAGTTGCTCATGTCCCCCTGGAAGCAGGAAGCGGCCGATCGGCTGCCGAGCCTGGAGACCATGAAGAAACTAGCTTCTCTACCCCTAGTTGAGCAACGACAGGCGGAACAGGCACTGCCCATTTCCCAACGGCGAACAGTGGAACGGGTAGCCAGCATGTGCATGAAGTGCCACGACCATGACAATGACCCCTACTTCAATCTCTACGTCTATTGGCCAAAGATCGCTCATGGGATGAAGCCCTGACGGTAGATGGCGGCTCTGTGTGATGGTGTGGAGCTGAGCCGAGAGCGTCAGCCGTGGAAGGCCCAGATCGCCCAGAGAGTCAGTCCGAACGTGACGCGTAAGGTCGCTTGCAGAGACACCCACCAGAGGGCCTGTGAGAAGATGGTTCGGGCCTGGCGGAGGGTTTTGCGTAATTCGGTATCGACCATGCGTTGGGGATTTACCAGGCCGAGGGTAGCCACGCGGACCAGATGCCCTTTCCAACCGAGCCAAGTCTCCGCCAGGCTGAGGTAGCGGACTGTCTCATCGTGATCAAATCGGCCGACACGAATGAGGAAGTAGATGTCCACTGCCAGCATCGGCACTAGAGGAAGCAGCAACAGAGGAATGAGCCAGGTTTCGGCTTGGAGTTGTTCCCAGGTCAGCACAGCTTGGGGCCAGATCAGTCGCGAAGCGATCAGCTGGAGAATCATGGTCAGCAGGGCTGCCAGAATAGGACGGAAAAAGGCCCAGTTCAGCAATTCGCTGCGGTGTTCAGCCAACCGTTGCAGCAGCTTGGGCCAACGTCCCCGCACCGCCAGAAGCAACCGCAAGGCATCGTAATAGACTTTCCACCGGCGCATCAGACTGATCAAAAACATCAGCGCCAGGTAAAAGTCGAATACCCGGATCAGATTGACCGGTGAAGGAGTGTCAGGACTCATAAGACACTAATTTTGCAGGGTTATTTTACACGTCGGTTCACGCCTGGCCGTCATCTGCGATGGTCCGCGAGAAAAAAGCTCAACGCGGGTCAGGCCCCTGCAGTATCCGCAAAAAATATTCCTTGGCTCAGAAGAGAAAATTACGCATATCTTGTCAAGTTTTTGCAGGTATCAATACTCGCATGAGAAAAAGTCCGGGGAAAATCTGGTCTGATCAAAATCTGGTTGACAGATTTCTCACGTCAGGTAGGTTTATCACAGCCGATATCTTTTCAGCAGAGAGTTACCCAATCGCCTCAGAAGCCATAAGCATAAGGCTGGTGTATGCGGCTTCTGGATTGCCAGGACAATCATTGAAGAGGGGTATTACGCCATCAAGAGGGGGTCAATAGATGAGCGCGATGTCCGATGCATCCCAGGAGACCGACAAGACCACAGACAAGCAGATAAGCCCGGAAGAAATCGCCCCAGGCGTTCCGTTTGAACGGCGGAAGCGGAACATACCGGTAGCCTTGGATCGAAGGGCGAAAAACGCCGCGGAGAAGCGGAAGAACAGCGAACGACGACGCTTGATCGACCCCACCACGTGCGAGCGAGATTACACAGAAGAAGAGCTCGAGTTCATGAAGGCGATGGAGCGTTACAAGCGGGAAAATCGCCGCCCCTTCCCCACCTGGAGTGAGGTTCTGGAAGTCCTGCGTTCGCTCGGGTATCGGCGGGTGGCTGAGCCGACGGCTTTGCCTACAGGAAAACGGGAACGGTCCTCATCTTCCCCCTCCCCTTCTTCCGCAGAACGATTGCCTCCCAAGGGATAGCCGACGTTGATGTCGGCTACTGGCCCCCATCCAGGAAGGATCGCTTCAGCAATCGCTCTTGCTTCTGTCCCGCCAGACACGGCAGAATGATAGCTCGCAGGTGGGAATCAACAGGCTCAGTCAGGAAGCAGGAGCATGCGTATCTTCATCAGTGCGGGAGAACCCAGCGGTGATCTGCATGGAGCCAATCTGGCCCGGGCGTTGCGGGAGCTGCAAACGGATGTGAGCCTCGCAGGTTTCGGCGGCCCCCACATGGCCCAAGCGGGAGTACATCTGCACTATCCTTTGACCGATCTGGCCGTGATGGGGGTTCGACGAGTCATTCGTCATCTGCCGACATTTCTGAGTTTGCTGGATCAGGCGGAGCGGCAGTGGCGACGACAACGACCGGATGCGGTAGTGGTCATTGATTATCCCGGTTTCCACTTCCGTCTCGCCGAGCGGGCCAAGGCTCGCGGCTTGCCAGTGTATTGGTTTGTTCCGCCGCAATTATGGGCCTGGCAGCAAGGACGCGCTCGCAAAGTTCGCCGTTGGATCGACACCGTTCTCACTGCCCTTCCCTTCGAGGAAGCCTGGTATCGTCGTCGGGGCATCTCCACCTATCACGTGGGGCATCCGTATTTCGACGCTTTGGCCCATCAATCCTTAGATGCCACTTTTCTGCAAGAGCAGCAAAAGCGAGGCGGTACCCTCGTCGGCCTGCTCCCCGGGTCCCGTACCCAGGAAGTTCTGGCGAATGGTCTGATGCTGCTCTATGCTGCCCAAAAGATCAAAGAGCAACGAAGGGATGTCCGCTTCCTTGTCGCCGCGTATCGTTCCGAACACGCAGCCTACCTGCGTAAGCTTACCGCACGTCAGGCTATTCCTCTGGAAATCTATGTGGGGCGTACACCGGAGATCATCGAACTTTCGGAAGTCTGCATCGCGGTATCCGGCTCCGTGAGCCTGGAGTTGATGTATCGTCTCAAGCCTGCTGTTATTGTCTATCGGATGAATCCCCTGGCCTTATGGCTGGCCCGGCAGCTGGTCCACCTGCCCAGCATTACTCTGGTCAATTTGATGGCTCGGGAACGACTATATCCCGAAGTCGTGTGCAGTCGGGATGAATCTGCCCGGATCGCCCAGCTCGTTCTCGCCTGGCTCAATGATCCTGCCTTGGCCCATCGATTGAGTGCACGCTTGGAGCAGTTGCGGGCACGCGTGGCCCAACCTGGAGCTTGTCTGCGTGCCGCAGAGTTTTTAGAGCAGGCCATCACTTCCCGTCGCGAGGCTGCCTGAGGCGAGCCTGAGCGCAAAACCCAGTCCACTCCTGAGCGGATCACGGTTGTCCCTCACGCACCTCCATTCCGGTCCTGCGCTGTGACGATCCAGCGGCTCAGAAGCATCGGTTACTGGAGTGGAGCCCTAATCCCATTCGGATCCCTATCCCGTTCGGGTCACCTCTGCGACATTGCTGTACAGGTTGTGAATTTCCACGTGATGGCTAATTGGTTGTATTGAATCTCTCTTGCAAGATCGTGGATGGGAACTCGAGCCTGTTTTATCGCGGCGGATAACCCTGAATGGGGGGCGGCGCAGTCGGTGGCTGCAGGATGTCACCCGTCGGCGGTTGCGGGGCCTGTGGGAACGGCTCATCGAGTCGATAGCGAGGAGAAACAGAGGATGGAGGGTGAGGAAGGGATGGCGAACCGCCAGGTGCCACAGGAGACGGTGGCCATTCCTTCAAGCCAGCACTGGGTCGGAACACACCCCCTAACCCGATCAATTCCGGACGACGGGCCACCTTGTCCGCAAAAACTTCGAGATCACGAGTGATCTTTTCCGCCCGGATCATGACCCGTGCCAAGGCATGTGCGGCTGCATCCAAATTCTGATACACCGAAGGGTCCACCAGCAGCTTCTGCAACGTCCCTTCATCCCGACCCAGCAACCGCACCAAAGTCCGCACTTCGGCCAGGGTACGACTCAATTGTTCCGCGGAATCGGATACCGAAGAAACGATGGCCTCCGCGCGTGCGGCAAGGGGTCGCGTTACTGCCCGAATATCTCCGACAACGGTCCCGGCTGCGGTAATCTGCTGATCGACGTTGCGTAAAGTTTTTTCCGCTGTTTCCAGGAGATTGGTCAAGGAGTTCGATATCCGCACCACATACCCCGATACCGTGTTGATGTTTTTGATCAATTCGGCCAGTTGTTTGCGATTTTCCGGGTTGAGCACATCCTGAACGGCATCGATAGTCTCACGCGCCGATTTGACAGTGCTGGTGATTTCCGGCTCCAGTTTGCGGATCAAACTCCGCAGGTCTTCCGCGGCCGGCCGCACAGCCCGGACTAATTCCTGAATCTCTTTGATCAGGGTTTTGAGGGTGGCATCCTCTGGTTTCTGTCCGGCTGGTGGAGGTTGCAGCCCAGCAGTCAGCAGGAGTGGTCCCGGGGGGGAAAGCGAGGTGCGCTGTGTCGGTGGGACGCTTTCTTCCGCACCAATGAGATTTTGTAAGCGTTGAGCGGCGTTGCGTAGCTCTGGAATCAAGTGGCGTGCTTCACGGGCAAGTAGGGTGAATTCGTCCAGTGCCGCTTCTACCTTCGGTCCCAAGCGTTCCAGACGTTCCAGCTTCTCGAAGGCCGCAACGATGCGTTCTAGCGATTGCTGGGCGTTGCTCAGGACTCCTGTTGCGGGTGTCAACAGACTGCGTGCGGTGATGGGTGGTGTGCCCGTAATGACCGAACCCGGCGGCCAGACTTCCCCGCGTGGAATCGGCTTGCCGCTTTCATCGAGTCTGGGCACGAATTCGATCGAGGTGTCGCCGCTGAGGATGCCCCGGGAGACGAAGGCTTCCTCACTCTGTCGGGGGAGATAGCGACGATCGACGCGGATATGCACCTGCACCTCGCCGGTCTCGGGGTCCAATTCGACCTTTTGCACCTCACCAATGCGAACCCCGGATTTACGGATGGGGGTACCCGGTATAATGTCCGGTGCTTCCGGGTAGGTGATCACATAGGGGACTTTACCGGAGAACCACTGCGGGGTATGGCCGAAAAAAAGAATCAAGCCGCCGAGAATGGCCAACCCCCCGGCAACAAACAGGCCGACGCGTTGACGTAAGGTGCGATCGGTCATGCTGCTGGCTCCGTCGTGGTCGCCGCTTCCCCCCGAGGCGGACCCCGACGTACTGGGCCTCTCCCCCTAACGGCAGTAGCGGATACGCCGCAGAATCTGCTGCTCTAAAGCATAGTCTCGGCCTATGGAAAACCAACCTGCCTCGGAAGATATTTCCGGTGTAACTACCTCCAGGCGGCGATCTACCGTGGGTGACTCCTGAAAGATCGCATTGCCGATGCGGGCTTGGGTCGGTCGCGGCAGGTCTTCCAGTTCTCGTTCCACCAGGACGAACACCAGATAACCGCCGCGTTCCCCGGCCCGGATTTCCGCAATCGCTCGCTGTCGTACCGTTTGGAATGTGGCCAGAAGACGACCCCGTGGATCCGGATTGCCTGGCTTCCAAAACCGTTCATACCCCGGGGCAATTCGAGGCAGTGTCACGATCCGACCGTCGTAGGGATTAGGTGGCAACAGCTCAAAATAGTCGCTGAGAACGTCCACCACGCGTTCAAACACCTCACGATAGGCTTCCGGTGTAGGCATTCCCGGCGAGACCAGGACAGGGTTCTCCACCAGCGGCTGTTCCGCGAGCACGGGCATGCTGAGCGGCATGGGGTTGTCCAAAGGAGGAGCCGAAGCACAACCACTGCTACCCCAAAGGATCAGGCACCCGATCCAGCCACTCCATCCGTATCGCTTCCACCCCGATACAGCCTTGCGGAGTTGGTTCTTTCCTGTTGGTACCATTCGCCCCCCACCATGAAAGGCCTCCCCCGATCCCCACAATTAGGAGTATGCTCCTATGCCATAGTCGGGCTATTCCGTCAAGGGAGGTCCAGAGTCGTTCCGGAAGGGGGCACAGATCGACCACAAATAGGCAAGGTCACCTCGAACTGCAGGCAGACGGCCCGGCAGAACATCCTGCGGTCTTGTTGCTTGCGTAACGGGCAGAGGGACTTAGCCGGTCGTTACGGGTAAGCCGGCGGCCTTCCACGCCGTCATGCCGCCGAGGACGTTACTGACGCTGGAATACCCCACGCTCTTAAGGAAAGAGGCGGCAATCGAACCTCGGTAACCTGAGCCGCAAACCACGACCACCGGTCGGTCCTTGGGAACTTGACTGAGACGCTGCTGGAGCAGGCCTCCGTGGATGTGAACCGCCTGAGGGATGTGACCTGCCTGCCATTCGGTATCGGTACGGACATCGAGGAGGAAAGGAGCGGAGCCGTTTTGCAACTGCCGCGCCAGTTCTTGAACAGAGAGGGTCTCTACCCGTTCCAGGGGGTAGCCAGCGGTTTCCCAAGCGTCGATTCCCCCGTCGAGGTACCCTTGAATATCATCCAGGCCGACACGAAGCAGATGAGTGACCACCTCCGGTAGATCGGACGGTTGGTTGACCACGAGGATGATGGGTCTGTCATAAGGAAGAACCCACCCCGCCCAAGTCGGTAAATTGGCGCCGAGAGGGATGTTGATCGAGCCGGGAATCGCTGCAGCGGCATAAGCCTCCTTGGGACGTACATCCAAAATCAGACAATTCTCGCACCGGCGGTGATAGATGTCGGCAGCACTCAAACGTCGTTGACCCGGCAACTCCGGACCGATGATGCGCGGACCACGAGCATTGACCTGCTTCATGCGACTGAAGTAGGTGGGTGCGATGGGCATGCCGGCCAGCAGGTCTCGGATCCACTCCGCTTCCGGTTTCGGTTGCAAGGCCGGACTGAGGCGGCGTTCGTAACCCAGCGTGGTGGACGGACGTGCTCCCAACGCCTTGCCACAGAGGGAACCGGCGCCGTGACCGGGGTACACCTCGGTGATGTCAGGAAACGCGGGAAGGACGCTGAAGACACTTTGATAGAGCTGATGAGCCAGGATTTTCTGCATTTCCGCGCCCAACAGGTCCGGTCGGCCCACATCCCCGACAAAGAGAAAGTCCCCGGTCAGCAGCAAAGCGGGAATCTCGCGGCTGCGTGCTTGATCATAGACGGCCCAACTGATGTGCTCCAACGTGTGGCCAGGAGTATGAACTGCCTCCAAACGCAGGCTGCCCAGCATCAGTTCGTCACGATCTTTCAACACGCGATCGGCATAGGGCGGTATCCATTCCTTGCCGCCCAGACCTGAAACTTGGACGCTCGCGCCGGTGCGAGCCTTCAACTCCGCCGAACCGCTGACGAAGTCCGCATGAACGTGAGTTTCCAAGATGTGGGTGATGCGATATCCTTCGTTCCGGGCCAGACGGAGGAAGTCCTCGACATCGCGGGTCGGATCGACGACCACGCATTCCTTACTCTTTGGGTCTCCAATCATGTACGAATAGATGGCCAGGCCCGGTACAAAACGTTGATGGAAAAACATATCCTCACTCCTGAGTCTGTTGAAGGACATTCCTCGCTGGTGTCACAGTGACACCGGCCGAGACCTTTCTGAGAGTACGGATGTAGGAGAGGTCAATAAGTTACAAAGGGACGCCAGAGGTGCGGAACTGTTTGAGTGACCATAACACCAGCGACTACCCAGAGCATAACCGCAAAGACGCGTTGCAAGGCCGGGCCGGATATATGGCGGGATAGTGTCACCCCCAATGCCATGCCCGCCAATCCTCCCAGGATAAAGGGGATGGTGATCCTAGCGGAAGGAGTTTGACCGGCTAAAAGATGACTGATCGTGCCGGAGAGGCTGATCAGAAAAATCACGAGCAGGGAGGTGGCCGCGGCTCGCCGCATGTCCATGCGAACCACCAGGACAAGCGCCGGCACGATCAGAAACCCGCCGCCAATGCCGAACAGACCTGCCAGGACACCCGTCAGCAAGCTAGCACCCAAGAAGACAAGCCACCGCCGTCGGGGAGCAGCACCACCCGGCGAGGAGGAGTGGAAGGTTTCTGGGCCGGATGAATCCAACGGGGCAGCTTTATACTCTGGAGAGGAATGAGGGATAGGACGCCACTGTGGTGCTCCTGCACCGGCCGGTGAGGGCGAGGCTTTTTTCCACATCCTCACGGCCAGCCACCCCATCAGTCCGGCAAAGCCAAGCAGCAAGAGATGTTCGTTCACTTGCCGGCCGATGTGGACACCGATGGGGGTACCCAACATGGCTGCCCCCGAGAAAAGGAAGCCGGCGGGCAGGTCCACTTCGCCCCGAAGCCAACGACCCACCACACCGGCCAGCGCGATGGTGCCCACGGTCAGCAGAGACGCTCCGATTGCCTCACGTGGGGGTACTCCCAAGCCATATACCAGCAAAGGCACAGCCAGGATCGACCCGCCTCCGCCGGTCAATCCCAAGGCAAGTCCCACCAAGGTTCCGAAGATCAGGCTCAGTGCGATGTACATGTCGAAACTGTCGGAGACGAAGAACAAGCGTCCGTTTTCGACGTTGCAGAAGTCGTGGCCGACGCACAATCGATCCCCCGCTGATTCCACGGCATCCGGGAGATCAGCAAGGCCAAACCACACCAATCCGTGATTCCTGCGACGAGCAGGCCGGCTCCGAAAAACGCTGCCCCGAAGACGAAAGCCGGGTCCACAAAATAGCCCAATAACGAAAACACCAAAACACCCAAGCCAATCGCGATGCGGGTCTGTCGCTCGATGGATAAGAGCATCCGCTTGCCACGCACGACAGGCAGTCCCGCTTGTTCACACGCTAATGTCCCTCCCTCAACCAGGATTACATTGGGATGACCAGCTTGAATCAACTTCTCGCAGGCCATTCTGGCCCGATTCCCGGAACGACAGATGACGTAGATCGGTTCGGGAGGCTTTCCGTTCGACGCCGCTAGTAATTTCTGGGGATCGAGTTGGTCCAAAGGAATCAGGCGTGCCCCTTGGACGTGGATTTCGGTGTATTCCGCAGGTGTACGCACATCAATGAGATGAATCGGCTGACCAGTTGCAAGCAACTCTTTCAACTCCTGGGGTGCGATGGTTTTCACACTCATCTCACATACTCCTGTTATCCTGAGGCCCTCGACAAATCTGTTCGAATCCCGTCCCCGGCAGTACTTTTCACTTACCCTTTCAGCAAAGGGTATTCCAGCAGCCCAGGGGACATAAGGTTCGATGCAAACGGGGCGAAGCTGGTTACAACGAGGGTCAAGTATTCCCGGGCTCACCCTCCATGGTTCACGCACGGTATGATCTGGATGGCTTGCTTATCCCTTCTCCGCAATGACAAATTGCCCAGTCCCTTGGTCTGTGCTTACAAGTTGCCAGAATGCGTCATGAGTTTTCAGTAAATACCTCCGCATGCCCGCTCGGAGAGGACGTGGGGGTGATGGCAAATTTTACGATCCGCTCCCAACAAAGCTATATCCTGGTGCTCGGTCAACGTCCCCAATTTGGGCATAATCTCCTCGTGCCTTGAACCCCTGATACTTTTCAGCATCCACAAAAACATCTTCTATAATCAACACAGAGGGTGGATCCCATGAGCAGCGTTCTCCTATGGGAGCGGCCCTCCCTGATAGATGGGTGCTGGGGATGTGAACGGGATGGAGCGGAGCCTTTCATTTGATTACACCCGTCCCCATGTCACTCCGTTGCTGGGCATGGAGGGCAGCCGCTGCTATCGGGTCCCGAGGAAATGACGGGCGGGAATTGCCCCCGGTTCCACGGCTGAGCCGGTCCAGCAAAGCAACTTCGGTAACGCCAGCGGGGCATCCTCGCGATGCCTTTCGGGAGGAAAACGTTATCACCCCTGAGGGAAGTGCAGACCGATGACCCCTGAGCAAATTCAAGAGGCTCGAGCACGACGTTACAATGCAACCATTGTCTATCTCAAAAAAATCCATTCGGATTTGATGATTCTGCGGGTTCGCCCGGATTTTCCACGACCCGCTTACCAACCCGGTCAATACTGCACCTTAGGATTGGGTTATTGGGAACCTCGCCTGGAAGGCTGTCAAGAAGAGCATCTCACGGAGGAAGACCGGTCCCGTATTATCCGCCGGTCCTACTCGATCAGTTGCCCAATCCTGGAGGACGATCATCCCGATCGGCTCTACGATCCCGATCGAACGGACTGGCTCGAATTTTATATCGTCCTGGTTCGGCACAATCCCGATGGGCGTGTACCTGCCCTGACCCCCCGCTTGTTCACGCGGAAAGTTGGCGATCGCCTCCAGATGGGTGAAAAAATCACCGGTCATTACACACTCGATCCCGTCCGGCCCGGGGATACCGTCGTGTTTCTGGCCACCGGCACCGGCGAAGCACCACACAACGCCATGATCTGGGAATTGCTTCGTCGAGGGCATACCGGTCGGATTGTTTCCGTCTGTTGCGTCCGTTACCGGCAGGACCTTGGGTATTGGGACACCCATCAGAAACTCATGCAACGCTATCCCCATTATCTCTACATTCCCCTGACCACTCGCGAGCCGGGACAAACACGCAAGGTGTATATCCAGGACCTCATCAGCAGCGGCGAATTGGAGGAACGGATGGGTCAGGCTCTCGATCCCGCGCATACCCATGTGTTCCTTTGCGGCAATCCGAAGATGATCGGCGTCCCGCTGCGAGATAAGACAACCGGTGCTATCACCTATCCTCAGCCACCCGGGGTGATTGAAATTCTGGAAAAGCGGGGCTTCCAAGCCGATATCCCCTCCCTCAAGCAGAAAGGAAATATTCACTTCGAGGAGTATTGGTAGTATGCTTGCGCAACGGGCGTTGCAGGGCGTGCGCCGCAGGAACAAAGCAGCATACCCTGATACACCATACGATCTTTGAAACAACCTGATGATCTCGGGAAACAACGAGTGGCACTCATGGCCGACATCGGTGAAATCATCGGAGGTTATCGGATTCGCAGTCTGCTCCATCCGGGGCAAAACTCGCAGGTCTTCGAGGTTGTGGAACCTACCAGTCAGCGGCATTTCGCCATGAAGCTGCTGCTACCAGAAGCTGCCGCTGATCCGGAACAGCGTCGCATCCTCTTTCATGAGGCCGAAGTCGGCATCGCCTTGTCTCATCCCAATGTCGTGCGGATCTTCAAAGTGCATCGTGGTAAGGACAACCCGTTCTTCATCATGGAGTTTTTCCCTTCCGGTTCTCTGCGACTGCGTTTGCAAGCCAAAGATTTTGATTTCATCAAGCAGTACAGCCGTAAGATTTTCAAGCAAGCGGCAACCGGGCTGGCCTACATGAACGCTATGGGTTATGTCCACCGTGACGTAAAGCCCGACAACATTCTGGTCAATGCTGTAGGTGATACCAAAATCATCGATTTCGCCATCGCTCGGAAGATTCCTACAGGTCTGGCCCGTTGGTTCCACCGCAAAGGCAAACCCCAGGGCACGCCAAGCTACATGAGTCCGGAACAGATTCTGGACCAGCTTCCCGACCCCCGTCAGGACATCTACAGTTTCGGTTGTACCCTTTATGAGTTGACTACAGGGCGACCCCCGTTTCGGGGCAGTAGTGTCAACGACTTGCTTATGCGACATTTCAAGGAACGACCGGCACCGCCTTCTGCTTTCAACCCGGATCTTACCGAGGAATTCTCCCAGTTTGTTTTATCCATGCTCGCCAAAAAGCCGCAAGAACGACCGCAAAACTTCCATGAAGTCCTCATCAACCTGAAAAAAGTCAAGCAAATCTATAAATCAATCCGGGAAGTCCCAGAAGAAGAATGATAATTCCCGGTGCTCCTCGAATTAGTTCGGTCAAGGAGAGCGACAACGTATGGCTGTTGCGTTACCAGAACCATTGCCCTTTGAGCAAGATATTCATGAGCTCGAAGAGCGGCTGGCCCAATTGGAAGCCACCGCGACAGGACCCGAAGGCTTGGAAGCCATCCGCCAGATGCGACGTGAATTGCTCGCGCTCAAAAGGGAGCGCTACGCCCAGCTCAAACCCTGGGACATTATTCTGATCGCCCGTCATCGGCAACGGCCCCAGTTTCGGGACTATGTGGACCTGATATTCGACGAGTTCGTCGAGTTGCACGGGGACCGGGCGTTCGGGGACGACCGAGCTATCCGCACAGGCTTCGCTCGCCTGGATGGTCAGAAGGTCATGCTCATCGGCCATCAAAAAGGGAAAACTCTGGCCGAACGTCAGCAATGCTACTATGGTTGTGCCCATCCGGAAGGGTACCGCAAGGCCTTGAACAAGATGAAGCTGGCGGCGAAGTTCCGCTTGCCCATCATTTGTCTTATCGACACACCCGGAGCCTTTCCGGGGGTTGGTGCGGAAGAGCGGGGTCAAGCCCAGTGGATCGCCACAAGCATTCTGGAAATGACTCGACTGCCCACACCGATCATCTGCGTGGTAATCGGTGAAGGTGGTTCCGGAGGCGCCTTGGGCATCGGAGTGGGAGACCGGGTCGCTATGTTGCAATATGCTTACTATTCTGTGATCAGTCCCGAAGGTTGTGCTGGCATCCTCTGGCGGGTCGCGAATGAAGACACGAAAGCCCGTGCTGCAGAAGCCCTGAAATTGACCGCGCAGGACCTGCTCAGCCTCGGAGTGATCGATCACATCATACCCGAGCCGCTCGGAGGTGCCCATCGTGACCCCCGAGAAGCAGCCACCGCCCTCAAGGCTGTGCTCAAACGTTATCTCCGCGAATTGTTACCGCTGACCACCGAGACCCTCCTACACCAACGTTACGAGAAATTCCGCCGCATGGGACTCTTCAGCCAAAGCTCCACAACCCCCAGCTGACAGCTTTTCCGCCAGTCATGGAGACTTCGAGGTCTGCAAACCCTAATGCTTACAGACGAAACCATGTCGCATATCTTCGATGTATCAACGGAAACAACCAAGTCTGAGTCGCAGCGCAGGCCTCTATGAGTGGAAATTCCCCTTCCTATGCGGATCGTCTCCTCTGGGCAAACAGTTATAAATTATGACGGACAAGAGGGCAGAAACATTGATGGGGAGGTGCTGTCTGGCTCGCGGGAATGAAGCTGAGACCTGCGGAAGAGGCCTCGGCCGGATTCGAACCGGCGAATGACGGTTTTGCAAACCGTTGCCTTACCACTTGGCGACGAGGCCGAGTCTAAGAAATGTTTTATGTCCTTATTATATCGACTTCTACTCCTCCGGACAGCCGGCGTGGATAGTCTCGTCACAAGTGACGGGTAATCATGAGGGAAATTCCATGGAAATCTGATTCCACTGCCGCAACTCAGGCCACCCATCCTCATGCTCCGCCTCACGGAAAGCGGAAAAGTCGACGGGCGTTTTCCTCAAAAATCAGTTCATGCCAGGTGGAGGGCAAGATGCGTTGCAACACACTTCGGTAGGCCAGCATAGGTGCCAACGGCCAGTCACTGCCGTAAAGAAAACGATTAGGACGTTCCGAATAGCGAATAGTTTGGACCAGGCGTGTGGCGAGCTCGGCGATCTGCTCTTGCATGGCTTCGTCGGCAAAATCGCGCTCATCCCCGATCAACAATCCGGAAAGGTCTGCCCAGACGTTGAGGTTCTTGTAGATCACTTCGGCCGCGTCGAGCATCCAGGGATTACCCACATGGCAAAGGACGAACTGAACGTCTGGGTGATCGACTGCCACCTCATCCACGCCCAGGGGATGGGCATATTTCAACTTCGCTTTAGGGGAAAAGGTATCTCCTGTATGCATAAAAACCGGAAGCTTATAACGTGCGGCCAGTTCGTAATAGGGACGATAATGAGGGTGCGAAGGTTCAAAATGAAGGTAGCCTAGATAAAGTTTAAGGGCTACAACGGTACCACTGGCCAAAATTTGTTCGACTTTGTGTAAGTGTGAGGCGTCTGTACATGTAGGGTCGGCTACGCCGATAACCCGTAAACCTGGCGTTTGGGCAGCCACGGCTAACGACTTTGAGATTCCTAAGGGGTCGCTGGGATCACCAGCACTCCAGCACCCAATGGCACAGGCGGTATGGATACCGGCATGTCGCATTTCCCGTCGCAGGACCGCAGCAATTTGTGCGGGGGACTCGTGGAGCAGAGGGGCCAGGGGGCCGGCAGCGGGGAGATTGGGAGGTGTTACATGAATATGTACATCTATCATATTGTCTTATCAACTCCGATATATACTTTATAACTTTCATGTAACATTATACAATATAAACATACAATAATATTATAAATATATCATCCCTTGCTACAACCATTTCTCAAGAATATGATATATTGCTAAAGACCAAGCTTTCAAAGGTTCTACATCGAAGCAGTTGATTTCTCCTTGCTCGGTTGCTATGCATGGTCGCGGTCCGTCCAGAATCAGATGTGTCGAAACGATACCATCTGGTAAATCCAATGGTGAATCTTTGGGAGCAATATACAAGCAATAGACGTCCGAATGATTACATCTGTTTCGCATCTCCTCGCAAGCAACGGCACAGTTCTTCCAGGTGCCCACCGCAGCGGTACCTCGACTAATCCAATCTTTCAGGAGCAACTCCAGCCAGCGTTGCTCCTCCCAGGGTTCATTCCCATTGCGAAGTTTGTGCACATCGGATCGAGAAGGAGAGTCTTCGATCAGTCTGATCTCAAAGTGGATAGCCTCATGGGTCAGATGCTGTGTCAATCTTCGAATGATTACGATAATCCAAGATAGTAGCAAAACTATTCTCTCGTAAGGCAATTCCAGATCCTTAAATCGTAAATCGATAATATTGTAATTGATGATAAAAATATAATCTCTTCTGCTAATTATAAAATTATTTTCATCACGCGAGTAATATAATAATTCATCTCGGACATACTTGATATCAAAGAGATCAGGTCTCTCTTGATCCATATATGCCAATTGCGAATGCAAAAGGCTTTCCATACTTCCCCGTGTGGTAATCGATGCAAATCCACCGACGGGATAGCGATCTTCGTGCCGGATTCGGGTCAGCCAATTTCGGCGATGGGATCGTACTGGGCTGGGCCGAAGTCCATCGCCTTTATCCAGGAGGGTAGCTATCTGTCGGATCTGGCGTAGGGCGACGAACTGGGCCATGCCGCCGAGAGCGGAGCGGTCTTCCAAAGCAGCGACATCTTCTTCAGGCAACAAGAATGGTACACGTCGTAAAGATTGTATCAAGTCTACATATAAATCTCTCATTATTTGTGACATTGCATCAAACGAATATTGATCGAATATTTGCGATACTGTCATCTGCCTGGTCATAGTTTGTAGGCGTCGTATCGTTTCCAAGGAGAGATATGCACCACCCAATTGCAGATGAGCAGCCAGTTGCTTGAGAAGAAAGGTGATCGCCTTAGGACGTTCTGCGGCGGCATAGCGTGCGATGGCAGCGATAGCACGATCAAAGGCCCTATCCAAGGGAATGCGAGCCAGGAATCGATCTTCGTAGGCATGGATGAGATGTTTCTCTATTTCCGTGAGAGTCTCCCATGCATGACGCCGGCCACCCCAGAGATGCCCTGAGGCCATCAAACCCACATCTGATACGAAACTAAGCGGGGGAAGAGGTGCCCCTTCGGCAACAAGTCGTGCAGCCCACTCCAGCACCGCAGCAACAGCAGCTGCATCCTGAGGCGGTGGAACCACCCGGGCCAGCCACAGACCCTCCAGCATATAGCGAATACCTTCCTCGATGTTCCGTATTTCCCAGGTTCGCATCCTTCACCCCGTTTGCCCTGTGCAATGGATAAACTCTCCAGTGTCACTTTGTATTTCCCTCATTACCAGAGGCAGCCAGGCTCGTGGGAGGATTTGTATTGCAGCCACCACACCATCGCACTGCTCCTTATTCACCATGCCACGCTACGCCTCCACCACACCGTCTTACGCCCGTTTTTGTCACGCCAGGTGCTGTTTTCTCCGCAGTCTCCTTGAGGAAAAGCCACCGTGAGGTGGAATGCTTTCAGGAAGTGTCCGCCGCCTTGTCGATATTCCCCCATCCGTTGTGGTATTTTACCAGGTCCCTTTTACCGATAAAAAAGTGAAGTTGCTTAATGTCAACGCCGATGAAACTGAACATCGGTTAGTGTATCCCCACTGAGGGGTATGCTCGCCAGCCTAGCTATCAAGAGGCCAGGTATGGTTGGAACACGAATTTTGGGTTTTCTCGGAGGGTTCCTGTTGGTAGCTACCCCACTTTGGGGGCAAGTCCATCCCAGCGGGCGAGAAAGTTCCTCCGACATTCCTGTAGCGACTCCCTCACACTGGCCTTATTATCCCCCCGAGGGATGGCCCGCCCGCAAACCTGGTGATATGGAATTCGTACCTGCAGGTGGATTAGTACCCCGCCGAGAGTTGGCTCAAGTTCCCAATGTTGGGGACATACTTCTGAGCAACCGATTCTCCGTGACGGACACACCTTCCTCCGCGGGATCAGTCACTGATTCGCCCGGCATGCCGATGACAACATTGCCGGCGGGTTCGTATCCCAGCCCGTATTATTCCGATGCGGCTGGATGTTGTGGTCCCCTGGGTAAGCATGGGCGTGTCGGCTACGAACTTTACTCGTACACTGGTCCAAATCTCCCTGTAGGATCGGGAGATTTCATAGGTCGATTGAATGTAGGTTGGGTAGTAGGAGGTGGGGGACGTGCCTTGTTTTTCAATCCGACTCATGACGCCGCCTGGGTGATTGACCTCGGTCTGAGTTATACCTACAATCGTGGCGAACAACAGGAGCCGGTGTTTCTGGATATTCGTCAACCTCCACGGAGCGATCCATTGACAGGTCGGGTCATTCTTCAACCGGACCTTTACACACTCAGTGCTATCCGCGGTTTGCATCGCACCAACTTCAACTTCGCTTTGGGTCGGGACTGGTGGTTATGGGGACCAGCTAGCAATGGTTTACAAGATGGATGGAACCTCCGTGTGGGCGGACAAGTAGGAGGCCGATGGGGTACGGCGCATGTGGATATTGTGCCATTGAATCAGATCAATGGTTATGCCCGACGCCAGAATGTAACGCATGGACTCTATCTCGCAGCTCATACCTCCTTGGAGGTCCCCTTCGGGGGTTGCATCCTCTTTACGGGCCTGCGCGCCGAGTGGGGGTATGATTGGACTAACATTGTACCACCACTGGGTGGAGATTTGAAAAATGTGAATTTACTATTAACCGCTGGTATTCGGTATTGATATCATGAATATGAATAGGATAGTTATAATAGGCTAGGAAATAACTAAAAACCCTATGAAATCAGCAAAAAATTCATACATTTCATAATTTCACATAATATCGAACATATGTTACAGTTCATAGTGTTGATTGTGGTGTTACTCGTCCGCTTGCCAGAGGGCGATCTGATCCGCGGAGACCGTGACAAGCCAACGTCCCCGATTGGTGAAGCCAGCGTATCGGACAGGTCCATCATGTCGCCGCTGGCGGAAGACTTCCCGTTGAGCTCGCAGGTCCCAGAAGATAACCTCACCATTGGCTCCACCGCTGACGAGTGTGCGTTGATCGGGGGAGACCGCGACACACATCACCGCACCGATATGTCCCAAGAAAGTGGCCATTTCTCGACCGCTTTCCAACGACCACAAGCGAATGATTCCGCGTTCGCCTGCAGTGACTAAAGCATTGAGACTTTCAATGAAGCAAAAATGGGTAATGTCCGGCACAGAGATGGAAGTTTTCCATGTTTTCTCCGTGACAGACCATATGCCAATAGTAGATCGATCAATACGTGCAGCTATGAGTGAAGCATCACGTGCTAATAATACTTCCGTCACGGTCTTTCGACTAGGGGTTACAATTATGGACGGCTCTGAGGTCTGAGAGCCCTTGACATTCCAGAGATAGATTTGACCTTTTTCATCTGCCAGGAGAAGACAACCAGCCGACACGGCGAGCTTAGCAAACTTCACCTGCGTCTGGGGAGGTAAACGCCACTGATGCAGAAGTTGTCTCCGTGGACCCGTCCATAGCTCGCTTCGAATGGCGGAGTCGTCAGCCAGAAGTACTTGAAGGTCACCTTCCGGAGTGGGAATCGCATCCAGAACCGGAAGGCTTGGGTAGGGCAAGGGAGTATCTCGAGCCTTGCCCACATCGAGAAACTGATAGTGTGCGTTCTGTACTACACACCGCGGTGCATCCTCTGCTGTGAATACACGGCATATCTGAGGAATTTGCGTCACTCCCCATAGATGCACATCCTCCGGGAGGTGCCAAATGCGGATGAAACCATCCCCACCGGCGGTACAGAAGAGTCGTCCTTGAGCATCCAGTGCGGTGCAGGTGATTTCACCGTGCTCTATGACAGGCCATTCCCACGACCTGGAGTCTTGCTGTATCGAGAACCGGCCAGGTTTGGTGTTCGTCAACCATCCTACCGGTGAGGAGTAAATCGGTTGCGCGGAGGAAAGCCGAGCTTGCTTCCAGCTGCCGGCATCGAGAATCCATAAACCTGTGTTATCGCCGCAAGTGATTTTGCCGTCGAATGTGAAGCCCAAGTATGTGATTTCCGGCATATTCTTGGGATGTGTGAGCGTTCGCGGAGGAGATTGGTCATCCCAATGCCAGAGTAATCCATTTCGGGTCATGAACAGCGCTTCCCATCCCGCAGGTTTGCTGCGGACCTGCATGAGCACAGCAGGATGCGGCAAAAAACTTTGGGCTGACATCCGCTGGTCATACCAATCCCACGTTTGGATAGAACCATCCCGCTGGCAAACACATGTGTAACGCCCATCGCTACTCGTGACACATTTGGCCCAATCGCTTTGAAGGACGGCAGGAAGATTGGCAACCGCCCGGAGGGATTGGTCTTCATGGATAGTCCAGAGACCAGCTCGTGGGGTCTTGATCCCCTCCCAATGGATCAGCAAGGTGTTGGACTGTGGACCCACGAAAGCGATATGGGGGGATGCTACCGGAGCACTCGGAGTGGGAAATCTCCAGGAGTTCACAGGCCGGGCCTGGGAGATGTCCCACAATGTGAGGGTACCATCTGGATACGACCAACAGAGATAGCGGAGATTGGGGGAGATGGCCAGGGCAGTCACACGATGTTGGAAAGCAGGGATATCCACACGGGGAAGTTGCACGAGCCGATTCAAATAACGGAATGGGAAGTCCGCCTCTTCCTGGAAGTAGTTGGCGAGTAATCGAGCGGCATCC
>Ga0272447_1000274_pt1 | contig 40021 bp, 36 predicted proteins | sample YNPCB0133_FD_194589 | JGI IMG/M metagenome (GOLD analysis project Ga0272447, IMG submission 194589) | Hot spring microbial mat communities from Yellowstone National Park, WY, United States - YNP-CB-013-3 | ecosystem: Environmental > Aquatic > Thermal springs > Hot (42-90C) > Sediment | place... | reverse complement strand
AGTGGTCCTGCCTCAGGAAAGCCAGAACGACCTGCCCGCGGAGGTCTCCGGTCTGCAGGTGGTGCTGGTGCAGACGGTGGCGGAGGCCCTGCCCCACGTGCTGGTGCCCTCGCGTCGGCGCTCCTAGGAGCTTGTCCGGAAAGGCCCTTTAGCAGAAAGGGATCGGGGTCTCCAGGGATGGTCTAGCCCGGGGTCCGCCCCGAGGGCTCCTGAGTTGTCCACATCCTGCTCTATCCCCAGGCTTCGCCCCGCCCCACCCCCGGCCTGTATCCACCCTTTCCACAAGGTTTGCACAGGGTTCCCGAACTCACAGGCTGTCCCCGCAGACGTCCACAGCCCGGACGTGCTAAGAGCCTGTCTCGGAGAAGTTGGGCCGAGGTCCTTCAAAAACCTCGGAGGCGGGTGCAAACTTCCAGCGAACTGGCGTTTGCTATAATGGAGGCGTAGATGACGGTGGCTGTGGACCGGGTACCGCCCCAGAGCATGGAGGCGGAGATGGGCGTCCTGGGTTCCATGCTCCTGGACCGGGACGCCATCGCCGCGGTGGTGGAGCTCCTGCGCCCGGAGGACTTCTACCGGGAGGCTCATCGCCTGGTGTACTCCGCCATCGTAGACCTGTTCGAGCGGGGGGAGCCGGTGGACCTCATTACCGTTACCGACCGGCTCCGAGACCTGGGCAAGTTGGAGGACGCGGGCGGCGCGGCGTACGTCTCCAGCCTGCTCAATGCGGTGCCCACGGCCGCGAACGCCGAGTACTACGCCCGCATCGTCCTGCAGAAGTCCATGCTCCGCGCCCTCATCCGGGTCGGTACCCAGATCGCCCATCTGGGGTTCGAGGGGGACGAGGACGTGGAAGTCTTGGTGGACCGGGCGGAGCGGCTCGTGTTCGAGATCGCCAACCGCGGGCTCCGACAGGACTTTCAGCCCTTGCGGGATCTCATCCGGGAGACCATGGAGCGCCTGGACGCCCACTACGAGCGGGGGATGATCACGGGCGTGCCCACCGGGTTCGTGGACCTGGACGAGCTGACGGGGGGGCTGCAGCGGGGCGACCTGGTCATCGTGGCAGCCCGGCCGTCCATGGGCAAGTGCCTGAAGCACGACAGCCTGGTGGTGGACCCGCGTACGGGGCGCCTACGGAGCATCGAGGAGGTGGTGCGCTCCGGGGAGGGCGCGGTCCTCACCCTGGACGGGGGCCGGCTGCGGGAAGCGGGACCTTCCCACTTCGTGGACGACGGCGTCAAACCCACCTTCCGAGTCCGCACCGCCCTGGGCCGCGAGGTGGAGGTGACCGCCACCCACCCCTTCCTCACCCCGGAGGGTTGGAAGCCCCTCGTTGCCCTCCGGCCGGGCCACTTCATCGCTGTCCCCGCCCGGCTGCCCGTGTTCGGGACGGTAGACCTCCCGGGCGCGGAGGCGCGGCTCATGGGGTACCTCGCAGCAGGCCGCTTGCCCGCGCGTCCCGAGGTCAGCCGCGACTTCCTGGACGCGGCCTCCGCCACCGCCGCGGTGCGGGCTTCCCGGGTCCCCGCCTTGGCGGGCGCTGTGGGATTACAGCCGGACCCCGCCCCCGCCTCACTGGGGGAGGCGGGCGCCGTGGTCACAGAGTTCCTCCAGGACTACCCCGAGCTGGCGGAGGGGGAAGACCGCCGCTGCTTGCCGGACGTGGTGTTCCAGCTGAACCGCGCGAAGCTGTGCCTGCTGCTGCGCTGCTTGCTGGCCTGTGTAGCCACGGTGCAGGGAGATCCCGAGGCGTGGAGCCGCCGGGAGGAGGGCCAGGAGTTTACGATCCGCGCGGAGCTCCCGAACCCGCGGATGGCCCGGCAAGTCCAGCACCTGCTCCTCCGGCTCGGCGTCCTGGGCGCGTGGGACGGCGGGTGCGGGTTGGAGGCCCGGGGTGAGGCGGCGCTGCAGCTGCTGCGGACCTGCGGGGTCCTAGGCTGGGAGAGGCTCCGGCAGTGGGCCCGCTACGCCCCCGAACCCCTTCTGCCGGAGGCAGAAGTCGTTTGGGACCCCATCGTGTCCGTGGAGTACACCGGCCAGCACCCCGTGTACGACCTGACGGTCCCCGGCACCCACAACTTCGTGGCCAACGACGTGTGCGTCCACAACACCACCTTCTGCCTGAACGTGGCCCAGCACGCAGCCACGGAGCACCGGATCCCCGTGGCCATCTTCTCCCTGGAGACCAGCGCAGAGCAGCTGGTGCAGCGGATGCTGTGCGCGCAGGCGCAGGTGGACGGCCAGCGGCTCCGCCGGGGCTACCTCTCGGAGACCGACTGGCGTCGGCTCACCCGGGCCATGGGAGTGCTGGTGGAGGCTCCCATCTTCATCGACGACTCCTCCAACCTGTCGGTGGTGGAGATGCGGGCGAAGGCGAGGAAGCTGAAGGCCGAGCACGGCCTGGGCCTTATCGTGGTGGACTACATCCAGCTCATCCAGTCCTACCGCAAGACGGAGAACCGCACGCAGGAGCTGAGCGAGATCGCGCGGGGGATCAAGTCCCTGGCGAAGGAGCTGGACGTCCCCATTCTGGCCGTCTCCCAGCTGTCCCGGGCGGCGGAGCAGGGAGGGTCCAAGATCCCCATGCTGTCCCACCTCCGGGAGTCCGGGGAACTGGAGCAGGTGGCGGACCTGGTGCTGTTCCTGTACCGGGAAGACTACTACGACCCCGAGCGGGCGCGCCGGGAGGGCAAGGAGAACGTGGCCCTGGTACGGGTGGCCAAACACCGCAACGGCCCTACGGACGACCTGGAGCTGTTCTTCCACAAGGAGACCTCCCGCTTCGCCAGCCTGGACAAGCGACACGGCGCCTGAGGTGGTACAGTAAACTCAAGCCGGGCTGGAGGGGCTGCCATGGGGAGCGGGCGGCACGTGCTGATGGCGGTGGCGGTGCTGGCGGGTTCGGCCGCTCTGTGGGCCGCGGGGTACGCAACGGGTCGGCAGACGGCCCCGCGGACGGGTGCGGTGCCGGCGCTGCCGGTGCAGGCGCCTCTGCAGGAGCTGATCCCCCTGCCTGGGCCCGGCCAGCAGTTCCCCGGCGCACGGCCCCAACCCGGCCAGGGGGACGAGTGCGAGGCTCGGGTCTACCTGTTCTTCAACGGCCGCTTCTACGAGATGCGTCCGGGGCCGGGGATCGGCCCGGACGGCCGGCCCTTGGGTCCGCAGGAGCTCATCCCCCTGCGGCCCGCGCCCTCCATGCCAGCTCCCAGCTGGCCGAGCCCGCGGGGTAACCCCTTCGCTCCTCCAGTACCGCTTCCACCCGGCCCCCGGTCCTGAAAACCGCCAGGGTGGCGGGAAGCCCGGCTCCAGGTCCGGGTCTCCGTGGGTGTGCGGTACGGGCGGGCGGAATCGTGGGGGAAGTGGGCTCCGCGGGCCGCAGCACCCGCCCCACCTGCCCTTCGAGGTCGGTACCGTGCCTGAGGGTACCCGAGCGAGGAGCGTGTCCGGAAAAACCGTGCATCGGACGCGACCGGGGTAGCGACGCCTTCAGCCCGTGCCTCGCACCGCCCGGACCACCGCTTCCACGTTGGCCTCCGGGGCGTCCACGGGGATCACGCAGCCGGGGGCCACCATGTGCCCAACCCCGCCGGACTGGGTCAGGGCGTCCCGCGCTTCCTCCGCCACCTGCGCGGGGGTGCGGTCCGCGAAGGTCGCTTCGTCCAGCCCGCCGCACAGGCAGCCGGAGTACCGGCCCCGGGCCTCCCGCAGGGTGGGGGGAGTCCTCCGGTCGTGCCAGTTGACCGCGTGCACCGGGTAGCTGGTCAGGAGGTCGAAGTAGGGCTGGGTCCCGTGGGCGTGGAGGAGGACAATCTCGGCTCCTGCCGCCGCCTCCAGGACCCGCAGGTCGTAGGGCCGACCGAAGACCTCGTACTCCTCCTGTGTGACGCCGTCCGCGCAGGCCATCTGGGTAGCGAAGAACAGCCCGTCCGCGCCCGCATTCAAGCACTCCGCGGCGAAGTGCGCGGTGACGTCCGCGATGGTCTCCAGCCCCGCGTGTAGGGCCTCCGGCTGTTCCCGGAGGTAGCGCACCACCGCCACCTCCCCGCACAGGGTCTTGGCCACCGTGAGGGGGCTGAACACCGTGGCCAGCACGGGGACCTCCCTGCCCACCTCCTGCCGGACCAGGCGTAACGCCCGGAGCTCCCGGCCGTACGTCCCCGAGGTCACGTCCAGCCGGCGGAGGCGGGTCCAGTCCCCCGCTTTCTTCACGGGGCGGTCCAGGTAGGTGCGGACCCCTTCGCGGTTCGGGCGGTAGCCTGCCCGGAGCCCCCAGTCGTCGCCGTAGTAGCCGCTGGCAGGGGTCACCTTCAGGAGGTCGAACCGGAACCTACGCCAGAAGGCCACGTGGGCCTCGGCCAGGGTCTCCGCCCGCTGGTCAGCCCCGGGAAAGTGGCGCCAAATAGCCACGGGCGGGCAGTCCGCCCTTCCGCCCCGGAGGGCTTCCCGGACCCGATCCCAGTGCACGGAGGGCCCCACCCTCACAACTCCTTCCCCCGGTACACCATGTACACGCGGTAGCCGGCCCGCTCCCAGAACGCCTCCGCGTCCGGGTTGCCCACGGCCACGGTGAGCTCCGCCCGGTGCACCCCCTGCCGGCGCATCCACGCTTCCAGGTGGGCCAGCATGGCCCTCCCGATCCCCTGGCCCCGCCAGCCTTCCCGTGTGTACACGTCCTGGATGTAGCCACGCCGGCGCTGGCGGAAAAAGGCCGGCAGCAGAGCGACGCGCCCCACCGCAAGCCCCACCAGCTGGCCCTGGCACTCCGCCACCACCACCCGCACGTCCTCCCGGTCCAGGAGGTGGCGGAGGTAGTCCTCGTAGGCCCGCCGCCACCCGCGGCTGAGGGCGAAGGCTCCGTCCAGCCGTTCGTGCAGCCGTGCCAGCTCGCCCCACAGGTCCACCACCGCGGGGACGTCCCGCGCTTCCGCCACCCGGACGCGGACCTGCGAGGCCTGTACCACAGGGGGCTGATTGAACACCTCCCGGGGGGAATCCTGCGGCCCTTCCGTGGGATACTGGGGGCGTGGACTGGCTGGAGCGGCTGCGGGTCCTGGAGGGGATGACGCGGGAGACCGCCACGGAGATCGGCGTGGCCGGGGCGGAGATCTTGGAGTCGTGGCTGGGTGACCAAGACCACCATGACCCCCGGGTCTTCCTAGCGGCCCTGGACGAAGCTACCCGGCAGCTGGCGGAACGGAAGCCCGCCACCGCGCCCCTGCACAACCTCCGGTACCGCATGGTTCAGTTCGCCGCGGAGATGGCCCGGGAGGGCGTCCCCTTGGGCCAGATGCGGGAGGAGCTGCGGGACTGGCTGCGGGGCTACCGCGCCCACGTGGCGGAGTCCCACGCCCGCATCGCGCACCACGGGGCGGAGGCCCTGGCGGAGTGTGAGGTGATCCTGACCCTCGCGTACAGCCGCACGGTGTACGCAGTCCTGGAAGAACTGTTCCAGCACAACCCCGACCTCAGTGTGGTGGTGTTCGACGCGCGGCCCTACCTGGAGGGGCGGCGCATGGCGGAGGCCCTGGCGCAGCTGGGGGTGGCGGTGACCCTGACCGCGGACGCCGCCATGGGCTACTACATGGACGTGGCCTCCGCGGTCCTCACGGGGGCGGAGGCGGTTTCCCTGCAGGGCAGCTTCGTGAACAGGGTCGGCACACGGCCCCTCATGACCTGCGCCCACGCCCACGGGGTTCCGAGCTACGTGGCCGCGGAGACCGTGAAGATCCTGCCGCCCACCTTGCGGGCCGAGTCCGTGAGCACCGTGGTCGGTTCCCCAGAGGACTTGGTCACAGGTTGGACGCCGCCCGAGGGCGTGGAGGTATCCTGCATTCTGTACGAGCCCACGCCCGACCGGCTCGTGACGGCGTACATCACGGAGGAGGGTGTGGTCTCCCCGGTGCGGCTGGCGACCCTCAGCCGCCCCCTGGGCGTGTAGCGGCCCTCACGGGACCGGGGAGCCGTGAGCCGGTGGGGCTCCAGGAGGCGACCTTGGGGCGACCCCAGGTTTCACCATACACGGAGGTGGCGGTGCGCGCGGTGCGGGGGGCGGCACACGTGTTGCTGGAGTACTTCCGCCGTCCCCGTTCGCCCGGGGAGGTGCGGTACAAAGGCCCCGTGAGCCCGGTGACCGAGGCGGACCACGCCAGCGAGGCGTGCATCGTGTCCACCCTCCGGGAGGCCTTCCCCGACCACGGGATCGTGGCGGAAGAAGGCCGCGGGGCACAGGGGGTGGGCGGGTTCTGCTGGTACGTGGACCCCCTGGACGGGACCACCAACTTCGCCCACCGCCTGCCCTGGTTCGGCATCTCCGTAGCTCTCGCCCGGGGCGAGGAGGTGCAGGTGGGGGTGGTGTACCACCCGGTGCTGGACGAGCTGTTCGTGGCGGAACGCGGGGCCGGGGCCTGGTTGTGGCACCAAGAGCGGGCCGTGCGGCTCCACGTCTCTTCCACGTCCCGCCTGCAGGAGGCCCTGGTGGCCACCGGTACCCCTACGGACATCGGAATCACGGGGAACAACGTGCCGCAGATCGTGGCCATGCTCAAGCTGGCAGAGGACGTCCGGCAGATGGGTTCTGCGGCCTTGAACCTATGCTACGTGGCCGCGGGACGGCTGGACGTGTTCTGGGAGCCGGACCTGCGCCCGTGGGACGTGGCCGCGGGGGCCTTGATGGTTTTGGAGGCTGGGGGGACCGTCACAGGGATGGACGGCTCGCCGTACACCGTGCACACCCGCAGCCCCCTGGCCACCAACGGCGTCCTACACCCTCAGGTGTTGGCTCTGTTTCAGACTCGGTAGACGGCCTGCGGGGTCACCCGAAAGGTTGAGAGTCTGTCCCCAAAAACCCTCGGACGGACAGGACCGGGGTCCCCGGGACGGCTTTCCCGGAAGACGCTTCCGGAAAGCGGGTTCCCGTACATTCACGGCCGGCGTGGTGCCTGCGGGGACAGGGCGGGAATGCGGGCCCGTACCGCGGCCACGAACCACAGAGCCAGGGCCCCGTTCACCACACTGGTGACCAGGTTGAAGGGGATGAAGACGCTTGCCAGGAGGGGGACCACCCGCCGCTGCAGGGTGGCCCAGTCTGTGGGGCTGTAGCCGAAAAACACGGGCAGAACGAGGAAGGCCAGGACTGGCAGCATGAGTACCGCCCGGGCCACCGCCCCCACCGCCACGCCCTTCGCCAGGCCCAGCAGGGTGGGTTCGCGGCGGTACAGCCACGCCGCGGTGGCCGCGAAGAAGGTGAGCGCGGCGAAGTTGGCGAAGGGGCCCACCCAACCCGTGGGGCTACCGAACAGCAGGACGTACAGCAGGTTCTTCAACAGAGCCACTGTACCGGCCGCGGCCGGACCGTAGAGGACGCCTGCCAGTAGGGTGGGCACTTCGCTGGGGTCGAACTTCAGGTACGGAGCGCCGGGCAGGATGGGAAACTGCACGAACCGCATGAGCAGGGCGGCCACCGAGGACAGCATAGCCAGGGAAGCGATCGGACGCGCACGCATCGCCCCCTCCTCGTTGGGTTTCCAGCGCAGCACAGACCCAACAACAAAGCCCCGGAGCGACTCCGGGGCTGGCGATGACGCGACGCGCGCCGCGGTCTGCCACGGCGGCGTCCGCAGCCACCGACCCTCTCCCATCCGGACTGTACCGTCGGCCCCGGCTTCGCCCCACTACGGGCTGAACCGGATCCACCGCGCCACGGACCGTGCGCGGGTCGCAGGCTCGCACCGGGCTTCGCCCAGTGCCCACCGCCGGTCGGGAATCAGGAGCCGTGCGGCCCCCTCACCCTGCCCCGAAGGTCGTGCTCGCTGGTTCCTCCCCATGGTACCCGACGGCCTACGTGTCCTGCAACGCCGCGGGCGTACGGGGTCAGCACCCGAAGACCCGGCGGACGTACGCACGGTTGTGGACCGCGGGACTGAGGGTGTCGGAGCTCGCCGTCACCACCCGATCCTGTTCCACCACCAGCCAGCCCTGGTAACCCGCCCCACGCAGGCCCGCGGCCACCGCGGCGAGGTCCACGGAGCCGCGCCCCAGCTCCACGAAGGTGTCGCGTTTGGCGACCTCCGCGTAGGTGAGCCCCTGGGCCAGGAGGCTTTGGAGCCTGGACACGTCCACGTCCTTGAGGTGTACGTGTCCTACGCGCCGTCCGTGGCGCCTGACCAGGGTCGCGGGGTCGCCGCCCCCGAACAGCAGGTGGCCGGTGTCCAGGCACAGACCCACCAGTTCGGGATCCGTGTGGGCGAGGAGGGCCTCCACCTCCTCCGGGTTCTCCACATAGGTACCCCCGTGGGGGTGGAAGACCGCCCGTAGCGCGTAGGCCACCCGGACCAGGCGCGCCAGTTCCGTCACCCGTTCCCCGTACTCTGGCCACTCCTGGGATTCCAACCCGTGGGCCCTCGTGAGGTGGGGCCGGCCCGCCACCTTCGCCCGCAGCTCGTCGCCCGCGTCGGACAGCACCACGCAGTCCCCGCCACACCGGGCCACCAGCTCAGACACCCGGCACACCTCCGCCTGTGCCTCCGGGAACCGGTCGGGCTGTCGCAGGGGAACCGGCACGAAGGCCGCGGCCAGCTGCAGGCCCCGGGCCTGCAGGGCCGCGCACAAGGCTGCGGGTTCTGTGGGCAGAAACCCCCACGGTCCCAGCTCCGTGCCCTCGTAGCCTGCCTGCGCCATCTCGTCCAGGACCCGCTCCCAGGGCAGCTGCGGTCCCCACTCCGGGATCTCGCAGATCCCCCAACTGACGGGAGCTGCGGCCACACGGACTCCTCCCACGGCTCTCCCTCCTTCCGCCCCGAGGGAGTTCCCCTGCACCTGGGGCGTTCCCTGCGTGGTCTACAATCTGCAGCAGGGGAAGTGCGGCGGGAGGACAGGGTGCCGAGCTGGACCGCGGACACGCTGCGCAGGCCGGCGCGAAGAGAGGCCTCCGAGAACGGCCTGGTGGTGCAGGTGACCCCGGAGGGGGCGGGCTGGCAGCTCCTGGGTTTCGAAGTGCGCCGGCTGGAGGACGGCCAGCGGTGGGTCCACCACGCCGCGGGCTGCGAGGCAGTACTGGTGTGGCTCGGCGGGCGCGCCACGGTCCGCTCCAACCGGGGGACGTGGGAAGGAGTAGGCCGTCGCCGCCACCCCTTCGAAGGGATGCCGTACGCCCTGTACCTCCCTCCGGGGACCGAGTGGGAGGTGGTCCCGGAAGGCGCGGGCGTGGAGTTGGCCCACGGCTGGGCTCCCGCGCAGGGCAGGTTCCCCCCGCGCCTGGTGACGCCCCGAGAGGTGGAGGTGGAGCTGCGCGGAGGACGCAACGCGACCCGCCAGATCAACAGCATCCTCCCGCCCGGCTTTCCCTGCGAGCGGCTGGTGTGCGTGGAGGTGTACACGCCAGGGGGCAACTGGTCCAGCTACCCGCCCCACAAGCACGACCAGCACCGGGCGGACGCGGCAGGGAACCTTCTGGAGGCGGACCTGGAGGAGGTGTACTTTTACAAGTTTGACCCCCCGGGGGGCTTTGCCCTGCAGCGGATCTACGCCGCGGACGGTTCCTTCGACGTGGCGGTGGTGGCGCGGCAGGACGACGTGGTGCTGGTGCCGTGCGGCTACCACCCCGTGGCCGCGGCGTACGGGTACACCTGCTACTACCTGAACGTCCTGGCGGGGTCCGCACAGAGCCTGGCCAACTCCGAGGATCCCCAGCACCGGTGGGTACGGTCCACGTGGACGGAGCGGGACCCCAGGGTCCCCGTGGTCACCCACGCCATGGAGGAGTCCCATGGATGACGCGACCTTCGACGTGCTGGCGGTGGGTCGCTGCGGCATCGACCTCTACAGCAACGACGTGGGCGTGCCCTTCGTGGAGATCCGGAGTTTCGCCGCCTACGTGGGGGGCTGCCCCACCAACGTGAGCGTGGGTACCCGCCGCCTAGGGCTGCGCTCCGCCCTCCTCACCGCGGTGGGCGACGACCCCGTGGGGGACTTCGTCCTGCACTTCCTGCGGCGGGAGGGCGTGGAGACGAGCTTCATCCCGCGCAAGGGAGGGCGCCGCACGGGGGCCGTGTTGCTCGGCATCGAGCCGCCGGACCGGTTCCCCCTGGTGTTCTACCGGGACAACGCCGCGGACCTGGGCCTGGACCTGGAGGACGTGCTGCGTGCCCCGGTGGACCGCAGCCGGGTGGTGTTCCTGACGGGGACGGGGCTGTGCGCGGAGCCCAGCCGCAGCGCCACCCTGTTCGCCGCGGAGAGGGCGGTCTCTTCAGGCGCCCGGGTGGTGGTGGACCTGGACTACCGCGCCAGCCTGTGGCCGGACAGCCGGACGTACGGGGTCAACGTGCGGACCCTTCTGCCGTGGGCGGAAGTGGTGGTGGGCAACGAGGAGGAACTGCGGGCGGCCACCGGCGAGGAGGACGTGGAGGTCGCAGTCCGGAAGCTGTTGGCCTTCGGGCCGCGGACGGTGGTAGCGAAGCTGGGAGCGCGGGGCTCCGTGGTGTTCCCGCGGGAAGGGGACCCCGTGGAGGCCCCCGCCTTCCCCGTGGAGGTGTACAACGTCCTGGGTGCCGGGGACGCCTTCGCCAGCGGGTTCCTGTACGGTTGGCTGCGGGGTTGGGACTGGTACCGGGCGGCCCGCTTCGGCAACGCGTGCGGGGCCATCGTGGTCACCCGGCACGGGTGCGCCAACTTCATGCCGTACGAGCAGGAGGCGTTGGCCTTCGTGCAGGCACGGGGAGGGTTGTGAGGTGCAGGGCCGGAGAGACGGCCGCCAGGAGGCAGTCCCGTCCGTGGTGCGGGCGGTCCGAATCCTGGAGGCGGTGGGCAGCGCTCCGCGCCCGCCTACGCTCGGGGAGTTGGCCCGGGCGTTGGGGATCCCCAAGAGCACCACCCACGACCTGTGCACCACCCTGGTGCAGGAGCGGCTCTTGACAAGGTCCCCGGACGGCCGGTTCCGCCTGGGCGTGCGGGTGCTGGAGCTGTACCGGGCCTACGACGCCGCCTCAGACCTCTCCGCGGCCTTCGCGGAGGTTTGCGACGAGCTGCTGCCGCGGCACGAGGAGACCCTGGTGCTGTCCGTCCTGGACGGCCGGGAGGTGGTGTACGTGGCGTGCCGCAACGGCACCCAGCCCATCGCGGTGAACTACCGCATCGGGCTGCGGCTGCCGGCCCACTGCACCGCCACGGGCAAGGCCATCCTCAGCACCTTGCCGGAGGAGCGCGTCCGGGAGCTGTTCGGGGAGGGGGAGCTGCCTTGCCCCACGCGGTACAGCCTGGGCTCGGTGGACGAGCTGGTGCGGGAGCTGGAGGCCACCCGGCACCGCGGGTACTCCGTGGACGACGAGGAGACCGTGGAGGGGATGTGCTGCGTGGGTGCCGCGGTGCGCGGCCGCGGGGATCTACGGGCCGCGGTAGCCTTCAGCACCGTGAAAGCCCGCCTCACCCCCGCCCGGCGGGAAGAGCTGGCCCGGCAGGTGACGGCCCTCGCGCAGCGCCTCTCCCAGCGGCTGGGCGCCCCATAGGGCCGTGGTGCAAGGCCCGGCGCGCACCGAGCCTCGGGAGCGCACCCCCGTCTCGTCTACGCAAGGCCTTTCGGGGCACGCTCGTGGGAGAGGGGCACGAAAAGCTTTCTTGACATCTACGCGGCCCACGTGGTTGCTTGTTGGCGCGGCCTCCGGGCGAACGAAACTCGTCCGGGATTCCGCACCCACGGGGCGGGCCCGTCCCGTCCTGGGTGGCGTGGAGGGACGCGGTGAGGACCCTGCGTCTGACGGCAGCACAGGCGCTGGTGCGGTTCCTGGCTGCCCAGCGGGTGGAGCGGGACGGCCGGGAAGTGCCCTTCTTCGCGGGGGTGTGGGCGATCTTCGGACACGGCAACGTGGCGGGCATCGGACAGGCCCTCCAGGAGTTCCCGCAGCTGCGGGCTTACTTCGCCCGCAACGAGCAGGCCATGGTCCACGCGGCGGCGGCTTTCGCCAAGGCCAGTCGGCGGCTCCGGGCCTTTGCCTGCACCTCTTCCATCGGCCCTGGGGCCACCAACATGGTGACAGGGGCCGCGGGCGCCACCATCAACCGGGTCCCCGTGCTCCTCTTGCCGGGGGACATCTTCGCCCGCCGCAACGTGGCCCCCGTCCTGCAGCAGCTGGAATCGCCGTGGTCCCAGGACCTTTCGGTGAACGACTGCTTCAAGCCCGTGTCCCGTTACTGGGACCGCATCAACCGGCCCGACCAACTGCCCTTTGCCCTGTGGGAGGCGATGCGGGTCCTGACCTCCCCCACGGACACCGGGGCCGTGACCCTGGCCTTCCCGCAGGACGTTCAGACAGAGGCGTGGGACTACCCCGCGGAGCTGTTCGAGCCCCGCACGTGGCGCATCCCACGCCCGGCCTCCGAACCGGAGGTCCTGGCGGAGGCCGCTTCCCGCATCCGCAGCAGCCACCGGCCCTTGCTGGTGGCGGGCGGGGGGGTGCTGTTCAGCGAGGCGGAGGGAGCTCTGCGGGCCCTGGTGGAGACCACGGGGATCCCCGTGGCGGAGACGCAGGCGGGGAAGAGCAGCCTTCCCTGGGACCACCCGCAGAACGTGGGGGCCGTGGGAGTTACGGGAAGCCTGTCGGCCAACCGGCTGGCCCGCACCGCAGACCTGGTCCTGGCCGTGGGGACCGCCCTGGACGACTTCACCACGGCTTCCAGGACTTTGTTCCAGAGCCCTCCGGGGAGGTTCGTCCACGTGAACCTCTCTCCCCGGGACGCCTGCAAGCACGGTGCTTTCCCCGTGGTGGCGGACGCCCGGGTGGCCCTGGAAGGCCTCGCGCGGCTGCTCGCGGGCTACCAGGTGCGCCCGGAGTACGCGCAGGAGGTGGCCCGGCTGCGGGAGGAGTGGGAGGCGGAGGTGGAACGCCTCACCAGCCAGCGCCACGGCCCGCCCATGGCCCAGGCGGAGGTGATCGGGGTGGTGAACGCCTTCGCGCGGCCGGAGGACGTGGTGGTGTGCGCCGCGGGGAGCCTGCCGGGCGACCTGCACAAGCTGTGGCGGGCGCGTCAACCGGGCACGTACCACCTGGAGTACGGCTACTCGTGCATGGGGTACGAGATCCCCGGTGGCCTGGGGGTGAAGATGGCGGACCCCAGCCGGGAGGTCTACGTCTTGGTGGGCGACGGCTCCTACCTCATGATGCCCAGCGAGATCACCACCTCCGTGCAGGAGGGGTACAAGCTCACCGTGGTGCTGCTGGACAACCACGGCTACGCCAGCATCGGCGGTCTATCGGAGTCGTTGGGGCTCGGGGGGTTCGGCACCCAACACCGGTTCCGGGATCCCCGGACGGGCCAGCTGGACGGCGACGTCCTGCCCATCGACCTGGCGGCCAACGCGGCCAGCCTGGGCGCCCACGCTCTGCGGGCGCGCACCCGGGAGGAGCTCTGGAGGGCCCTGGAGGAAGCGCGGGCGCAGGACCGGACCACGGTCATCGTGGTGGAGGTGGACCGGGAGGCCAGGGTACCCGCGTACGAGGCGTGGTGGGACGTGCCTGTGGCGGAGGTCTCCCAGATGCCTTCCGTGCAACGGGCGCGGGCGGAGTACGAAGCTCACCGGGCGCGGGAGCGCCTTCTGCCGTGAGGCGGCACGCGACTCCGGGTAGGGGTCCGGGCGTGTCGGGGCACGGGATGCGCACGGTGGCGGACACGCGGCGCAGCGTGCGTGAAGCATGCCGGACACTCCCGGCTCTTTCCTGGTCCAGATGCGCAGCATCAAGTAGGACGGGGGAGGCGTGAGGGAAGCGGTACTGCAGGTGGGCGTGGTGGGGGCGGGCGGGATGGGCACCCGCCACGCCCGCAACCTCGGCCGGTCCGGGGCGCGGGTGGTGGCGGTGGCGGACCCGGACCTGGCACGAGCCGAGGCCCTGGCAGCACAGTGCCACGCTCCGCGCGTGTACCGGGACGGCCGCGAGCTGGTGGCGGACCCCGAGGTGGAGGCGGTGGTGGTGGCGAGCCCCGACCCTACCCACGCGGGCTACGTCCTGGCGTGCCTGGACGCGGGCAAACCGGTGTTCTGCGAGAAGCCCCTGGCCACGCGGTCGGAGGAGGCGCGTGCCATCGTGGACCGGGAGGTAGCCCTGGGGCGCAGGCTGGTACAGGTAGGGTTCCAGCGGCGGTACGATCCGGAGTTCCGCGCGCTGTGGGAAGCCCTGCGGGGCGGCGCGGTGGGCAAGCCTGTGCTGTACCGGCTGTGGCACCGGAACGTCCGGGCTGCCTACAGCCCGACCAGCAACGCGGAGGTGCTGGTCAACTCCGCCATCCACGATCTGGACGAGCTGCGGTGGCTGTCTGGGCAGGAGGTGGAGGTGGTGCACTCCGTGGTGGGACGCACCGTGGACGCTTCCCTAGGAGAAGGGATCTTTGACCTGCAGCTCCTGCAGACGGCGCTCCGGGACGGAGCCCTGGCCCTGGTGGAGCTCAACCTTTCGGCGGCGTACGGGTACGAGGTGGGCGTGGAGGTGTGTGGGGACCGAGGTTCCCTCACCGCGGGGCTTCCGGGGGGCGTGCTGACACGGTCGGAGGGGCGGTACGGCCCGCGGGTCTGCGCGGACTGGCTGGAGCGTTTCCAGGAGGCGTATGCGGCGGAGGTGTCGGCCTGGGTGCGGAACCTGCGGGAACAGCGGCCCTGGCCGCACGCGTGGGACGGCTACATGAGCTTGGTGCTAGCGGAGGCCTGTGCGGAATCGCTTTCCACGGGGCGTCCGGTCCGCCTCCCCCAGGAGGCGGCCCCGCCCTTGTACGGCCCACCAGAGCCCCCGGACTTGCCGTGAGGTATGGCCATGTGGATCGGCTTGATGACGGACAGCCTCCGACATGAGCCCCGGGTGCGGGTTTTCGAACGGTGCGCGCGGTGGGGGATCCGATCGGTGGAGTTGGGGACCGGGAACTTCTCCCCGGCGCCCCATCTGTCCCTGGAAACGCTTCTCCGGGACGCGGAGGAGCGTCGGCGGCTGGTGCGGGAGCTGCGGGAGCACGACCTCGTGATCAGCGCCTTGAACTGCAGCGGCAACCCCCTGCACCCCCGGCTGGAGGAGGGCGCGCGGCAGGCCCGGGTGGTGCGGGACACCATCGCCCTGGCAGGGTTGCTGGAGGTGGACACCGTGGTCACCATGTCGGGCTGCCCCGGAGGCCCGGCGGGCGGAGACGTCCCCGTGTGGGTGGTCACGGGCTGGCCGTTGGAGTTCTTGGAGGTGGTGGAGTGGCAGTGGCGGGAACGGGTCATCCCCTTCTGGCAGGAAATGGCGGACTGGGCCCGGCAGTGCGGGGTCCGGCGCATCGCGCTGGAGATGCACCCGGGCCAGTGCGTGTACAACCCGGCCACGTTGGTGCGCCTGCGGGAGGCGGTGGGGCCCGTGGTAGGCGCCAACTTGGACCCGAGCCACCTGTTCTGGCAGGGGATCGACGTGCTGTGGACCGTCCGACGTCTGGGAGAGGCGATCTACCACGTGCACGCCAAGGACACCCGGTTGGACGAGGCCCGGGTGCGGCAGGACGGCGTGCTTTCCCTGCCCACCGCCTGGCCTCCTTCGGACGGTCCGTGGGCCTTCCGGACCCTCGGCCTGGGCCACGACGCTTTTTTCTGGACCCAGCTGGTGGACGCCCTGCATCAGGTCGGCTATCGGGGTGCCTTGAGCGTGGAGCACGAGGACCCCTTCTTGAACCCTGTGGACGGCGTGGCACGCGCCGTGGAGCTGTTGCGCTCCTGCCTCCCTAGGACCGAGCCGCGCTAGGAGCTTGTTCCGGGAGCCCGTCGACCGAGGGGGCGGGGTCCCCAAAAATCCGCGAATCGCGCAGCGATTTTGGGGTGGTCTAGGTCGTGACAACCTGTTCTTAACAGAGTCGGCGGACCATGGTAGAGGTGCGGCGGAGGTACCGGCTCCTGGTCACGGATGTGGACGGCACCTTGCTGCCTCCAGATCGCCGGGTTCTCCCCGCTGTCCGGGAGGCCTTGCGGGCCGTCCAGGGCAGGGGCGTGCAGGTCTGCCTGGCCACGGGCCGCATGTGGCGGTCGGTGCGCCCGTACGTGGAGGCGGTGGGGGCGGACAGCCCCGTGGTCCTGTACAACGGCGCGGTGGTGTACGACTTCCACGCAGGCCGCGTGCTGGAGCACCACACCCTGGACTGGGACGGGCTGCGGGTGGCCTTGGAAGTCCTGCAAGAGTTCCCGGACGTGCGTCCGCATGTGTTCGCGCAGGAGGCGGTGTACGTGGACCGGCTCGACCCACAGAGCCGGGCCTACCTGGAACGAGACGGGATCACCGCGGAGGAGGTGGGAGACCTTCTCGGAGCCTGTCTCGGAAAAGCCGCCGTCGGAAAGACGGACCGGGGTGGTCTAGACACCCTGCCCCGGGATCCGGTGAAAGTATTGGTGGTGGGAACTCCCCACCGGCTGGCGAACGTGGAGAGGGAGTTGGCCCGGCGGGCCCCGAAGGTCCGTTGGGTCTTCTCGGAGCCGAACTTCCTGGAGCTGTTGCCCATGGGCGTGTCGAAGGGGACGGCCCTCCGGACCGTGTGCGCGGCCTTGGGGGTCCGACTCGAGGAGGTGGTGGCGGTGGGCGACAACCCCAACGACGCGGAGATGTTGCAGGCCGCCGGGCTGGGGGTGGCGGTGGCCAACGCCCACCCGGCGGTGCGGGGGGTAGCGGGCTACGTCACCCGGGCGCGGTGGGGGGAGGCCCTCGTGGAGGTGGTGGAGCGGTTCTTTTTGAACGGAAGCCCCGCGAATCCTGAGGGGAGGTGATGGACGTGCGGCGTTGGTGGCTTGTGGTCGTGTTCTTCGTGGTGGCGTCCGCGCTGCCCGCGGGAGCGCAGGCGCGGCGCGTGGTAGTGTACTCCGCTTTGCCAGACCTCGAAACCTCCCTGATCAACCGCGAGTTCACCAGGAGGACGGGGATCGCGGTGGAAGCCTTGAGCGTGGCCGCCGCGGGAGCCCTGGCGGCCCGAATCCGCGCGGAGAAGGACCGGCCGCGGGCGGACATCTTCGTGGGCGGTTCGGCGGACTTCCACGCGCCCTTGGCCCGGGAGGGGCTCCTCCAGCCGTACCGTTCCCCCGTGGCCCGGGAGGCGCGGATCAGCCCCGCCTTCGTGGATCGGGACGGCTACTGGCACGGCTGGTACCTGGGCATCCTGTCCATCATCGTGAACACGGAGCGGTGGGACCGGGAGATGGCGCCGCGCCGGCTCCCCAAGCCCGCCACCTGGGACGACCTCCTGCGACCCGAGTTTCGAGGACACTTCATCATGCCCAGCCCCGTGACCACGGGTGCCGGGTACATCTTCGTGGCAGGTCAGATCTTCCGGTTGGGCGAAGACCGCGGGTGGGCCTACCTGCGGGAGCTGAACCGCAACGCGACCCTCTACACGCCCACCGCCCCAGGCACCATTACCCTGCTCGAACGGGGGGAGGCCATCGTCGCCATGATGTGGGCCCACGAGGCCATCGGGGCACGGCGGGTGCGGTTCCAGCCCCTGGAGGTGATCGTGCCACCCGACACCGCCTTCGAGATCGGGGCGGTGTCCATCCTGCGGGGAGCCGCAAACCCGGAGGGTGCCCGGGCGTACGTGGACTTCCTCCTCACCCGGACCCCGCAGGACATCAACGCACGGTACGGCTTCCGCTACCCGGTGCGGGCAGACGTGGAGCCGCCCGCGGGGGCGCCACCCTTCGAGTCGGTGAAGTTTGTCCGGTACGACCGGGAGTGGGCCATCGCCAACATGGAACGGCTGCGGGAGCGCTGGTCCCGGGAGATCGGGCGGTAAAAAGGAGCGGCCCCGGAGCCACGGGCCGGGACGTGGGAAGGCGGAGGTTCGGGCGGCGACATGGTGACGACTCGCATCGGGCGAGCCTGGACGGGCGGGGAGGGCCGGGGGCTCCTGGCAGACCCGGGTCTTACCCTGGCGTTCCTGGTGGGCGGAGGAGCCCTGGCCCTCTTCGTCCTGTATCCCACCGTGCGGGTGTTGGTGTACCCGGGGGTTGAGGACTATCTGGCCATTCCACGGAGCGTGCGGTGGATGCAGGCCGCCCGCAACAGCCTGCTGAGCACCGTCCTGTCCACCACCACCGCGGTGCTGATCGGTCTGGCCTTCGCCTTCGCCACCACACGTCCGGACGTGCCCGGCCGGAGGTTCTTCCGCAGCGTGGCCCTGCTCCCCTTGTTCGCCCCACCCTTCATGGTGGCGTTTTCGTACATCCTGCTGTTCGGACGGCAAGGGCTGGTCAGCCGGCACCTCCTGGGGCTGGACGTGAACATCTTCGGGCCTCAGGGGCTGTGGATGGTGCAGACCGTGGCCTTCTTCCCCCTGGCCATGCTGGTCATCGCGGGGGTGCTGGAGAGCGTGAACCCCAGCCTCGAGCAGGCAGCCCGAAACCTCGGGGCCGACGAGTGGCAGGTAGTACGGAGCGTCACCTTGGCCCTGGCCCGGCCGGGCATCGCGGGCGCAGCCCTGGTGGTGGCCATCTCGGTTCTGGCGGACTTCGGGAACGCGGTGGTGATCGCGGGCGGATGGCCTCTGTTGGCCACGGAGGCGTGGTTCCGGATGGAGGGCATGGCCGACCTCCGGGGCGCCTCCTTGGTGGTAGCCCTCCTCATGGTCCCCACCACGGCCCTGTTCCTGGTGGAGCGCTACTGGGTGGGCCGCCGCCGGTACACCACCATCACGGGACGGGGCAGCCGGCTGGAGCGCCCGCCCACATACCCGCCTCTGAAGTGGGTGGCCTTCGCCGTGTGTGCGCTGATGAGTGCCCTGGTCCTCCTGGTCTACCTGGGGGTCCTGGCGGGTGCCTTCACCGCGGTGTGGGGACGGGACTGGTCTTTGACCCTGGACCACTGGCACCTAGCCTCGGACCGCGTGGCCGCCCTGTGGGCGAGCCTGCGGGTAGCCGCCGGCGCGGGGCTGGTCACGGCGGTGGCGGGGATCCTCCTGGCTTTCCTCACCAGCCGTGCCCTGCCCTTGCGGAAGGTGTTGGACTTTTTGGCGGTCCTCCCGGGCGCCCTCCCCGGGGTCTTCGTGGGGGTTGGGTTTGTCCTGGCCTTCAACCGCCCACCTCTGGAGCTGGTGGGTACTCCCTGGGTGTTGGTCCTCGCCCTCGCCTTCTGGCACCTCCCCCTGGGGTACCAGGCGGCGGTGGCCCAACTGCAACAAGTGGACCGTTCCATCGAGGAAGCGGCGGCCAACCTGGGCGCCCGGGGCCTGCACCTGTTGCGGGACGTGTACCTCCCCCTGCTGGCTCGGGCCTTCGTGGAGGGCTTTTCGGTGTCCTTCGTCCGGGCCGTGACCAACGTGAGCATCGCGGTCTTCCTGGTATCCCCGGGGAACGTGGTGGCCACCTTCGCCATCCTGAACATGATCGGGAACGGCATCTGGGGTGGTGCCGCGGCCCTCACCACCATGCTCCTGCTGGTGACCTTCGCGAGCCTCGGCTTGGCGCGTCTGGTGGTGGGCCGCGTGGTACGGCCCTTGCCCGCGGGGTGAGCAGATGACGGTCCACCTGCGCTTGGTGGAGGTGGCGAAGCGCTTCGGGCGGACGGTGGCCGTGGACGGAGTCTCCCTGGACATTGAGGAGGGCTGCTTTTTCACCCTCTTGGGTCCCTCCGGATGCGGGAAGACCACCTTGCTGCGGGTGGTGGCCGGCTTTCACCTCCCGGACCGGGGAGAGGTGTACCTCCGAGACCGGCGCATCACGCACCTGCCCCCGCACCTCCGCGGAACCGCCATGGTGTTCCAAGAGTACGCCCTCTTCCCCCACATGACGGTGGAGGAGAACGTGGCCTACGGCCTCCGGATGCGCCGCGTGCCCACGACCCAGGCCCGGGCCCGGGTGGCTCGGGTTCTGGAGCTGGTGGGTTTGGTGGGGCAGGAAGGGAAGTACCCCCACCAGCTGAGCGGAGGCCAGCAGCAACGGGTGGCGCTCGCCCGAGCCCTGGTGGTGGAGCCCGAGGTGCTGCTGCTCGACGAACCCCTGAGCAACCTGGACGCGAAGTTGCGAGTGCGGGTACGCGAGGAGCTGAGGGAGCTGCAGCGGCGGCTGGGGCAGACCACGGTGTACGTCACCCACGACCAGGAGGAGGCCCTGGCCCTGTCCGACCGCATCGGGGTGATGAACGAGGGACGGGTGCTGCAGGTGGGGACCCCGGAGGAGATCTACCTGCGGCCGAAAAACCGCTTCGTGGCCGAGTTCGTGGGGGTGGCCAACTTCCTGGAGGGATACTGGGTGGGGCCGGGCGTGGTGCGGACGGGTACAGGCGAGCTGCGGGTGGCGGAAGCTGCGGCCCGCCAAGGCAGGGCTCTGCTGGCCGTCCGTCCGGAGGAGGTACGGCTCCACCGGGGCGCCCCGGACGGGGCCGTGAACGTGCTGCGGGGCCGGGTGCGGTCGGTGACGTTTCTCGGGTCCGTGCGGCGGTGTACCGTGGAGATGGACGGGGTTTCGTGGGTGGTGGACGTGCCGGGGGAGGAGGAGGTCAGGCCCGCGGAGGAGGTGTACCTGGAGGTGCCGCCCGGACGGGTCCGGGTGGTGGACGAAAGTTGACAAAAGCTCCGGAAGGTCCCGTGACCTTGATGGTACGGCCGGAGGCGGTGGTCATCGCCCGGGACGGGGCCGGGCTGGCCGGGGTAGTCCGCAGTGCTTTCTTCATGGGGATGACCACGGAGTACCTGCTGGAGACCCCGGCGGGGGAGGTGCTGGCGACGAGGCCGTACCGGGCAGACTGGAGGCTGACGTCCGGCCAGGAGGTGCGCTTGCGGTTTGAGGAGGGGGGCGTGTACCTGCTGCCCGCGGACACAGCTCGGAAGGGGAGCGGGTAACGGTGTGGGCGGACGTGGTGGTGGTGGGCGGTGGGTGCGTGGGGGCCAGCGCAGCCTTTTACCTGGTCCGCAAACGGGCGGGCCGGGTCCTCCTGGTGGAACGGGACCGGGTGGCGGGCGGTCCCACCGCGCGCACTGTGGGCATCGTCCGGCTGCACTACTCCCACGAACCCCTGGTGGAGCTGGCGCGGCGCAGCCTGGACCGGTTCGCAAACTTCCAGGAGCTCACGGGACGCACCGCGGACTTCACCCGCGCGGGATTCCTGTTGCTGGCTCCGGCGGAGGAACTGGAGGCGCTGGCGACCAACGTGGGGCTCCAGCGCCGGCTGGGCGTGCGGGCGGAGGTGCTGAAGCCCGAAGAAGTAGCCCGCCTGGATCCCCGCATGGACCTAGAGGGAGTTGCGGCCGCGGCGTACGAGCCGGACGCGGGGTACGCGGACGGCTACGCCACCGCCACGGGGTTCGCCGCCGCGGCCCGGGAGTCTGGAGTGGAGGTGTGGGAAGGGGTAGAAGCACAAAGCCTGGAGGTCTCGGGCGGCCGGGTGACCGGCGTGCACACCACCCGAGGGCCGGTGGCGTGCCCTCGGGTGCTGGTGGCCGCGGGAGTGTGGAGCGCGGTGCTGTTGCGGCCCCTGGGGGTGGATTTGCCCGTGGTAGCGTCCAGGGAGCAAGTGGTACAGCTGGCCCCGCCCGCACGGTGGGGCCGGCTCGAGCTGATCCTAGAGGACCTGGCCCTGGGCTTTTACGCGCGCCCAGAGACGGGGGGCACGGTCTTCACCGGGGTGCTGGAGGAGGAACCCGAGGAGGTGGTGGACCCCGACCGCTTCAACCCCGGGGTGGACTGGGCTTTCGTCGAACGCTTGGGACGCCTGTGGGGCAAGCGGTACCCCACCGCAGCCGACGCCCAGTGGCGCGGGGGGTACGCCAGCATCTACGACGTGACGCCGGACTGGCAGCCGGCCCTGGGGCCCGTGGAGGGGGTGGAGGGAATGTTCGTGGCTGCGGGCTTCAGCGGCCACGGCTTCAAACTGAGCCCCGCTTTGGGGGAAGAGCTGGCGCGGTGGCTGTGCGGCGAAGAACCCACGGTACCGCTTCAGGCCTTCTCCCTGAGCCGCTTCCGGGAAGGGAAACTCCTGCGCGGGCGCCACGGGAGAGGGCTTCTGGGGTAGGCTCCACCGTCCAGAGGGTTTTCACAGCAGCCCCAGGAAGCCGCAACCCGCTGGCGGAGGGGGTGGGATTCGAACCCACGGGCGGGGTTTTTGCCCCGCCACGGTTTAGCAAACCGCCGCCTTGGACCGCTCGGCCACCCCTCCGGGCTCTATCTTACGGGCTTTTCGCCCTCCGGGCTACTCCCCGCACGGATCTACCCGAGGTGTCGAGCAGGTGTCAGCCTTCGATGCCGACCCGGACGGTTCCTGCCGGATCGGGCGGGCAAAAGAGGGCTGCCCCGAGTGGCCCAGGAGGTACGGGCGCGCACCAAGACGCCGTTCCCACGGGTGACCATTGGGCCCTCCAGCCAGCGGCCCGGTAGTGGTTGAGGGTGGGGCGCGCAGGTTACCGGGAAACTCCGCGGACCCTCCCTTCGAGCAGGGCTCGCACCTCCTCCTCGCACACCCACACGAGATCCCCCGGGCGCGTCTGGGCAAGGGCGGCCAGCGCGTTCCCGTACTGAAGGCCTCGCTCGACCCCCCCGTGGAGGTAGCCGTAGACGAAGCCCGCACTGAACGCGTCCCCCCGACCGATACGATCCACGACCCGCGTTCGGTAGGCATGCACCCTGTACACGGCTGTGCCGTCGAAGGCCACGGCCCCTGCCTCGCCCAGCGTCAACACGTCGACCCGGGGACGAAATCGCTCGTGGAGGGCACGGACCACGTCCTCCTCGTCGCCACCTTCCCCGAATAGGATGCGGGCGTCCTCTTTCGAGGCGATGAGCAGGTCCACGGCAGACAGCAGCCCCGACAGCGTGCCCGCGGCGTCCTCTTCGCTCCACAGCTTCGCGCGGTAGTTCACATCGAAGGAGACGAGAGCGCCGTTTCCTCTTGCTTCCTGCACCGCCCGCTCCACCACGCGGAGACACGCCTGGCTCAGGGCGGGCGTAATGCCGGTCAGGTGGAGAAGCCGGGAAGCTCGGACCACGCACCAGTCCACTTCTTCCGGATGAAGGAGGGACATCGCAGACCCCTTGCGGTCGTAGACTACGGTCCAGCCGTCGGGCAGGGGGCCGGGCTCCACGAAGAACAAGCCCAGGCGGCCTTCCTCCGTCCAGATGACCTGGGAAACATCCACACCGTGTTGGCGGATCTTTCCCACGAGCTTGCGCCCCAAGGGGTTGCGCGGCACTTTGGAAATCCAGAGGACGGGCACCCCCAGGCGTGCCAGAGCTACTGCGAAATTGGCCTCGGCGCCGCCCACGCTGACCTGCCAGGTGTCAGACTGCTCCAGGGACTCGAACCCAGGGGGGCTGAAGCGAAGCATGGCTTCGCCGATGGTCACTACAGGACGACCATCTACCGGCGCTGCCGTTTCCCGCATCGGGTTCACCCAGTCGCGTCCGACGGTTGCCGCGGGGCACGGCGGACCACAGAGGCCAGGAGTGGCAACGACCAGACGACGAGGGTGAAAGCAGCCAGGAGTAGACTGACCGGCCGTGAAAAGAACTCCCCGAAATGACCCTGGGCCTTGGTCATGCTGATCATGAAGTTCTCCTCGATGAGCGGGCCGAGGACCAGGCCCAGGACGGCGGGTGCCAGAGGGAATCCGTGGGATTGCATAAGGTAGCCCACCACTCCCATGACCAACATGATGCCGATGTCGAAGGGGTTGTTCTCGAGAGCGTAAGCGCCGACGGCGCACAGCAGGAGGATAACCGGCATGAGAATGTTTCGAGGGATGCGGAGGAGAGAGGCTGCGAGGCGGATAGCCAGGTATCCGAGGGGCAGCATGAGCAGGTTGGCGAGGATGAACATGGCCCGCAGGCCGTTCAGCAGGGTCTCCTGCTGCTGAAACAGGAGAGGCCCCGGCTGGAGGCCCTTCATCATGAGCACACCGATGACGATGGCGGTCACGGGGTCTCCGGGGATGCCAAAGACGAGGGCGGGGATCCAGGCGGCGGCGAGGGCCGCGTTGTTCGCGGTCCCGGCGTCGACGATCGGCTCGAAGCTGCCCTTTCCGAACTTCTGCGGCTCGCGGGAGAAGCGCTTGGCGATGGCGTAGGAGAGCCAGGCGGCGATATCGGCGCCCATGCCGGGGATGGCGCCCACGAGGGTGCCGAGGAAGCCGCCCCGCAGGAGCTGGACCTTGTACCGCCGGAGGAGCTGGAGGACGCTGCGAGGAAGGGGGTCGCTGTGCACGGGTGCGGGGGGGTGGCTTAAGTGGGACTGCGTGGATTGCCGGAGCACCTCGGAGACGCCGTACAGGCCGATCATGGCGGGGATGAAGCTGATGCCGCCCAGGAGGTTGATGTTGCCAAAGGTGAAGCGCGGATATCCTAGGGTGACGTCGATCCCCACGGTTGAGAGGAGGAGTCCGAAGAGGGCACTCATGGTGCCCTTCACGGGGGCGCCGGAGGCGAGCAAAGCGGCGCCGCTGAGGCCCATGACGGCCAGCCAGAAGTACTCGAAGGAGGTGAAGCTGGTGGCGATGTGGATCAGCCAGGAGGCTCCGACGATGAAGGCCAGGGCGCCGAGGATTCCTCCGATCGCGGAGCATGCCAAGTCGAGCGCGAGAACGAGGGAGCCCTTGCCCTGCTTGGTGAGTTCGTAGGAGTCGTCGGTGTAGGCGGCGGTGGAGGGGGTGCCGGGGATGCGCAGGAGGACCGCGGGGATGTCGCCGGCGAAGATGGCCACCGCCTCCATGGTGATGATGGCGACGAGCCCCGAAAGCGGGTCGAGGAAAAAGAGGAACGGGACGAGAAGAGCGGTGGCCATGGTGGCCGTGAGGCCGGGCATGGCTCCCACGATCAGACCGTAGACCGCTGACAGCAGGACGACGAGGACGACCTTCGGCTGGGAGAGAAGGGTGAGGACCTGGAAGAGGGCGTCCACGGGAGATCACCATCCCCAGGGTCCGGGCGGGAGGGGTACCCGAAGGGCCTTGCCGAAAAGGAGAAACGCGGACAGGGCAGTGACGGCGGCCACGGGAAGTGCTCGGCGCGGGGGAGCCCCGAAACACAGCATGGTCGCCGCCAACAGACCGAAGGCCGCGAGGAGGAACCCGATCCTGGGTGCGGCGGCGAGGTAGCCCAGCACGGCTGCGATGACGGCCAGGTGGCTGGCCCAGGAGCGCCACGAGAGTGGCTTTTTACTTGGCTGCCGCGGACCCTCTTTCCACCCGCGTATGGCGAGCGCCAGCCCGGTGGCGGCCAGAGCTAGCCCCAGGAGTTGGGGAAACAAACCGGGCCCGGGGTAGGGGCCCGGAGGGCTAGGGAAGCCGCGCGCGGTGATGTAGGCGGCCAGGCCGAGGAGGACGGCCACGAGGCCGAAGGCAAAGTCCGCCGTCATCCTCATTACCGGACGAGCCCTATCTCCCGCATCAGTTGGCCCATGACCTGGTCCTGCTCTTCCATGAACTTGGCGAAGTCACGAGCAGGCCGGTAGAGGATTCCGAAGCCGTTCTTCTGCATGAAATCCTTGAAGTCCGGGTGCTCTATCACCTTTGCCAGGGCGCGCTCCAAAACGGCGACCGCGGTGGTCGGGGTAAACTTGGGCACCGCGATCCCGCGCCAGGCTCCCACCGACCAGTTGATGCCCATCTCTTTCAACGTAGGCACGTTCGGAAACAGAGGGTCACGGCGGTCTGCCATGATGGCCAGGGCCCGCACCCTCCCTGCGGCGATGAGCGGAGCCGCTTCTGGGAGGCTGGCGGTCACGATGTCCACGCCCCCGGCTACCAGCTCGGCAAGCGCAGGGGCTGCGCCGGCACTGGGTACCCAGCGGACGGCGTCCGTGGGGAACCCGGCGGCCTTCAACCAGCCGGCCCTGGCCAGGTCCCAGATGCCGCCTGGCCCGGTTCCGGAGGCCTTGAGGCGTCCGGGGTTGGTGCGGATGTACTCGTGGAGCTCTCGGTACGTGTGCCAGGGAGCGGTCGCGCTGACGGAAATTCCCGCAGGGTCGTAGTTAAGTAGGGCCACGGGGCGAAAGTCCTTGTGGGTGACGCGGGCGAGTCCCATCCAGTGCATCATCGTGATCTCCACGGTCACCATGGTAATGGTGTAGCCATCGGGGATCGCCGTCGCACCCGCGGTGTGGCCTACGGCGCCGCCTCCGCCGGTGCGGTTCACCACCGTCACGGGTACCCCCAGCTCCCGCTCTAGGAGGGAGGCGACCATGCGGCTGATTCGGTCCGTACCGCCTCCCGCGGCCCAAGGGACCAGCAAGGTGATGGGCCGCATGGGGTAGCGGGGTTGAGCGGAAGAACCGGCGGCGAGGAGGCCTGCCGCGAGAAGCGCCGCGACCACCACGGAGGCAAGCCGTGGAAAGGATCTCCCTATCATACAGGTTCACCCCCTTGGAGTTGGTGACTGGGCATTTCGCGGTAGCCCAGGTCGTACGAGATGTGCGTCGCGGTCTCACAGACCATCCGTATCAGGGCATGCAGGCGGCCGGGGTCCAGGCGGACACCGATGGTGGTGATGCTGACCGCCGCCACCACGCGCCCTGTGTGATCCCGGACCGGTGCTGCGGCGCACCGAATGAGCTCCTCGTGTTCGCCGTTGTCCACGGCGTACCCGCGCTGGCGGACGAGGGAGAGGTGGGTTTGTAGCGTTTGCAGGTCGGAGATGGTCCTGTCGGTGTACCTTTGCAGTCCCCTCCGGGCGACAATGGCGTCGACCTCGCGGGAGGGCAGGTAGGCGAGGAGAACCTTCCCAAGGGCCGTACAGTGTGCGGGTGCTCGGCGGCCGACGCGGGAGTACATTTGAAGGGGCCGTGGGCTCTCCAGCTTGTCCACGTACAAGACCGACCCGTCGTCGAGGATGGCCAGGTGGATGGTTTCCCCTGAGCGCTCGTGAAGGCGTTCGAGGTGAGGCCGGGCTGCTCTTTTTAACTGGAGCACGTCTTGCACCAGACTTCCAAGTTCAAAGAGCGTGATACCCAAACGGTACTTGCGGGTGACGGGATCCCTGTGGAGGAAGCGCTCCGCCTGCAGCGTGGCCAGGATACGGTACACGGTGGTCTTGTGCATGCCCAGCCGTGAGGCGAGCTCGGTCAGGGTGAGCTCGGGCGTTGCGGGGGTGAATGCATGGAGAAGCTGCAGCGCCTTGCGCAACGAGCGTAGCTCCTGGGCTGGTCGTGGCCGGGTCATGGCTGGCACACTCCTCCCCCCGACCTCAAGGTACGGGGGGGAGGAGTTTTCGCACAAGGGGACCCTGTTGCGCGTTGCGAAACTGACTCCGCGGTGCGCGGTGCCTCAAGCAGGCGGTTGCGGAAGGGGTGGGGTCAGCGGTTCGCGGCAGGCGGAGGGGCGTACGGGTGTGCGGTTTCGTGGCGCAGCAACCGAGGGTGGTACAGGGAGGTCAGGCCTTGCGGTAGAGGGCGTGGAGGTTCCGCCAGAACCCGCCTTCCTCCGTGGCCCGGGTGGTGGTGCGGGTGGGCGCTTCCGGGAGCAAGCCGTGCCCAGCCATCCACGCCTCCAGGGTGGCCGCGTCCAGGAGCACGAAGCGGCGCACCACGCCGTCCGGTGGGCTGGCCTCGAACACGAAGGGCTCCACCTCCCGCAAGGGCTCAGGCCACGGTTGGCTCCCGAGGGCGAAGTGTTGCACGAGGAGGCGACCGTCGGTGCGGAGGACCCGGGCGGTCTCCGCCACCGCTCGGTGCCACTCCTGGACGGTCTGGGCCTGCTGGTAGATCCCCAAGGCTACCACGAAGTCGAAGGACCCCGTGGGGAAGAGGGAGAGGTCGTCCATGTAGCAGCGCACGACCCGGCGGCGCGCTTCGGCCTCACCCAGGTGCGGCCGCAGGCGGCCGCGGGTGTACTCCACCATGGCCTCCGAGGCATCGCACGCGTACACGTCGAAGCCTTGCTGGGCGATCCAATCCGTGTTGCGGCCCGCGGCACAGCCCAGGTCCAGTACCCGGGTGGTGCGGGGGAGCCCGGACAAAAGCGCCACCAGCCGGTCGTCCGGCGGGCGGGAAGCGAACCGCTCCACGACCTCCTGCCTCTCCCAGAAGGGGTCCGTTGTCTTCATGAGGCTTCCCAGCTCTGCCAGGGCCAGTCCGTCACCGGTCCAGAGATACCCCGGCACGGCCCCCGGACCACCGCGGAGTCCAGGCCTGCCTACGCTGAGCCCTCGGCCCGGCCCCCAGAGGCCCCGAAGCGCTCCAGGACCAAGGCGACGTGCTTGATGCCGTCCACGTAGTCCCGCAGCCGGATGTTCTCGTTGGGCGCGTGGACGTTGGTGCCCGGGTAGCCGACTCCCGTGCCCACCGCGGGGGTGCCGAACCGCGCGCACACCACGTCCATGGGGCCCGTGGCGGCCATCATGGGGTAGATCACCGGGTCCCGCCCATACACCTCGCGGGCCGCCTCCGCCACCACCCGCACGATCTCGGAGTCCGGAGGTGTGCGGGCGGGGTCCTCGAGCCCCATCGGCACCACCTCCACGTCCCCGAACCCGTGACGCGCCAGGTGGGCCCGCAGCTTCTCCAGCACGTCCTGCGCGCGCTGCTGGGGCACCAGGCGGAAGTCCAGCTTGGCGCGAGCCACCTTGGGGAGGACGGTCTTGGACCCCTCCCCCAGGTACCCGGCTACCAGCCCGCAGATGGTGCACGTGGGTTGGTACAGGTGTCGTTTGAGGAGCTCGACCCCCGAAAGGCCGAGGAGGAAACGATCTAGGCCCAGGTCTTGAAGGAGGGCGGCGTCGTCGCGGCTGGATGCGATCCTGCGCAGCCATTCCATCTCCTGGGCGCCGGGCTCTTCCACGTCGTCGTAGAAGCCCTCGATGAGGACCCTCTCCGCTTGGTCCTTCATGGTGTGCAGGACCCAAACCAGGCGCCATGCTGGGTTGGGCACGATGGTGGCCATGGAAGAGTGCAGGTCCCGGTTGGCACCCCGGACCACGAGCTCCACGTAGCAGATGCCCTTTACCCCCAGGTAGAGGTTGGGGATCTCCTGGTGGTCCTTGCCGCCGGACTCCCACAAGCAGCCGTCCGCGCGGAAAAGCTCGGGGTAGGCCTCCGCGTAGCGGTGGAGGTTGGGGCTGCCGATTTCCTCCTCCCCCTCCACCAGGAACTTCACCGTCACGGGAAGCTCGCCCCGGACCTGGCGGAAGGCCCGCACTGCGCACAGCCGCGCCACCAGGTTCCCCTTGGTGTCCGCCACCCCCCGGCCGTAGATGCGCCCTTCCCGGACCTCCGGTTCGAAGGGGTCTGACTCCCACTCCTCCAGGGGCTCAGGGGGTTGGACGTCGTAGTGTTCGTAGACCAGCAGGGTCTTGGGGGACCTGCCCGGAAACTCCCCGTACACCAGGGGAGCCGCCCCCGAAAGCCGCAGGACGCGGATCCGGGCTCCCGCCTCCTGCAGCATCACCGCCACGAGCCGGGCACACTCCTCCAGCCCCACCCCCTGGGCCGCGATGCTGGGTTGCCGGACGAGGCGGGCCAACTCCTCCACGTATTCCTGGGTGTGACGCTCGATGTGCTCGAACACGTCCCGCATCCGTCCTCCCCGGAAACCTCCCTTACCGGGCACCTTTCCCGCCACGCCGGGCGACGAGAACAGGATAAGGACCTGCGGAAGCCGCGGCAAAGCGCCCTTCCCACGCGGCCAACTGGGGCAACAGGGTGTCCACGTCCAGGCCCAGGTACGCGGGGCGGTACGCCACCAGGTGACGCACGGCGCGCGCGAGCAAAGCCGCCGCCCCGCGGCGGTTGCCCTTCTCATGGTGGTAGAAGGCCGCTGCCAGCTGCACCAAGCCCTTGTAGAAGGACCTGGGGCCCGCGGGCGCTTCCCGCCACAGTCTCTCGAAGTGCTCGTGGCAGGCGAAGAACAGCCCGAAGTCGAAGAGCACGAGCCCCTTGTACGCGGACGCCTCGGGCTCAGCCGCAGGAGGAGGGTCCAGGAGGAACCTGGTGGCACCGTAGAGGCGTTGTGCCTGTGCGTGGAAGTACGCCCAGTGCGGGCGGTAGGCCCGAAGGAGGGCCAGCTGACCCGCCCCGCGCCACAGCACTCGGGCGCGCACCACGGGAGCGAGGTCCGTGGAGGAAGGCTCCCACCCCGCCGGCCGGGCCAGGCGCTGGGCCTCCGCCCGCACCAGGTCCTCCCCAACAGCCTCTCCCTCGGTGGCGAGGCGGGCGTAGGCGGCCAGCCACGCCACGAACCCCGCGGTCCGGGGGTCCCGGGTGGCGTGCAGGGTCAGCTCGCTCAGGGCGTGCTTCAGGCGGACGTACAGGGTCCCTCACTCCCGCAGGGTCTTCGTGGACGGCCTCCACACCAAAGGCCCCGCAGCCGTCTCTTGAAGACCCCCGGCCGCACGTTTCTATCCCCTCTGGGGCGAGGGCTCGGGGGATTCCAGCACCCCCTTCAGCCCTTGGGGGTCTGTCTGCGGCGGGGCACAGGTCGGTCCCACGCACACGAAGGCCGTGGCCTCCTGGCCTGCACGCTCCGCCGCGGCCCGGGCCGGCTCGGGCAGGGGCTCGCCGGGGCTCACCCAGGAGACCACCTTGTCCGGGCGGGCGGAGGACCAGGCCGCCCGGTGCAGGGCCCGCGTCCGGAGGTCCTGGCGCAGCCCCGCCACCACCACATGGGCAGGGGGCTGCAGTAGGCGGCTCAGGGCGAGGAAGTACGTGGCCGCAAAGTAGCCGTGGGCCCGCGCGGGGTGGGCAAAGGTGCGCACCACTTCCTGGGCCCGCTCCGCCCACCGGATCTCTCCCGTGACCGTGGCCAGGTCCTGTAGAAACAAGGCGGCCACGCCGTTGCCGGAGGGGGTCGGCGCGTCTTGGATGGGTTTGTAAGGTAGCTCCAGGGCGGGACCTTGGGCCTGGGATCTGGGCACGTCGAAGAAGCCGCCCTCCCCCGGGTCTCGGTACTCCCGATCCAGGAGTTCCCCAAGCTCCCGCGCAGCCGCGAGGTGCTCTGGGTCGCCCGCCAGCTGGTAGGCCAGCATCAGGGCGTGGCCCATTTGGGCTTGGTCGTCCAGAGTCCGGGGTCCCTGGGGGTCGTGCAGGGCGTGGGGGAAGCCACGGGACTGGTCGAACCCCTCACGGAGGAATCGTTCGAGGGCCCGCAGGGCACCCTGGGCGTAGCGGTCCTCGCCGGTGGCCTGGTGGGCCGCCAGCAGGCCACCGGCCGCCATCCCGTTCCAGGCGGCGTACAGGGTGCGGTCCACGGCGGGGGCGGGGCGGGCCTTCCGGGCCTGCCGGAGCTTGCCTACCGCCACCCGCAGCAGGGCCTCCACCCGGCCTACGGGCCAGCCCAGCCGCCGGGCGATTTCCTCCGGGGACGCCGCCACCCACAGGACGTTGCGGCGCAGGTCGTGCTGCATCTCCCCGCGTTCGTGCAGGTCGAAGCGCAGCCGCACCACCTCCAGCTCGTCCGGCTCCACGACCGCGGCTGCCTCCTCCACCGTCCACGTGAAGTAGTCGCCGTCGTCCCCGGGACCCGTGTCCGCGTCCTGGCTGGCCCCGAACCCCCCTTGGGGATCTCCCAGGACGTCCAGGAGGAAGGCCGCGGTACCCTCCAGCACTTCGCGGTACAGGGGGTCCCGCCACACGAGGTACGCCCTGCTGTAGGTCCCCAGGAGGGCCGCGTTGTCGTACAGCATTTTCTCGAAGTGGGGGACGCACCACCGCGGGTCCGTGCTGTAACGGTGGAAGCCTCCGCCCAGCTGGTCGTAGATGCCGCCGTGGGCCATCCCCTCCAGGGTTCGCCGGACCACCACCTCCATCCACTCCTCCCTGCGAGACCAGAAGTGGAACACCGCCAGGTCCAGGGCGGAGGGGTGCGGGAACTTGGGGGCGGTGCCGAACCCTCCGTGGCGGACGTCGAAGGCCCGGGCGAGGCCGTCCAGGGCTTCCTCCACCAGGTCGGGGCTCGGTTCTCCCGGACCCGTGGCGGTCTGGACCCTCCGCAGCTCCTCTGCGAGGCGCAGCGCTACCTCCCGAGTGCGCTCCCGCTCGCGTCGGTACGTCTCCGCCACCGTACGCAGGACCCGCAGGAAGCCGGGCCGGCCGTAGCGGTCTTCCTTGGGGAAGTAGGTGCCGCCGTAGAACACGTGGCCCTCGGGGGTGAGGAAGGCGGTGAGGGGCCATCCTCCCTGCCCCGACAGGGCAGAGACGGCGTTCTGGTAACGCACGTCCACGTCCGGCCGCTCGTCCCGGTCCACCTTGACGGGTACAAAGTGCTCGTTGATGAAGGCGGCCACCTCGGGGTCGTCGTAGGACTCATGGTCCATGACGTGGCACCAGTGGCACCAGGCGGCTCCGATGTCCAGGAGGATGGGCTTGTCCTCCCGCCGTGCGCGCTCGAAGGCCTCCTCACACCACGGGTACCAGGCCACAGGCTGGTGCGCCGCGGCGCGCAGGTAAGGACTGCGGGCTCCCCCCAGCCGGTTGGGCATCTCCTCCTAATGCTAGACCATCCCGCAAATCGCTGCGGGACTTTCGGGCCTCCGGCCCCCTCGGCCCGAGGGCTTTTCGCGGCCCCGCTCCCCCGAGGGCCGGCTACCCGCCGCAGGTCACAAGGGAGACGTCTCGCAGAAGTTGGGCGGCCGCTTCTCCCGGAAGCTCTTCACCCCCTCCTCCGCGTCCCGCGTCAAGAAGGCCAGGAACTCCAGGGCGGTGGAGGTGTCGAACACGGGGCCGACCATGCGCAGCCAGTTGTTCAGAGCGTACTTGGTCCACCGGATGGCGTGGGGGCTCCCTCGGGCCAGGCGCCGCGCCACCTCCAGGGCGGTGGCGTACACTTGGTCGTCGGGCACGCAGCGGGACACCAGCCCGAGGCGTTCGGCTTCTTCCCCCGAGAGGGCCTCGTTGAGCAGGAGGTGGTACTTGGCCTTGGCCATCCCCACCAGGAGGGGCCACACCAGGACCGCGTGGTCTCCCGCGGGCACGCCCAGGCGGACGTGGCCGTCCAACAGACGCGCGGAGCGACCCACCACGGACACGTCCGCCAGGAGGGCCACCGCGAGCCCCGCCCCCACGGCCACCCCCTCCACGCAGGACACCACGGGCTTGCCGCAGTTCAGAAGGTTGTAGACGAGATCCCGCGCTTCCTTCCACACCCGGAGCCGAACCGCCTCGTCGCGGATGATTTGCTCGATGAGGTCGAGGTCTCCGCCGGAGGAGAACACACCACCCGCTCCGCGCACGAGAGCTACCCGGACCTCCTGGTCGCGGTCCAGGTCTTGCCACACCCGGGCCAGCTCCGCGTGCGCCTCCGCGGTCACGGAGTTCAGGCTGCCGGGGTTGTGGAGGACCACCTCCACGATCCCGTCCTCCACCTCCGCGATCTGCAGGGCCCGGTACGAGGAACGCCACTCCCGCACTACCATGGGCGGCCTCCCGGAACGAAATGGAGCTGCGTCGTACCCGCCTCCCATGGTAGGGGAACCGGGCCCGACACGACAGTCGGAGGGCTCCCGGGGGTCTCGAGCTACTCCCGGGAAAGCCCTCAGACCGACGGACCGGGCCCCCAAAAATGCGCAGCGGTCTTTGGGGTGGTTAGCCTTGGCTGCGCCGGCTGGCCTCGAGGTAGTTAAGGCGCACGTCCGCCACGTGCATCAGCAGCTCGCTCAGGCGGTCCCCGGGCAGGTGGTTCTGGAGGAGGTCGGTCAGGGCCCCCGCGGCGTCGATGGCAAGGCGCGCCTGGTCCAGGTCCACCCGACCCTTGCCCGGGATCAGGCCCATGTACACCCGGGCGTGGTGCGCGAGCAGGACCACGCACCAAGTGACCACGTCCGCCGCGGAGGCGGACTCCAGGGCATCCACCGGGCTGAACTCCTGGGCGTCCACGCCTTTACTGTATACCCGAATCCAGGCTTTCGTAGACACCCGTCCCGGAAGAGACTTCAGGCCTCCTTCGGGGCAGCCGCGTGGGGCCGGGTGAGCCACTGCAGGACGAAGACCGCCACCACCGCCGCCGCGGCCACGAAGTCCAAGGCCAAGACGGGGTAGATGAGCAAGATCCCTGCGGCCACGAGGATCGCGCGTTCCGCCCACGTGGCCTCCCGCACCAGCCACCCGTTGATGCCCGCAGCCAGGCTCGTCAGGCCGAGGGCGGCGGTGAGGAAGGTCCGCACCACCACCTCCAGGGGAGCGTGCAGGAGCAGGCCCATCCCGTCCGGGTGCACGGTGAACATGAAGGGCACCACGAAGGTGGGCAGGGTGTACTTCCACGCCATCATCATGGTCCGGAAGGCGTTCCCTCCCGTGAGGGCGGAGGCCGCGAGAGGGCTCAGGCCCACCGGGGGAGAGACCTCCGAGAGGATGGCGTAGTAAAAGATGAACATGTGTGCGGCCAGCTCGTGGACCCCCAACTGGATGAGGGCTGGAGCGATGACCGCGGCGGCGATGATGTACGTGGCGGTGATGGGCAGGGCGAGGCCGAGGATCCAGAGGGCGACCCCCGAGTACAACAGCGTCAGCAAGAGGTTCCGGCCCGCCAGGTCCACGATGATCCCCGAAAGCTTGAGCCCCAGGCCCGTCAGGGTAATGACCCCCACCACAATGCCCGCCACCGCGCAGGTCACCGCCACCGTGAGGACCTGCTTGGTCCCGTTGGCCAGGGCCGCCACCAGGGGGGTGGCGCTGACCTCCCACGGTCCTACCCGGACCGGTCGAAGTTCCATGGGGCGCAGGGGCTCGCCCGTGTACTCCTCCCGCCACGCCCGGCGGGCCTGCCAGCCGAGAAGGGCTCCCACCACCGCGGACAGCCCCACCGCGGTGATGAGGGGAACGCCCACCAGGTCCCGCACCGCAGGGGCGACCGGTAGAGCCAGGAGGGCCCCGAGGAGGGACGCAACTCCTCCTGGGACAGGGCCGGGGGCGTTTCGTCTCCGCACAAGCACCAGGGCCGTTTCCGGGCGGAGGAAGCTGGTGAGGGCCGCCACCACCGTGGACCAGAAGACCGCGGAGATGGCGGTAAACCCGCGCAGCATGAACAGGGGGATCATGACCAGGGAGGCCAGCAGGTACCAGTAGCGGCCCACCAGGCGCCAGGGGTTCTCCGCCTGGATCTCTACCTGTCGCAGGCGGAAGCGGCGGGCGTCCAGCTCGATCATGAGGAAGACGGAAAAGTAGTACAGCAGGGTGGGGACGATGGCCAGCACCAGGACCTGCAGGTACGAGATTTTCAGGATCTCCGCGATGATGAAGGCCGCGGCCCCGAGAATGGGCGGGGAGATCACCGCACCGATCCCGCCCGCGGACAGCAAACCACCCGCGGATTCCGGGTCGTAGCCGGACCGGCGCAGGAGAGGATACGTGATGGCCCCCACGGTCACCGTGGTGGCCACCCCGCTTCCCGAGGGGCCGCCGAGGAGGAAGGAGGCCACCGTGACCGCTTGACCGGCTCCGGTGCGCCGCCGACCCACCAAGGCGAAGGCCAGGTCCACGAAGTACTTCCCCGCCCCGGACTGCTCCAGGAAGGAGCCGTAGATGGTGAAGAGGATGATGAAGCTGGCGGACACGTCCAGGGGCACGCCGAAGATGCCTTCCAGGCCCACGTACAGGTGCCCGATGACCCGGTCCAGGTCGTAGCCTCGGTGAGTCCAGGGCTCCGGGAGGAGCTGGCCGGTGAAAGCGTAGACGAGGAAGGCCGCCGCCAGGACCACCAGGGGCCATCCCGTGGTCCGGCGGGTGGCTTCCAGGACGGCCAGGATGGTCAGGATGCCGAAGACGAGGTCGTAGGTGTTGGGGACCACCTGACGGTACACGAACCGGTCGAAGTCCCAAAACACCCACCCCAGCCCCAGGCCAGCGAGTATCACGAAGAGCACGTCCGCGAGGTGCACGCGGCGGTACGCTGCCTTCCACCCCGGGTACAGGAGGAAGGTCAGCACTAATACCAGGAGGAGGTGCCGGGTGAGGTGGATCTGGCGGATGTACGGGGCCTGGGCCGCCCACAGGTGGTACAGGGAACCCACCAACGCGAGGGCCGTGACGAACCACCCCACGGGCCCCGTCAGCTTGCGGGTGGCACCCTCGAAGCGTTCGATGAGTTCCTCGACGACCGCGGACCGCGACGGCTCCGTCATGGTGGCTGCCTCCGTGCGTGTGCGTGCTCCCATGCCCACCTCAGCCCCAGCCACACGGCCGGCACCTGGACCACCCGCACCCGCAGGAGGTACCCTTCGCGGTCGTGCCCGTACAGGGGGAGGGCGGACCTGCCTACCAGGAGGGTGCGCTGGCCTGTGGCAGTACCGCGGACCACCAGCTCCGTCGTCCGCTGCGCGAGGGGGGAGACCCTGTAGCGGTCCCCCCGTCGTACCACCCGCGGTAAGAACCCATAGTACTCCAGGGCCGCTTCCCGTTCGGCCTCCACGGCCACCAGGACGAGTTCCTTGCCCACCACCGCGAAATGCTCCCACACTCTGCCGCCGTACAGGGAGTGGCGGTACCGCAGTTGGAACTCTTGGGCGGGGAAGGACGCCACGACGCGGTTGCGGTCAAGGTCCGCTACCTCAAGTGCGTGAACCGGCCACAGGCCTGCCGCCACCACGCCGCCCAGGGGCACCAGGAGGATCCGCCCCACGCCCTTGGCCGCCACGTCCGCCGTTCACGCCCTTCGCCTGCTACCCTCCGGCCTCAGAAGCCGGGCACCCCCCGCTCCTGGTAGTACCGTGCAGCCCCCGGGTGGAAGGGGATGGGGGTGCGGCCGGTGATCCGGAGGAGGGAGATCTCCTTCACTGCGGCGTGCACAGCCTCCAGCTCCGCCCTGCGTTCGAACAGGAGCCGGGTGATGGCGTACGCTAGGTCCTCCGGGAAATCCCGGTGGACGACCAGCACCGCGGGGACAACTACAGTAGGCACGGGGCGGTCCATGCCGGGGTACACCACCGTGGAGATCACCCCGCGGGCGTACATGTTGCCGTACTGGCGGCGGAGGGACTCCAGCACCTCCTCCAGAGGCACCAAGCGCACGCGGAGCCCCGGGCTGGCCGCGAGGTCCAGGATGGGCGGCACGGGAAGGCCCGCCACCCACCAGAGAGCGTCCAACTTCCGGTCCCGGAGGGCATCCGCAGCAGGGGTGATGGGCAGGCGTTCACGCCGGATGTCGCGGTCGGGGTCAACACCGGCGGCTCTCATGATGCGACCGGAGGTGAGTTCCACGGTGCCCCCCGGCGGGCCCGTGGACACGCGCTTGCCGCGCAGGTCGGACAGCCGGGCGATGCCAGTACCCTCCAGGGTGACGAGCTGCGCGTAGCTGTCGTAGAGGGGAGCGAGGGCTCGCATCGGGACAGGGCTGCCCTGGAACCCCTCCACCCCCTTCCACGCGTCATAGGCGATGTCGTTGTGGGCGAACGCCAGTTCCACACGTTTGGTGGCGATGAGGCGCATGTTGTCCGCGAAGCTGCCGGTCACCTCCGCGGTGGCGTGTACCCCCGGAAGGTGTTGGGAGATGAGCCGTGCGAGGCCGGCACCGACGACGAAGGACACACTCCCCGTAGGTGCTGTGGCGATGGAGATTCTCTGTAGGCCCGGGGCCGCAGGGGATCCAGATCCGATGGCCAGCACGAGGAGAAGGCTGAAGGTTAGGGTCCCCAGAATCCCACGCGAGATCCGCACGGCAGACACCTCCTCAGAAGCCGGGCACCGCCCGCTCCTGGTAGTACCGGGCCGCGCCGGAGTGGAAGGGGATGGGGGTGCGGCCGGTGATCCGGAGGAGGGTGATGTTTTTGGCCTCCGCGTGCACCGTCTCCAGCTCCGCCTTTCGCTCGAAGATCAGCCGAGTGATCCGGTAGGCCAGCTCCTCCGGAAAGTCCCGGTGCACCACCAACAGGTTGGCCACCCCGATGGTAGGCACCGGCCGGTCCATCCCGGGGTACACCACCCGGGAGATCACGGCCCGGAAGTACAAGGGCCCGAACTCCTTGCGCAGAGGCTCCACCAGGTCGTCCATGGGCACGATCTTGACCCGGAGGCCCGGGCTGCTGGCGAGGTCCAGCACCGCAGGGGTGGGTACCCCCCCACTCCAGAAGAACGCGTCAATCTTGCGGTCACGCAACGCGTCCGCGGAGGGCGCCACGCCCAGCCGCTCCCTGCGGATGTCGCGGTCCGGGTCGATGCCCGCGACCCGCAGGATGCGCAGGGCCGTCACCTCGGTGCCGCTGCCGGGAGCGCCCACGGAGACCCGCTTGCCCCGCAGGTCGGCCACCCGGTCGATGCCCGTGCCATCCAGGGTCACCAGGTGGTTGTAGTTGTCGTAGACGGGCACCAGGACCCGGATGGGGACCGGCGAGCCCCGGAAGTCCCCCAGGCCCTTCCACGCGTCGTAGGCGGTGTCGTTCAGGGTGAAGGCGAGGTCGGCACGCTTGGCGCCGATCAGCCGCATGTTGTCCACGGAGGCAGCGGTGACCTCCGCGGTGGCCTGGACGCCGGGGATGTGCTGGGAAATCAGCCGGGCCAGGCCACCGCCCAGGACGAAGTATACCCCGCCGGTTCCCCCCGTGGCGATGGAGATCCGCTCCACCGTGGGAGCGGCGGAAAGCCCCGCGGCCAGCACGGCCACCAGGGCTAGCGCGCAGCACACGCACCTCACTACCCGCATAGGTGGTCCCCCCTTTTGGTTTCGTCCGGACCGGGTTTTCGACACGGCCCAGCAGACCTCCTCCGCGGCGGTGCTTGGCCGCGCCCACAAGGGCAGTGCGCGGGGGGGGAGCTTTCGGGGAACCTGGACCCCTTAGCGTTTCCCAGGGCACCTTTGAGGTCAGGGGCCCAGACTGCAGCGGGGTCTCTTCGTCAGAGCCTGGGGCGCGGTAGGATAAGGGCACGGCTATGGGTGGCCGCGGCGCGTACCGGGAGTGGGAGGAGGCCTACGAGGTCTTCGGGGTGGTCTACCGGTTCTGCTTTCGGGGGCCCGTGGAAGAACCCCCTCGGTGGGAAGTGGCGGTCCTGGACTTAGGAGGAGTGCCCGTGGTGCCGCGGCCGGTGAGGGGGCGCACGGAGGACGAAACCCGGTGGCGGGCGGAGGAGGTGCTGCGGACCTGGGCCGCCGTCCGCCGCCTGCACGCGGCGGCGGCACGGGCGGCAGTCCGCACCGCTCCCGGGGCGGAGGTGGTGCTGAACGAGCGGGCGGAGGAGCTGGAGGTAGAGCTCGCGGGTCCGTGGGTTCTGCGGGCTCCGTACCTGGCGTCCCGGGATCAGGTCACGGATCCCCACCGCACCGAGGAAGAATGGGAGACGTCCCTGGAGCTGCACTTCCGGTCCCACGCGGTGCGGGTCGGGCAGTGGGAGGGGCCGTGACCCCAGGTAGGCCGCGGAACGAGGCGCCCTGTGGCTTTGGTTGGCGGCGTAGGACTCCCTGAAGCGGCCGGCCGCCTGGACATGCCCCACAGAACACGTGGCGGGCCGGTGTCAGGTGTCTCACCTTGGCCTTTATGCGGAGCCTGCTCGTACCAGGGCGAAAAGCCCCCAGGCGAGTAAGCCAACCCCGGCGGCGCGTGCGCGTTTCCGGCCGGCCGGGAGGACCTTCTCCGCGAAAACGAGGGTGGTCACGGCAGCCATAGCGGCCAGGTTCATGAGCCCAAGGGGGGAACAGGACCAAGAACAGCGCCCCGCAGCAGCCAAGGGAAAAGGCGCCGTGCTCGAGACCCATGCGGAGCGCCCCGAGCGGCCCGTCGCGCCAGGAGCCCAGGACGAAGCCGAGTGGCGTCCGGCACTTCCCCAGGCACGCGTGCTTGAGGGGCGAGAACCGGTACAGTCCGGCCAGGACCAGCAGGACGGTGGCCGCCTGCTCCCCGAGCGGCACCCGGGCCGACCGGAGCAGTTCCGCAGCTCCCAGGGCGACAGCACCGAACGCGGTCCACACAACCAGGTACCCCACGAGGAAGACCGAGGTGGGCACAGCGGACCGGCCCTGCTTCCGCCTGCCCGCCTGGATCCGGTCGAAGGTGAGGAACACCGGGGCGGCGGAGGGTTGCAAGCCGCCGGCAAATTTGCTGTCGTTTATTGCAGAATCCGTTCCTGGGTTCGCATGTGAAGCTTTCACAGTGGGCAAGGAGGCATGGAGTCAGCTACCTGACCGCCTGGAGGTGGTTCAGGAAGGGCATCCT